>Ga0187871_10001890_pt1 | contig 17675 bp, 13 predicted proteins | sample June2016WEW_16_1_FD_132988 | JGI IMG/M metagenome (GOLD analysis project Ga0187871, IMG submission 132988) | Peatland microbial communities from SPRUCE experiment site at the Marcell Experimental Forest, Minnesota, USA - June2016WEW_16_10 | ecosystem: Environmental > Terrestrial > Soil >...
GCTGCTGGGCGATGCCACCGTCGGACAGGAAGCCTTGCTCCGCTTTTACGTCTTGCACGTGGCGGTTTTGCCGCTGGTCTTGACATTGCTGATCGCCGTTCATTTCTGGCGAATTCGCAAAGATGGGGGCTTGTCGCGGCCGGAGGCGTCTGCGCCCGCGCAGGCGGTGACGGTTACCGTCACAGCCGTGGCAGCCCCCGGTACAGAGAAAGATAAGAGGACCTATGGTCTGCAAGGCTTCGTCCGCGGACCTTTCACCAAGGTCGGAAACGTGCCCGATAACTCCGTTTTCAGTTGGCCCAATCTGCTGATTGCGGAGTTGTTTGTATTCGTGCTGGTGGTGGCCGCGATTCTGGTGCTGTCTCTGATGTTTAACGCGCCTCTGGAGCAGCCGGTCAACGTCATGCATCCGCCGAATCCCGCCAAGGCGCCCTGGTACTTCCTGGGCCTGCAGGAGATGGTCAGTTATTCGGCGTTCTGGGGCGGCGTGGGCGTGCCGGGCGTTTTTGTGCTGCTGCTGCTGTTGGTTCCGTATATCGATCGCAAGCCGGGCGGCGTGGGGCGGTGGTTCGCCCGCGAGCGCCTGCTATCGAACACCATCTTTCTCACGCTGGTATTGGTCAACATCATGTTCATTATTATCGGCACGTTCTTCCGCGGGCCGAACTGGTCTATGGTTTCTCCCTGGTAACCGGCTATGCGACTTTCACTGGCGATAGCTAGTTTCGTAGCCCTGATCGTACACGGCATCGTTTTCTACGATCAATTCTTTCACCGCTGGGAGCGGTATCAAACCGCCTACTTCGACCAGGCGCGGACGCTGTCGAAGAACGAGCGGGAACGGGCAGCCCTCGATGAGCGGCGGCCCCGCATCGAGCAGTACATCGTGACGCAGTTCGGCGACACTCGCGTGGACCGCTGCGGCACCTGCCATATTGCCGCCGACGATCCGCGGTTCGAGAAGTACGCGGAGCCGCTGCGGGCGCATCCCTATTCCGCCGCATTGGGCGACTACAAACGTAACGGCCGCTGGGAAAGGCGTCACAAGTTCGCCGACTTCGGCTGCACGGTTTGCCATGACGGGCAGGGCCGCGGCCTGAAGACCTTCTACAGCCATGGCGAAGATCCCTTCTGGCCGGAGCCCATGCTGGGTTTCGTCACCCAGTCCACCTGGAGCAAGGATTTCGCGCCCAAGCTGGTGGGCAAGGAATACATGGAAGCCAACTGCGCGCAGTGCCACACCGAGAACGATTTCGCGGGCACGCCCAATGTGAACCGCGGCCGCAAGCTCTTCTACGCCATGAATTGCTACGGCTGCCACCGCATCGAGGGCATGTCGGAAGGCACGCTGGGGCCGGACCTCTCCGAAGTGGGGAAGAAGTATCGTATCGATTATCTGTGGCAGCACATCCTGAATCCGCGCGCCATTTCGGCGACATCGTTCATGCCCAGGTTCAACCTCGGCGAACCCGACGTGAAGGCCCTGGTCATTTTCCTGAAGAGCCGGCACGGAATCAACTTTGCCGAAACCTCGCTCGATCAGTACCGCCTGCGTGTGAACGAAGTGAAGTTGAACATCACCCCCGAGGGAAAGCCGGAAGTTTCGGGCGCCACACCGGCGGCCCGCGGCAAGCAGTTGATCGAGGACCGTGCCTGCACGGCCTGCCACAAATTGGGCGCCGCGGATGGCGGGATCGCCCCGGACCTCAGCTATGAGGGCCTGATCAAGGATGAAACCTGGATCGTCGATCACTTCCGGAATCCGCGCTCGCGGGTGCCCGATTCGATCATGCCGGCGTTTCGCTTTCCGGAAGGAGATTTTGAAGACATCGGCGCGTACCTCGCCGGGTTGAAAACGCCGCCGCCGGCGCTGCCTCCCGCGGAGATGTTCAAGACGCTTTGCGCCCGCTGCCATGGCGAGAAAGGCGACGGCAACGGCAAGGTCGCCTGGTACCTGGATCCTGCGCCGCGCGACTTGACCAAGGCGGGGTTCATGAACTCCAAGCCGCGCGCCCGTTTCCTCCATTCGATCGGCGAAGGTGTTCCTGGAACATCCATGCCTGGCTGGGGACATGCCTTAAAAGAAGACCAGATTTCGGCGATGCTCGATTACGTCTGGACAGCATTCGTCAAGGAACCCGCCAAGCCGATCCGGCCGCACAAAGTTCCCGAGACGAATCCTGTGGCGGCGACGCCGGCGTCCATCGCGGCGGGCGAGCAGATTTTCCTCGAGCGCTGTGCGGGCTGCCATGGCCGGAAAGCCGATGGCAAGGGACCCAACTCGGTGGATATCACCCCCCGGCCGCGCAACCTGCATAATTCTTTCTTCGTGAACAGCGTCGCCGACCAGCGCCTCTTCGATTCGATCCTCTATGGCGTGCAAGGTACGGCCATGCCGGCCTGGATCGATTTCGGTGGCCTGACCCGGACCGATGCGGGCAATCTGATCAATTTCATTCGCAATCTGAACCAGAAAAGTGGAGCGGGCGCGCAGCCTGCCGCGGCCTCGCAGGCCGCGTTGCTACTCAATAGAGGTCAACATGCCAGAAGGTAAATCAGTCGAAGCCGTTGCGGCCACGCCGCTGCGCACCGGCGTAGTCCATAGCGATACTACGGCCAAGGGGTTCTTGGTCAGTTCAATCTCGTACTTCTTCATTGTCGGCATCATCGCCATGACGATCGCCGCCAAGTTTGTTTGGCCGGAATTGCTCGGAACGGTCTCCTATCTCACTTACGGCCGCCTCCGCCCGCTGCATGTGAACGGCATGCTGTTCGGCTGGCTGCTGGCTTGCGATATGGGCCTCACTTACTATCTTGTGCCGCGGCTGTGCGGCGTCAAGCTCTATAGCGAGAAATTGGGCGTGGCTACCGCGATCCTGTGGAACGTCATCATCCTGAGCGCGGTCGTTTCGCTGCTGGCGGGCTGGAACAAGGGTTGGGAGTACGCCGAATTGCCGATATTTGTCAGCGTGATGGTGGTGATCGCGTGGGTCATGTTCGGCATCAATATCTTCGCCACCATCGGCGCGCGCAAGTACCAGCAGATGTATGTCTCGCTCTGGTATGTCATGGGGAGCATCCTATGGACCGCTTTCGTATACATCACCGGCAACTTTGCCGTGGAATTCACGACCGGCGTCAATCAAGCCAACTTGAACTGGATGTACATCCACAACGCGGTGGGCCTGATCTTTACGCCCATCGGCCTGGCGGCGGCTTATTACTTCATTCCGAAGGCTTCCAATACGCCGCTGTACAGCCACAAGCTCTCCATGATCGGGTTCTGGTCGTTGGCCTTCGTGTATGTCTGGACCGGCGCGCACCATATGCTGCACGGGCCCATTTCGCAATGGCTGCAAACCATCGCCATCACGTTTTCTCTGATGCTGCTCATCCCGGTCTGGGCCGTGGTGTATAACTTCTTCGCCACCATGAAGGGGCAATGGCAGCAATTGCGCGAGAACGTGCCCTTGAAGTTTCTGATGTCGGGCGTGGTGTTCTACCTGCTGACCTGCTTCCAGGGGCCCATGCACAGCTTGCGGTCGGTGAATGCCATCGTGTCGAAGACCGATTGGATTCCGGGCCACGCGCACATGGCGCTGCTGGGCTGCTTCTCGTTCTTCGCCATCGCGGGAAGCTATTACATAGTGCCGCGTATGTTTCACACCAAACTCCATTCCGACGCCCTGGCCAACTGGAATTTCTGGTTCATGATGATCGGCGGGCTGGGTTTCTTTGTGACGTTGTGGCTGGGCGGCTTCTGGCAGGGCTGGCAATGGAACAATCCGGCGATTCCGTTTATCGACACGGTGAAGGCCCTGAAGCCCATCTGGACCGTGCGGTTTTTCTCCGGCGCGTTGATCTTCGCCGGCATTGTGACTTTCGCCTATAACATCCTGGCGACCGCCGTGAACGCGAAGGGCCGCGTCGCCTAAGGTGACTTATGTTAAACAAAGCCGATAAGAGCGCAACATTCGCAGTCGTCGCCGCCCTGGTTCTATTTTTCGTCGGCGGCATTCTGACCACGGTGGTTCCACCCCTGGTGGACAAGAGCTGGGGACGCCCGTTCGAGAATAACGATCCCAGTAAGGGCCCCACCGGAAAGCTGGTGCGGTTGAACGAGGAGCAACTTCACGGGCGCGCTATTTACGTGCGGGAGGGATGCTGGTATTGCCACACGCAGCAGACCCGCACGCTGCTCGCCGACACCAAGCGCAGCGGCTGGAAAGGCGTGGACTCGCCGATTTCCACTCCCGACGAATTCGTCTACGACACGCCCCACATGTTCGGCACGAAGCGCACCGGACCGGACCTTTCGCGCGCCGGCGGCAAGTACGACACCCAATGGCATCGCACGCACCTGCGCAATCCACGAGACCTGGTGCCCGGCTCGGTGATGCCGCCGTTTCCGTGGATCGTGGAGGACGAAAAAGAATTCCATTCCCTGGTGGCGTATCTGCAGACTCTGGGGCGTGCCAAGAACTGGCGGCCCGATAACGATTACGAGAGGTGAAGCCATGCACGATTACGTCTATCCAAGCATTTTCTTTTCTTATTTTCTATTTACCCTGCTGCTGGCCGGCGCGGTATTCTTCTGCGTTCGCTCCATCAAGGACGGCTATTGGGGGCGCGATGGCGAAGATGTGAAGTACCGCATGCTGCAAGACGAAACGGACGATCGGGAGCAAATCCCAGGAGTGAACCGATGACACCGGCAAAGATCGTGAACGATCCGGCCAAAGAGGCCATCCACGAATACGCGGATGGATGGATTACCGAGCGCAGCGGCACCGAGGTGCCCACTTTCCTCAAATTCGCGTTTGTCGCCATCGCGGGTGGCTGCCTCGCCTATTTCTTCATCTATATGTACGGCGAGGTGAATCATCCGGATCGCGGCCCACTGGTCCGGGCCATGAACGCCGCCACCCAAACCTCGGCCGCGCTGATGTATTGTATCGCCGCCCTGATCGTGGTCTATGGCGTGATCGTGGTGGCGTTTTCGTTCCGGAGATCCAAGTAACCAGGGAGGCCGGCCCCGAGACCCGCCGCGGGCATGGACGCCCGACCCCCAATACTGACTAACATGGACAACGGCTTTTTTCAGGTGCAAGTGCCGGATGCATCCGAATATTGGATGCAGATGGTGAAGTGCCGCCACGCCTGCCCGGTCCACACGGACGCTTGCGGTTATGTGACGGCCATCGCCGAAGGGCGCTACGAGGCGGCTTACCGGATCGCGCGTGCCACGAATCCCTTCACGTCCGTTTGCGGGCGAGTGTGCGGCGCGCCGTGCGAAGCCAACTGCCGGCGCGGATCGCTCGATCAGCCCGTCGCGATCCGCGCGCTGAAGCGTTTCGTCACGGAATCGTTCGGCGCCGAGACCGGCGACTTCAAGCTGCATCGTGAGGCCTGCAACCACTCCATGCTGCCGCCGGATCCAGGCGACTACGAACGCATCGCCGTCGTTGGCGCGGGGGTCGCGGGGCTCACCGTGGCGCACGACCTGGCGCAGACCGGCTACAAAGTGACCGTATTCGAAGCCGACGCCGAGCCCGGCGGCATGCTTACCGTGGGCGTGCCCGTTTTCCGTCTGCCGCGCGAATTGGTGCGGCGCGAAATCGACGCGATCCTGTCTCTCGGCATCGAGCTGAAGTGCAATATGCGGCTGGGCAGCGACTTCACGCTGGCCGATCTGCGGCACGTCGGCTATAAAGCGATCTTCATCGGGATAGGCTTGCCCAAGGGCCGCAAATTGGCGCTGCCTGGCGCGGACAGTCCGAATGTTCTGGACGGTATGGACTTTCTGCGCGCCTTCAACGCCGGGCAGACCTTGCCTCTGGGACGCCGCATCGTAGTGATCGGCGGCGGCAACGTGGCCTACGATGTGGCGCGCTCCGCCGTGCGCCCCGGCGAGTCCGCCAACCACCGCGAAGCCGTAGCCGAGATGGAGCGCGGCGAACAGGTGGCTTACGATGTGGCGCGGTCCGCGCTGCGCATCAGCGGCGACAAGGAAGTCCACGTGGTCTGCCTCGAAAGCCGCGAGGAGATGCCCGCCGACGAGATGGAAATCGTCGAGGGCGGCGAAGAAGGTATCCGGCTACACAACCGGCGCGGACCCAAGGCGATTATCGCTGAAGAAGGCCAACTCGCGCTGCGCACCGTGAAGTGTACGGCGGTATTCGACGCGGCCGGGCGTTTCAATCCGTCGTTCGACGATTCGCTGGTCGAAGATATTCCGGCGGACAGTATCATTTTTGCCATCGGCCAGACTTCCGACCTTTCTTTCCTGCGTCCGGGCGATGGCATAGAAACGGATCGCGGGTTGATCAAGGTGGATCGCGAGACCTACCAGACCAGCGCGCCGGATGTTTTCGCGTGCGGCGATATCGCCCATGGCCCGCGGCTGTTCATCGACGCCATCGCTTCGGCGCAGATCGCGGCTCGTTCCATGCACGATTACTTGCGTGGCACGCGTACCGAGGTTACCGTCCGCCGCCAGTGGGCGCCCGCGGCCTACACCATGGCGGAGGGCTGGAACGTGATCGCGCGGGAGAATCCGCCCGTCGTCGAAAGCGAGCGGCGGGCCGCCTCGCTCGAGAATATCGAAGAGCGGTTTGGGGAAGCCCAGGCGCGGCGGCAGGCGTCCCGCTGCCTACGTTGCAACGTCAACACCGTTTTCGATACCTCGATCTGCGTAGCCTGCAACGGATGCGTGGACGTCTGTCCGGAAAACCTCATTCGCCTGATGGGACTCAGCCAGCTTCTGCACACCGATCACTGGATGGCCCCCGCGGCGGCTGAGTTTGGCATGACCGATCGGGAGTTTCAAAGCCTGACTCCGGAGGAGTTGGACCAGCTCGGCGCCGTCATGCTGAAAGACGAAACCACCTGCATCCGCTGCTCGCTGTGCGCTTCGCGTTGTCCCACGCACGCCATCGCCATGAAGGAATTCGTGTATCGCACGGAGTGTATTTCGGTTCCATCGCGGAATCCCAAGATCCATTACCAGGCCGTACCGCAATGAGCCTCGCGCAATTCTGGCTGATGTTCGCCTTGGGATTGGTGAGCGGCATTCATTGTGTGCAGATGTGCGGGCCCATCGTGCTTTCCTACAGTTTGCCGCTGGCGGGCGGCGTGGCGCCCCGTGCCAAATTGGCGTGGGCGCACTTCTGGTATAACCTGGGGCGCGTGACCACTTACACTGCCTTGGGTGGGCTGGCGGGCGCGGCGGGCGGCGCCATCGGTCTGACTGCCCGGCTGGCGGGAATCGCGCACGGCGGCCGGATCGCGGCAGGCGTGGCGATGATCGCGGCAGGCATCTACCTGACAGGCTTCGTGCGGAGGGCCGACTTGATTCGCATCGATAGCCCAGGTATCGCGGCGCGCCTGGCGCGGGCTGGGAAGCGCTTTATGCTTTCCATCCGTCCTACCAGCAAGTTCCGCCTGGGGCTGGTATTGGGTTTCCTGCCGTGCGGCCTGGTTTACGCCGCCCTACTGAAAGCCGTGGATGCAGGTAGCGCGCTCGGCGGGGCCGCGGCCATGCTGGCTTTTGGATCCGGCACCAGTCTGGCGTTGGGCGCCACCGGCCTGGCATCCACTTCCTTTGGCTGGCGGCTGGGTCGATGGAGCAATGCCCTGGCCGGGGCCGGCATGGTGTTCGCGGGCGCGTTGCTGATCTGGATGGGCCTGGGTCCGGCCGGCCATGTACATCATCATGCCAATTTCTGAAGCCGCCAAAATACGTTTGCCCGCGCTGCCTCCGCCGCGCGTCACTTACCACAGGCTGCGGAAGTCTATCCATTTTGCCTGCTTTCTCGGATTCCTCGCGCTGCCCTTTTTCGACTGGATGCGCTTCGACATTCCGCGCCAGCGTTTCTATTTCGCCGGCTACGAGCTGTGGATCAACGAGTTCGCCATCATCTTCTTCGCGCTGATGTTCCTGATGTTCCTCATCATCGGTTCCTCGATCGCTTACGGACGGGTCTACTGCGGCTATATGTGCCCGCAGATGATCTTCAGCGAAGCCTCCATTACGTTCGAAAACCGCTTGCGCCGCTGGATCGGCAAGCGCTGGTTCGACTGGCCGGCGGCGCGGCGTAACCTGGCCGTCCGTGCCGTGTTCTTAGCCGTGCTGGCCCCGGTTTCGGTCTTTCTGGCATTTGCCTTCATATCGTACTTTGTTGCGCCCCGCGACCTGCTGCAGCGGTTGCTGGCGCTCGACATGCACACGGCGGGCGGCGTCGCGGGCGCCGCCGTTACGCTCATCACTTTTCTCGATTTCACCTTACTACGCCAGCGGTTCTGCACCACGGTCTGCCCTTATGGCTATCTGCAGGGGATTTTGGGCGACCATAACACCCTCCTGGTGCACTATCGCGACGAAGGCCGCCAATGCGTCGCGTGCAAGAAGTGCGTGCGGGTCTGCCACATGGGCATCGATATTCGCCAGTCGCCCTTTCAGATCGAATGCGTGCATTGCGGCGAATGCATCGACGCCTGCGTGGACGTGTTGGGCCGGATGGGGAAGAAAGGCTTGATTCACTATACCTGGGGCGAGCAGGGCGGGGAAGCCGGCGCTCACGAGCCCTGGCTGCGCCGTCTTGGCCTGCGGGATGCCAAGCGCGTGATCGTGTTGCTGCTGCTCGCCTGTTACGGCTGCGGGCTTTTTGTGGCCCTGAGTATGCGCCGCGCCGTGTTGGTGCAAATCAGCCCGGAGCGCGCCAGCCTGTACCGCATCGATAGCTCGCAGGTATTCAATAAGTTTCGTTTTAGTATTGCCAACCGCGGTGGCCAGCGCTCGGCTGTGATCTTTTCGCTGGACCAATTGCAGGCCGCCAGCTTGGCGATTCCTGAAAATCCAGTCGCGGTCGAGGCTGGTAAAACCGTGCAGGGAGAGTTCGAGATCTCGCGCCCGTTGGCTACGGCCGCACAGGAAGTGGAACACTTCCGCATCCTGGCCAGTCCCGTTACCGGCGGCTCGCCCGACACTTTTCCCATGACCTTTCTCAGTCCCCCGCAAAGGAGCTCGCAATGACCAAACGCAGTCCGTTCCTCGTCCTCTTTCTGGCTTTTGTCGGCGCTCTCTTCATCGGCATTCTGATCTTCGTCTATTTCGTAACGAAGCAAACGAACCCAGTGATGCTGGACGACCATGGCCGCCCGCAGCCGACGGCGGTGTTGTGGCTGCCTTCGGCATGACCGCGGCTGTCCAATTGAAGTGCGATCTTTGCGGCCTGGATTGCGGCCGTCATCCGCTCAGCCGCCATTTCAACGCCGAGGAGCGCTCCTTCTGCTGCGCCGGATGCCTGAACGTCTACGCCATCCTGCTGGAAAGCGGCGTGATTGCCGCCGGCCAGGATTTCCGCGACACCGGCGTCTACCGGCAGAGCCTGAAGCTAGGACTGATTTCAAATCGCCAGGAAGAGGAACCGGAGATGGAAGCTCCGGCCGATGCGGAAATCCGCGAAGCCCTCTTTCAGGTCTCCGGGATGTGGTGTTCCTCCTGCGCATGGCTGATCGAGCACGCCCTCCACAAACAGCGCGGCGTGGTATCCGCGGACGTGTTCTTCGCCTCGGATCTGGTGAAGGTGCGCTACTGCCCGCGCCTTATGCCGCGCGAGCGCATTCCCACGGCCATCGCCGGGCTCGGCTACCGCGTCTCGGAATACACGGGGCGCGACGACCGCGATGGCGCGGAGACGCGCGATCTGCTGCTGCGCATCGGCGTGGCGGCATTCCTGTGGCTGAACGTCATGTCGCTCAGCCTGGTGCTCTATGCCGGCTACTTCGAGCGCATCTCCGACAGTGTTTCGCGGCTGCTGCCCTTCGTGTTGATGGCGCTGGCTTCCGGTTCGGTGTTCTACGCGGCGCAGCCGATTCTGCGCGTGGCATGGTTCGCCGTTCGCAACCGGACCGTGCGCATGGAGAGCCTGCTCGCGCTAGGCATCCTCGCCGCGTACGGGTACAGCGCCGTCGCAGCGTTCCAGCATGGCAAGCATTTCTATTTCGATACGGCCTGCGCGATCATAACGCTGGTGCTGGCCGGCAAACTTGCCGAGCGCGGCGCCAAGGAGAAAACGGCACGCGCCATTACCCTGCTCTACCGCATGATGCCGAACAAAGCCCGCCTGCTGGTGGAAGGGCGCGAACGCTTCGTGTCCATCGAAGCCCTGGAATCCGGCGTGGCTTTTGTCGTGAAAGCCGGTGAACGCGTTCCCGCCGACGGCGTGGTGGAGGAGGGCGCCTCGCACGTGGATGAGTCCGTGCTGACGGGCGAATCCGCCCCGCGCCGTAAAATAGCCGGCGACGCGGTAGTCTGCGGCAGCCTGAATACGGATAGCGTGCTGCAGATCCGCGCCACGCGCACCGGACCGGACAGCACGCTGGCGCGCATCATTCGCATGGTTGAGACCGCCATGGCCAATCGCTCGCCGCTGGAACACGCGGTGGACCGCGCGGCGCGCATTTTCGTGCCTTGCATCATCCTGCTGGCCGTGCTCACCTATGCCGGCTGGCTGGCGGCCACAGGCAGCCCCGCGGCGGCGCTCATGCGCGCCATCACTGTGCTGGTCATCGCCTGCCCCTGCGCCCTGGGAATGGCCACGCCGCTGGCCATCACGACGGCGATCGGCGCCGCCTCGCGCAGAGGCATCCTGATCGGCAGCAGCCGCGTGTTCGAGATCCTGCCCAAAGTCAACGTAGTGGTGGTGGATAAGACCGGCACGGTGACCGAAGGGGATTTCCGGCTGCTCGAATGGAGCGGAGATCCTGCGCGCATGGCATTGGCCGCCGCCCTGGAGACCCGCTCCGAACATCCTCTGGCACGCGCCCTGGTGCGCTGGGCCGAACAGGAGCGCTTGACGCTGGTTGATCCGCGCAGCATCGCAGTCCTTAAGGGCATGGGGATCCGCGGCGAGGCCGCCGGACACACCGTGTGGGTGGGAAACCGGCATCTGGCCGCCGCCGTTCCCGAAGATCTGGAGCGGCGGGCGCGCGCCTGGGAGCAACAAGGATACACCGTCGCGTTTTATGGCTGCGATGGTGAAGTGTGCGGCGCGCTGGCGTTCGGCGACCAGATCAAAGCCGGCGCGGCCGATCTGATGGCCAGCCTGAAAGCGCGCGGTATCCGTACGCTGATTCTTTCAGGAGATGCATCGGCCACCACGGCATGGGTAGCGGCGCGCATCGGGGCGGACGATTTCATTGCGGGCGCGCTGCCCGAACACAAGATCGAAACGATCCGCGGTCTGCAGCGGCAGGGGTCCGTGGTCGCCATGATCGGCGACGGCGTGAACGACGCGCCCAGCCTGGCGCAGGCCGATGCGGGCATCGCACTGGGCACCGGCGCCGATGTCGCCATGCAGGCGGCGCCCATCATTCTCATGGGTTGCAACCTGGAGGCGGTGCCGGCCACCCTGGATCTCGCCCAGCAGACCATCCGCGCCATCCGCCAGAATCTGTTCTGGGCATTCCTTTACAACACCGCCGGAATCGGCCTCGCGGTAGCGGGCGTGCTCAACCCCATCGTGGCGGCGGGCGCCATGGTGCTCTCGAGCTTGTCCGTAATCGGCAATTCGCTGCGCTTAGGCCGGCGGCTTGCACCCTAACTGTTACCTGGACGGCGTCAACCTATAAGTCTGGGCCCAATAAGGCATATCGCCGATCGGTTGGCCGGAGATCACGATCTCGACGCGGCGGTTTTGCTCCCGGCCGGCTGCGGTGGCGTTTGATGTGAGCGGACGCGTATCGCCTAACCCGCGTGCGGAGACCGCCGTCGCCGGCAATCCATCCTCCACCAGGACCGCACGCACCGACTCCGCACGCTCTGAGGAAAACTTCTCGTGGCCATCTACTTCCACCGTCAGGTCGGGATGCGCTTTCACCACGGCCGCGATACGCGCCAGCCTGTCATACATCGCGGGACTCACAAAAGCCTCCTGGAAATCGGCGTCGGGCAGAGTGAGCGTCAAGCCGCGCGGCGTGTCGCGCACCGATAGCGTGCCGCTAAGCTCTATAACCAACCGCCGCCGCAATTCCTTCTTCCTAGCCTCATCACGATCCGGGGCGGGCCTGATTTGAACGGGCGCCGGAGGAGGCGGTGCCTGGACGGATGCGGCGTTCGCCGCGGCGGCCTGGGCTTCAGCCTGTTGCCGCGCGGCGCGCTCCTGCTGGAGCAAGGCCTGTGCCGCTGCGGCTTGAGTTTGTGCGGTCTGCGCGGCGGCTTCCGCTTGGGCTTGCAGCGCTTCGGCGCGCGCCGCGCGATCCCGCGCCTGGGCAAGTTCGCCGGTCTGTTTGCGCTGCATCGCGAGGGTGCGCGCGTCTTCCGCGGTCTGCGCGGACTGCCGCGCCAGAGTTACCACCACCGTCATGCCGGCCTTGCGGTCGCGCGCTTCGTAAGCCTGGCGCAACAGATCCTGCGCCTTGCCGAGAGTATCCGCGGCATACCGTCCGGCATCCGCGGATTGCGCGATCTGCACGGCATTCCGCGCTTCATAAAGCTCCAATACCGACTGGTACTGGTCCGCGCTAAGCCGGGGCGCATCCACCGCGGCGGCCGCCATACCCGCCTGCACGTCATAAGTGTAATGGCCGCGCGGTAATAATTCGTATTTTGCCTGAATGGGCTCCCGGCCGCCGACGGTATCGGGGCGCGGCTGATTTTCCAGCACCACCACATCGCTCGGCTGGCGCACCGCGGCATACGGCTCAGCCGTCACGATCAGGCCGAACGCCTGCAATTCCGTGGTTACCCGCAGCTTTGCCTTATCCGAACTGCCGGCCAGAACTTCGCCCAGATTCCTGGCGTGCCCATCGGGCGTGATGGCCCACAGCGCATAAGTCAGGTACTCGCGGCCGAAACGCGTGGGCGCCATCAATCGCTCGAAGTGCGCGTCGATCTCCGTGCGGCCTTCCTTCGATTCCACTATTGCTGTCCCCGCGGACTGGGGCAGCAGGACGGTGCCGCGAAAGTCGATTGGGGTCGGTCCGTTGCGATATTGATAATCGACCGCGCTGATGGTGCGGTCGACCACCGTTACGCGGTAGATCGGAACCTCCTGGGCACGCACCGCCATCGTGCAAAAAATACCCAATATAGTTCCAAGAAGCAGCTTACCAGCCATACCGCACCTCACAGAAAGGCTAAGAAGCAACTGGCGGTCCACATTCGAGTGGATCGGCCGGAGGCCAGCCCCTAGCTCCACTTCAGCAAACTGGTGCAAGGCCGCGTCAGCGGATCGTCGCAATGGTTCGGGCTGACGCGCAACGCATAGCCCAGGCGTCCGGTGCGCTCCGGCACAATCTCCTTCTCGAAGATAGCCACCGTCCCGTGCTGTCCGGTCGGGGGGAGCACCATTACTTCGGTGTCCTCCAGCCCACCGTCGGTGCCCACCCGTCCCATCACCACTTCCACGCGCACCTCCGAAGGCTGCAGGCCGGCCAGGTCGATCGACGCGCGTACCGGAACGGGGTGTTCGCTCATGATCGTGCCCACCGGGGCGTCGCCGGTTTCGACGAAGCGCACCTGGTCCCATACCCTGTTTACCCGTTCGTTCCATGCCGCCTCGGCGCGTGCCTCCTGGTAATCGTTGGCACTCAGCCGCACCGAGTCCGCGTGCGCCGGATCGTAGAATTCGCGGGCGTACTCCGCCACCATGCGTCGCGAATCGAAAAGCGGCGTCAGGCCCATCAGCGACTGCTTCACGCGCTTCAGCCAATCCCGCGGGATCTGATCGCGCCGTTCGTAGAACAGGGGCACGATCTCGTTCTCCAGCAGGTAATAGATTTCGCTGGCGTGCAGCCCGTCCTGCTCGTCGGAGTACCGCTCCCGGTCGCCGATGGCCCAGCCGCCGGATACCTCATAGGCCTCGTCGAACCAGCCGTCCAGAATGCTGAGGTTCAGCACGCCGTTCATGCCGGCTTTCATGCCGCTCGTGCCGCAGGCCTCTTGCCCGCGCTTCGGCGTATTCAACCACAGGTCCACGCCCTGCACCATTTCGCGCGCGACCTTCATGTCGTAGTCTTCAATGAAAACCACATGCTTCCACAAGTCCCGGTCGCGCGAAAGCTGCACGATGTCGCGGATGAAATTCTTGCCTTCATTGTCCTTCGGATGGGCTTTTCCGGCGATCACGATCTGCACCGGCATATCCTTGTTGCAGAGGATGCGCTTGATCCGGTCTACATCGCGAAACAGGAGCGTGGCGCGTTTGTAAGTGGCAAAGCGCCGCGCAAAACCGATAGTCAGCGCGTTGGGATCGAGCACTTCTTCGGTGTGCCGCATCTCCACCGCCGAAGCCTGCCGCCGCAACGCCGACGACCGCTGCCGCTCGCGTACGAAATTCACCAGGCGCCGCTTGCGCCGGCGATGCACCTCCAGCAGTTCTTCATCCGGGATCTCTTTCACCTGCTCCCAGATCGTGGGGTCGGCGAACCGGTCGCGCCAGTCCGGCTGCAGATACTGGTCGTAGAGCGCCGCCAGGTCGCCGTTGAGCCAGCTTGTCAAGTGCACGCCGTTGGTCACCGAACTGACCGGCACTTCCCAGACGGGTAACTGCGGCCAGAGGTCGTGCCACATCTCCTGCGAGACGTCGCGATGCAGCTTGCTGACGGCATTGCGATGCGCGGAGGTCTTCAGCGCCAGGATGGCCATCGAGAAGCGCTCCTCGCGGTTGGCCGGAGTGCGCCTGCCCAAGGCCATCAACTGATCGAAATCGATCCCGATATCCGTGCAGTAGGCGTTGAAATAGTGGTACATCAATCCCGGATCGAACAGGTCGATTCCGGCAGGCACCGGCGTGTGCGTGGTAAAAATATTGCTGGCGCGGGTGGCCTGCAGCGCTTCTTGAAAATTCAGCCCATGTTCGCGCTTGAGAACGCGCACGCGCTCCAGCGCCAGAAAAGCCGAATGTCCCTCGTTCATGTGAAAGACGGTGGGCTCCAGCCCCACAGCCTTCAGCGCGCGCAGTCCTCCCACCCCCAGTACGAACTCCTGGCGCATGCGTGTGTCGGTATCGCCGCCATAAAGCGAGTCGGTGATGCTGCGATCCTGCGGCAGTTCGTTGTCCGCAATATTCGTGTCCAGAAGGTACAGGTTCACCCGTCCTACGGCCATCTTCCAGACCTGAATCATGACTTTTCCGGTTGGCAGCCGGACGAATACCTTGAGGTTCTCGCCGCCGGCATCGTGGACGGGAACAGCCGGCAGCGTGTAGAAATCGTTGGTCGGATAGCGCTCCTGCTGCCATCCGTCCGCGTTCAATACCTGGCGGAAATAACCCTGCTGGTAAAGCAGCCCCACACCGACCAAAGGCAAGTCGCAGTCGCTCGACGATTTCAAGTGGTCGCCCGAGAGCACCCCCAGGCCGCCTGAGTAGATCGGGAGGCACTCCGAGAGGCCGTACTCGGCTGAGAAATAGGCAACTAATTTGCCGTCGCTGCGAGACTTACCGCCCTCGACGTGCGCATCGTAGCGCTGGCACGCCATGTTGTACAGCGCCAGATAGCGGGGGTCGGCGGCCGCGCGCTGCAAGGTCACGCGGGATACACGGCCCAGCATCAGGACGGGATTGTAATTGCATTCCCGCCAGAGATTTGCGTCCAGCCTCCGAAACAAAGCGCGGATCAGGGGTTCCCAAGCCCACAGGATGTTGCAGGCCAGTTCCGGCATGCGGGACAGTTGTTCCGGCAGCGCGGGACGAACCAGGAATTCGTGTACAGGCTGAATACGAAATGGCATCTCGAAGAGTGGCTCTTTCTAAAATACCGCAATCCGGCGGCGGGCTGCGCTGGAGACGCGGCGAGTTGCCAGGGACGGAGGAGCAAAAAAAGATCCGGAATGCGCGCTCTAGGGTTTCAACTCGAACGCGGCGTGCGCCACGTTCTCATATCCGGGTCCTACCGGGATGGTCTTGTTGAGATCGTAATAGCCTTCCGCGGAAAAAACGGCTTTGTAACTGCCTGGCGCCAGGCGGGTGGTGAAAGGCGTCCGGCCAATGGGCGCGCCATACAGATACACCAATGCGCCCGGGGGATTTGAAGTAAATTGCATATCCACCAGGAACCTGGTGGGATCCAATCTGATTTCGCCGTCGATATAGACCACCGTCCCGGTGCCCTCCTGGAACAACTCGTCCCGGCCGTAAGTGAAGAGCAAATGCGGCGCCGCCGGTTTGATCAGGGCGGCCTGGGCATCGCCGCCCGTGGCGGCGGGTTCGTCCCGGCGAATTTCCTTCGCCGCGCGGATGGGCACTTTGGCGCCGTTCACGAGCGGTACGGTTTCCAGGCTCACTCCCAGCTTCCCGCCTCGCCCCATGCGCGTCTTAGGCTCGGCCATGGTGATGGTAGCGGTGGCTCTCGCGCCGTGCGCCATCACCAGCAAGCCATCGATTCTGAGATCGTCCAGGATTTCGAAATCCACCATCTCGCCGGGCTTGACGTTGTTGAAAGTGAGGTCGCGGGTCAGCCGCAGCCGGATCGGCGTGCCGTCGTGCAGAGCCAGCGGAGTCGTGGGCGTACGCGCGGAACCGTTCGCGGCCTGATTGCGCGCCACCATGGCGGAAATGATCCGTTCCGAAACGCCGGCCTTCTTGAGCGCCATGACGTCGTTCGACCCGAGGGCGTAGTTTCCCGGCTGCTGTTCGATCACCGCCAATATGGCTTGTTCGCCGACTCCGGCCTTAGCTAGTTTACCGATGGTGGCGTCGTCCAGCAGCGCTTGAGCATAGGCTGCGAAACACACCAGGATGAGCGCCGGCGCGTTGCGGCGCGCGGCCTTGCATAATACTCTTAGGGGCACTACAATATTTTGAGCCGAAACCGGAGTCGCGGCAAGGTTAACCAAAGATAGTGCCTTGTCCGGTCAGTGCGCCGCTTGCCCCGCCACCCCGCAACCCGCGGGAGCGGGAATGGTTTGCTCCTTGTTTTCGCCGTAGCACCACTCCACCAGCGAATCGGGGGTCTTGCCGGCATTCGCCAGGCGCAAATCGTCGAGGCTGATTTCGTGAAAAGCGAACTCGACCGACCCATCACTCATCACGGTTGCCAGCAGATAACCGTAGACGTCCGTGCGCGCCACCGACGATCCGGTCTGCCCTGGAGGCAGGCGATAGCGGACGGCTCCAGCCGTTCCCACGATCCATCCCGGCAGCACGCGATCTTTCCAGTAAGGTGTGCCGTAAACATCGTTCATTACAAAGTGGGAGTGGCTGGCAAGCAGGTAGATTTTCTTGCCCGCCGCGTGCAAATCCCACAGCAGATTATACACTTCGCGTCCGCTCTCAATGCCTGTGGGCGAGTCGCACATACTGTGGCTCATGCCCTTGCTACCCGGCAACGCTTCATGCATGCCCACCACGATCGTGCGGATCCCGCGCGATTGCCGGTCTTCGGCCAGGCGGCCGCGCAGCCACGCCATCTGCCCGGGGTCGAAGCTGTTGCCGGAAGCGTTGTCCAGCGAGATGAAGTCGATGGCGTCGTTCATCACCCAGTGATAGTAAGTGCGGAATCCGCCGGCGTCGTGGTCGCGCTCGCGCTGGGCTTCGAGGCGCGGACTATTCAGGTATTTCTCGAATTGTTCCAGATAGGCCGCCTGCGTCTGCGGAAAAATCGTTTCATGGTTGCCGATGCCCAGAAAAATCTCCAGCGGGTTCATTGGCTGTAACTGGTGTTCGATGAAA
>Ga0187871_10001892_pt1 | contig 17666 bp, 9 predicted proteins | sample June2016WEW_16_1_FD_132988 | JGI IMG/M metagenome (GOLD analysis project Ga0187871, IMG submission 132988) | Peatland microbial communities from SPRUCE experiment site at the Marcell Experimental Forest, Minnesota, USA - June2016WEW_16_10 | ecosystem: Environmental > Terrestrial > Soil >...
AGCGATTCTGATGGCAGCCGTCGCGGTATCCCTCTGCCTTAAGGGTGAAGTGTTGCCCATCCGCTCGTACACCACGTCGGACGGTCTGGCCGCCGACCGCATCGACTGCATCGTCCCCGACTCCCGTGGGTTCATCTGGTTCTGCACGCCTGAAGGACTCACCAGGTTCGACGGTTACCGCATGGTCAGCTTCGGCGCTTCCGATGGGCTCCCATCCGGGGCGGTGGATTCCTTTCTGGAGACCCGCTCCGGTGCGTATCTTGTAGGCACGGATCGCGGCCTTAGCCAATTGCATGCGAGTGCGGCCGGCGGGACATTCGTCAATCCGCGGCAAGCGAGCGACGGCTTCGACAAGCCAATCTACCTGCTGCGCCAGTCCCGATCCGGCAGGATATGGTGCGGGACGCGGGGGGCACTTTTCGAATTGTCGGAGGGCGGCACATTCCGGCGGCAACCTTTGCAGGGATTGAAACCGAAGTTCGTCACCGACGTACTCGAAGATGCCGGCGGCAAGCTCTGGGTAGCCACCGACGACGGAATCATCGTGTTGCGGAAGGACGGCGCCGCGCAACGCCTCACGAAACAGGATGGCCTGCCGAACGACTGGGTGAACGCGCTGCTGCTCGACCGATGCGGCAGGCTCTGGGCAGGCGCCCGCGATGGGCTCGTGCTGCTGCGCGACGGAGGCCCGGCCGGCCCGTGCGGCGTCCAGCGAGTCTACACAAATAAGGACGGATTAGCGGGGCGGAATGTCATGGCGCTGGCGGAAGGACCCGACGGGACCATTTGGATGGGAACGCCGGTTGGCATCACGCGGTTGCCGGCGGGAAGCGTGCCGAGGTTCCAGAATCTGACCCGCGCACAGGGACTCAGCGATCGCCAGATTATCGCGTTGGCCTCCGACACAGCCGGGAATATGTGGGCCGGCACGGAAGGCGCCGGCGTGATGCGGATTGCATCCGCCGGGTTCATCACTTTTCGCGAACAGGACGGGCTCATGACCGATCGCGTGTTCTCCGTCTTTGCCGATCGCGCCGGACAGGTCGTGACGGTGACTGAGATGGGCGCCCTGCGAAGGCGTTCCGTCGCAGTCTTCGACGGCGGCCAGTTTCACGCCGTTGTTCCTCAGGTTTATGGCGATAAACCCGGCTGGGGATGGAATCAAATCGTCCTACAGAGCCGGGCGGGCGATTGGTGGGCGGCCACCAAGGTAGGGCTATGCCGGTTCGCGGCCACGAGCGCGGTGGGCTTGGCGCAGAGACAACCGAGAGCGTGTTATGCGCGGGACGCCGACGTATTCCGCGTTTTCGAGGATTCCAGGGGTGGCATCTGGGCTTCCGGCCAATCCCAATGGGGGGACCGGCTCATGCGCTGGGATCCCGCAACGGATGCGATTTCCTCTTTTGACGATGAAGCGAAGCCATTGGTGAGCGCCTTTGCCGAGGATCGCAGCGGAGTGATTTGGATGGGCTATTGGGGCGGCGGTCTGCTGCGTTATGAAAACGGCCGATTCACTCGCATTAAAGCCGGCGATGGGGCGCCGGCGGGTGCGATTTTCGCCTTGCTTGCCGACAGCGCCGGTAGATTGTGGATCGGCTCCGGCTCGGACGGCCTGGGCTTAGTGGAGAACCCCAGCCAGGGACCGTTCCATCCGCGGACCTATAACACCATGAAGGGGCTGGCAAGCAACAAGGTCATGGCAATTGTGGAGGACAGAGCAGGCCGCATCTACGCCGGCACCGGCAAAGGCGTAGATCGGTTGGAACCCGTCACCGGCCGCATCAAGCATTTTTCTTCAGCCGACGGATTGCCATATGGAGAAATAAAGTCGGCATTCCGGGATCGTTCCGGCGACCTTTGGTTTGCCACGACGCAGGGCTTGTCCAGACTGACGCCCACCGCGGACCGATCCCCGGGAATCCCGTCGGTGCTGGTTACAGACCTGGAAACCGGCGGCCGGCGATATCCTGTCTCGCAAGCCGGCGAAGCGCTGCTACGGCCGCCGAAGCTGGATCCGTCGCGGAATCAGCTTCAGGTCACATTCGTCGGGTTCAACGACGAACCGGCGGAGAGTCTCGTATACCGCTACATGCTGGAAGGCACCGATAAGACCTGGCACGATACCCGCGAGCACGCGGTGAACTACGCGGCGCTGGAACCGGGCGGCTACCGGTTTCTGGTGAAGGCCCTGAATTCGGAGGACAAGGCCAGCGGGGTTCCGGCGGAAATCGATTTCGAGGTCTTGCCGCCGTTTTGGAGGCGCTGGTGGTTTGAAACCCTGGCCCTGGCCGGCCTGGCTTCACTCGTTTGGGCGGCGCACCGCTACCGCGTGGCGCAAGCCGTCCACCTGGAGCGCGTGCGCACCCGCATAGCCACCGACCTGCATGACGACATCGGCGCCAGCCTGTCGCAGATCGCCATTCTAAGCGAGGTCCTGATCCAGCGATGCGGCCACGACCAGGGTTTGAGCGGACCGCTCGACGGGATGGCCCGTTCCGCGCGCGAGTTGCTGGCTTCCATGAGCGATATCGTATGGGCCATCAATCCGCGGCACGATCATCTGTGGGACTTGCAGCAGCGTATGCGCCGCTTCGCCAGCGATCTTCTCGCCGCCCGCAACATCGAACTCGTCTTCAGTGCGCCGGCCGCCGATCGGGATCTCAAGCTGGGCGCCGACATGCGCCGTGAGGTCTTCCTGGTGTTCAAGGAGGCCGTCAACAATATTGTGCGGCACGCGCAGTGCACGCAAGCGGAGGTTGATTTCTCGCGGGATCGCGACTGGCTCGCACTCCGCATCAGCGACAACGGCAAGGGCCTGCCGGCGTGCGAGTCCGGCGCCGGCCATGGTCTCGTGAATATGCGATCGCGGGCCAGGACGCTGGGCGGCGAGGTGAATATCGATTCCGCAGCCGGCCGCGGCACGACCATCGACCTTAGGATCCCACTGGTCCGTCCGCGCGTCTTCCCGTGGCGGTCCCTATCCAAATGAATAGTGACAAACGCGGGGGCCGGGTCTAAACTTTGTATTCACACCTTCATTAATGATCCGGGTAGCCATCGTCGAAGACCACGGAGAGATTCGCGAGGGCCTGAAAACGTTGATCTCGGGTACTCCGGGTTACGGCTGTGCCGGCGCCTGGCGCTCGATGGAGGAAGCTCTCGCTCAGATCGGCCACAATGTGCCGGACGTGCTGCTGGCCGATATCGGCCTGCCCGGCATGTCCGGGACCGACGGCATCCGCCTTTTGAAGCAGCGTTATGCCGCGCTGCCCGCGCTGATGCTCACGGTGTACGAGGACGATGAGCGCATCTTCGAGGCGCTTTGCGCCGGCGCTTGCGGTTACCTGCTCAAGAGTACACCTCCGGCGCGGCTGCTTGAATGCCTCCAGGAAGCCGTGGCCGGCGGCGCGCCCATGTCGCCGACGGTGGCCCGGCGGGTCATCGAACTGTTCCGCGATTTTCGCCCGCCGGAGAAATCCGATCGCAAGCTCACGCCACACGAAACCCGGCTGCTGGGCCTCCTGGTGGACGGCCATAACCTGAAAACGGCCGCCGCGGAGATCGGTGTAACCCGCGCCGCGGTGGCCTGGCACATGCGCAGCATCTACGAGAAGCTGCAGGTGCATTCGAAATCCGAGGCCGTTGCCAAAGCGTTGCGCGGCCGCATGATCCGCTGAACCCCGCGCTAAATATACCTATTCATTTGGATAGTGACTTGTCTGTAGGTCCCCCGTATAGTCGCAGTTGTAGCTGACGCGAAGCGTAAGGGGAGACAAACATATGACGACTCACTACCGCACCTGGAGCCACAGGCGCCTGACATGGCAAGGCAAAATATCGGCCGGAGCATGCCTCGCGATCCTGATGGCTGTAACGGCGAATGGCCAGGGCCAGGAACGCAGTTATACACCGGCCTCCGTGCGCGCCTTGCCCGGGTTGCAGTGCCGCATTTACGCGGAGGGCAGTGCGCCATCGACAGGCCTCACGGTGTTCACCGACGATGATGGCTATGCCCGGTTCCATGCCGTGCGCGTTTCCGCTGCCGAAAGAGTGCAGCGGCTTACCTTGGCTTGCAGCGATTCCGCCGGAAAGTCTTCCGTCTATTCAGCCGACCTCAGCTCCGGCGATACGTTTGCCCCGCGCCCAGTCAATCTGGCGAACGAGCGTGGCACAGACCGGCCCGCGCTGGCAGGCGATCCTCTCTCTTATACTCAATTGCAGTTGATCCAAGCCGGCTACGGCCTGCGGCCGGATCCTAAGGACGCAGCGGCATACTCTCGCTGGCTGGCCGCGGCTTCAATTCCGGGAAGATTGCTGGAGGCCAAGCACCCCAGTTCGCATTCGCACACCGTGATCACGGAGACGGCGAACCCTTGGGTCGGATCCGTTCTGGGCGGTGCGCCCTACTACATCTCGATCGAAGGGCATTTCAACGTTCCGACCGCGATTGCGGCCGGAGACGAGACCGGCGGTGGCACGGAAATGTCCATTTGGGACGGACTGGGCGGGTTTGATACGGGCTCGGGCCTGATCCAGGCGGGCGTCAGCGTGGAGACTCTGGGCACCGTCGCCTTATATGGAAGCTGGCGGGAGTTTTGCTGTGGGCCCGGCGGGAACAGCAACGGATACGGTGGGGCTTTTACCCCCAACCCGGGCGACACCATCTACGACCAGAATTGGTACTGCGATTCGGACGGCAACTTGAATATCGATGGGGGTTACGGTTGCGATTATCTGGAAGACGAAACCACCGGCGCGGTGCTGAGCTGTACCGCGCCCAATGGTTCTCCCTGCTGGTCGGCCATCGTACATTCGGGCATGACTCTCGGGGTAAATGCGGATTTCGTGATTGAGAACCAGTCCGGTCAATGCTGCAAGCCGGCCACTCAATTTACCGACTTCACCCCCGAAGTGACCATGACGGGCTCGGCCTATTCCTCTACCACAGGCGCCTATACGCAGACAATTAGTACCGATTCCGAGGTTTATCTGTTGACCGATTTTACGAATTCGACTTCTCACATGAGTGTCTCTCTGGGAAAGACAGACCAGACCTATTTCAGCATTTCTCAGTTTGCAACGACTGGCGGCCTGGCGCCGAGCGGCGTGATCCACACGTGCGGCAGCTCTTACGGCTGCTATGCCGAGTCCATTGGCGTGGGTCCGAACGCGGAAGGGTCCTCGATCGGAGATGCATGGGCTCTCGGGACCAGCACCAACAGCGGCGGTAAGGATTATCTCGTTTACCGGTGGGTGAATTCAAAGTGGGTGAAGCAGCCCGGCACCGCCGGAGTCTTGATCGCGGTTTCTCCCACCGGCAATCCATGGGTGGTCAACCATCTTGGGCAGATCTACTATTACAACGGAAGCGCTTGGGAACTAGCCCCCGGCAATGGCTGCGCGTCATCCATTAGTGTGGGTCCTAACGCCTACGGTTCCACTTACGGAGATCCCTGGGTTATCGGATGCGACGGAGGCTACCAGCACAACGGCAATGTTTACCAATTGCAGGGTTCCACCTGGGTGCAGCAAACCGGCTCAGGCACCCAGCTATCCGTATCTCCGGACCAGGGTACTCCATGGGTGATCACCGCGTCGGGCGGTATCTATTACTGGACTGGGAGCAGTTTCACCAAGGTGCCCACCGGCTGCGCGAGCAGTATTGCGGTCGGACCCGTGTCGGCGGGGATTTGGTTCGGAGACGCTTTCGGGGATGCGTGGGTGACCGGTTGCACGATCTCCGGTACAGGCTCTGGAATCTTCCAATTGCAAGACGGAGCCTGGACGAAGATACCGGGCGCGGCGACCGAGATCGCCGTTTCGCCGGATTTGGGCGTTCCGTGGACGGTCAACAACCTGGGTCAAATCTACCGGTGACTCGTGACACCAAGGAGATGCGCGAATGCAGAGAGACAAATTGAGATCAACCATTCTGACGATGGCAATGGCTATGGCAACAGCCCTGGCGCTTAGTAACGGCTCCCAAGCCCAGACAGTGCCCGACGGGTCCGCCCTGCCGCGACTGGTCAGGTTCAGCGGGACAGCCAAAGACACGAGAGGCAATCCGTTGGCGGGCGTCGCCGGGATTACCTTCTCCCTGTACGCGGAACCGTCTGGCGGCGCGCCTCTGTGGTCCGAGACGCAGAATGTTCGGCCCGATCCAGCAGGCCGTTACACAGTCCTGCTAGGTGCGAGTAAGCCGGAGGGTCTGCCAGTGGGTCTGTTCACCGCCGAGCAGGCACACTGGGTAGGAGTCTCTATCGAAGGGCAACCGGAAGAGCCTCGCATATTGCTTGTCAGCGCACCTTACGCCTTGAAGGCGGGCGATGCGGAGACTCTAGGCGGCCTGCCACCGTCGGCCTTCCTGATGGCCGCGGGTCCCAACGCTGCCGCCCATGTGGTATCCGGCAACGACAATCCGGCATCCGCAACCAGCCCGGCGGTGCCGGCAGCGGCACCGCGGATTATATTCCCATCTGGACCGACAGTTCCGGAGACTTGGGCAATTCCGTGCTGTTCCAGTCGGGATCCGGCGCCAGTGCCTTGGTCGGCATCAACACCACAGATCCGGCCAGCACCCTGGATGTGGAAGGCGGCGCCACCATCCGGGGGCCACTCAGTTTGCCCGCCGTCGGCAAGGCCACGGCTACGGCGGGGCAGAACTCCCAGCCGTTGACTCTGGCGGCCTCCGTGTTCAACAGCGGCACTGGCGCCGCCACAAACCAAACCTTCCAGTGGCAGGCGGAGCCGGTTGGAAACGACACGACCAATCATTCGGGTAGCTTGAACTTATTGTTTGGAAGCGGGAAAGCCACACCCGCCGAGACGGGCTTGTCGATTGCCGGCAACGGCCAGATCGTCTTTTCCGCCGGTCAGACTTTTCCGGGGACGGGCACTATCACGGGCGTGACGGCGGGCACCGATCTGACCGGCGGAGGCGCCTCCGGCAACATCACGCTGAACCTGGACACCACCAAGGTGCCGCAGCTTGCGGCGAACAACACCTTCACCGGTAGCCAAACGGTGAATGGCAGTGTCGCGGCGACGTCGCTTTCCGGCAATGGCGCGGGCGTCACCAACGTCAATGCCAGTGAGCTTGGCGGGTTGGCCTCCAGTGCGCTCGCCAAGTTGGCGGCCAGCAACACATTCAGCGGCAAACAAACAATCAACGGAACGAGCAGCTCCGGTGTCTTGCAGGTGACCAACACCGCCACTTCCGGCCAGGCTCCCGCCATAGTCGGCACTACCGACAGCACCGCCGCTGCCGGGATCAAGGGCATCGTAGCGGCCACCTCGGGGACCGAGGCCGGCGTGCTTGGAAGCACAGCCAGCCCACACGGATTCGGTCTGTACGGCCTGGGTCCGAACGTGGGTGTTTATGGCTACTCCGCTGAATCGAGCAAACTGGCCGCGGGCTTTGGAAACGCCGGCGTATGGGGCGACACGGGCGCCAGCGGGAATACCGGAGTGATGGGCACCTCCGATGCTGGAACAGCGGGAGAATTTCTAAACAACAGCGGCACATGGCCGACGTTGGAAGCCCAAAACGAGAACAGCGATGCCGGCAACGCGGTCGCTTTCGGGGCTTACGGCCCGAACATCTTCAGTTGCCTGATTTACGGCAATGGCGATCTCACCTGCCTGGGTACCATCACCGGCGTAGTGCCGGCGGGCGCACAGAAGGTTTCCGTTTACGCCATGGAATCGGCCGAGAATTGGTTCGAGGATGCCGGCGGCGGCCAACTCGTGGGTGGCGTGGGGCATGTGGCTTTGGACCCCACTTTCGCGCAAACCGTGAACACGAACGTCCCTTACCGCGTCTTCCTGACGCCGGGCGGCGATTGTAAAGGGCTGTATGTGAGCCAGAAGTCGGCCACCTCGTTCGAAGTGCGTGAACTGGGCGGCGGAACATCCAACATCGCCTTCGACTACCGCATTATGGCCAAGCGTGCCGGGTTCGAAAACGTGCGCCTGGCGGATGTCACGGCAAAATACCAGGAGGCGGAGCGGCAACAGAAAACCCGGCATGCACGAGTAGCCGAGAGCCGCGCGGCGCAAGAATGATTCGCGCGGCGGAAGTTGTTACCTTGAGACATGCGCGGATGGTCCCAATTGCCCACGAACCGCCTGCTGGCGGATGTTTCCCTGTGGTCCGCGGACCTGGCCAACCTCGAAGCGGCGGTGCGCCGGTTCTCACCATGGGCCGATTCGTTTCATCTCGATGCGGCCGATGGCCACTTCGTCTCCAGCCTGCTCTTCTTTCCCGATCTCGTGCGCGCTGTCCGCCCGCACACTACCGTTCCGTTTCATGTGCACTTGATGGCGGAGCGGCCTTCCCAAATGGCCGAAGAATTTCTGGATGCCGGCGCCGACCTGCTGACCGTACACGTCGAGAACGGCGAGCGCGAAGCCGGCGCAGCCATTGAACAGGCGCATCGCCGCGGCTGCGGCGCGGGAGTCACGTTGCGGCTGGATACGCCCGTGCGCGCGGTCCTGCCTTATCTCGGCGCAATTGAAGTCGTCATTCTGCTGGGCACCGCCGTGGGAGTGAAAGGATGCAGCCTCGACCCCACGGCTGGCGACCGTTTGCGCGAGGCGCGGGCCCTGCTGCGCGAGCATGCCAAGCACCCCGTGCGCCTGGTGGCCGATGGCGGCATCCGCACTCAGACCGTGCCGGGCCTGCACGCGGCCGGCGCGGACGCCGTCGTGCCGGGGTCTCTGGTCTTTCAATCCCCCGATCCCGCGTCTACCTTCGCGTGGCTGCGCAGTTACTCGCCGCCGACCGTGTTATAGGGAACCCATACCTCCATACTGGATTGCCCACGATTGGCCCACGCATAATAAGGGATGAAGGTCAGTTCCTCGACCGTCCCCGGCCGTTCGACTCTCTCCTTAAACGCGCGATATAGCGGCTCCTTGTTAAAGGGACGATCCACCACGCTGCCGCGGTGCTTCAGCACCACGACCCCACCCAGTAAGTCCGGCTGAAAAGCACTGACAAAGCTCGATCCGTCGTCGAGCAATGAGGCATCCATCAGGTTGAAACCCGGCTGATCGGGACCCTCCAGGCAATAAACCAGCGGCCCGCGCTCCAGCGCCACCCGCCCGGCATCTTCCCTTACCAGGGGGTTGGCGCGCACCAGGCGCGGCGTCATCGGGAACTCGATATGCACCTTGTCGCCGGGCGACCAGCGCCGATGAATCTCGAAGTACTCGCCAGGCTTGGGTGCCTCTTGCCGGGCGGCGAAAGGCGCGGGCACTTTCACCTCCACCGAAGTGCCGGCGGACCACGCCGGAATGCGCACAAACAGGCTGAATTCGGCCGCGTGCGCCGGATCGACCGTAAAATCCACCGCGCCCTTCCAGGGATATTCGGTCTGCTGCGCGACGCGCACGCCCGTGCCGTCCTCTAAGTGCCAGTCGATCGTCGAGCTATGGAATAAGTTGACATATAAGCCGCGCGCGCCCGTGTTATACATATAGCCCGGCAGCGACGCCAGGATACGCTCCAGATTGGGCGGGCAACAGGTTGTGTCATACCACTCGTTGCGGATCTTCTCGCCCGACGATTCCAACGGATTGCGGTAGCAATACAGCGTGCCCGAGAGGGACATGCCCGAGTTGATCCCGTTGTACAGCGCACGCTCCATCACGTCCGCGAAGCGCGATTCGCCCATCGCCAGCAACATCCGCCAGTTCCACATCATGTTACCGATGGCGGCGCAGCTTTCGCCATAAGCTTGCGCGTTGGGCAGCTCATAAGGTTCGCCGAATGCCTCGCCGGCCTCGCGCGATCCCACACCACCCGTAATATACATCTTTCGATCCACTAAGTCGCCCCACAGGGTTTGGAGCGTCTTGGCGTAAGCTGCGTCGCCGGTTTCCATGTAGTAATCGGTAGCTCCGCAGGAAGCATACATGGCGCGCACGGCGTGACCTTCAAATTCCGTGCGCGAGGTGAACGGTTTGCCGCTGAACATGTACTGCACTTCGGAATCCTTCAAATGCAGCCGTTCCCGCTCCACGCCGCTGAGCAGATATCCCGCGAAATCCAGGTATCGGCGGTCGCCGGTGGTGCGATATAACTCCACCAGCGCCATTTCAAACTCCGGATGTCCGGTCAAGGCCGGGCGCTTTTGCGGGCCGAAGTTCTCCACCATATAATTCGCGAAGCGGATGCCGCCATCCAGCAGTTTGCGGTCGCCCGTCGCCCGGTAATAAGCGATGGCCGCCTGCAGCAGATGACCCATGCAATAGAGCTCGTGCGACCGGGTCATTTCCGTGAAGCGCCTGGCGGTGCGGTCCTCGCTCCAGTAAGTATTCAGATATCCGCTGGGTTCCTGCGCCGCGAGGATGATGCCTGTTAGCCGGTCGAACTCCGCGCGCAGTTTCGGTTGATCGCCGGACTGCAGCACGAACGCCACCGCCTCCATCCACTTATAAACGTCCGAATCGGTGTACAGGGGACCACGGCGCGCCACGTTCTTCTTGCCCTCCAACCGCAGGAAATTGTCGACCACCCCGTGCTGCTCCAGTTCCGCCAGCATGGTCGGAATGCTCTGGTCCACATTGATCGCGCGGCGCGCGCTCCAGAAGCCGTCGCCCATGGTCACGGCACGGATAGGCACGGCGTGCAATTTTGCGTAGGGCGAATGCGTCACGTTGACGACGCCCGCGGATTGCCAATCGTCGCCCGCGGCGAGCGCCAGCGGAAGAACGCACAACAACAGAAAGGTACGCATGGTTGACTCTATTTTACGTGGATGTGCGCCGCGCGGGGCGCCCTCAAACCGCGAAGAACAGCCGGAATGCCGTCAGCGCCACCTCCGCTACGGGCGCCTTGGGCCCTTTGCTTCCGAGATCGTGGCCCGCGCCTTCGATGGCGAGAATCTCATGCGCCGGCGCAATAGCAGCGATCGCCGCGCGCATCTCATCGATCGACCCGAATGGATCGCGCGTGCCGTGTACGAACAGGGCCGGCGTGGCGAGCTTCGGAAAATGCGCGGTACGCAGCTCCGCGGGACGCCGCGGCGGATGCAGAGGATACGAGAGCAGCAGCAAACCCGCCGCCAGGTCCGGCTCTTCGGCGGCCAGCATCGTCGATTGCCGCCCGCCGTATGAATGCCCTCCCAGAAAAATGTTGCCGGGCAGACTCTCGCGCAGGGTGCGCACCGCGCGCGCCAGTCCGGCGCGATCCTGCGCCGCCATCGCGGGAAAGGGAGGCCCGTGCGGACGTGCCTGGCGAAACGCCAGATCGCATCGCAGCACCGCGATGCCCGCGGTGCAGAACGCCTCGGCCAGGGCCACCAGCAGCGGCGCGCGGCTGTCCGATCCCGCGCCATGCGTCAATACCAGCCCGTGACACGGGGGGCCGTCGGGGGTGTGCAGGAATCCCCGTACCGCCGGCGCGCCGCCGGTGTCTTCGAAAACGGACATCATAGATATAGATATACACCCCCATCCGGGCCTGCCGCGCCCATACGTAGTATCATCGAAGAAATCCAGGAGGCAGTTGCTTGGCACTGACGATCACCGGTCTTTCGAAGACCTATCCCAACGGCGTGAAGGCGCTGAAGAATCTTTCGCTGAGCATCGGCAACCTGATGTTCGGCCTGCTGGGTCCAAATGGGGCGGGCAAGAGTTCGCTGATGCGAACCGTGGCAACGCTGCAGGACCCCGACTCCGGCTCGATCGATCTCGACGGGCTGAACGTGCTCACGCAAAAAGACGAAGTGCGCAAGATCCTGGGCTACCTGCCGCAGGAATTCGGAGTGTATCCGAAGATTTCCGCCATCGACTTGCTGCAACATCTGGCGGTGATGAAAGGAGTCGCGAACAAGACCGAACGCAAGCAGATGGTGGAGGGGATACTGAACCAGACCAACCTATGGGATGTGCGCAAGAAGTCGCTGAGCACTTACTCGGGCGGCATGAAGCAGCGCTTCGGCATCGCGCAGGCCCTGCTGGCCAACCCCAAGCTGATTATCGTGGATGAGCCCACGGCCGGCCTTGACCCGGCGGAGCGCAACCGTTTTCTAAACCTGCTCAGTTCCATAGGCTCCAACGTGACGGTAATTCTGTCTACACATATCGTGGAGGACGTGCGCGAACTGTGCCCGCGCATGGCCATCATTTCGAACGGCGAGCTACTGCTCGAAGGCGCGCCGGCCGAGGCGCTCGAATCCCTGCGCGGGAAGATCTGGTCGAAGGTGGTGGCCACCGACGACGAATTGCGGACCCTTGAGACCAATTTCAACGTAGTCTCTACGCATCTGGCCGGCGGGCTGCACGAGGTACGGGTATTCGCCGATTCCAGTCCGGGCGATGGTTTCCGGCCGGTGGAATCGGACCTCGAAGACGTTTACTTCGTGAGCCTCGCGCGGCAGGCGGCGAACTGATCCGGCAAGGGAGAGACGCACATTATGGCCATGTTCCGGGAATTCTTTACCTTCGAACTCAAGTTCCGGTTTAAGAGCCTTTCCACTTACGTTTACTTCGCGGTGTGGTTCGCCTTCAGCTTCCTGGATGTGGCCAGCGAGAGCTTCGGGCCGATCGGCAATTTGAACGGCAAGGTGCTGCTGAACGGCCCATACGCCAATATTTACAACGATATCGGCATGAGCTTTTTCGGCATGATCGTGATCGCGGCAATTTTTGGCACGTCGATCCTGCGCGATTTCCAGCGCGACACCATCCAGATCTTATTCACCAAGCCGATCTCCAAGTTCGCCTATCTCGGCGGGCGGTGGGCGGGATCGTTCGTTGCCACCGTCTTCGCTTTCTCCGGGATGCTGGGCGGCGAGTTCTTCGGGACGCTGGCGCCGTGGGCGGACCACACCCGCATTGCCGCCAACCATCTTTGGTGGTATCTGCAGCCGTTTTTTTCCATCGTGGTCTTCCAGATTTTCTTCCTCGGCTCCGTGTTCTTCCTGGTGGCCGGCCTGTCGCGCAAGATCTTTATCGTGTACTTACAGGGCGCGACGATCTTCATGCTCTACCTGATCGGACTTACGATTTTCAACGCCACGCGGTCGCTGGAACACTTCTGGTCCGGCATCCTCGACCCGGTCGGGTTCCTCTATAACGACGCCATCACGCGCTACTGGACGGTGGTGGAACGTAATACGCTGCTCTATTCCTGGTCGCCGCACGCGGCCTCCGGCGTCTTCTTGTATAACCGGCTGCTCTGGGGATTGGTGGGGCTGCTCGCGCTGGCGGCGCTGTGGAAACTCTTTCCCATGTCGGTGGAAGCGCTGACTGCCGGTTCCAGCGGTAAGCGCGCCGCGCTCGCCCGCGAGCAGGAACTGACCGCGGCGACGCCTCGCCGCAGCCTGGTGGCGGCCAAATTCGCCGCCGTCCATCAGGTTTTCGGACCCCGCACCACCTGGGCGCAACTCGTTTCGCTCACGCGCTTGCGCATTTCCACGATCCTGCACGAAGTTCCTTTCTGGGCGATTGTCATTCTGATGGCGGGCATCGCTCTGAACAACGGCCACTATGCCGGCAAACTGGCGGACCGGAATGTGTGGCCGGTCACTTACCTGATGCTACAGGCCGTGGAAGGCGGCGCCGAGCTGTTCTTCTATATCGTCGCGGCGCTGTACGCGGCGGAGCTGATCTGGCGGGAGCGCGACACGCACTTCTCCGGCATCCACGACGCGCTGCCCCTTTCCGACACCATTGACTGGTTCTCCAAATTCTTCGCGCTGTGCTTTGTAGAGCTGGTGCTGCTGACCGTGGCGGGCCTGTGCGGCATCTTCATGCAGACCCTCGCCGGCTACCACAACTACGAGCTCTGGCAGTACGCGAAGGAGCTTTATGCGGTCACTTTTCCGCAAGTGCTGACGGCTGTACTGCTGGCGCTTTTCATCCAGACCGTGGTCACCAACAAGTTTATCGGTCACGGCATCGTCATCGGCATTTTTGTCCTCGTGCCTATCCTGTTCAGCTTCGGGTGGGAAAACACGCTCTACCTTTTCGGGAATACGCCGCCCTATATTTATTCGGACATGAACGGCTACGGCCATTTCGTGCCCGCGCTGTTCTGGTCGATCTTCTATTGGCTTTCCATTTCGTGCCTGCTGGGCACGGCTTCCGTCGCGCTGGCCCGCCGTGGCGCCGACGAGGACTGGGGCGCGCGCCTGCGCCTGGCGCGGCAACGCGCTCCGCGCCTGGTGCCGGCCGCCGCGCTCTTCGCCGCGATGGCCATCGGCAGCGGCGGCTGGTATTACTACAACGGGCACGTGCTCAACGAGTACCTTACGGCCAAGGACCGCCGCGACATCCAAGCCACTTACGAGCGGAGTTTCAAGAAGTACGAGAACATGCCGCAACCGAAGGTCATCGCGGTAGATGCCAACGTGGACATTTTCCCGGAGCGGCGCTCGTTTTCCGGCACGGGCCATTTCGTGCTGCGGAACAAGACGCCGCAGCCGATCGGCCAGATCCACATTACGAACCAATGGCAGTCCGTCTCGAAGGTACGGTTCGACCGCCCGTTCCGGGTGGTTTCGAGCAGTCCCCGCGGACTCTACACGATCTACCAACTCGACACGCCCCTGGCTCCCGCCGAAACTCTGAATCTGACCTTCGACGTCGGCGTGAACACGCGCGGATTCAAGGATGGCAACGAGCGCCCGGAACTGGCCTACTCCGGCACGTTTTTCGATAGCAGTTTTTTCCCGGCGATCGGCTACGATCCGCAGATTGAACTCGACGATCCGCGCCGCCGCCGCGAAGAGCACCTCCCCGAGCAGGAACTGCTCCCTCCGCGCGGGGACCCGGCCGGCTCCATTACGAACATTTTCACGCTGCACTCCGACTGGATTTCTTATCGCACCACGGTGAGCACGTCCGACGATCAAATCGTGCTCTCCCCGGGCTATCTGACACGCGAATGGCACGCCAACGGCCGCCACTATTTTTCATACGATATGGGCGATGTGAAGATGCTGGATTTCTTCGCTTTTGTCTCCGCGCGTTACGACGTCAAACGCGAAATGTACCAGGGTGTGGCCAATCCGATCGCGATTGAGGTCTATTACACGCCCGGGCACGCCTACGATGTCGACGATATGATCACGGCATCGAAGGAGGGACTCGGTTACTACGAAAAGTACTACAGTCCCTTCCAATACCGCCAGTACCGCATCCTGGAGTTTCCGCGCTACCGCACCTTCGCGCAGTCTTTTCCCAATACCATCCCTTTTTCCGAAGGCATCGGCTTTATCGGCCGCCTGGAGAAACCCACGGATATCGATTTCACTTACTTCGTGACGGCGCACGAACTCGGACATCAATGGTGGGCGCACCAGCTCATTGGCGGTCACGTGGAAGGCTCCAATATGTTATCCGAGACACTCGCCGAGTACTCCGCCTTGATGGTGATGCAGCGGAAGTATGGGCGCGACAACATGCACCGTTTCCTGAAGCACGAGTTGGATGGCTACCTGCGTGGACGCGCCCGCGAGATCCGCCGCGAGCGGCCGGTGGCGCTGGTGCAGAACGAGCCGTACGTCTGGTATCAAAAGGGCGGGCATGTGATGTACACGCTGGCCGACTACATCGGCGAGGAAAAACTCGACCTGGCCCTGCATAACTTCCTGATGCAGTATCGTTACGCCAATGCCAACGATAACCAATCCGGCCCGTACCCGGACACGCGCCAGTTTGTGGAAGCGTTGCGGGCGCAGACGCCGGCGGAGCTGCAGTATTACATCACGGACGCTTTCGAGAATATCGTGCTTTACGACAACAAGGCTGTCTCGGCAACCGTGACGCCCACGGCGGACCATAAGTATAAAGTCACGCTTAAAGTGCAAGTGCGCAAGCTGCGGTCCGACGGCAGCGGCAATGAGTCGCCCCTGCCCCTGCACGACCTGGTCGATATCGGCGTGTTTAATGGTAAGAAGGATGAAGAGAAGCCGCTGTATTTGAAAAAGACGTGGCTCACCGAGCCCAGCCAGACTTTTGAGATTGTGGTGGACCAGATGCCTACCCGGGCAGGGATCGATCCATATAACAAGTTGATCGACCGGAATTCAGACGACAATTTGATGGATGTGAGTAAGCCTTGAGGGCCTTGGAGGCCGGAAGGAGCACACTTTGAGCACGCAGCGGGGACACGAGTTGACAAGATTGATGCGCCCGATGTACGCGCGGCAATGGCTGCTGGGGCCCACGCCCCGGCATACGATCCCCGAGGACGGCATGCCGCCGGGCACCGCCTATCAACTGATTCACGACGAGCTGATCCTGGACGGCAGTTCGCGATTTAACCTGGCCACGTTCTGCGGCACCTGGATGGAGCCGGAGGCCCGGCATTTGATGTCGGAAACGTTCGACAAGAACATGATCGACAAGGACGAATACCCGCAGACGGCCGAACTCGAAATGCGCTGCGTACATATGCTGGCCGACTTGTGGCATTCCCCCGATCCAGCCGGCACGCTGGGCACTTCCACCATCGGATCGAGCGAGGCGTGCATGCTGGGCGGCCTGGCGCTGAAGTGGCGCTGGCGCGAAAAGATGCGCAAGCTGGGAAAACCCGCGGATCGGCCGAACCTGGTGCTGGGCACCAACACGCAGGTCTGCTGGCACAAGTTCATACGCTATTGGGACGTGGAAGAGAGGCCGGTGCCGCTCGAAGGCAATCACTACGTCACCGATCCGGAGCGCGCGGCGGCGGCCTGCGACGAGAATACCATCGGCGTGGTCAGCGTGCTGGGCAGCACTTTCACCGGGGAATATGAGAACGTCGCGGCGTTAAGCGCGGCGCTCGACCGATTGCAGGAGAGAACCGGGCTGGACATTCCCATACATGTGGATGGCGCGAGCGGCGCATTTGTGGCGCCGTTCATCCAGCCGGACCTGGTGTGGGACTTTCGGCTGCCGCGCGTGAAATCCATCAACACTTCCGGACACAAGTACGGATTGGTTTTCCCGGGCGTGGGGTGGATCGTGTGGCGGGAGGAGGCCGATCTGCATCCCGACCTGATCTTCAAAGTGGATTATCTGGGCGGCAGCATGCCGACGCTGGCCATTAACTTTTCGCGGCCGGCGAGCCAGATCGTGGCGCAGTATTACAACCTGATCCGGCTAGGCAAATCGGGGTACCGGGCGATTCACCAGGCTTGTCAGGATGTGGCGGTGAACCTGGCGGCTCAGATCGGCGAATTGGGTCCGTTCGAGATTCTTAGCGTGGGCCGCGATCTGCCGGTGTTCGCGTGGGCACTGAAAGGCACCGCGCACTGGTCACTCTACGATCTGGCGGACAGGCTGCGCGATCGCGGATGGCAGGTACCCGCATATCGGATGCCGGCCAACCGGGAGGACCTGGTGGTGCAGCGCATCGTAGTACGCAACGGATTCACACACGATCTGGCCGGCATGCTGATGCGGGATATCCGGCGGCACCTGGACTGGTTCGCTACGCAGCCCGGGTTGAAGGCTACGGCGGACGGCGTGGGCTTCCATCATTGAGATTTGGACTTATCTCGTGATGACTGGCCGCCGGCCCGTGGCGCACGCTTCAGCGGGCGCCTCCGCGGATGCGGGTGAAACAGCGGCGAGACCCCCGGCGGGGCACCGTCGAAAACTCACCGTGGGGCGGGCAATCATGCCCGCAGCCGCCTTTTCAGGCGGCTAAGCCGGCTGGAAAGCCGCCC
>Ga0187871_10001894_pt1 | contig 17642 bp, 15 predicted proteins | sample June2016WEW_16_1_FD_132988 | JGI IMG/M metagenome (GOLD analysis project Ga0187871, IMG submission 132988) | Peatland microbial communities from SPRUCE experiment site at the Marcell Experimental Forest, Minnesota, USA - June2016WEW_16_10 | ecosystem: Environmental > Terrestrial > Soil >...
GACTTGATGGAGGTCGAACTGATTCCCGTTGTGCCTGAGGGGAAACCCGCGGTGGAACGATTTAAACGGGTGCCTGTATCCACGGCCGGCAAGTAACGATAGAACAGGAGGTGACCAGGAGGACTGTCCTACCCGGTATAATCTTTCGTTGAGACGGAAACTCCTCAACGCCGCCTACTGGGCCGTTCCTTCGATCCTCTGCCTGGTGCTTTACTGGCCGGGCTTGCTGGCCTGGTTTCAACAGGACGACTTCGTCTGGCTGAACCTGCCCAACCAGGCGCACGGGTGGGACGGTCTGCTGCGCACACTGTTCCAGGCGACCGTGCAGGGAACCTGGCGTCCGCTCAGCGAGCGCGTGTTTTTCCTGGCATTCGGCGCGATGTTCGGCAGCGACGCGCTGCCCTACCGTATCTGGGTATTCCTCACCATGTTCGCGAACCTGGCGCTGGCCGAGTCCGTTACGGCGCGGCTTACGGGGTCGCGCGCGGCCGGATTCTGGGCCGCCATTTTTTGGGTCGTGAACAGCAAACTGGCCACGGTGATGTCGTGGAGCTGCGAGTACATCCTGGTCGCTTGCGGCTTCTTCCTGTTGCTGGCGCTGCACTTCTTCCTGCGGTACGTCGAAACGGGCGAACGCCGCTATTATGTTTGGACGTGGGCGGCGTTTCTGACAGGCTTTCTGGCGATGGAGACCAATGTCGTGTTTCCGGCGCTGGCCGGAAGCTATGCGCTGCTGTGCGCGCGGAAGTATTTCCGGAAGACGCTGCCTTTTTTTGGGGCATCGGCGGTGTACGGCATTCTGCACCTGGTCCTGGCGCCCAACCAGGGCACTGTGCCCTATGCGATGCATTTCGATGGCGCCATGCCGGCCACCTTGTGGACCTACTGGCGACGGTCGTTCGAGCCTATCGGTCTGCGTTACCTGTCGCCTTTTGGGACGGCGCCTGGTGCGGTGTCGATGGCGTGTTGCACGGTTGCGCTGCTGGCTTTCGTCATCTACCAGGCGCGGCGGAAGCAATGGCTGGCGCTGGTTTTGTTGGGCTGGTACTTCATCATGCTGGGCCCCGTGGTTCCGTTGCGCAACCACATTATGGACTATTATCTGACGCTGCCCGCGTTGTGCCTGGCGATGCTAGGAGGCTACGCGCTGGCATGGGCCTGGACCCAACCCATGGCATGGAAGGCTCTGAGTACGTTGCTGGCGGCCAGCTTTGCCCTGCAACACACGCCGGTGGCGTGGCGATACGCCGAGTGGTATCGCGCGCGGAGCGAAGCGCAGGAGGCGCTGGTCCAGGGAGTCGAGCGGGCGCACGAACTGCATCCGGACAAAGTGATCCTGCTCGATGGCATCGACGACTACCTATTCTGGGGCGCGATCGCGCAGCGGCCGTTTTTGTTTCTGGGGATTACGAACGTGTATCTGACGCCGGGCTCGGACGACAGGATTTCGGCGCATCCCGATCTGGACGAAGTATCCAAGTTCGTTATGCCGGTGGATGAGGCCCGCCGCGCGCTGGACTTGGACCAGGTTGAGGTATACCGCGTGGGGAACGGGCCGCTGCTCAACATTACCAGCCGGTATGAACTGCCCGCCGGTCCGGCGGTGGCTGCGCGGCCGCCACGGCTCGAGGTGAGCAATCCGCTGGTAGCGGACCGTCTGGGCCCAGGATGGTATGCGGCGGAATCGGGATTCCGCTGGATGGCGCGCCGCGCGAGCCTGCGCATGCCGGGACCGCGCACAGCCGGGCAGCGCTTATACGTGATGGCAATTTGTCCGGCGGAGCAAGTGAAGAACGGCCCGCTGGATATGATCGTGACCGTGGACGGCATCCGGCTGCCTCCCGCGCGGTTTACGAAGGGCGGCGCCGAAAGCACCGTGGATTTCGCGCTGCCCGGCGAGGCCACCGGCAAAAAGGACATTGACGTCGCGCTGGAACTGAGCCACACAGTGCGGATCGGCGTGGATACGCGGGACCTGGGGCTGGCGGTCCACCTATTCGAGATTAAGTAGGAGCGTGCAATGACCAATGACAATATCGGACTGATGATCCACGCCGATGCGGGCCTGGGAGTTCTGCATGAATTGACGGGCGTGATTGCGCGACATCGGGGCGATATCACATCGGTCGAGATCATCGAGCAAGGCTCCGCCGAAGCGCGCATTTATTTCGAAATCGCGCTTCCGGGCAACGCCGCGGATCTGGCGGCGGACCTGCGTGCGTTGGCTATCGTCCGCAAAGTCGAGGTGGTCGAGACGCTGCAGAAGATCTACGGCAAGCGCATCATCATCATGGGCGGCGGGGCGCAGGTGGGGCAGGTGGCCATCGGCGCGGTATCGGAAGCGGACCGGCACAATATCCGCGGCGAGCACATCTCGGTGGATACGATTCCGCTGGTGGGAGAGCAAGCCCTGGCGGACGCGGTGCGTGCGGTGGCCCGGTTACCCAGGGCCAAGGCGCTGGTGCTGGCCGGATCGTTGATGGGCGGCGAAATCGAGCAGGCTGTGCGGGAAGTTCGTCAGGAGGGACTGTTGGTGATCAGTCTGAACATGGCGGGGAGCGTCCCGGATGCGGCGGACCTGGTGGTCAGCGACCCGGTGCAGGCGGGCGTAATGGCGGTGATGGCGGTCGCCGATACGGCGAAGTTTACGTTGGAAAGGCTCAAGCGGAGAGTGTTCTAGGTAGGACAAGCCTCCTGGCTGCCTCCTGGCCTGTCCTAGATCAAGCAAATCGCGACACAATCAAAAAAGCGCCGCCAACCGCGATTGCATCCTCAAGCAGCGCGATCGGCAGATCCTTGCCGCCGGTTGCCTTCACCAGCCGGGACCGGAATTCGTAGCCGCCCAGGGTGCCAGCGACCGCGCCGATGGCGCCCGCCACCAGCCCGCCGACCATCGACTGGCTGGCCGCGCCAAAAGCGGCTCCGCACAGCGATCCGGTCACGATCCGGGCGATGAACCCGGGAGGCGCTTTCCGGCTGGGGGTCTTGGGCAGCTTGTCGTTGATCAGTTCCCCGATCGCCAGCACGCTGACGATATAGGGCGTAGCCGCAAATCCCAGAAACGCCATCCAGGTATTCTCCAAATGCAGCCATCCCCAGCGTGCGCCCCAACTGACCGCGGCCAGCGGCGTCAGCGCGCGAAGTCCGGCAACCACGCCAATCAGAAACGCTAAAACGTAGATCGACATATCCCTCCTACCCGCCCGCAGCGGCGAGCGGTTGCAGTTCCCCCAGCATCGTCGGAATCAGTTCGGAAACCGTGGGGTGAATGTGTACGGCCCTTTGAATCGTGGTGTAGGGCGCTTTCGCATACATCACATCGAGAATTGAGTGGATGGCCTCATCGCCGCCCACACCGAGGATCGCCGCGCCCAGGATCGCTTTGGTTTGCGCATCCACCAAGATCTTCATGAAGCCTTGCGACTCGCCCTTCTCCACGGCGCGTCCCACCTTGGTCATAGGACGTTGGCCCACCAGCGCGGCGCGGCCAGTCTTGCGGACCTGCGCCTCGGTCATTCCCGCGCGCCCCAGCGGCGGATCGATATACAGCGCGTAGGCGGTGATGCGGTCGCTCACGCGGCGGGGGTCGTTGTCGAGCAGATTCGCCGCCGCAATTTCGAAATCGTTATAGGAGGTGTGCGTAAAAGCGCCCTTGCCGTTGCAGTCGCCCAGTGCCCAGATGCCCGGCGCGCTGGTACGCAGTTGATCGTCCACCGCAATGTACCCATGGGCGTCTACCGCGACACCGGCCGCTTCCAGGCCCAGATCGTCTGTATTCGGGCGACGGCCGACCGCCAGCAGAACATGCGAGCCGGCGATCTCCGGCGCGCCGGCTGCGCACTCCGCATGCGCCATGATCTCCTCGCCCCGCTTGGAAAAACCGATGCACTTCGCGTTGAGGCGCACGTCGATCCCCTCGCGAGTCAGGATCTCCAGGATGGCGGCGGAGATATCTTCGTCTTCCCGCTGAATCAGACGCGGCCCCATTTCGAGGATGGTGACCTGGCTTCCGAAACGCCGAAACATTTGCCCGAACTCCAGGCCGATATAGCTGCCGCCCACCACGATCAGGTGCCTGGGGAGAAAGTCGACGTGCATCATGGAACTGTTGGTCAGATACGCGGCCTGGTCCAGCCCGGGCATTTGCGGCACAATCGCGCGCGCGCCCACGTTGATGAAGATGCGCTTGGCAGTGAGGCGGTGCGGTCCCACGCTGACGTCTTGGGGCGACTCGAAGCGGGCGTGGTCTTCATAGACGGTGCAGTTGTCCATGTTCTTCAGCCACGTCTCAATCGCGGTCCTCGATTTACCTGAGATGGCGTCCTTGCGGGCCTTCACCCGCCGCATGTCGACCGTGCAATCGGCGCCGGCATCCACCCCGAAATCGGCCGCGCGTTTGACCATGTGGGCGGCGTAGGCGCTGGCGACCATCGCTTTGGTGGGAATGCAGCCTGTATTCACACAAGTGCCGCCGAACAATTTCCGTTCGACGATGGCGACCTTCATCCCGGTCTTGGCCAGGCGCGCCGCGAGCGGTGGGCCGGCCTGTCCGGTTCCGATGACGATGGCGTCGTAGGCGGCGATCATATGACCCAGCTCATGCGGGCGTATTCTCCATAGATCATACACCCGCTGGCGTGCTACTTTGACGTGTTTGTGGCGGCGACTGTTATGATGGAGGCTAGAACTTAAGAGGGCGCATGTCAAGGATCTGTGGCAGCTACACCGGCGAGGTTTCGCGATGAGCAACGCGCAGCTTTATCTCGCGATCGGCGTACCCATTCTGGCCAACGCAGCTCTGATCGGCCTGCTGTTGGCTTACATTAACGCCAAGTTTGAGGGTGTGAACCAGCGCTTCGAGGGAATCGACCGGCGCTTTGACGACATGCGTAGTCTCTGGTTAGCCGAGTTGCATCGCGTCGAGGAGGTGCTGGACGCCAGGCTGAAGCACCTCGAGGAACGCTGATATCCGGCTTTCGGGAGGCGCTGGTCTACTAAAGATTCGATAGAAATGCGAACCCTAACCTCGGCGGTCTTCCTGCTTTGCCTCGCCCCGCTAGCGTGGGGCCAGTTGCCCGCGCCCAACGCCGCCGGCGTGGCTATGGGACACTACCACTTGAACGTGCGCGATCCGGAACTCCACCGCGCATTCTGGACCACTCTGGGCGGCTCGCCGGTCAAGCTCGGCGATATGGATGTCATCAAGTTTCCGGATGTGCTGGTCCTCTACCGGAAGGCCGATCCCACCGGCGGGACGGACGGTAGTGTGATCGGGCATATCGGATTTCGCGTGAAGGATCTGCGCGCCTCGCTTGAAAGGTGGCGTGCCGCCGGTCTTAAAGTTCTTCCGGGAGCCAGCCCGCACCAGGCGTTCGTGATCTCGCCCGACGACATCCGCGTCGAGATCACCGAGGATACTTCCATGGACGCGCCCATCGCCAACCACCACATCCACTTCTATACCAGCTCTGTGGACGACACCAAGGCCTGGTACGTCAAGATGTTTGGCGCCAAGCCGGGCAAGCGGGGACCGTTTGAGGCGGCCGATCTGCCGGGCGTGAACCTGACTTTTTCGCAGGCGACTGGCGCAGTGGCGGGGACCAAGGGGCGGGCGCTCGATCATATAGGCTTTGAAATCAAAGACCTGGAAGCGTTTTGCGGGAAGCTGGAGGCGGCCGGCGTGAAATTCGACATTCCCTACCGCAAGATACCGGCGCTGGGCATCTCCATTGCCTTCCTGACCGATCCCTGGGGAACTTATATAGAGCTGACGGAAGGGCTGAACCGGCTATAAACATTTTCCCTGGTTGGTCCGTCTAACCAGTTTACGAAAGGGCGCGCGATGCAACTGTCCGGCAAAACCGTGCTGTGGTGTGCGCTGTTCGCCTTTTCTACGTCCTGTGGACATAGCCCGGTGCGCCCTGCGGTGGCGGCGCAGGTGGTGCATGCGGCGGGCAGCGACACTCAGCCCGCGGTTCGCACTGTGGCGCGCCATGAAGTGCGGCTGACGGGGACCGTGCAGGCGGTCCACTTCTTTACGGTGCAGGTGCCGCAAATTGGAGGGCAGGGCGGCCGCGTGACGTTGACCAGAATTATCGGCAGCGGCGTGCGCGTGAAGAACGGCGATGTGCTCGCGGAATTCGATCGCACGCTGCAAGTGGACAATGCGCGCGACGCCAAAGCCAAATTCGACGATTTGTCGCACCAGGTGGAACAGCGGCAGGCGCAAAACCGCGCGGACGCCGCCAAGCGCGCCTCCGACCTGCAGGCCGCCGAAGCGGATCTTGCCAAGGCCGAGCTGGAGTTGCGCAAAGGTCCGCTGCTGAGCGAGATCGACCGGCTGAAGAACGAGGTGAAAGCGGAAGCCGCGCGGGAGCACGTCGCCAGCCTGAAGAAGTCGAGTGCGTTTCACGACCAGGCGGATGCGGCGGCGGTGCGCATCCTGGAATTGCAGCGCGACCGGCAAAAGGTGAGCCTGGACCGCGCGCTGAGCAATGCGGATAAGCTCGAGATTCATGCGCCGTTGGACGGCATGGTTGCGCTCGAAAACGTATGGCGCAACAACAGCATGGGCAAGCCGCAGGAGGGCGATCAGCTTTGGACGGGCCAGCCGCTGATCCGGCTGTTCGATCCTGGCGAAATGGAGGTGCGCGCCGAGGTGGGCGAGCCGGACTACGCCGCTCTGACTCCGGGTAGCCGGGCCACGGTTCGGTTGGACGCCTATCCGGACCTTACGTTTGAGGCGCATATGATTTCCGCCAGCCCCGTGGCTTCGTCCGGGCTGGGCAGCCCCATCAAGACTTTCTCGGCGATATTCCGGTTGGATAAGAGCGATGTACACCTGTTGCCGGACCTATCGGCGGCGGTGGTGTTGGAGAGATGAGGCGTCGCCAGGAGTGGCGACGCGGCACGCTGAGAGCGTGCGCCACGAGCTGAAATGGCTAAGGTGAAGGGATCGCGGATCGGCTTGGTTATCGCGCTGCTGCTTGTGGCCGGCGCCGCGGCGGGCGTCTACCGGTTGCGGCAGGTGCAAGCCGCGGGAACTTTGCCCACTGCGCCGGCGCGACAGGGCGACTTCTCCGTGATCGTGCGCTGCCGCGGCGAGCTGAAAGCCAGGCGCTCGGTGCAGATTACCGCACCGGTGAACGTTCCGTCATTGCGCATCGTGTGGCAGGCGCCGGCAGGCAGCGCCGTGAAGGAAGGCGACACCGTGGTGCGCTTCGATCCCAGCAGCACGCAACAGCAGTTGCACGAAAAGGACGCCGCCCTGAAACAGGCGCAGGCCACGCTCGACCAAGCCTTGGCCGACGCCCGCATCACCGCCGAGCAGGACCAGCGCGACCTGAGCAGCGCCAAGTACGACGTGGAGAAAGCCAAGATGGAGGCCTCCAAGGCCGAGATCGTCAGCAAGCTGCAAGGCGAGGAAAGCCGTATCGATTTGGGATTGTCGGAACAGAAACTGCGCGTGCAGGAGGCCACCGTCGACCTGCATGCCACTTCCGATAAAGCCAAGATCGCGTCAATGACGCGCCTGCGCGACCAGGCGCAGGGGGAAGTGGACCTGACCAATCACCGTTTGACCCAAATGGAGCTGAAGACGCCCCTGAGCGGCGTGGTCATGTACATGCAGAACTACTCCCAGGGCTGGAATAACGCAAAGCCGTTCCAGATCGGCGACCAGGTTTGGCCCGGCGGAGTCGTGGCTGAGATACCAGACCTGACCACTTTGGAAATGGAAGGCAAGGTAGAGGAAATCGATCGCGGCCGCATCGACGTGGGCATGGAAACGCGGGTACACATCGATTCGCTGCCGGAATTGACTATGCCGGCGGATTTGACCGCGATCTCTCCTCTTACCGAACAATCTTTCGAGTGGCCCCGGACCAGCAGCTTCCGCGCATATGGCCACATCCGCCAGCCGGATCCCCGGCTGCGGCCGGCCATGAACGGCAACATGGACGTGATCGTGAGCCGCATTCCCAACGCCATCAGCATCCCAGCCAAGGCCGTGTTCACGCGCAATGGCAAGCCCATCGTATATGTGCCGGACAAGGCCGGCTACCGCGCCGTGGAAGTGGAACTGCTGGCGCGCAATCCGGATGAGGTCGCGGTGAAGGGAATCCAGGCGGGCACGATGGTCACGCTGGTGGAAGTGAAGCCCGATAGGACAAAGGACGAAAAGAAATGACGCGCAAGATCGTCATCGGTACAGTCGCGGCTGCGCTGGTGCTGGCGCTGGCGGCGTGGGGCGGGTCCCGGTTGATGAAGGCCGTATCGCCGGCCCCTGCGTCGCGCCTGCCCGTCACGCAAGTGAAGCGCGGCGACGTCACCATCACGGTCAGCGCTAAAGGCGAGCTGTCCGGCGGCCACACGGAAATGCTATCTGCGCCCATGACCGGCGGCGGCGATATGGCCATCACCTACCTGCGTGGGGCCGGCGAACAGGTGGCCGCGGGCGACGTGGTGGTCAAGTTCGATACTACCGAGCAGGAGTACAAGCTGAAGGAGGCGGAAGCCGATCTGGCGGAGGCCGAACAGCACGTGATCCAGACGCAAGCAGACAACCAGGCCAAGGAAGAAGAGACGCGCTACCTGCTGGTGCAAGCGAAAGCGGACGTGCGCACCGCTGAACTGGAGGCGCGCCGCAATCCCATCCTGGCCGATATTGTGGCGCGCGAAAATACGCTGGCCCTGGAAGCCGCCAAGGATCACCTGCGTCAACTCGAACACGACGCCGCCAACCGGCAGGCCACTTCGGCGGCGGCCGTGGCCATCCAGGAGGCGGCCCGCAATAAAGCCAAAGTGCAGGCGGAAACCGCGCGGCAGAACATCGAGAACATGGTGTTGAAGGCCAAGTCGGGCGGGTACGTCAGCCTCATGCAAAACCAGAACTGCAACATGTGCATGTTCGGAATGCTATTCCCGGCCTTGCAGGTGGGCGACACAGTGGGCGCGGGCATGGTGGTGGCGCAGATTCCGGATCTGAAGAATTGGGAAGTGACCGCCAGCATCGGCGAATTGGACCGGGGCCATTTATCGGCGGGTCAAAAGGTCCAGGTAGCCATCGTGGCGCTGCCGGGAGTGTCCTTCAACGGCACGATAAAAGAGATAGGCGGCACCGTGGGCGCGTTCTGGAACCGGCATTTCGACTGCAGAATCGCGCTGGAGCAGGCGGCCCCGGGTATGCGGCCGGGCATGAGCTCGAATATCGTGATCACTACCGGCACGCTGCCGAACTCGCTGTGGGTGCCGTCGCAAGCCTTGTTTGAAAGCGACAGCCGCACGTTCGTCTATCTGGAGACGTCCTCCGGTTTTGTGCCGCGCGACGTGAAACTGGTGCAGCGCAGCGAGAGCCAGGTGGTATTGACCGGTCTGCGGGAAGGCCAGGTGGTGGCGCTGGCCAATCCCAGCCAGGAGGCCCAGAATCCGCAAGGCAACGCGCAAGCCAAAGGCAGCGCCATGAAGGCATTGTCGCGATGAGGGGGCCGGGGCGGATCTTTTCGGACGCCGCGCAGGCGTTCGACAATCTGCGCGCCCAGAAGACGCGCACGCTGCTGACCGCGCTGGGCATCGTGTTCGGCGTGGGCTCGGTGATCGGGATGCTGGCCATCGGCGCGGGCGCGCGCGAGGAATCCCTGCGGTTTATCGAACAACTGGGTGTGCGCAATGTGCTGGTGGAGTCGCGGCCCGCCGCCAGCCAGCAAGAGTTGCAGCAGCGCCGCCGCGATTCGCCGGGGCTTACGGACCGCGACGTGCGCATCCTCAGCACCAACATCGACGGGCTCGAAATGCTGTCGCCGCGGCGCGGCCTGCGTCCCTCGCGCGTGCTGCCCAAGCCATCCCGCGAGATTCCGGAACTTTACGGCGTGCGCCCGTCGTACGCCATCATTCACAGCCTGCACGTGGCGGAGGGCCGCTTCTTCGACGAGCAGGACGACGCTGCCAGCCGCGCGATCTGCGTGCTGGGCGAAGCCGCCAAGGTGAGCCTGTTAGGCTACGGGCCGGCGGTGGGCAAGTTCGTCAAAGTGAACGACAACTGGCTGGAGGTGGCCGGCGTGCTGGGCGGGCAGTTGGTCACCAGCGAGCAATCCAGCGGCGGCAAAATGCAAGACCTCAATAACATCGTCTATGTCCCGCTGAACACGTTTCAATACCGCTATTTCGACTCCAGCAATTACATGAAAGACGATCTGGATGCCGTGGATCTGCGCCTGAAGCCGGGCGCAGACAGCCTGGAAGTGGCCAAGGTGGTGACTGCGATTTTAAACTCGACGCACCACAACACGGAAGATTTCACGGTGACCATCCCGGCGGCATTGCTGGCGCAGCAGCAACGCACGCAGACCATCTTCACTTACGTGATGGTGGCTATTGCCGCGATTTCGCTGCTGGTGGGCGGGATCGGGATTATGAACATCGTGCTGGCGACGGTGTTGGAGCGGACGCGCGAGATCGGCGTGCGGCGGGCGACGGGAGCGCGCAGGAACGACATCGTGCGGCAGTTCCTGACGGAGTCGGTTTTGATCTCGGTGGCCGGAGGTTTGTTGGGCATCGGCTTCGGGTTCTTTTTGGCTTGGCTGATCGCGCGGACCGCGGAGTGGAAGACGATTGTGACTACGGCTTCGGTGCTGATTGCATTCGGCGTTTCGATGGCCGTGGGAGTGATTTTTGGAATTTATCCGGCGATGAAGGCATCACGGATTAATCCGATTGAGGCGCTAAGATACGAGTAAATCAGAAGACAGAAGCCAGAAGTCAGAAGACAGAAGTCGGAATTCATAGGTGGCCTACTGGCTCCTGCATGGTCTGACTCGAGTTCTTACTGGCTTCGCGTTCGAGAGACCGGCTCACCAACTCTTTGGACCCGAGACCCACGGCGAGCGCCAGCGCCAGCACTATCCCTCCAAACAAAATACCGAATGCCAGGCGGATGATGCCTCCTCCGATGCTCAAGTGCTCCAGAGCCATGGCAACGGCAAGCACCGTCACCAGCCATTTCACACCGGCGCTCAGCAGGCGGGCGTACTGCAAATTCATATTGACCGCGCCGATCAAAACGCTGCGCGCGAGGAATCGGGCGACAATACTTCCGGCGGCCAGGACCACGACCGCCGCCAGGACGTTCGGCAAATAGGCGAACAGGCGGATGACGAATTGCGAAGTCAGCGCCACATCGAACGCCGAAATGCCAATGAGGAATCCGACGATCATGACCGCCCATGCGATGGCACGCGCGGCCAGCAGCGTGGGGCTTTTGGCGGGCGACCACTCCGCCAGCGCCGGGAAACCCCATTGCGCAATTCGCCGGTCGAAGTCGATGCGAGTGAGCGACCGCCGCAGAATTGCCGCAAGAACCCACGCCACCAGGGCCGAGACCAGCAGCGCCGCGATCAGCGCCACTACGCCCGGCAACAGGCTGGCCATCTCGCTTAACATTCTATTCATCGATTGAGTGAGCGCTTGTCCAACTTGATCCCACATCTTGTCCTCCTCTACTACGGGCTGTGCTGCTACGGATTAAAGCGATCGGGCCACCTCCAACGGGAAACCAGATACGGCTTGCCGGCTTCATATGCCTTCGCCAGGCGCTCGATGCGCGCGTCGATCTCGACAGGCCCGGCGGTCTCCATTTCGAGCGCGTAAGAAGCGATCCATCCCAGGTAAAGGGGCGTAATCGATCGCAGAAGGTGGTCGCGGCTGATGGTCCGCAGGCGGTGCCCGAGCGCGAAATCGTAGACGATGCGCACCCACAAATCGTCGGACATGCGGAACTGGTTCGGGGGCAGACGCGACAATCTTTTCAATTCCATCAAGGTCATGGGAGGCAATATCAAGCCCCAAACATCCTGGAGGTTTTGCGTTCCCAGTTGAAACGACTCGATCATGCGGCTTACGTCCACCGCTCCGGCGTCCTCGGAGGCAGTTTCAGGAAGGCCGAATCCCGGCACCGGGATGGATTCCCGGATGCGCTGCCAAAAGGCCGCCTGCCGTTCCATTTCGAGAAAAACGGGTCCCAACACACCCGCCAGAAGGGCGCTTAGATTCGCCCAGTCCGTGGGCGGTTGCGTGCGTGCGCCCAAGTGCGATTCGCAGACCTGAAAACCGGCGGACGCAGCCGTGGAAACGATGGATGCCACGGGATCGCTTTCGGTCCCGCGCGGCGGACCGGAGTCCGGACCCATGGCCCGCTGCAAGAGCTTTCCCGAGAGCCCGAAGTCGGGCCCCATGGGGTTTTGAAGCTGGTCGCCGTAGAGCGCGCGGTGCAGCGGAGAAAGCACGCTCCGGTTCAGCAGGCCTTCCATCCTATGGCGGGTATAGCGCGGCGCAACCAGGTCGAACCCCAGTTCCAAGGCCGGTTGCACCAGGCGGTAGATCCACTGCGGAGTCACCGCTCCGAACCGGGAAGCGATTACGGCGCAGGCGCGCACGCCGAGCCTCCCGCTAACCTGGAAGGCCGTTCGATATGCGTGCGACACGGCGGATTGCCGGGTTTCCGATGGGCCGGGAGCGGGCAGGCTGCTGGAGAAGATGGCATCGGAAGACTCCGGAGCCGGGAGCCCAGCGCCGTTGTTCGACAGCACCACCGCGCGCGCGGACAAACCGGCCAGAGCTTCGCGCACCATGGCGACGGCTGCGCCGGCCTGGTCCTCGTGTTCCGGGTCGAGGATGCAGACCACCAGGTCCGCGCCGCCCGCCTTTTCGATCTGTTCGATTACCGGCTGTGAGACGGCATCCATTTCCACTCACGCCCTCCGGCTTCCATGGGCAGCGACAAGATACTCATCAAGGGGATGCGCACCCAAGCGGGGCGATTGTGCAACTCGTACGAGAGCTCGTTGAGAGCCTTGTCCAGCAAATGAATCGCGAGCAGTTTGCGAAAGTTCCCGTCCCCTGGCGGCAGGAACTGAGAGCCTTGACCCGTACGGCGATAGGCGCGCAGGAACTCCGCTCCCGTGGAGCGTTCCCAGAGCCGCGCCCAAGGCTCCAGGCTTTCCCAATCCTCAGGCCGGCGCGCGGTATGGCTAATCAGGCCGGCATAAGCGGCGTAACCTAAGGAGCGCAGCATGCCGGCCACGTCTTTCAGCGGAGACTGCTTGGCGCGCTGCTCGGCGATAGTCCGCCCCGGCTCGCCTTCAAAATCGGCGATGACGTAATCTGTTTTGACCTGCAGTACTTTGCCCAGGCGGTAATCGCCGTGAATCCGGATGCGTTGTCCCAGCGCGCCATCGCCCGCGGGCAGGCGTAAACTGTCGAGAATCTGTCTCCGTCGGCCGAGCACCAGACCGGCCAGGTCGATCAGATCGTCCGGCAGTCCGGCGATGCTGCCCTTCAAGAGATCCAGGACACCTGAGGCATCCTTGCGAAAGCCGGCCAGTAGGTTCTGCACATCGCCGGCGGCTAACGTTTCCGGCATGAACGCGGGGTCCTCGGTGGCGGCAGCCAGCGCCAGATGCAACTCGGCTGTGCGGCTGCCGAGCCGGGCGGCTGAGTCGAGTGAAATGCCCACGTGGTCTCGCGCCAACTGCGGCGTTTCCTGTTCCGCGAGGTCCACCACATCGCCGGACGCCGCGTTCCCGCCTTCCGGGAATGCAGCCGTAGCGCAATTCTCGTAATAGCGCGCCAGCTCTTCGAGAGTCAGTGTCCAGCCGTCTCCCTGATTTGCCACAGAGCCTTGCAGGATCGCCAGAGCCGCCGGCTCTCCTTCGGCAGGCACATATTCGATTGCGCCGGCAAATGGCGGGATGGCCGGGAAATGCGCCTGCTCCGTGAGGTATCGCCGCATTTCGCAATCCGGATTGGGTCCGGGTACTAGACGCCGATATAGCCGGACCTCCATGGAGGCGCCCGCGGAACCGCGGATCGATTCAAATTCCGTGCCCGCCTGCCCCCGGATCGATCCGTTTCGCGCCGGCGCCGTTTGCGCGTGCTCGATCAAGGAGAGGAAGGCTGGGTCGGCGCGTTCGTCACCGGGGAGAACGTAAGTATCCGGCTCTCCCTTTTCGTACCTTACTTCCACCAGGGCGAGAACGGCGCTGGAATCAGGATGGGGCTCCGGGAGAGCCACCCAGTCTGAAATCCTGACGCCGCGAATGTGCCGCGCCTTGCCGCTAAACCAGTCCTGCTTCTGTAAGTATTCCGGAAGCAGCATGGACTCCAGCCGATACCGTGCGGTACCCTCCAGCAAGCCTTCCCAGTTGTCCGCCGCGACGGCCGACAATGCGGACTGGCTGGCCGCGGCTGCGGAACGTTTGGTTTCGCTATGCAGCTCCAGCCAAAAGAAACCATATGGCCCCAGCGTCAGGCGGTAAGGCTGCTTACCGATCGGCGGGAAGTCGACATACCCGAGCATCTCCACCGGTGTCGCGCCCTCCAGCTCCGGCAACTCCAGATCCACGGGCTGCGCAAATCGCGATAGGTTGGCGACGCATAACACTTGTTGTTCCTCATAGCGCCGCAGATATGCCAGCACTTTGCGATTCGACGGATTCAGGAACTCGAGCGTACCCCGGCCGAACACGCGAAACAGCTTGCGCAAGGCGATCATATTGCGCATCCAGCTCAACAGCGACGACGGATCGCCCTGCTGCGCCTCCACGTTTACGGCTTCATAACCCCAGATCGGGTCCATGATGACCGGGCTGTACAGCTTTGCGGGCGTGGCCCGCGAGAAGCCGGCGTTCCGATCCGCGTTCCATTGCATGGGCGTGCGCACGCCGTTTCGGTCGCCCAAGTAAATGTTGTCGCCCATCCCGATCTCATCGCCATAGTAGAGCACCGGCGTTCCCGGAAACGAGAAAAGCAGGCTGTTCAGGAGTTCGATGCGCCTCCGGTTGTTGTCCATCAACGTGGCCAGGCGCCGCCGGATGCCCAGATTGATGCGCATCCGGGAGTCGGCGCTGTAAGCCAGAACCATATAGTCGCGCTCGTCGTTGGTCACCATCTCCAGCGTCAACTCGTCGTGGTTTCGCAGGAATAACGCCCATTGGCATGTGTCGGGAATCTCCGGGGTCTGCGCCATGATATCGACGATCGGCAGGCGGTCCTCCTGGCGCAGCGCCATGTAGATGCGCGGCATCAGCGGAAAGTGAAACGCCATGTGGCACTCATTTCCGTCGCCGAAATAAGGACGCACATCGGTGGGCCACTGGTTGGCTTCGGCCAGCATGATGCGATTCTCGAACGCCGCGTCGATCTCCTGCCGCAGTTTTCGGATCAGCAGGTGGGTCTCGGGAAGATTTTCACAGTGGGTCCCTTCGCGTTCCACCAGGTACGGAATGGCGTCCACCCGCAGGGCATCCACTCCCAGGTCCAGCCAGAAGCGCACCACGTTGAGCATCTCATCGACCACTTTCGGATGATCGTAATTCAGGTCCGGCTGGTGGGAAAAAAATCTGTGCCAAAAATACTGCTGGGCCACCGGATCCCAGGTCCAGTTCGATTTTTCACTATCCGTGAAGATGATGCGCGCCTCTTTATATTTCTGATCCGTGTCGCTCCAAACGTAGTATTCGCGTTCCGGCGATCCCTTGGGCGCCTGGCGGGCGCGCTGGAACCAGGGATGCTGATCGGACGTGTGATTCATCACCAGTTCGATCATGACCTGCAGTTCCCGCTCGTGCGCGGCCGCCAGGAAGGTGCGAAAGTCCTCCATAGTTCCGTACATGGAATGTACGTTCAGGTAGTCGGCAATATCGTAGCCGTCGTCTTTAAGGGGGGACGGAAAGAAGGGCAGCAGCCAGAGGCATGTGACACCCAGATCCTGTAGATAATCGAGCTTTTGGATGAGGCCCTGGAAATCGCCAATTCCGTCATTATTGCTGTCGGAGAACGCCCGGACATGCAGTTCGTAGATCAGCGCGTCTTTGAACCAGAGCGGATCTGTGGCGCTTCCGGGCTTTTTCATCGGGCCGCGGACGTTACCGAGCAAATAAAAGACCAAACTTGAAAGGAACTCTGGCGGCGCGGCATCTCCCTAGCATGAAAGCGATTCTGTGTTTCGCGCTGTTCTGCGCTGCCGGATTATGGGCTGACCAAGCCCAGGAAAGGGCGGCCATCGACAAGACGATCGCCGCGCTCAACGACCCGGCCCAGCGCGCCAAGCTACTGGCCGGGGATGTGGATTCCGAAGTGGATTTTGATCGGCTGATCGACCTGCATAGAAGGGAATCTCAATATGGCGGCGTGGCGATCGGAATCAACGAGGTTTGGACGGAATTGACCGCGCCGCGCGTGGTGAGCGGCCGCGTCCGGTTCATCACTCCGGATGTCGCGATGGTGGACGGCGCCAGCACGATCCGGGGTGCGGTGACGCTGCGACGAAGTGTGCCGCTGCTATTTGTGATGCGGAAAGACAAAGGGGAGTGGCGGATCACCGCCATCCGGGTGCTGAGATCCCACGCGACTGTGCCGCTATACCGGTCTAATTCAGATACTTCTTCACGTCCGGAAACAGCCGCGCCTTAATCTCGGGCTTATCCAGATCGCCCTTAGTCACTACGGTGGCACTTAGATCGATCACCTTCGGCGGGTTGGTACCGTGCAGCTTGTCCACCTGCGTCTTGACCGCTTCATAGCCCATGCGGAAGGGGTCCTGCGCTACCAGCGCATCGATGGTGCCATCCTTCAGGTCCTGCACCAGGTCGTCGCTGGCATCGAACGCCACCAGCTTGACTTTCCCGGCGAGTCCGCGCGACTTCAGCGCGAGCGCGGCGCCCACAGAACTGGGTTCGGAGGAGGCGAACATGCCGTCCAAATCGGGCTGGCCCGTCAGAAAATTCTCTGCGGCAGCCATGGCCTTGGCGCGGTCGGACATGGAGAACTGGCGCGCGACGATGTGCACGCCGGGAAACTCCTTCTGTAAGACATCCTCGAAGCCGGACTCCCGATCCAACGTGGACTTGCTTCCCGGAGCATTCATCAGCATGGCGACCTTGCCCTTGCCGTTCAACAGCTCCGCCAGTTTGCGCGCCGCCATCTGTCCGCCCTGGAAGTTATTGGTCGCGATGTAAGTCATATAATTCGTGGAATCCACGCCTGAGTCGAACACAGTCACGGGTATGTGGGCGGCGGCCGCGCGGTCGAGCGACGCGTTCAGGGTGGTGCGATCCTGCGCGGCAACCACCAGGCCGTCCACTTGGCGGGCGATCATGGAATCGACAATCTGCACTTGGCGCGCGTAATCGGTTTCCGATGACGGACCGTTCCACAGCACGTCCACGTTCAACTCCCGGCCCGCGGCCACGGCGCCCGCATGCACCGAGACCCAAAACAGGTGGGCGGTGGCTTTGGGCACGACGGCGATGGTCTTGCGGTGGGTGGGGTGGCAGGCGGCCGCGATGGACACGAGAGACAGAAGCAAAGAAATCGTGGCTGAGGGGGGGAGGGGGGGAGGGGGCGAGGGGGCGAGGTCAGTGAATGGACCACTTGTCCGGTTCGGCCAGCATGCGAACAAGCTGGCCGAGAATTTTGTCGTAAGTGTCGTCCAATTGGTGGAAGTCATCTTGCTCCAGGTAGCCGCAGCGGTGCGCGAATTCGAGCCAGACCCGGGTTTCCTCGGCTTCGCCCTCTGCATCGCTTAGTTTACTAATAAAGTGGGCTTTGTAACGGCGCTTGCGCCATGCCTCCGCGATGTTGGCGCAAAC
>Ga0187871_10001895_pt1 | contig 17639 bp, 24 predicted proteins | sample June2016WEW_16_1_FD_132988 | JGI IMG/M metagenome (GOLD analysis project Ga0187871, IMG submission 132988) | Peatland microbial communities from SPRUCE experiment site at the Marcell Experimental Forest, Minnesota, USA - June2016WEW_16_10 | ecosystem: Environmental > Terrestrial > Soil >...
AAAGCCATTTTCCGCCGATTCCAGCAACCAGTACGCCGCCTTGTCAGCATCTCGTGAAACCCCGTCGCCGTTAGAGTAGGCGATTGAAAGGTTGAATTGGGATATGGGATCGCCGTCCTTTGCTAGGCGCTCCGTCTCCTTGAAGGGCGTGGGGCATTCAGCAAGTCCTTCGTGGGGCTTCGGTTTCTTGCGAACCTTCGCAAAAATATCTTCGACTTGGTTCAGCATCGCTTCCTGTTCTTCTATGTACGCCCACGTTTCCTCTTCGGAGCCAAAAAAATGTTTTGCTTCGTGATCTGATTTCGAGGTGAAGATCGGCTTACTTGACCTTCCGGTTGGAAATTCTTGCGGCTCAGACGGTTTCGTCGCTTTTGGAAACATCTCATCGAATGCTTCCCCGAATCCTCCCTCCATCTGGGCCTTCTTTAGCTTCCTCATCCGTTCTATACCCTCGTCAGTCCACGCTGATGAAGGATTACTATCTCCGGTTTTGTTCTGCATATTGCTTTCGGATGTGATACCACCACCGCTGCTCGTGAGCACTTCTTCGACCTTCAACACGTCGTTCAACATCAGGTTGGTGAAATCAGATACCAGCACGTTCAGGAAAATCAATGTCGCCGGGTTCTTGTCGTCCAAGAAGCCGAATAGAACCTTGCTGAACTCCCAATAAAGTGTGTCTTTTAGCGGACCGCCCTTCTCTGGCATTAGAACCTTGTACTTGACGTACTCGGTCTGGCGGCGGTTGTACGTGTCCCGCAACGCCGTGCGCAATGTGTCAGCCGACATGTCTCGGCTCATCTCTTGTAGAAACCCCTTAACGACGACTACAACGAATCGATCCCCGAACTGTTTTCGCTTGACGAATCCCAAGTGAGCAAACGCCAAGCGATCAACCAAGTGCATATAGAAGACAATGACTTCGATAATAAACTGGGGAGCGGAATTGCTGTCCCGAAAGCCGATGCTGAAACGCTTACCTAACTCCTCCATGAAGACGCTGGCGGTCTCGGTCGCACCACCTACTAGGCGTTCGCCCAATAGGTCCGCTTTCTCTGTTTCCGAGGTAGGGGAAAACATCGTTGATCGTTTCCGGTTACTTCAAGCTTATGCTAATTACCAATACCGCATCAACGCAGATTGAAATCCGACCGACCGCTTGGACGCCGAACTTGCCACGACCCTGACAAGCGTAAATCTGACGGCTCGTGCTCACGCCCGAACCACGTCTCCAGTTTTTGATCCTGGCCGCAGGAGGTAGGGGGATTCCGGGAAGGGGACCCGCTTTCCTGAATTCTTGCGGTAAAACTCCCAGTACGGCCTGAACTTTAGGCCCGGTCGATTAGTATAACCTTGCAGATGGGTACCCTAATCCGAAAAACACTGGGCCAGAAGGTGCCTCACCCCGAAGGGTTCCGCCTTGGCGACGAGCGCAGTCAAAGCTCGCTTCATCTTCAGTGATTTCGGACGGATGACCATGCCCCAGTGCGACCGTTGGTGATCCAAGGATTGTTATTGAAGTAACTGTTCGACAATGCTACAGTTCCAACAGGTCACCTTGCATGAGCACCCAAGACGGTCCACCGTTTACGCTTGAACTCTTCGAGCAAGGGACGAAGCATTTGTTGGCGATGGCAACGGGTTGCGAGACTTGCTGGAACCCCGCCGAGCAAGATCCACGCAAACTTCACAATCTGTACGCACGCAATCTAATTACCTGCTATGTGTCGAAGTTCGCTGACCTGTCCTCATCCCTAATTGATGCGATCAAGAAAGACCACTTCCTCACCTACGCTCTTTGTGGTCGGTCACTGATCGAGCATGTCGCCACGATGAGGTACTATGTGCTCCACAAGTACAAACCCCTGTTCGATTCGGGACCAGCGGACATGAAGGCATTGATCGAGATCGACGACCAATTCCTGCGTGGCGGAAGATTCGACTGGCAATCGTTTTGCACGAAAGACTACTCGAAGCTGTTGAACGATGCCGGTGAGCGGGTTCGGATGAAGAAATCACACTCGTCCCAAAAGACCAAAGGTGAATCTGACGCTAGCCTAACTACGCCTTCTGCCATCAATGTGACAACCTGCATCGACAAGTGGGCGGCAGTCAGTTCCGGCGTCCAGGTCGTTTATGATCTCTTCTGCGATATGGTTCACCCAAATGTGGGCAGCGCTTTCCTCGTGGCATCTGTTGGACCAGACGGGCTGTACTTCGCAAAGAACAAAGGTGATTCAATCGGCAGGCAGATATTCGAGAAGAGTTTCCCCATGCTTGGTTCAACAACCCTAAAGCCGTTTGGAGAGTCCATCTTGGTTCTGATGGGCACGATTTGGCAAGATGATGAATTGTCCTGATCTGGCTTCCAACACTTTTGATGCAGATAAGGGATGACAGATACGCCGTCGTCTCGGCATGGGATCGTTGGGGCTGTTCCACCCGCACCGAACTCGATTTAGTAAGCACGAAGATGTTTCGAGTCGAGCGGCAGACCCATGCGTGTTACCAGTTAACAGTCATCGCCGTTTAGCTTTCTCAATTTCCCTTCTGGCATCCGGCGTCACGTCCAAATGATTTCTTGACCGTGACCGATACACGACGAAACCGATCACAAGAACGGCGACGACGACCAGCCAGAGCAGAATCTTCTTCATCTGAAACTCCCGACCGTATGACGCTCCGGGTTCAAATGCGTGTCCTTGAACCGGCTCGGATATTTCAGTCCAAAACCAAGCATCCGATCAAATCCAATATGAGCGGCCCAAATCAGCGCCAACATCAACGGCAAATGTTGGCCAGCGTAAAGAGCGTAGCCGCCCAGCGCCAAAGGGAAGATGTAAGTGTGGACGGCGTTGTAGGTGATCGCCCCGACACGAGCATTGAAGGCGTAGCCGATCATCGAGATATCCGGTACGAGGAAGAGCAAAGCGAACAGAAGCCAACTGCCGTGATTCGATTGGTAGGCGAAGAGGCTGGCGATGAAGACGGCGGCACCTTCGAGATGGAGAAGTGGTTTGGGATTCATCGTTTGCGTTCTTGACCATTTTCCTGCGAAGGAGTGCGGTCGCTGCCAACGCCGTTCTCTTCTAGGTATAGCTTGACCAGCGCAGGCACGAGCACGTTTTCTAACCACGACCTGACCGCAGGTTGGAGTTCCCGTGCTGTGGAAGGATGTGTCACTTCCGTTTTCTCTGCCGTCTGTGTTTTATCCATGCGACCATTGTCGGATAGGTCGGTCGAGATGTTCCGGCGAATAGGCGATGCTCTCCAATACGAAAACCAAAGTCATCTGTCTTCTGTTGTTCATCGGAGCGTGTGTACTCCTCCACTACGGTAGCGGAATGCTGTTTCTGGTTCCTAGCGACCCTGGTGAGAGCTACATCAAGAGTCTGTTCGCAGGCCGATTCTTATTCGGTGTCGTCCCAACGTTATCTAGCGCTGTTTTACTGGTGGTTGTCGGAAGGCTTTGGGATCGTTCGAACGGGTCGGTCAACCACAAGGAGACAATAGCCACAACTTTCTCACTTGCAGTAGCAGCAACCGTTTTCGGCTGGATCGGCGTGATGATCGTGGGCGGTATATTGGATCGGTTCAAGTGAGTCCTACTGCTGCGGAAGTATAATTCTGACTATGAGCGACCCTGCTCAATGTGACGAGTGCCAAGCTATCCTTGAGGAAATCAGGAGCGCAATGAGAAGCGTTCAGCGGGATAGCCTGTCGCCGAAGCGAACAGAAGAATTGCGGGCCTGGGCCGACTCCGTCAAGAAAATGTTGACTGGATCAGGAGAGGACGTGGACGAACTACTAGCTAAGTTCCCGTTTCGTTCACAAAAGGCCGGAGCGGTCAGGCTACCCGAAGATCGGTTTCCTGAACTGCACAACCCCACTATGGTCGATGCGATTCGAAAAATGCTCCGTCACACGGCTCGTACCGGCCACAAATTTACGGATCTTCTGTTTCGCAAATAGCGGAGCCGTTCCCTCGGTTGCTCCGGCGTCCGAATCCTCAAACTCACTTTCGTACTGGGAATGTTGTTTCCGGTTGGCTCAGTGGTTGGGCATCAAAATCGTCGAGTCTTGAAAGCACGTACATCGGACTCCTTCTCGCCAATCTCTCCTACGTCCTTACCGTCCAAGTCCAGGAGCCAGTAACGGCAAACGTGCCCTGGCATAATTCTAGGGATGTCTTTAAGCACGACCAGGAATCCGGCATATTCTCCTGAATGTATAACTTCCACTTCGAGCGCCCTGCATATGAATCGCACCTGTTGGGATCTCGAATCAAGCACGAAAAGATGTTCGCTGGTTGCAGCTATTTGCGCCAAGAAGTACACTCTACGTGCATCGGTCGAGAACTTCGGCGAACTGAATCCAGCAAGTGAAAGTTTATCGGAATCCGGCGCTTCATGATGTCCCACAAGAATCCGATGGGTGTCTCCACCGACCTTGGTGTCGGCGACCCAAAGCTCATTCGTGTCGAGCAAGCCAGCGCCAGTCGCAATCTTCGCTTCCGGTGTTCGGCGCACGAAAACAACTAGCTTCGTGTTCAAGGAGAGGCTTGGGTCTGAGTCCAGGCCAGACGAGGTAATCTGAATTGCGCTGGCGTCCTTGGGAGTGTAGAACACCTTGCCGTCTTTGATCGAGACGGTCTGTCCGACCGCAACGGTGCCGAAGAGAACTGCCACCATTTTCCCACCGTTGGGGGCAACGGGTGATATCCTACGGTCAATCTGCTGCACTATTCTCATTCAAATCATCAGGCGTGCAAAGGACACAAGAAGTTCTGCGGTCGTTTTGGGGCCGACACCGCCACGAAGCTCCTGCTCGGATTGGAAATGGCTGAAGGTCATGACGGAACACTTTGACGGCGTCTCGAATGTCCGATGGCAAAAGCTCCAAATGAATCTCGAAGTCGTCATCTCCTGAAGTTGGGGCAGGCGGGCGAAGCTTCTCCCGGAAACAGATTCGCAGTCCGATGGTGCCGTTGTGTCTGCCGTCCAACACGAATTCCAAATTGGACTCCATGAAGCTCATATCAGCTTCGCTTTCGGCACCGTACACCAAATCAGCAAGCCAGTTCAGTAGCCAATGGCTTTCCCACGTCAGCATGCAGGGATCAGTGCTGGACCATGAGGCTTCTACAGTCTTCACGGTGACGTTGACCATTAACCAATTAGAATCATACTTGTCGCCCGTGATCTGAGGAAATTCATAGCCGAGTACCTTCAACTCGAACTCTGTGCTTCCACTCCAGCTTTTCAAAGTCATTCAGTCACTTCCTGGTTGCGGCACTTTATCCGCGCAGCCCCAAGCTCTGACGCCTCCACTCTTGCAGTTTACGGCGCTTCACCCAGCGCCGCAAGAAATACGGAAACACAAAAGCTAAAGCGGAGAATCCCAGGCACAAGGCAGCGGCCAAATCATCCATTCCAAGCTTCTTGAGTGAGTCCTCAAACCCGGCACATATGATGGATGGACCAAACAGGCAAGCGAACCAAAGGTAGACGAACTGCGCTTGCTTGTAGTCCACACCCATTGTTTCGTATACGTAGAAGCCTCCGCTGGCGTCATACTTAGCGAAATCATTCGTCTTGATGTCGGAAATCCGCTTGCTGCAAAGCGGAATGATCGGGACCCACGCAACCACAAACCATTCCGTTGTGATGTAGGAACCGTCAGGCCAATAGTCTCGTTGGCCGTACACCATCGTGCCGATTCCGTGAAAGAAGAAAGCCATTGTTGGGGTCGTCGAATGATATCATCTGAAAGGGTGCCCGTGAATCGACCGACCTCGCAGTGCAGTTAGTGGAGAGCGTGCCCATGATGATCGCTCTTAACGACCGATGAGACGTGCCGCTATAATTGCTGGCGCTTTAGGACTCCTCATCTCTTGCCCCGGAGCCATCTTGCTCATCTCCACGATGTTGGGTCTCAACATGGAGGACGAAGGGACTGCACTTGCTCCTTTAGCCAGCGTTCCGTTGGATTCGATTGGAAAACAACCCTTGACTGAAATGAGTGTCGTTATCCCTGACACTGCTCAATGGAAGCGGATCAGGCGGAGATGGGGCGAACCAGAATTCATTATCTCGGCAGTATCGTTGGGACACAGCTTGGCCTTCTGTCTAGCAGACTTGAAGATCGAAATTAAAGTCTTCGAACACGGAAATCCAGTACACACTGAAATCTCAGGTGCGCCCTATCCCTACTCTACGAACTGCGAAAGAAGTAGCTTGAGATTTAAGGCTGCACCGGGAACGGAACTTCGGGTAGTAATTTCACCACAAGCGGACCAGCCCGAGCCTTCGGGACAAATTGTTGTCTTGGGTTCCTGGCCTAATACGAAGGACAAACTCGTAGGCGGTGCGCTTGATAGAGAGTTACGGCCATTTGCCGAAGGCGCTTCTATATTGGGCCTCATTCTCATTCCAGTTTCGATCCTGTTCTGGCGGCGAAGAGAGCGGTCACAATGAGAATTACTTATGGTGACTCTCGTCATTTTGCCAACCATTCCCGCAACACTAGCGTAACCCGGATCTTGAAACAGTTTTAGGATAGCCGATAACTTGTCGATGGCGTCCGGTCAGAAACAAAAGTGGAGATCGGTTTTTATTCCTCCAAGTAACATAAGAACGGCGACAGCCCGTCCGAAGGACGAATTCAGTTTCTTAATTGGCTCCCTTACGGTCGCCATTCGCTACGCTCATGTTTCAGTATTTGTATGATCTGCGGTTGGTTTAGAGCCTCTATGCAGGAACACGAGTCCTCACGGAATCGGCATAGAGACTGGGTTCTGCGTACTGGCCCCTCGCTCTCCTGTGATCGTCTGAGTCGTCACAAGTCTCGGCTACTTAACGCTGGTTTCTCAGCCAGCGACAGACTTAGGCATCCCGATTTGCAGCGCCTTGGTTCTCCGTCTGTGTCCCATAGTAAAACCGCCCTTGTTCCCACGCTACCGTCAATTTCTCCCGACCGTGAGGGGCTTTCGACCTTTCTCCACAGCCGCTTTGAGGCGGCGAAGGAGTCAGTCGGAAATATATAGAACACCCGACTAAAACTGAGTTTTTGGAAACCACTACAGCTTGTGCATGTCTGCGGCGATATACACAAGTCGATCATTAAAGTTCGATTAAGCCGCCTCAGCACCACGGCGGATCAGGTGAACTGGCCGGTGCAGAAAGTGATGAAGGCACATAAGAGCAACCGCCGATGTGCAGAGACAAAATGAAGCGATACCAAACGTCGAGTAGCAGTGCCGCACTCGCCAAAGCTCGTGGTAAAGCGTTATGCCGAATGCCACAAGGCTGACCAGTGCTGTTATTCGAGACACGGCACGGTTTCGTAAGCCTTGCACGATCAGGATGAAGAACGTGACGATCCACACCAGAGCGGACAAGCGATCTGCCGATCCTCTTTCTGCCAGCACACCCGGAGTTTTGGCGGTGTTCGGTTTCTCTCCAGTAAGTGGAATGGGCGGATTGAAATCAAAGCAACTCCCATTGCCGTCCGGTCGGGCAGTGACCTCGTAGACCCGGTTCCGATATTGAACAATCCTCCGCTCTGGCCGGTCGGACGATCATGACCCACTGACACTTGCACCTTCAGGCAGTTTCGGCTGGAGCAGGACCCCGAGCGTGATCCCATCAACATCACTACGAACGTTGGGCAGGCAGACCGAAGACAGCACCTTATTTGTGCAGGAACAGGCGAACAGGCAAAGAAGGACGTTAATCGCCCGGATCGCAACAAGCATTCACGGTTATCTTAGCGCCGGGGAGAAGGGACCGTGTGCGCCGGTCATCGCTGCGCTGGACTCATTTTCCTGAGCACGCTTGCAAGTTTGTTGCAAAGCCTGTCCCATGCATACAGAAGAAGGCCGTAGATGGTCCCGTTTGCCAAAGCCGTTACAACTATGCCCGCCGTCAGCCCAAACAACTTGCAGGCTACACAACCAACAGCAAGGCCGGGAAACATGACGATCACTCTCGGCTTGAACGGGATGTCCGATGCCACAGCTATTAGCAAGCCGAGGCCAGTACCAAGAATCGTTACAACAACAACGCCGGTCTTGTCGAAGGCGTCGAGAGTTCCAGGCTTCCGCATGAACTTGTTTCCTTGCCTTGAAAGACGCTGAGACAAGGAAGAAAGCCGACGAGTTCTCCTTAGGGATAGTCATCGGAACAATCATTTTGCAGTGTCCACCACCAAGGAGTTTCACTTGAGCGCACTACCGTTTGGTACGGTCGCCAAAACCTTCATTCGAATTTGCCTCTCGTTTGCCGTAACCGAAAGTACCAACAGTCCACATGCAGGCTTCGGCATGCCATCAACACGACGAGGAATGAACTTCCAGTTCATCACCGCCGCAATTGCTGATCCGACAATGAAGGGATGCCCCGAGATGCAACGAACGGAAATAACACCTCCATTTTCGTCGATGCCAACCTTCATCAAGAGGACGCCCCGTACTCGAAACGGATCGCCAAGAAGAGGCGGCTTTAGCTCTGTGATGTGGCGCAGGTGGGCTTTCGTTTGTGCCGGTGACAAGGTGGCGCAACCGTCGCAACAAACATCACCGGCATTCATCTGGCCCACCATGAGGCCATCTTCTGTCAACGAAGTCGGCATGGGTGCCGGGTCATAGCGAACAGGCGGGGTTGAAGGACAGTAGATCACGAGGTCTTCCCTGTTGACCTTCACAAGAATCTTGAAGTCCGACGTTTCAGACACGGTAACGGCTTCCACATGTGGTTCGAAACCAGCCGATTCGAAGTGCAAATCATAGGTCTTGAATGGCAGGTCTTCGAAGACGAATTCCCCGTCCGAATCGGTTTGCGTGCTCGCCACCAACCCGCTGTCCCCTGAGGCGGTGAGCTTTACGGTTCCGTGGGCGAACGGTTCTCCGCACGCATCAAAAGCCTGTCCGTGGATTGCAGTCGTTGTTTGTTTCTTGGAAGGCCCCAACGATTTGAAAAGCTCAGACGGATCAGGCATGACTGGGAGTGGTTCTACCGCATCCCCGGTGCAAACTTTCACCTGAAGGATGATCGGCGGTATTTCAGTATGCCCGTCCCGCTTGGCAACAATCCCTTCGACGGTGGTCGGCTTGAAGCAGTTTGCTTCCGCAACCAAAATGAGTTCCTGAACCTCTCTGAAGAGAAATTGGAACTCGCCTTTGCCATCAGTTTTTGTAACGGCAACGGGAACACTGTCCGTCGTTCTGAACAGGCTGACTTTCGCTCCGGGAATAAGCGCACCGGAAGGATCTGTCACGGTACCCGTTATGTTTGGTCTTGGCGGGTCGGCTGGTTGTTGGCCGAACGCAAGACCGAAAGCGATAATAATGCCGATGACGGCCTGGATTGCCTTGTTCATCCACGTTTATTTTAGCGCCGGTAGAAAGTGAAGATGTTCAATTCTGCTTGGCCACGACTACAAACGTAGATGGTGCTGAAGCGATCTGCTCTTCTCCAAGGACTTCCAATCTCCGAACGATTCGTCGTGCGACAACGTGATAGGTGCCAGGAGAGTTTAGAGCGAACAGCAAGCCAATGTTGACATACGAAGTCTCACTCTCCCCAGGAAATAGAAGTCGGCTGCGCTGTGCCTTCCTACCCCCAGAGGACTCGGACGTCCGATCCTTGAACAAATGGAAAGGAACTCGCTTACCGTTTTCGTCAGAAATGATCCAGTCAAAATCACCATCGAAGCCAACAGACGGAATCTCTAGAACTTCTTCGGAAGTATTGGTCAACGTAGCGTTCAATAAAGATACCCGTTCACCAACCACAAATGGATCTCTCTGGCTAACTGAGATGGTGGCTTGCAAAGGACGGCCATCGGTGAATTCAGGAAAGAAGGTCGCTTCGTGGACTGGGTCCTCTTCCCCAAACGGTTTCAAAGGAAACCAAATGCCGATCCTCGATTGATAGTATCCTTCGAATGTCGTTTTCGGCAGCAAAAGTGCTATCGTCACGCCACTCTCGTCCTTCAATGCTAGGCGAAGCTCCCTATGGGCTAACGTGTCGCTGGAACATGAGGGAATAGCAGTTTCAAAACTTCCCGACCTGTCAACCGAAATTCGAGCCACGTTCCGTTCAGGTCGCTGGGGCATTCCTGGACGTTGCTCAGAGCACGACAATTGCACGGTCAATCTCTTCCCGTTGACGCTGGGTGTCGGGGCAATTCGACCTCGAAAAACTAGCAACCTCGTGCCGACGTGGACAGCCCTTGCCTGAATCTCCTTCTCGCTGAAGGTGCGAAAGGAAACTATGCTTGCGCTGGCACCCGGCTTGAATGCATCCTCATCAATGTCCATGGCGATGCGCCCGAGATCCCTATCGCCATCGATTTCGATTGTCTGGGAGAGAGCGTTAAATCCAGCCGCCTCGACGGACAGGTCGTACTTTCCGGGTTTTAAAGATGGAATGACAACGCTACCCGTAGGACTGGCAGCGACTCTCACGCCCGCTTTATTGTTTCCTTCGGGCCGAAGCTCCAAGTATGCGGACTTGACCGGCACTCCGTTTGCATCAACTATTTCAGCATTGACGGATGCCTGGGGGTTGGTGGATTGCTGGGCCTGCCCGGAAGCAACGCCGAAGGCAGCGATCAACACGACGACCTGGATTGCAATGTTCATTCCACGGCCATGATAGCGCCGGAGAACATCATGGTGAGAGGCGAACGAAATCATTTCTTGTTCTCGTACACGGTTGGATCAATCGGCTTAGCGACAACATCCGAAACCGATTGCACGACAATCTGAGATAGCGCAGCATTCAGATGCCCGAATCCTCCAAATTGGTAGATGACGATGCTAGTATCGCTTGAACGAAAGGCAACCATCGGCGAATCTTTGTGATCGAAGCGTCCCACGACTGTTACAGTCACCTCGTACAACGGGCAATCGAAACATCTCCTGCCGTTGGTATATGGAACTCTCTGGTTCAGGTACTTCCACATTTTCTCGAAAGCTGCGTCCTGCTCCACTGCGACCGATGGGGCTGTTGTGACAGGCTTCCAGCGTAATTTCCATTTAGGACTCAAGGGGTTTAGTGGGTCAAATGTGAAATCCAGATCGGGGCTTGGTATTATCCGAGATTCGTTTCGTGGATCTCGAACTACGGGAACAAATGCGAATTCTTCTCCCTCATGGCCACTGGTGAAGGGATTACTCTCGTATGTGTAATGAACGGACGAGGCACAGGACGCATCGGATAGCCAACTCGTTTCAAATCCAACGTGGATGGTGGCTCGGACTTGAACCATCTTGAAGTTAAACTGTTCCGGTGCCTTCAGGATCTCGCACAGGGACGTATGAATTGGTTCTTCGGGTTTCGTTTGCGTCAACTCGACGCCGGGAACAATGATAATGCCAATGGCAAAGAATCCCCTCCACATTAGAATCACACTGTACTTCTCTCTCGAATCACTCTAACGACGGCGTCTCGGCAATCCATCGGAAGAGGACAACCACACCAGATCGCCGTGGTTCCAGAACAGTGCCAGCCGTCAGGTTTCCTAACTAGGAACCAAATCCCTCTGATGCCTTTCAGCAAACTAATTTTCTGGCAAATGAGACACGTCTGGCCGTAAACTTCTTTCCAGCGGAACGGGACGTACTCGCCCGGTTTTTGATCTCCATACAAGAACTCCTCTACGTGGACCGACCCACCGCAGTGCCAGCCGTCGAACCACGGCAAGCACCAGTCCACACTGAACCTTCCGATGACGATTACACTGGCCCGGTCAAGTCCATCGCTGATGCTGGCCGGATCTCGTGGATCGTATTCCTGGGCATCACCGACAAGACCGGTTGCAATGAGGGACGACAGAAATACCAAGTGAAGGACTCGTCCCGCAACATTGCGCAATTGAATTCGCTTGGGCACCCATCACGGTAGACACCACTCGGGTTGTCGTTGTTCCGCTGTGCTCCGAGCGCCAGTCACCATTCAAGGAAGCCGAGTTTACGGTTTGGTACGCTGAACTCAGGTGCCCAGATGCCGACCGCCCAAAGATTCAAATCCCACCCTCAGTCGGCACCCGGCGACTTCTACGTCGCAAACGGCGAGTGTACTTCTTGTGGTGCTCCCCATGCTGTAGCGCCTGACCTAATCGGTTGGAATGATTCCGGGATGGGCCATTGCGTTTGGAAGCAGCCTGAGACGGAGGCAGAACCTGAGCAAGCCTTCGCCGCATTCGAAGCATGCTGCGTTGGTTGTTACCGGTATGCTGGCAGCGATCCTGGCTCCGCAGGAGTGCGATGCAAAATTCTGAAGGGTCTCGATGATGCCAAGAGCGGCATATTCTTCCGTCTGCGAATCACCTTCAGCAATCAACCGTTCCAACAGATTGAAGCCCGCTTCGATTTCGAGAAGTTGGCCGTTCTCGTATGCGTAGACGAGGTAGTGGACGAACTCGGCGAGATCAAGGTACAGTAGCCCGTCACGTTCGCTTCTCAAACCTTCTCAAACCTTCTACGTAGCCGTTCCACGCTGACCGGAAACCTGGACATGCTTCCAAAATCAGCGGCATGATTTGTTCCTTGTGGATCACGGCTTCTGATAGTCCTCAAATTCCCACACCGCCAAGCGGAAAGGGCCTCTTTCATCTGGCGAGAAAACGAATTGCGTTCCGGTCACCCGACTTTGCGGCCATTTTGAGATAGCGTTTTCCGGCCCTCTCGTTAAGTTGAACACCCTCTCCACGCAAATAGGCAACACCGAGGTTATACAGCGCTCGTCTGTGACCTTGAAGAGCGGCTTTCTTTAGCCAAGCCACGCCACGAACCGCATCTCGACGCACACCTTGCCCACTGATGTACATGATGCCCAAGTTTGTTTGGGCCATCTCATCACCCCGGCGTGCGGCCTTGCTGTACCACATGACGGCCTCCCGCTCGTTAACAGGAACACCTTGGCCGACCTCGTACATGAGCGCTAGATTCGTCATCGTCACTGAATCATTCTGGTTGGCGGCTTTTGTAAACCAACGCTTCGCAGCACGAGAGTTGTTCTTGACACCACGCCCGGTCACGTAGAAATAACCCAATAGGCTCTGAGCGAACGGGTCGCCCTTCTTGGCGTTGTCGAGTGTCAGTGGAAAAGCTTTTCGATAACTCTTGATGCGCCCGTCAGCCCGGTGGATCTGGTCCGATAGCGATGGCCAACGCTTGAGCTTTGTTGGGGGCATGACATAGCCAGTCTACCCCGCCTGTGGGATCTCGTCTCTTTCAGGAGGCCGCACCTTATCCAAGAACCGGTGCTCCGATGCGCCGAACACTCGGAAATTCTCTCGTGCTGTTCTCAAGATCACTTTGTTTGCTCCACCTTTGTGATCGTCGAATTGAACTGGATCATCTTCCCAGAAGCAAACTGGACAGAGATCGAATGTGCCACCGGGCTTGCGGTTCAACGTCAGGAAGCCACAACATGGGCAAGGGAAGCGATCCAAAGCTCCGGTCATCGCTTCGGTTTCTTTGACGGCTCTGCTCGTTGAGGAACGACGCAAAGCGGCAGCATCTTTGACGTAGGCTCTATAATCCACTTGGCAAGTCGAGGATGCCATGGTTCAACCTGTGGAAGTGGAAAAGGCTTATACTCCAACGTCTCGAAGCAACCATCACCATCATCGTCATAGAATAGAATCCAGTCTAGCGATCCAGTAGCAATACCACCGGCACAAGGATTTGTTTCCATATCGTACAAAAACGATTGTTTCTGAAACGAAAAACGAAATACCTTGTAGGCCACGGCTGGCACCTCGTCGTACTTAAGGGTCCGCTGAAACATTACCGCATGGCGAGGGATGAGAGCAGTGTTTGCGCTGTTGCAGGGACCCTGTTGCTTTCGGATGAGTTCGGGTCCCCACATCGAAATCTCGACCGTCCTTCCATCTAGCGTCACCGTCCACTTATTTTCTGGCTGCATCGTCTCGAACACCACGAATCCTGGGATATCCCACCCACCCCGTTTGATGATTTGTTTGGCGGCTTCCGGTTCCTGGGCGTTGCAGACGACGAAGGGAAACATTGAGGCGGCGACCAATCCCAACCATTTTGAGTTCACACCAATACTCTATCCAAATGGACCTGGGCGTTTTGTGAATGTCGCTGGGTGTGAGATCATGGCGGTGGTGACGAATGAGCAAATTGGACGAACTTGTCGGACGCCAGTTGAGTTCTGTCGAGTTTGTGCGGGACTACGTACAACTGCGATTCGATGGACCCTGCTTGTCCGTTCTTAACCCGTTATCTCTAAAGCGATACACGACCGTTGTGCAGTCGGCGGATACCGGGTTCCGAGATGGACTCTGCTCCCAAATCGGGATCGAAGTTGAGAATGTGACGATTTCGGATGGTCAACTGATCGTGAATTTCGTAAGCGCAGTCGCCTTCCTTGTGTCGTTACGAAATGAGGACTACACGGGGCCGGAGGCCATCAATTACATTGCCAACGATGGAACTTGGATGGTGACCTGATGGGCAAACGCTACTGTCATGACAGTCCGGGTCGCTTCTCGTTACCCTGAAATTCGCCTGTTCTCGAAAACGATCAGGTTGCTATCCTCAAATCTCATGAGCGCCGATTCCAGTTCCGGTCGAATCGTCCGTTGGGAAATCTTGAAAGGTCTGCCGGGTGAAGGACTGATCCCGAAGTACTTTCACATGGGTCATCCAACGCCGTGGGCTGAAGGGTTTGTGGTGCGATTCTGGAATGAGGCCATGCAAACGTCGTGGATAGTGAGACTTCGTAATGAGCACCAAAGCGGATGGCCGTGAACGGTGCGAATTGCTCAACCCTTCCAGTCTTCCGCAGGTGGCAAACCCTTTCGTTGCCGAATGCGAGAGACGCTACGCTGAAACAGCCATACGCCAGATAGCCCGCCACCGATGCTACTCATCAGAACAATTGCCAATTGGAGAACGAACGCCATACTAGTAGCGGCATCTCCATTGGACTGAATCAAGAAACGTGCCGTGGTGCTGGCGATCAAAGCACATCCAACAAACGCACTCATGACGAAGACGGCGATGCTGGCAAATGTAAAACGGAACGCAGGGAGAAGCCACAGAAGAACGGTGCCTGCTAGCGTTAATAGAACGCTGGCAACCAAGAATCCAACGATAGGCAACAGCATCCCGTTTACGGGTTCTCCAACTCAAAGTGTTTCACGCTTCGCTACTCCCACGCTGCGGCTCTTTGTGGCCCGCCAACATTCGTATCCGCCAACACAACTTCCTCTTTACTAAGCCGGGTTGTGAGAAGCGCATCTTCCGTCTACACCCAAAGCAAGTTTGGCGGAAAGCCCTGGCTCACGGCAAACCGGGCGAAGTCGTCAGTGGCGTTTTCAAAGGGCGTGTTTGTGGGCGGCTCCACCATATCTCGCTGACGGGATCTGTAACTATTGTATGGTTAGGGAACAATTCGTCCTGGCCCGGTGTCGAGGTTAAGTAGCTGAACGAATCGAAGAACGTGCAATGGTGCGAAAACTCATCGGGTGGTGCGTAGGTATTGTGGCGATGTCACTGTTAGTAGTGTTAGCGACCGCTTGGACGAAGAGACATTTGCATTGGTTCGTTCCTGTGCATGGCGCAACACTCACGATTGACCGATCAATCCATCCGAAAATGTCACTTTTCAGATCCACTAGCTTTCTCTATGTCCTACCTCCAGACCGGCTGATGGTCTTGGTCCACGAAAGCAGTGGTCAGAAACATACGTATGTAATTCTAGGCCCCGGTCCAGGGCATCTTCCAGAGGGCTTTAAGGGAAGTATCCAGCGTTGTGAATCCGTGTTTGTGGCGACACCGCTGTTTGGTTTTGCAGACGATGGTTCGGATTGCGTTAAACCTATGCCGAATCGGGACGACAATCGTGAAGCCAAGTTTGCAGCGAGATTTGTCGAGTTCACCGCTGATGACGGCAAGCGGCTGAGGGTGGAATGGTGACTCCGGCTCGGTATCCTGGCCATGGGACCCGTTCCAGAATTTTTGTTGAGATCGATTCTCTCCTCGGCTGACCGCACTGCGGAATTTCTTTTGTAGATCGGTCGAAGCACGGCCTGCATTTTAGTCCCGCCGACTGTACTACACCTAGACGGATTGTGGCTTGGTTGAGATTTACTGTGGTTTTTAAGCGGAGGCTGATAAGTGGTGGGCCATCTCTATCGTCGCCGCTGACTCCACTGCGATCAGCGTCACCATATACGCCATCGCTTCGGCATGGGCATGCCGAACTGACTCGGTCAAGGCACTGACTCTCTTCGGGTCCACACCTTCGAGACCCTTCAGGCTTTCAAGCGACATGAGTCCGTTCTGGATCGATTTGCTGAACTCGAACATGATTTCTACTGCCGAAAACGTTGTCCATGCGTTCTCCTTTCATACGGCAAGGAAGTTTAGAGAACTCTCATTTGCGTCGGAGAAAAGTACGTTGTTCCTGTACGTAAGCTGTGTGTGGTCGCTTTTAGTCACGAAGCCACATTGCGAGAAGTTGTGGGTCCGTTTCAGCCGTTGCTCGGAAGGGAAACGGAGCAGGAGCTACCAGGACTATCTCGTTCACTGTACCAAGGATAGTGGTTCCTGTTTTGAATTCAAATCCGTCGAATAGCGTATTCTCTATTAGTACCTCTTGGACTATGGTTGGTTGGTGGTAAAAGCGTTTCGAATCTTGAGACTGGAGCGGCGTGGTTGTCCCCGTCGCCGAAACGGAATCGGTGGATTAGTTTTTGGGACTCCTGTTCGGCAGTTCGTGGGAAGGGACTCGTTTCCAGAACTTTTCTTGAGCACCGATCTCCCTCGACGGCAAACCGGCCCCGGCGTGTACTACACCTGGACGGATTGTAGCTATTTCGAATTTCACTGTGGTTTACGGGCGTGACCCAATCGTCGCTCTATAGCGTTGCCTACCAGATCATGCCAGCGTGTTACCCAGTGCAATGCGATTTCATTGTCAAAGCTTCTGTCGAAGAAACGACAGGTACTCAATGTCCCGTTCGTACTCCGTTCGGGCGATATTGATGGCATCGGGGCACACTTCATTAGCAGCGAAGGCCCACTCCTGGTTTGACTGACTGAAAAAGTCAGGTATCGTCGGTCTATCCTTGAACTCTTCAGCGAGAGATTGCCTTGCAGATACGACCCAGGAACGCCGGGTTTTGACGACATCTTCTCGGGCTGCAATGTCGAGTCCGTCACGAAGCCTCTCAGCCTTGTGAAGTAGTTGGCCTAACAACCTCCGCTCCCGTTCGCTTGGGGCCACAAATCCACGACCGTGCATAGCTTCTACTATTCTATTCGAGCAGTTCCCGACCATCGGCGAACGCCGAAACTTGGGCAGAACTTCTTCGAGGGTGTAACTCGACAAAACTCGCCAGTCATCGAAGCTCAGTACCGACGCTCCATTGTGCATTGTACGTTAACCGTGTACGCTTGTCTCGATGCGATGCGTTTGTTACGCCCGAGTGAGCACGACCGATCAGAACTGCGAAATGCAACTCCGTGAATTGAGGGAGTACATCTCACGCCGTGACTGGAAGAACGCCGGGGAGTTTGTGGACACCGGCTGGTCGGGATCGAAGATAAGCCGTCCAGCGCTTGATCGCCTCATGGCCGACGCCGCCCAACGCAA
>Ga0187871_10001896_pt1 | contig 17631 bp, 12 predicted proteins | sample June2016WEW_16_1_FD_132988 | JGI IMG/M metagenome (GOLD analysis project Ga0187871, IMG submission 132988) | Peatland microbial communities from SPRUCE experiment site at the Marcell Experimental Forest, Minnesota, USA - June2016WEW_16_10 | ecosystem: Environmental > Terrestrial > Soil >...
CCCAAAAAACGATTCGTTCAGCGGGAGCATAAGGTCATCCTTCCTGGGAGTAGCTGGGCTCGCTCAAACCTGGAGGCGGTCCAGCACCCTTCCTCATGCACGGATTCCGCCTATGTACCATCATTTCGGGTGGAAGGATGTGACCAAGTTCACGGACGGCTGTGATCTTGCGCACAGGCCCAGTGTGCTGTTTCCGTCAATCGTCTGGAATTGCGGTGGAGTTGGCGTAAGCTGCTGGTATGAGATCAAGCTGTTTGCTTTTCGCGGTCATGGTCAGGTCCCTGGGAACTCCCACTGACTGGGTTAAGCTAGGCCGCCCAGTTCTCTACCGCGGTGTTCTAACACCTCAGGGCTTTCAACCACCTAAACTGAAGGCAAAATCAGCAAAAGGATTTGCTGTCGCCCGTTCCCTTACCGAAACGGATTTTTTGTTTTTCCTATAGATCAAGTTAGCGGTGTTGCTGCATCAACTGTGGGTGAGCGGAGAAGCGTATGAACCGCTGCACAACAGTAGCCCGGCTGCGCTCCGGACCGCGGCATAAAGCAAAACATTCTTGGGAAGAAAAAAAATCAGAGCCAAAGCCGAGTTCCGGTGACTGCGTTAATCGCCTGGCCCGACTTCCTCGAGAGAGGAAAAGAGGTCGACTAACAGGTGGCAGCACCGGCTGAAACGAGAACACCCAACTTGCACCGAGCGAACAAACTCGCTCAATCAGAGTGCGGATGGAAGGGTGGCGACAGTGGCGGCGACTCGGCGGGAGAAAAACCTTGTCCAACGAAAAAACAAAAGAACCCACTTGACTCCGACCGGCCTTCTCATGGAAGGCGATTACACTCGCTGAGAACCGGCCCTGCTTACATCTCGGATCATCGGGAACTGCTGGCGCATTCAGCAAACCTGTCGTATACGTAGGCATTACTGATGGCTTCTTCGAAGGTTCTGAGCGGCGTAGGTTCGCAAACGTCGTCTGTCACGAACGACAGGAACTCTCCTCCAGCGTGTCCAACGCCCAAGCGGCCGTGCGCAAGTTCATGAACCACCGTTCTTGCCTGGTATCGGGGTGTATTGCGAAAAAAAGGAGAGCCGAAGTAAATCGTTGGAGAACTGTCAGTGCCTACCTCGGCGAACGCCTCGTGGCCCATTTGCCCTTTCTGTTTGATAAATGGGTGCGCGTCCGAGACGCACACGGGCTTGACCCGGGTAACAGCTTGAGCAAGGAAATCGAAGTTGCCCTTGATCTGTTGAATCTGCGCCATACTCTGCAACCCAACCTGTACTTTGAAAATGTCGACATAGGCTTGGTGCAGTGGCGTCCACAGCCTCGTATCCTCCGGAATGTTGGGTGGCCCCGCCTGCAGTCGCTGCCTGGTCTGGGCCAACATTTGGGTGGCATTGCGTATAGCAGTATCGATCACGGGGCGATTCGAGCAAGGAATCACGTATTTTGGGTCATTAATGTCGGCCATTGCTCCTCCTTGACGCTAGGTCTAGCTGTGGAAGCAGGCGCCCGCACTCACACGCAACAAAGTCATGGCTGAGAATTGTACAACTTGGCGTGGTGCCAGGGGGTTCCCCCGCAAACCCGGTCATCCTGTCAGCGCTCGCATCGCTCCAACCGCCAATGGTCAATGAGTGAAACCGGGATTTTTGCAACCGTTGCAGAGCGAGGCTAGAACGTAGGAATCTCCGATTTCCAGTGCTGACTCCAAGAATGCGAGACCATTTCTGTCCGCCCGTGGCCTCCCCAAAACGATTTTTTCTATAGATTGAATTGCTGCTGCGGTTTGCCGTTGTCCGCCGCCGGCTCCGCGAGCGGCTGCTCAGCAACATCAGTTTCTAATGAACGACTGTCGTCCTTTGACCACCCTTGTCTCAACGGCCGTCCGGCGTGTACCAGATCGGCGAACTCCAAGCACGTTCCTGAATCGTAGCCGGGAACTTCGCCGACAACGCTACCTTGGCCTGCAGAGCGGCTTCCGTGCTCCAACGGCAGGTAGGATTCTCCAGCACGCGCGCGTAATAGAATGCGCGATCCGACTTGTCGAACTCCGGATCGGTCCACGTCACTGACAACTCGGCGGCGCCCTTATTCGCGGTGACGCTACAGTCGCTAAGATTGACAGTGGCGCCGTTGTCCGGGCATCGATGGGATTGTGGATCAGGCCTTAAACCATCTGAGCAAACGACGTCAAAAACCTTCTCGAAGGTCTCCGTGCCCTTGGACCAGCCTTTGACAATCTGTATCTTCTGCAGGTTGGTGCTGTTGGGGTCCTTGATCGCCCACACCACCAGCCTCGGAGCTTTCCCGTGCGCGCCATGAAGTTCGCCGCCCATCGGAACCCCGTCCTTGTAACCGGCCTGAACGAGATCTTGCCGTTTATCGAAGCCATCGGGATAGTTCCACCCAGCGAACAAGCGAACCCGGATCCGCGTTCCACTGGTGGCGAAGGTTTCGCGCCGCTTCAATGCGTCGAAGATCGACTCCCGCGTATTCTGTTCCGCCCACACGCCCGCAAGACCGCCCGGATTGAACGCGCCACGGTTAATTGGGAAATCCTTGTTCAATACAGCGTCGTCTTTCACGGGATTGCCGTACCCGAGCTCACCTTTTTCCTCAGTAGCCCCTGGATTGCTCGAATGCGTGTCAGTGTCGGCAATGAATCCATACTGGAAGGGATTCACCCCGAATTGATCGCCCAGCACCAGCCCAGTCTTTAGAGCATTGCGCACATAGTCGCGGGGAACGGCGCAGAACGCGTCTTCTCCCGGTTTGCAGGCTTCGAACAGTTGCTCGAACGCACACTGCTCGTCCGTTGTCCCCAGACCCGGCGCGCACTCCGAGTTGCCCTTCATCTGAAAGATTTCGATCAGGGGCTCGGTTCGGGCGCGGCGTTGCAGGATCTCTTTCGTGAACGGAGTGCCGTCACTGTTCTTCGTGTCGAGCGCGACGCCCCAGCCGAAATTTGTGTTGTGCGGAATGGACAACGCCTGGCAGTCGCCGGTGCAGCTTTTCTCCAGCCACTGCCACAACTGCTCCGGCCGATTGTTCAACTCAACGGCGCTGGCGATGGCATCGGGAACAGCTGTGTTGCGGAAGATCACGTTCCGGTGCAGCATGCCAATGCGTTTCAGATTCGCTGTCCACTCAAAGCCGATGAAAGTTGTGAACTTGCCGGGCTCGTTAAACTCCTGGGCGATTTGCTGCAGTTCTTTCCATACTGTCTTGGCGCGGTCGTTGCAATTGCCGGCCGCGGTATCTGGGCTGCCGCAGATGCGTTCATCCCGTCGGGCTGGATTTTGCGCCGAGAAGTGACCAAAGTCGAGCGGCGATGCGGCCCCCGGATTCTTGGCGTACTCGCGAATTCCTTTACAAACCTCGCTTTCGTATACCGATTCCTTCGGGTCGGTGCACAGGGACACTTCGCCCAGCCAGATGTCATGATCCGTTACTGCCATGAAGTCCAGGGGCACACGGAGCTGATTCTTCACCCCTCCGGTAAGAACGACCGGCTCACCTCGGCCGAAGCGGTACGCAGCTCGCGGATCGTTGCGGTTGCCTCCGATGTAGGCGTCCAGCGAATAGCTGGTGTGAACGTGGAGATCACCGAAGTAGGCGTTGCGCAGCGGATTCGGCGCTGTACCCGGTCCAGGCTGCGAACTCTGCTGACCGTGGACTGTTGTCCGTAAGAGGATGATGCCAAGAATGCAGATGAATCGGATAACCACACGGGTCACATTCACTAAGTTCTTACCGGTCATGCATTGGATGTTTTTCAAGTTCTTCCCCCGGCGCGAATTCTTGTAGTTCTTAATTTGCTTTCCACCTATCGGAGACCTAAAACAAGTATGCTCACCGCCGCGATCCAGCTGCCGACCACTCGAACCGCGATTTGGGTCCACTCCGGTTTGAGGTTGCGCACCAAACCGTTTCCGTACACGAGCAAGAGAGGACCAACCAGTGCAAGACCCGCGATGAAACGAAATCGATTTATTTGTCCGAAGGCATCGGCAGCGTTCGCCCATCCCACGGAGATGCCCAACAGGGCGCCCAGTGCAACCAGAAGCCAACTCGGCACGCGGCCCGCAGAGGCGACCAGAATGCCGAAGCCCGCGGTCAGAACGAGTTGGACAACGCCCAAGTAAGACGGGGCATTGCCCAAGGTTGCCAGCAGTGCGCCCGCGATCAGCGACGCGGGAAACGCCACGAGCAGATAGATTGCCGCTTCGCGCCGTTGCTGACCGGCGAGCAGACTCAGGGCAATGAGCGGCAGCACAGTTTCTGTTGTGGTGACCGGATGCAACATGCCGGCGTAGAAATCGCCCACTCCTGGCATGGGGTGCGCGAATGCTGGCAGGGGCGCGAGCGGCCCCAGAGCAGCGGCACAAATAATTGTTTTCCTGACGGTGTTCATGCGTGGCTCACCAATGCCGCGAGAAGAACAAGTCCCGTCGTGGCGATGAGTCCGCCCGCGGTGCGAAGCAGCTTGCCTCCAACCGGCAACAAATCAACCAGGCCAATCAGGATTCCAGTGACGTGAAGAAGGCCAGTGGCCAGAACAAACCCCATTGCATAGGTGAGCGGCGAGGCCGCCTTGGGAAGCTCTGTACCGTGCGCATGTCCGTGGCAAATAGCGAATGCCGACACAATCAGGGCCGCGACCCACAGGGGCGGCCGCAGTTCGAGCGCGATCACAATACCGAGAACAACCGCCGACGCCGCCACTCCGATCTCAACGCCCGGAAGCGGAACCCCGCGCATGCCGAGCAGTCCGCCGAAAGACATAACCAGCGGAAAAGCTACGGGCAGAATCCAGATGGCCGGACGTTTTAGCTGAGCTCCCCAGATTCCTACGGCGACCATCGCGAGGACGTGGTCAAGTCCCGACAATGGATGAAGAAATCCGGTGATGAATCCCTTCGCTTGGCCAGGGACTGTGTGAGCAAAGGCCGGCGAGGAAAGAAAGGTGATGGCCGCGAAGGTCGCAACCCACCGCAGGGTCTTAGTGTGCCGGTGCTTCGTGTGCCGATACTTCAAAAAATGATTGCGCATCTTTGTAGGAACCAGAAGGAAGCTACCGATCCGATGGCATAGGCGGGGACGCGCCGCGTCCAGGCCGGCCAGCGGATTTCCAGGCTTCGCAAGGAGTAAATAAATGCCAGAAATACGGCGACGAATGCGAGTTGCCCCGCTTCTACGCCGAGGTTGAAGAACAGCAGAGACTGAGGGATGTCTCCCGATGGAATACCAAGCTTGGAGAGTGTTCCGGCGAACCCGAACCCGTGCAGCAGACCGAAGGCAAAGGCCACGATCCAGGGCTGACGATACGTCAAACCTTCTTTTCCTCGATCAGCTTTCCCGCGATGATGCTGGGCCAACTCCACGGCGAGGAAAACAATGCTCAGCGCGATGACTGCTTCGACCGGAGTGGGAGCGACGTGGATCACACCGAAAACGGCCAAGCCAAGCGTGATCGTGTGGGCGACCGTGAAGGCGGTAATTGTTCTGAGGAGCGGACCCAAGCCGCTGACGATCAGCAACAACCCCAATACGAATAGAAGATGATCGATTCCATACAGGATGTGACCAACTCCAAGAGTGATGTAGCCCCAGACATCGATTCTGTTTTTGCCATCTTTGTGGACGACAAAAGAAGTCTCTAACGGTTTGAGCATGCGCTGGACGCTGCTGCCGTCGGCAAATGTGATGCGCACGAGAACGTCGAGAATCGTCACGTTGAGACCCGAAATTGAAATGACCGCGCCCTCAAGGCCATTGGCCCCGCATTGCACACTTCCGCGTTCGATGATTGCTCCTGGCGCTTGCTCTGCAACCAATGGCTTCGTGATCGTGCAAGTCGGGGGAAACACCGGATAAATTGCCGGCGGCGGACCCTCAGCAGTAGGCACCTTCCAAACCAGATCGTATGATCCCGCCGGTCCGGTCTCTTGCAGTGCCAGATAACCGGGGAGGCTAGTGTGAGCGCGTGCCGGGACTGCGGCTACCGACAACACGCTCATCACCAGTCCCCAGGTCCATCCCCTGCGGGGTCGCCTGGCTCGGCAAGGGAAATCAATCCTCATCTGGCACCGCTGCGTCGGAAGATCCGGACTTTCTAGACGGCGAGGACCGCTGAGCCTCCACGGCTGAGAGCGCGGCTTTGTCCACATGGACTTGATATTTTCTGCGGAGCTGGGCATAAAAAGTTTCACTCGTAGTTTGCAGGCGGTGATTTCTTAGATCCGTCAACACCTCACTCTGGACTTCGGCCAATTCTGGAACCCGAGACGGAAGCTTCTGGAGGATGCGGACCAGATGAAACCCATAACCGGATCGAAATGGGCCTACCCACGCGCTTGTGCCGGGCTCAAGCCGAAACAGTTTTCCCGCGAACTCCTCCCCAAAGAGTTCCTTGACCTGTTGTTCGGTTTGCAGAGGATATTCGTTTTGTAGCATGAAAGGGTCGCCCAGGGTGGAAAGCTGCGCCGAGGAAATCCCATGTGAACTGAGCCTTGCAAGCGCTCGACTGGCATCGTCTTCCGCCGCTGATCCACGCTTCGAAGTACTGAAGTAGATATGCGTAAAGGCCACCTGCGCGGGAATCCGGAAGGTGTCGCGATTCCGCTCAAAATATTCTTGAAGATCTTTGTCGGATGGAGTCGCCGAAGCAAGTTCTTGAGAAAGGAATTCCATTTTCTCGACCAGCCGGCGCCGAATAATGGTGTCGTCTTTGTCGAGGCCGGAAGCTAACGCTTCCCGGTACAGGATTTCATCGCGGACATAGTCATTGATCAAGCTCTCCATCTGCCTGGAATCCGCCGAGCGTCCCCACTGCCGGATCCACACTTCCTGAAGCCGCTGAATTTCAAGCGCCGATACTTGAATCCGGTTAGCGTTCGCATCGGGATTGGTAAAGTGCTCGAAAAGCGTTGCCAGGCCGAAGAGCACGGCACCGGCTACGAGAAAATGAAGAAGTGGCTCACGGGCAAATCGCTGCAGCAGCGCGGATCGGCCACGGCGCGCGACCGAGCGCCTATGAACATTTGGCCCAGTACGCGCAAGTCCGGCGGTCTCAATCGGAAGATCGAGTTGCTCAGCGATGGAATGCACTTCACATCCTCCAAACTCGCTCGTCTTACACTTGTTGGAGCGGTGGCAGCTTGTAATATCCGTTAAACAGGCGCTTCCGTCTCGAAGCCGGTCTTCTCCACTTTCAGGTCGTAGTGCCCGGGCACCAGGAGCGGGAAGGAATAATAGCCTTCAATGCCCGACGTCACTTCACGATGGTCGCCGGTTTCCACGCGAGTCAGTGTGACCTGCGCGCCTGCAACGGCCGCCTGGCTGGCATCTCGGATTTGTCCGGAAACCTGTGAATCCTGCGCTTTCAAAGTGATGGATGCAGCCGCAACCACCCAGATAAACAGCAACACACGCCCCAAGATCTTCATGACTGTCCTCTTATTTACGTTTATTTATGCTGCGAGTCGGCTTCTGAGGGGTTTGCTTCACCCTCAAGCACACGACCTCCGACGGCCGCAAATTGTTTGCGAGTCACTGCTGACAACCAAATTTCAGGGACTACTAGTGCGCGAAACTGCGGACGTACTTTGTATCCCGTGCGACCAAACGCTCGTTTGCCAAGCGCCTGGTCGGGGTACAACATCGCAGCTTCGTGAGAAGGGTGGGCATAAACTAGACGCAAGCGCGATTCACTGACCAAGTGGCCGCGTTGGAAGGGACCTTATATCAAGTATGTCTATCACGTCAATAGACATGATATTAAAACTTTTACTACACCTTATCGGAACTTCTTTTGAGCCTTTTGGCCCGCCCGACCGCTAACAGTCACGGTTGCAAGGAAGGCAACGCCGTCGCCCGCTCCATCGAGCGGCCAACAATGCGCTTGACTTGGGCAGAAACTTGAGCGCCACGCGCTGGCCTAGCTTAAGGTCATCCGCGCCGTAGAATTCCCCCATGCCCCCGCGCCCGAGCAACGACACCACGCGGTAGCGATCGGCGACCATGCTGCCGGGAGCGAAGTTGAACGCTGGGGACGGGTTGTTGGCAGAAACCGGGTCTAAGGTTATGCGGCGGCCACCTTGGGCCAATTCATCAGCTGAAATCGACATGGTTGGAGATGCGGCGAGCCCTGCGCCACAACGTTGGCACACTTCGACCGATTCGGCGTTCTGCGTTCCACAAACCTGGCAGCGAGTAGTCACGTTTACACTTTACGCAAAGAATTTGGGTCCGACCGATTCTGCACCCGGAACTGTTGTGTGTAAAGGATCAGCGCCATGGCAGCTTAGCCCACTTTGCGATGTGGGCCGCTATTGGACGATTGGTGGTTGGTCGGCCATCCGGTACTACTGCTAAATTCATCGACTGCCTTCGGTTTGCCAGTTGGCCAGGGACGACGGGGCTCTTCCCGAGAGATCATTCCATGTGAGGGTCTCGCAGTGGGTTGACCTCCGCTAAATCCTCGCGGGATACATGCTGAATCTGATTCCGAAGTGCAGAACGAATCTCGGAGTTTTCCGGCGCGTACTTGAGAGCTTCGGAATATGAGCTCACACACTTCTCGCGAGTTCGGGTCTTCAGGTAGAGATTTCCGAGCTGAATGTAAACGAAGTAGGCGGTCGGGTCGAGGTCGACGGAGCGACGAAATGCTTTTTCTGCCTCTGCATCATCGGGGTTTCCGCCATAAATCCTATTGATTCCACGCCAGTAAAATTCTGACGCCGCCTGTCCGGGCAGGTTTAATGTGCCACGGAAAATGAACAGATTCCCCAATCGTTTTGCAGGCTTGGTTTTGCGCAAGGCAGGACTATCCCAATACCGAGTTGCAATAAAGTCGGATGGCCCGGCAAAGATGGTGCCCGACCTTTCCGGGAGTTCGATGAGCGCAGCGTCACGTTTCTCGTCGCTGCCGAGGCAGTCGATACCTCTCGCGACCTTTTCTTCGTCCCAAATCCAATAGAGACAGACAGGCGGGGGGTCATTTGGTTTGACTTCCCGTTTGTAGTATCCCGCCAGTTCTTTTGACCTCTGTCCGAGGTTCACACCTTCATCGCTAAAGAGGTGATAGGCGTTCGAGGCGCCCCCGACGAACTCGTTGAAATATTCCCAGGGACGCATCTGCGGTAGGGCTGATACGACCGCAGCAACGAAAGCGGTCAGCACGGCAATTTTGAGTTGCCGCGTTTTGTAGGATAACGCCATCTCAAAACTGATCCCCGCGAAAACGGAAAGCAGAACAACCACCGGCAAAGCGTGACGAATTCCTGCATAGGTCGCGCCCCTCGAAAGCACGAGTAAAAACAAAAGCGCCGCGGTAAGCAGGATCACGCAAGGCAATATCCAGTCCGGCGGAATGCGGCGGGTGAAAAAGAGAAACAGTCCGATCAGCATCACTAGGATCAGACCTAATGGCACTTTGACAGCAATCATTGCGGGGAAGAAATATCTGGGGCCTCTAAAGTCGTATACCTTGCCAAAGATCAATTGAGGACTCTCGCGGCCCTCCATTCCGGCACGGATCGTGTCCGCAAAGCCCCAGAGGTAGGCGCGGGGCACCACGTGAGTCGTGGCCATCGTGGCTAGCATGGCGTGATAGGTGGGCGAAGCAACGTCGTTGATCTTGTCAACCAGCGGGCGGTTGAACGATTCCTGCCCAGCGGGAGACTCGGAATACCGGAACAGATAGGAAGCCCATAGCACCAGCATCGCTCCGCCCAGTATCGCGCCAAGTTTCACAACTCTAAGCCAGCGCGAGTGGCTTGGCGATTCAAGCGGCAGGACGATAGCAACTACGGCACCAATGAGAGCTATGCCCACCGCAACGACGGGTGCGGAATGCTTTGCGGTCAAAGCAAGCCCGAGAAACGCGGAGCAAGCGGCAAGGTCGGTCCAGATCCAATCACGAAAGGCTCTAGCGGCGAGGACAACAGCCGTAGTCGAGAGGAGCGCCACCGGCAGATCGGTCATGACAACGGGCAGGTGCGCAGCAACCGTCGGGTCGATAGCGAGGAAGAGAAGAGTACCGAGAGAAACACCGGCGTTAAAAACACGCTCCAGCGCAAATGCCAAAGCGAGCAACAGGAGGCCGTTCAACCCGTACATTGCCACTCTTGCGCGCCGCTGGACAGAGTCGGGATCGTTTTGTCGGAAGACGGCAAGATTCGCAAAGGCCCGTTCTCCCGGCTTGTCGTTGAATTGGCGAAGTGAATCCAGTCGAAATCCTGTTGAATGAATGACAATACCCACCCAAAGTTTTACGAGAGGCGGGTGCTCGGGATTGATTCGGAAATCGTGGTACTTCACATAAGAGACGCCAGCGGCGATGTGGTAGGCCTCATCGATGGTAAAGCCATCCAAGCGGGTTGCGATGGACGAACGCAGGATTGCCAGCGCAACCAGGAGAAGGGCAAGCCACATAAAAGCGCCGCGTTTTGTGGTGAACAGGTTCGCCTGCGTAACGCGTGGTAGGGTGGATATCTGTTTAGCCATCTAGCCAGCCGAATGTTTGTATGGGTTCCTTGGACGAGTGTTTATACCATTGGCCACCGCGGGATGGTAGAGGAATGGAAGTTGCGGAGACCCGAGTAGGTCCTATCTCGGAATATGACGGATGGAGATGAGTGCCAAGGCTTGGTTTCGAAAGTTATTACTTCCGACTTGCCCTCACTCGGTCGCGATCCCGCGAGAGTTGATGATATCGCTTGGGCGTGCCCTTGTCTGTGTGGTTGGATGCACGAGAATATCTAGAGTCTTTCAGGCTTATGAGTCGGAGTCTACTGGAGCTTGGCGTATTCCGCTTGGGCTTGATGGAGGATCGGGATGCCGGGGTCCGCGTCTTTCCAGAGGACAAGGAAGTCTTGATATGCCGCTCTTGCTTTGATCTGATCTCCAGACTGTGCGTAAGCTCTTCCCAGTTGCAAGCGTGCCATCGCGCCTACAGGGTCGCCGAAAACGAGCCCTCGGTGATTGAGAATTTTCTGGAATTCCATGGCGGCCTCGGCACCCTGGTGCGAGGCCAGATACGCCTCGCCGCGCACATAGGTAGGATAGAGGCTCCCGAAGAACGCAATGAAGTCGATTCCCGGCACGGCCAACTCATAAGGAATGGCGATTTGTAGGAGTTCGATAGCCTTTCTAGGATCATTGTTTTTCAATGCGAGAAGCGCGCGAAGCGTTGGCATGTAATTGAACTGGACTGACGTATCCTCCGGGAACCGCCTTTCCAGATCGTTTGCCAGCATTAGTGAGCGGGAAGAATCCCCCGAGAGTGCGAGGGCGAAGGCTGCGCCGTACTCCACATCCCGGCCCTTTGAAAGATCCAGTGCTGCCATCGCGCTTTGCCTTGCCGCTAGCGCATTCCCGAAAAAGGCCTCCCAAACCGCTACTCCCGTTTCGTATGTAGCCGCCCTTTCCCGCTGACCCGCCTGCTGAGCCAGATCAATGGCACGGCGCGACATCCTCCCCGCCAGACGCAACTGGCCAGAACGAGCCAACACGAGAGCCTCGGAGTGAGAAATCCAGTCCTCCGCTCCGGGCTTGCCTTTAGCGAGAGCAGTTTCCCGACCCATTCCCGTCTCATCATCTTTTAAGAATGCGATTTGGTATCGCAGGAGTAAAAGCTCGGGGATTTCGATTTTGCGCTCGGAGGCTCGCTGAAGGGTGTTCTGAGCATCGGTTAGGCGGTCCAAGTAAGAATAGCCGTAAGCGAGATTGACATACCCGGGAGTGGAGTCCGGATCCAGCCCGATCGCTTTTTTTGCTTCCTCAACCGATTCTTCATAGTGGCCAGAGCCTTGGCAGATGAACCCCGACATCAAGCCGTGCGGAACGGAGTCACGAGGATAGGTTTGCGCCCACAATTCAAGGATCTGTTGCGCTTTTTCCAGGTTTCCCGTCACCTGTCGAGCATAGTTTGCTGTGATAAAGAACTTTTCCCGATCGCTGGTGAACTCTCGCAACTGATAGGCCTTGCTAGTGCTCTCGGCAGACAGGACAGACTCTCCGATATTGCTGTAAATGAGCCCCAGCTGCGCGTGCGCCATCGCGAACTTAGGGTCGATTTCAACGGCGCGTTCAAGATGGGGCACCGCAGGAACAAAACCAGTTGAGAAGGCCACGTTCATCCCTGTGCTGTAGGCTTTCAAGGCTTCGAGCGATGTCGTGGTGGCTTCAGCGAGCGGAGTCGAGTGTTTTTCTACGCTGGAGAGCGATTCCCCGACGCGAGATCTGAACTTGCTGGCAATTTGACTGAGCGCGTTAAGAACGTCTTCTTTCCTGGTCGATTGCGCCTGCTCATCATCGAGAGTATCCCCGTTGCGGCAGTTCTTTGTTCGTAAACCCAGCACGTACTGGCTTCCCAGGTTTGCGATCGAGCCTTCCAGGATGGCAGCACTTCCTGTTCGCTCGCAGATTTCACGAGCCAACTCCGGAGTAAGCTGCGAATCCGCGGGCCGACCCATCAATCGGAGTGTCTGCCGGATACGCTCATCGGAGATGAGGCTCAGGAAAGGCGACTGTTCAAGCTGTACCGCCATGCCTTGCCGCAGCGTCCCATCAAAAACGGGATCTCCAGTCTTGTTATCGAAGTCGGCCAGAACGATGGTGTCTTTTTCGGTCAAAGCAGGCGAGCGATGAGAATAACGGAAGAAAATGCCGATGACGACGATCATGAGAGCTACGAGGCCCGCAGCGATGGCGACGCGCCGGGGCTGAACCCTTGCAGCCGGAGGTGCACTGGCAACTGCCTTTTGCCCAGGCTCCGTCTCCCGTTTGAGTTGCTTCAGATCAGAGCAGAGATCGGCGGCGTGCTCATAGCGGCGACTTCGCTCTTTTTCCAGGACCTTGGCGATGATTGTGTCTAGCGCAGCTGGCAACTTCGGATTCACGCGGCTGGGCGTCTTTGGATTCTCGTTCAGGATGGCATTCATCAGCAGAACACAATTCTTGCCCACGAACGGCCGGTGGCCTGTCGCCGCTTCGTAGAGCACCACGCCCAGGGAGAACAGATCACTGCGAGCATCAACCTCTTCTCCGCGGACCTGCTCCGGAGACATGTAGGACGTGGTTCCGGGGATGGTGCCTTCCTCGGTGAGCGAATCCTCTTCGGATTCGTCTTCTGGTACATCACCCGCGACAACCTTGGCCAATCCAAAATCGAGAATCTTCACCCGTCCGGCGCCTACGATGAAAATGTTTCCAGGTTTGATGTCCCGGTGGATGATCCCCTTTGTGTGCGCGGCTTCCAAACCTTCCGATGTCTGAATGCCAATATCCACAAGTTCGTCGCCGGAGAGTGGCCCCTTGCGCAGGCGGTCTTGCAAGCTCTCCCCTTGCAGTAGCTCCATCACGATGACCGGCTGGCTATCGTGTTCTTCCACTTCATACAGGGTGCAGATGTTTGGGTGGTTCAGGGAGGAGGCCGCGCGGGCTTCGCGCTCGAACCGCTGTAAAGCTCGTTGATCACGGGCCAGATTCTCGGGCAGGAATTTCAAGGCAACGCGGCGTCCCAAGCGGATGTCTTCCGCTTCGTACACGGCACCCATCCCTCCGCTGCCGACCTTTCCAATCAAGCGATAGTGCGAAATGATCTGGCCGATCAATATCCTCTGGGAATCCGCGCTTTCCACGCGGACGACCGGACCCAGAAACCGATAACCTTTGCGAGGAATGGTCTCGATGTAGTGAGGGTTGTCGGCGTCGTCGCCCAAGGCATCGCGAAGCTTGCGAACGGCGACTCTCAGACTGCTGTCAAACTCGACAAAAGTGTTGTTCTCCCAAATGCGGCGGTGGAGATCCTCATGGGTCACCGGCTCTCCCGCACTTTCCAATAGCACGATTAAGAGCCGGAACGGCTGTTCCTGGAGTTTGACGCGAACTCCCTGTTTCAGGAGTTCTCCAGAGGCGGTGTTTACCTCAAACGGACCGAAGCGGTAGACGCTCGTGATGGAATCCGATTTCGGCACCGCGTTCCGCACCTCACCTGGGGAGAAAAGTGTATCACCGATCGCCCTAACGTCAGTTCACGCGCAATTCTTATCTCCCTTTGTCTTAGCCACTTAGCGGTTAACCAACGATTTACGAGCAGTTTCTTTGACACTTGCCGGAGTTGGGTTTTTCCTAGCTCGCGTGGAGCGCAGTGAGCGCCTCCAACAAACTCGTTAAAAGGAGATCACGATGAAACTTCTCGCCGCAATCACTCTTCTCTGGGCGCTTTCTGCAGGTCCAACCCTTTGTAACGCGCAGGAACAGGCAGGGACGAAAGGGCAAACGCCAGAGTTCGCCCGCTACACCGTCACCGACCTCGGCGCGCTCGGCGGAACCTATAGCTATGGCTACGGCATTAACAACGCAGGTGTGGTGTCTGGGGGAGCTGCGACCCAAGCCCAGACCGACGGCGTATCTCAAACCGCCTTTCTTTGGGATAGAGACCACTTCTTCAACCTCGGGACACTCGACGGGGTCGCCTGCCCGGACTGCAGCAGTGAGGCAGGCGGCCCTAACGCGAAGGGCGAGTCCCCGATTCTTTCCGAAACCTCCGAGCCAGCCTATATGGGTGAGGATTTCTGTGGCTTCGGTACGCACCGTCAATGTCTTGGGGCCATCTGGAAAAATGGGAAGATGACCGCGCTTTCTACCTTGAGGGGAGGCCAAAACGGCCAGGCTTACTGGACCAACGATCGAGGCCAGGTAGTCGGATTCGCGGAGAATGGAACTATCGATCCAACGTGCGCATCCTCAGTCCCTTTTCAGGTTCTCCGTTTTGAAGCTGTGATATGGGAACCAAACGGCGATGTCCATGAACTTCATCCCCTGAAGGGCGACACTGTCGGATTTGCCTTCGGGATTAACGACAAGGGCGAAGCCGTTGGCGCTACAGGTGTGTGCTCGAACACCTCGCTGCCGCCTGTGCACCCCGCTGGCGCACACGCCGTGCTGTGGGAAAAGGACGGTACGCCCACTGATCTCGGCAGCCTGGCAGGTTTGGCGCCGAACGTCGCCGGCAGTATCAATAACCTGGGTCAAGTGGTCGGAACGTCTCCGTTTTCCGATGGGACGATTCATACTTTCCTATGGACCAGAACCGCAGGCATGCAGGACATCGGCACGTTCCCAGGCGCCGTCGTGACCGTAGCGCCCTGCTGTCACACCATCAATGGCAAGGGCCAAGTGGCCGGCTTTTCCATCGACGCAGTGGGGAACATGCGCGCGTTTCTCTGGCGCAATGGCGTGATGTCCGACCTCAACGCCCTCGTTCCGGACTCGCCGTTGTATCTGCTGGCTGCCAGCTCAATCAATGACGCTGGGGAAATCGCAGGGTATGGAGTCAACAGCGATGGCGATGTTCACGCTTTTCTGGCGACTCCCAGGAAGTGCGTGGACAGCGCCGAAAGTCTTTTGCACGCCTCGCAAGGCCCAAAGTTCCTTCCGGAGAATGTTCGCGAGCTGGTTCTGCAGCGGCTGGGCTTCGGCCGATTCGGAGTTGGGTTCATTGGGCCACACTAACTGATCGGAAGCCTAGCACTGGCCAATGTCCTAAGCAGTCAAGTAGCATGAGCCGCGATTAGGAGAGCAGGGATTTCTCCTGCTCTCTGTTCCGTGGGGGGAAGTTCAAGGCAAGCGTATTTGTTTACATGACGACTTGCTGGGTCTCGGTCGCAATCACCGTTGCCATTTTCGGCCCGCTGACCAAAGGGAGGACACTTGTTTAGCCGACGTGTGGATACGGAAGCACGACAACAGCGAAACGTCAGGGTCGTTGGGCGGCGCGCAGAGAGGTGCCACCTCGGATGACCCGTTCTTTTCCAAGCCGCGAAAGGATTTCATTTGCCTCTTGGCGCGTCCTGGCGCTATTGGGGTTTGCCATCTTCATTAACTTCGTCGACCGGGGAAACCTATCCATCGCAGCTCCGCTGCTGAAAGATGAACTTCACCTCTCGGCTTCGCAGCTCGGCATTCTTCTCTCATCGTTCTTTTGGACCTACGCTCTCTGCGCGATCCCGGCGGGCACTCTGGTCGATCGCTTCGACCCCGGTTGGACCCTGGCCGTTGGTTTCTTACTCTGGTCTTGTGCCACATCCGCCACCGGACTCGTGCACAGCTTCGCCGTATTGCTTTCTCTGCGGCTGATCTTGGGTATGGCGGAGGCGGTGGCATTCCCGGCATACGCAACGATTCTCGCCCGACATTTCCGCGAGGATCAACGGGGCTTGGCTAACTCCGTCGGCTCCGTTGCCCAGGCCACAGGGCCGGCGGCTGCCACGTTCGCAGGCGGATTGCTAATCGCCAGGTTGGGCTGGCGACCGTTTTTCGTCCTGCTCGGCTTGACCAGCCTTCTTTGGTTGATCCCGTGGCTCCGCTGGATGCCTCGAAGTGAGTCCAGTGTTTCGGCAGCGCCAAAGATAGCCTACGAAGGAATTGTTAAAGTGCTCAGGCAACCGTCTGTGTGGGGCATGTGCGGCGGACTTTTCTGCGGCAACTATGTCCTATACCTGCTGCTTACATGGCTGCCGTTCTATCTCGTTCATGAGCGGCATTTTTCGTTAACGGCAACGGCAAAAATCGGAGGAGCCGCATTCTTGTGCAAAGCAGTTGCCGCGCTTGCGTCCGGCTGGCTTTCGGACATTTGGATTGCCGCCGGTGCAACGCCCACCTTGGCGCGTAAGACGCTGCTCTGCTTCGGCACGGGGTTCTCGGGCGTTCTGCTCTTAATGGCCTCGGTTTCCGCGGACCGCCCGTGTGTGATCCTTTTACTGGCGGGCAGTGCGTGTATGGGACTTTGTACCCCGCAAGCCCACGCGGTTAATCAGTCGCTCGCGGGACCGCAACTGGCCGGTACCTGGATAAGCCTGGTTCTGTTCGTGGCCAACTTCTCTGGGATCATTGGCCCAACGGTTACCGGCTTTGTGGTGGATCGCACCGGACATTTTTTCTGGGCCTTCGCACTCACCGCGGGAATCGCGTGCGTCGGAGCAATCTCTTATGGATTCTTCGTCGGCCCCGTGAAGCCAATCGAGTGGACTCGGCCTGTGTCAACCTAGGCTCGTAAATTTAGGCTATCGACAGTCATCTACAGGAGGCCAGTATGCTGACAAGGCGTCGGGAAGCGAAGCGACCTATGACGGTTATCGGTATTTTGTCAGTAAGTTTGTGTGCGTCGCTCTGGTTCGTCACAGGGTTGGCAGAGACTCTTCTTGCGGGTAGTGCCTATGCGCAATCTAACGATGAACCGACTGGCTCGGATGCGAAAGCCTGCGCCGCTCTGGCCGGAGATGGCAAACTTCCATGGTCGGTGAACTCCGCCGGGTTCGTGCAACCCCCGTTCACAGCGTACGTCGCCGTCGGCCCACGCGATAAATGGAAAAGAGTGACAGTGTCTGTGCCGTTTTGTCGTATTGTCGGGACGGTCAAGCCGACGCCCGAATCGGACATTCGGTTCGAGTTATGGTTGCCCCCGCGAGCGGATTGGAACGGCAAGTTCGAGGGAGTTGGCAGCGGCGCCTCACTAGGCACCATTCAGTACCCGGCCTTGATGCGAGCACTGGTACGAGGATATGCCACAGCCGCCACGGATAACGGCCATCAGTCCGAAAGCGGGTTCGATGAGAGTTGGGCG
>Ga0187871_10001898_pt1 | contig 17608 bp, 12 predicted proteins | sample June2016WEW_16_1_FD_132988 | JGI IMG/M metagenome (GOLD analysis project Ga0187871, IMG submission 132988) | Peatland microbial communities from SPRUCE experiment site at the Marcell Experimental Forest, Minnesota, USA - June2016WEW_16_10 | ecosystem: Environmental > Terrestrial > Soil >...
ACATGCCGGTCACTCGCAGAGATCTGCTCGGTCAAGCGGCGCGCCTGGCTGGCGTGGCGGCACTGGGACTGGAAACGGGGCGCGCGGAATCGCCCGCCGGGCGTAAGCTCAAGGTGATCGTTACCGGCGGGCACCCCGGCGATCCGGAGTATGGATGCGGGGGAACCATCGCCCGCTATGCGGACCAGGGCCATGACGTGGTGTTGCTCTATCTGAATCGCGGCGAGAAGAGTTGTCCGGAGGCGGCGAGCGATGCCGCCGGCAATGTGCGCGTCGCCGAAGCCAAACGCGCTTGCGAGATCCTGAAGGCGCGCCCCCTGTTCGCCGGGCAGTGCGACGGGCACGCGGTGGTGGACGCGGCCCGGTACAAGGAATTCCGGGATCTGATCGATGCCGAGCGGCCCGACGTGCTCTTCACGCATTGGCCGATCGACGGGCATCGCGATCATCGCGCCATTTCCATGCTCGCTTACGATGCCTGGCTCGCCACGGGCAGGCAGTTCGCCTTCTATTACTACGAGGTCTCCGATGGCGAGGACACGCTGATGTTCGCTCCCAGCGATTTCGTGGACATCACCGCAACCGAGGCGCGCAAACGGATGGCTTGTTACGCGCACGCTTCGCAGGCGCCCGATAAGTTCTACGCGCTGCAGAGCCAGGTGACGCGGTTCCGCGGCGTGGAAAGCGGCTATCTCCACGCGGAAGCCTACGTTCGTCACGCGCAAAGCCGCGACAGGCTGCTGCCATAAGAGTTGCCCGACAGAGACCGCTCCCTTACGGTCGCGGCTCGGTAACGGTGGCAGTTTACCGAGCCGCGACCGTAAGGGGGCGGTTTCTGGGCACCTTCGCGGCTTAAGATGGTAGCAGTGAAAAAACTGCTGTGGCTGTTCGCGATCCCGCTGGCCGCTCTCGGCTGGTGGGCCTACCACCGGAACAACGCCGCGCCGCAGGTCCCTTTCGCGAAGGTCGTCCGCGAGACGCTGGTCAGCACCCTGCCCACCAACGGCAAGGTGGAGCCTATCCAGTGGGTGGCGGTGCGGGTGGAGCAGGCCGGGCTGGTGAGCAAGGTGCCCGTTGAGGAAGGGCAGACGGTGGGCCAGGGCGCGCCGCTGGCCCTCCTGAGCGACGCGGGCCTGCAGGCCGATCTGGATGCGGCCGAAGCGCGCGTGGCACAAGCGCGGGCGGATTTGGCCATGATCGACGCGGGTGGCAAGCAGCTCGAGTTGACCACTATCGAAAGCGACCTGACCCGTTTGCGGGTGGAAAAGGACCACGACCAGAAAGAATACGCTTCGCTGCGCCGACTGGCCGACAAGCAGGCCGCCTCGAAGTTGGAAGTGGATGAGATGAAGAGCAAGCTGCAGGCCTCGGACATGGGGATCGAGGCGCTGGAGAAGCGGCGCGCGGCGCTGGTTACGCAAGCGGACAAGACGGTGGCGCTGGCGCGGTTGCGCGACGCCGAGGCCGCCGTGGAACTGGCCAAGAGCCATATCGCGCAAACCACGATTCATGCGCCGATCGGCGGCGTGGTCTACGATCTCGCGGCGCGGTCGGGGGCCTATCTCAACATCGGCGACCTGGTGGCGAACGTGGGCCGCACCGAACGCTTGCGCGTGCGTGTGTATGTGGACGAGCCCGAATTGGGACGCGTCCAGGAAGGCCAGCCGGTGACCATCAATTGGGATGCGCTGCCGGGCCGCGCCTGGGAGGGCGCCGTGGAGCGTAAGCCGGCCAGCATTGTGGCGCTGGGAAGCCGGCAGGTGGGTGAAGTGCTGTGCACCATCGACAATCCGGGGCGCGCGCTGCTGCCAGGCACGAATGTGGATGCGCACATTCGCACCGCTACGGTGGACAAGGCGCTGACCATTCCCAAGGAGTGCTTGCGGCGGGACGCCAATGGCGTGGGCGTATTCGCGCTGCGCGGCGATCGGCTGGAATGGCGAGCGGTTCAGCCGGGCGTGTCGAGCGTGACGCGCGTGCAGATTCTCGCGGGACTGACGGAAGGCGGCGAGGTGGCGCTGCCCACGGAGTTGACGCTGCACAACGGGGAGACGGTGACGCCCTTACGGCAGTGAGAGTCCGCAATTTGTGGGGCAGGCCCTCGGCCTGTGCGCAGCCTCCGGCCGCTCTTCGCCCCGAAAAACCGAGACCTTTGCGCAAGTAAGGAGAGCGGCCTGAGAGGCCGCAGCAGGCCGAGGGCCATGCCGAGGGCCTGCCCCACCTGGCGGCGAGCCTCGCGTTCAAAAAGCGCGAGTTTCGCTCGGCGAGCGGGTCTGGAGACCCGCTGCAGGCGTGGACGCCCGCCCCACTCTATACTGGAATTTGAGACGAGACCTTGTCTACGCGTTGCGGGGTCTTCGGAACAACCCCACATTCACAGCGGTGGCGACGGCCTCCCTGGCTTTGGGAATCGGCCTGAATAGCGCCATTTTCAGCCTGGTCAGCGCGGTACTGCTGCAGCCCTTGCCGGTGCGCGATCCCGCGCGGTTGGTCTCGGTGTTCACGGTGGACCGCATCAACCCAGGATTGCTGTACAACTCATATCCGAATTACAAGGATTACCGCGACCGCAATACGGTTTTCTCGGGTCTCGCGCTGTATACCCCGATCCAGGCAGTGCTCACCGGAGAAAACGAACTGGGGGATGTGCCGGGGCAGCTTGTATCCGGGAACTACTTCGACGTGCTGGGCGTAGAGCCGGTTCTCGGGCGCACGTTCCTTCCCGAGGAAGACCGGTTCCCTGGCGCCGACGCGGTGGTGGTGATCAGTTACGCCTTCTGGACACGCAGATTCGCGGCCAGCCGCGGTGCGATCGGGGCGACCGTGGGTCTGAACCAGCGCGGGTACACGATCATAGGGGTGGCTCCCAAGGGTTTTCATGGCCCCAATGCGCTGGTCAGCGCCGACGTATGGGTTCCCATGGCGATGTACCCGCAAATGTTCTCCATGGCGGACTGGGTCGATCGCCGCAAGGCGCTTTTGTTCTCCGTCGTCGGCAGGTTGAGGGACGGCGTCAGCCGGCAACAGGCGGAAGACAATATGAAGACGCTGACTGCCCAACTGGCGCGGGAGTATCCGGCGGACAACCAGGGCCGCGCGATAACTCTGCTGCCGATCGCCGAATCCGTCATTCAGCCAAATTCGCGCGGCGGTTTGGAGATGGTGGGAGGCGTGGCGCTGGGAGCCAGCGGACTGGTGCTGCTGATAGCGTGCGCCAATGTTGCCAACCTGTTGCTGGTGCGCGCGGCAGGCCGGCGAAAGGAAATCGCTCTCCGCCTGGCGCTGGGGGTGGGGCCAGGGCGTTTGATCGGACAACTGCTTACGGAGAGCGCGCTGCTGTCGATAGCCGGAGGCGCGGCGGCCCTGGTGTTGGCGCGCTGGGGGCGCAATCTGCTGTGGAGCTATCGGCCGCCCTGGATTTTAAGCGGCGACGCCATGCTCAGTTTTGACGGCCGAGTGTTGGGCTTTACGCTCCTGGTGGCGGTGCTGGCCACGCTGGTCTTTGGATTGGCGCCGGCCATGAGCGCCGCGACCCGCACCGATCTGGCGACGGAGTTGAGGGAACGCCGCAGCCCGTGGACGCGCGCGGGACATCGCGCGCATGCACGCGGCTTGCTGGTCATGGCGCAAGTGGCGCTCTCCGTGGTCGCGCTCACGGGCGCGGGCCTGTTCTTGCGCAGCCTGCGGAATACGGAGGCGGTAGATCCTGGATTCGACGCCGCGCATATGGCCACGCTCGCTCTGAACGTGAAGGCGCGCGGTTTCACCGAAGCGCAGGGGCGCGCGTATTACGCGCGCGTGATAGAGCGCGCCGCAAGCTTGCCGGGAGTCGCCGCCGCGACCGTGGCTTTCAACCCTCCGTTCACTGTGCAACGGGCGCGCAGCATTTCCGTGGAAGGGCAGGAGACCGGTACGGGACCCGGCGCGGTGGCGCCGATCGATCTGGTAGAGCCGGGGTATTTTCAGACCATGCGCATCCCGCTGCTGCGCGGCCGGGCGTTTGCGGGCGGGGACTCGCCTGCCGCTCCGCGCGTGGCAGTGGTGAACGAAACCATGGCGCGGCACTTCTGGGGCGGGAAAAATCCCATTGGCGGGCGCTTGCGCTTCTTCGGCGACAGCGCGCCAGTGGAGATCGTGGGGGTGGCGAAGAACTGCACGTACATTAGTCCGGGAGAGGCGCCCCGGTTAATGGTCTATCTGAGCCTGCGGCAGAGCTATGCGCCCGCCGTCACTTTATGGGTGCGCACCACCGGCGAGCCGGAGGCGATGCTGGGCGCAGTGCGGCGCGAGGTGCAGAGTCTCGACCGCGATGTGTTGCTGTCGAATCTGCAAACGGCCATGCAAGCGAGTCACGAGTCGCTGTGGGCGCCGCGCCTGGGCGCGATACTGTTCACGGCTTTCGGCGCGCTGGCCGGACTGCTCACGGTGGTCGGCGTCTACGGGGCCATCTCCTACTCCGTGGGACAGCGCACCCGCGAGCTTGGAATCCGCATGGCGTTGGGCGCCGAGCCCCGCGCCGTGTTGTGGCAAGTGCTGGCCGAAGGGATGCTTCCGGTGTTCGGGGGATTGGTGCTAGGGCTGCTTGCGACCGTCACGATTGCCGGCGTACTGAACAGTCTGCTGTTCGGCGTGCGCGCGCGGGATCCGCTGACGCTCTCGCTGGTTATGGCGGTGCTGTTGGGCACGGCGCTGGCGGCCTGCTTTGCACCGGCCCTGCGCGCCACACGCATCGATCCGATGGTGGCGTTGCGGGATGAGTGAGGTGGGGCTGACCTCCAGGTCTGCGGCCGACGTCCACGTCGGCCCTTGGGGCGGGTCTGGAGACCCGCCCCAGGCGTGGACGCCTGCCCCACAAGCTTTGCACTACGGCTTGGCGAATTTGGCGTCGTCGATGGGCACGTTCTGCTTGGCTTCCTGGATCTGAATGGTGAAGCGCCCGTTGACCCGCGCCAGCGTCCAGCGGAAAGGCACCTTAACGCCATCCACCTCGCGGTAATCGGCGTAGTCGATCTGGGTGGGGTTGCGGCCGACAGGCGTGTCCGCATATCGCACTTGCCGCAGCAGCAAGCCGGACGACTGGTCGAAGTAAAGCCGCACCGGCGGTAGGCCCTGGCGCATGCAGTTCAACGTATAGGCCGGGCTGTCGCCGATCTTATCGGGACGTCCCACGCGGAATCCGGTAAAAATCTCCTTGATGTGCGTGGCGAAGTAGAAATCGGCGTCGAGCCTGGCTGCTTCGGCTTCCGGAGCCGACATGTCGCGCGCCGGGTGCCCCGCGCCGCCGCTGAGCCATCCACCCTGCCCGTCGAAAGCGGTGATGCTGTCGCCCGACGCCATATGTGTCACGGACACGCGCTTATCCGGAGCTTTGGCGAAAACTTCGATGGGCGTGTCGTGACCGGCAACGGCGATGTTGCCCTTCGACACACGGCTTGAAATCTTGTGCAGCGCTTCGGCGCCGCCGATCGCCGCGACGTATTTATCGAGGATCTGATCGGCGGTAGCCGCGGCGGTGGCGGCGGCCGGAGCCGGCTCGGCGTGCTCGGGTTCCGCATCGCTGGTCAGGACTGGCGGCGTCCCCACCGGGTCGTGGCCGCCGCGATGGCAGGTATAGCACGTGACTTCCTTGCGGCTGTTGAAGCTGTCCTTATTGATGGCCAACGTCATGGCGATCATATGGCGCGCGGTCTTCTTGGCCGGTTTATCGTCGGCATCGAACTTGCCCTGTACGTGGCAGAAGTCGCATTCCACTCCGAGCGACGCGGCGATGAACTGCATGGCAGGGAACACCTGATCGGCTGGGGTACCCTGCAGGGCTTGAATGTTCTTGAAGGACTGCTCCGCGGTTTTGCCGGCGGGGGCGGGTTGGGCGTGGGCCGGCACCGAGAGAGCCAAGGCACACGCAGCAACTGCAATTGGTAAAGCTCGCGATTTGGAGTGCATTTCTTGAGACTACCATTTGCGGCGGCAGGCAGGCGCGGCTCCTGCTAGATTGGAAGTTGTGCATGAGGGTGCGAATCATCGTTGTAACCGTTTTGTCATTCGGCGGCTGTCTAATGGCTCAGTTGCCGGATGTCCCGGCTTCCGAGAATTGGAACCTGTATTACCAGGCTACGTCCATCGGCCAGACTCACGGCACCTTCAATGCCCCTTATACAGGGCCACTTAGTCTGCAGGATTATCGCGAGGACGACGCCTCCCTGACCACCACGCTGTTCTTCGATGCGAGGCTGGCCAAGAATCTGCAGTTCGTCTTCGATCCGGAGATCGCCGGCGGCAAGGGATTCAGCGGCGTCAATGGATTGGCGAACCCTTCCAACGGCGAGTTGCCGCGGGTGGCCACCGCTACGCCCAAGCCGTATATTGCGCGGCTGTATCTCACTTACGACTTCGGCTTCGGAGCGGAGAAGGAACACGTGGAGAGCGACGACAATCAACTGGCGGGCGACCGCCCGATGGTGCGCTACACGATTACGGCCGGCCGGTTCTCTCTCACGGATTTCTTCGACAACAATGCCTACACGCACGATCCGCGCTCGCAGTTCATGACCTGGGCGGTGATGTATAACGGCGCGTGGGATTATCCGGCGGATACGCGCGGCTACACCTGGGGCTGGGTGCACGAGTTGCACACACGCAACTGGTCGTGGCGATACGCCAACGCCGCCGAGCCCACAGTGGCCAACGGCGGGCACTTCGACCGGCGCCTGCTGGTGGATCTAGGCACCGTCTTCGAGGGCGAGCGGCGATTCACCTTAGGCAAGCATGCGGGAACCATCCGGCTGCTTCAGTATTTCAATCACACGCATTCGGGCAGCTATGCGGATGCCATCAGGCTGGGTGAACAGACCGGAACGACTCCCAATGTGGATGCCGTCAAACATTACGGAACACTTAAGTACGGAACGGGCGTGAACCTGGAGCAGGAGGTCACGCACGATACGGGATTCTTTGTGCGGCTGGGTTGGGGTGACGGCAAGACTCAGGATTTCGCCTTTACGGCCATCGATCGGCTGGCCAGCGGCGGCGTATCGGTGAAAGGCACCAAGTGGAAGCGGAAGAACGATGTTGCCGCCACCTCCTTCACCGCCAGCGGTATTTCCGGCGTGCATGCCGTCTACCTGGCGCAAGGCGGGCTCGATTTTCTGATCGGAGACGGGAGGCTCAATTACGCCCCCGAATACGTTTGGGAGAGCTACTACAGCGCCCGGCTGTTCCCCGGTTTCTTCGCCACCTTCGATCTGCAGCACGACAACAACCTGGCGTTCAACCACGACCGCGGGCCGGTTTGGATCGAGAGCCTGAGGCTGCACATGGAGTTTGGGCTGCATCCCTGGTCGGCGAAATGATCTTCCGCTTGAGCCCATGTCTCGCCGCGCTGGCCGTGGCCCTCACGGCCGCGCCGCCCGCTTCGCCCGTCGAACCCGAGTACTTCGTGCCCTCCCACCGTTTGCCGGGCATCGGTATCGATCGCCAGGCTTTGACCGGCGAGACGCTGGCGCGGCGAACGGAGGCCATGATCCAATCGCAGACCTTCGGGATCATGCGCGAGCCGATGGCGGCACAGGGTGCAGAGCGCATCTACAGTTCCGGGTTGCAGCGCTTGTTCCGCGATGCCGAGCGGAAGAGCGGCTTCCCGGCATCGGTGCTGCAGGCGATGGCCTATCTGGAGAGCTGGGGGGTTTGGAACGCCGAGAGTCCGGCCGGTCCGCGCGGCATCCTGCAGATTGCCGAGGCCACCGGCAAACGCATGGGCTTGCGGATTGTGTATGCGACGCGCCATCGCGTGACCAAGACGAAAACCGCGGCGCGGAACAAGCATGGCAAGCTGGTGTATCGCACGGTGCGCCACACCGAGACCTACACGGCGATGGTGCGGGACGACCGGCTGAAGCCCGACAAAGCCATCCCGGCCGCGGCCCTGTATCTGGCCGGAATGGAGCAACGCTACGGTGGCCGCGACTGGGCCATCTGGGCCTACCACTGCGGCGAGGGCTGCGTGGCCGATTTCCGGGCCATGGCGAAGAGCATCAAAGGGCTGGACGACCCTCCCGCCAGCGTGGCCAAGGTCTTCTTCGGCTGCAACCCGGCATGGAATCGCGATCTGTGTGAAGCGATTCACGGGCAGATGGATCGCGACTACTCGCCCACTTACTGGTTCCGCGTGATGCGGGCGGAGCAGTTGCTGCGCATGTATCGGGACGACCCGGCGGAGTTTCGGGATTTGGCCGCGGAGTACAGGTATCCGGCGTCGCCGGCCCTCAGGGCGCCGGACCGGCTGTCGGTCTGGTTGAAGCCGCAAGATCTGATTTACGGCGGCGGCGATCCGATCCGCAACGAGGAGGCGAGCAAGTTGGCGATCGCTCCGGACGACCCGGAGTTCCTCGGTTACCGGGTGGATGCGTACGCGCTGCCACAGGGGAATGGCGCGGACGACAACTGGCGCGTGAAGGCGCGGCCTTCCACGATTGGAGCGCTGGCCTATATTGCGTTCGAGACGCGTCGGTTGTACGCGGCGCTGCGCCCGGGCGAGGCATTCGCGCCGCTGGAAGCTACCGCCCTGGTTATTCCCAAGGCCGAGGGCGGTGCGGCGGAAGGCGCGCGAGGCGCGCGGGCGATGGACCACGCCAGCGGTCAGGTGTTCGACCTTGCGGTGTCCGGGCTTCCGCCGGGCGAGTGGGAGTGCCTGCAGTTTGTGCTGGACGATCTGGGGTGGAGCGGCGCTTTGGGCTTCGTCGAGGAGCCGCCCGGGAAGCAGACGATGCACATCGGCTGTTCGCCTTCGTCGCGGGATTTCTTCGCGCAGGTTTTCGAGGAGGCGCAGGCGGCTTTGCGCGACCGGCGCGCGGCGCCGGCGGCCCCTGCACCCCCGGTAGCGCATTGAGGGCGCGGTGGTTTAGAATCGGAGAGTACCCCGCCATTCGGGCGCGTAGCTCAGTTGGTTAGAGCGCCTGCTTCACACGCAGGAGGTCACAGGTTCGAGTCCTGTCGCGCCCACCATTTGAAATCAATGAGATTCCGGCGACTTGGCTGACCAACTACCTTCCCCGGCGGTCAGGCAAGCAGACGCTAATCTAATAGAACCGGCGGCTTACGGTCCTGACCAAGAAAGGCGGCGAAACTTCCCGCCCAACTGCGCGCGCAAGGTGCGTCAACTAAACCGGCCTGGCACTGCCAAACGCTCAGCGGAGTCCTGGCCGGCGTAACCTATCAAACCGCCGTACTACGCCCCAGCCCCGGCGCTCACTCAATCTGGGAACTCGTCCTGCACCTCAGCGTGTGGATGTCAGTCCCAACCCAGCGTGTCGCGGGCGCCGAGATCCCACTCTGCCACCCGATCAAGACTGGCCCGCCGCGCCCGAACCCTCCGAATCCGGCTGGCACCAAGCGCTCGATCAGCTCACCCAAGCGCGGCGAACCTTGGAATCGGAAGTGCGCAAACTCACCGACGATCGCCTCCGCGAAAAGGTCCTGGGCGAGGTCCCCTATTCGATCTACACCGCGGTGCAACGGCGTCGTCCAGCACAACTTGTATCACGCGGGCCAGATCGCGTTGCGGAAGAAGGCGGCTGGATAACCTGGTGGTTCGACTATTGCTGAATAGTCAAATAGACCGCCTGCTGTGTCGAAACTCCCTGGATCTGCGCAGTGAGCAATTGGTCGCCATCCGGCACCTCCGGGACGATCACATTGAATTGATACAGACCGGCTTCCGAGAGTCCCGCGAACAGCACAGTGGCTGGAACATCGCCAATCGCAATAGCGAGTTGATCCGATGCAGGCAGAGGGGCAGCGCCGCTGAACCGCACGCCCGCGAGTACGCCGGGAGTGGTCGGCCCAAAGCCGGTCCCCCAAAGCGAAATCACGTCGCCCGGCATTGCGGGCCGCGTAAGCACGCCGCTTCCCAAGAGTCCACTCTTCCCAGCGATGGTTCCGTCTTCATAAGTGGCCGCCACGTACGAAGTAGCGCCGGAGCTGAACGTGAAGAAACTGGGCGCCCACTGCTCCGCATCCACCTGTCCCAGGCCACTCGGTCCGGCTGCCGTAATGACTTGAACCGTGACCATCCCCGGACCTGCGCCATCGGGGACTTGCGCGTTGATCTGTCCCGGACTAATGTAACTGACAGCCGCCGAATACCCCCCGATCAGCACGGCGACGCCATCGAGCGAAAGGGGCAGTGTATCGCCGATGAAATCCGAAGCCTGCCAGCTCCGCGCGACCGACGACAGGTTCGTCCCAAATATCGAGATCCAGGAACCCGGCGAGATGGTGGCCCGGAAGCTGGCGGCGTCCACCACTCCGCCCGCGGCGACAGCGGGCTGCTTACCTGCGCTCTGCATTCCATAAACGCCAAACGCCAGCGCTGTTTCATAGGCGGGCCTGCCCTGCCAGGGCATGTTCGAGCTCCTGTCAATCGATAAACCCTTCACATTCGGCTGCGCCGTAAGGAGCCATTGAAAGACCGTGTTCCGCAGGTCGGGCGGCGCCGCCACAACCCAGTACTGGACACCGGCCTGCAAGAAAGGCTGTAATGCCGAATTCGCCGAGACAATCCCCATCGCGTTCGGGATGCTGCCCAAGGCATCCGTAAGGTGAATGGTCTCGATCGCCGCGCCGGGTAGCCCCCCATAGTCCGCTGCAATCGCCACGTCGAGGTTGGCTGGACCGGAAGCCTTGACCGGATCGAACTTATACTCCATTCCCAAATCGACCCGCGAAAGGTAACCCGAAGCGGACGGCGTGAACGCGGCAGCCAGGATGAGGCCGCCATCGGCCACCGGGAATCCCCCCAGAACGCCGGCGCCCACCGATGGCCCAGGCAACGCCGTATTGAACGTCTCCGCCGGACCGAACGTACTGGAGAGGGTCTGGCCCCGGCTCTCGATGGGCGCCCATACGAGGGCTGCCATCGCCCCAACCGCGACTGACCAATGCATCGTGCTATCCATTATAGGACGGGGCCGCGCATGATAGACTTTTCCCAATTCGCCAACGGCCAACCCCTGGTGCTGATCGCCGGACCCTGCGTCATCGAAAGCGAGGACCACGTCCACCGCATGGCGCGAGCCATCGGCGACATCGTCGGCCCGTTCGTCTTCAAGGCCTCCTTCGACAAAGCCAACCGCACCAGTCTGAGCGGTTATCGCGGGCCGGGGCTCCGCGAAGGTCTGCGGATCCTGGCAGGCGTCAAGCGTGCAGGCTATTCCATCCTCACCGACATCCACGAGCCCGCCCAGGCCGCGCCAGCCGCCGAGGTGGCCGATATCCTGCAAATCCCCGCTTTCCTCTGTCGCCAGACGGACCTGCTGCTCGAGGCCGGACGCACGGGCCGCATCGTGAACATCAAAAAGGGCCAGTTCGTGGCGCCCCAGGATATCGCGCGCGCCGCCGAAAAGGTCGCCTCCACCGGCAACTCGCAGGTGTTGCTGACCGAGCGCGGCTCGTCGTTCGGCTACAACAACCTGGTGGTGGACATGCGCGGTCTGAAGATCATGCGCGATCTGGGCTGGCCGGTGGTTTTCGACGCCACCCATAGCGTGCAGTTGCCGAGCGGCGGAGGCGCGGCTTCCGGCGGACAGCCGCAGTTCATCGAGCCGTTGGCGCGCGCCGCGGTGGCGGTGGGCATCGACGGGCTGTTCGTGGAAGTGCACGACGCCCCGGAACGGGCGCTATCGGACGGCCCCAACGCCCTGCGCCTTAATCTGCTGCCGGAACTCTGGCGGCGGCTGCGGACGCTGGACGCCCTGGTGAAGTCCGGCTTTCTGCACGTTTAGTCCGCCCCAAGCGTCATACAATAGAAGTGGATTGGAGATCTCTATGCGCAATCGCCGGCAAAGAGGCTTTTCGTTAATCGAGTTGTTGATCGTCATCGCGATCATCCTCATCATCGTCACCGTGGCTTTGCCCAAATTGAACAAAGCCCGCATGTACGCCCAGGAGACGGCTGCTCTCAAGGCGATTCAAACGCTAAACACCGCGCAGGTGCAATACAATTCCACGTTCGGCCGCTTTGCCCAGTCTCTGACCGAACTGGGCCCGCCCGCCAGCGGAACGGCGAATGCCTCGGCGGCGGATTTGATCTCCGGCGATTTGGGCGCCGGCGTAAAGCAGGGCTACAACTTCACGCTGACGGGTACGCCCACGGGCTACACCATTTCGGCGGTGCCGGCTGTGTTCAATTCCACCGGCTCGCGTACGTTCTTCTCGGACCAATCGCTGGTCATTCGCGAGAACTACGGCCAGGAGCCGGCCACCGCCAACAGCAAGGAAGTTGGGTCGGTGGCAGCCAAAGCGGGCGACACCACGAAGTAGGCCGGGCGGAGACCGCCATGAGCGGCCGGTCAGTCGCTCTCTTTGCGGTGGTAGGAATTCCCGTCCTCTTCTATTTGGCCGCCCCGTTGGGCGAGCGCTCGGCTTACAAGGCGCGTAGATATGCCCGTGAGACAGCCGCTCTCAAGGCGCTTCAAACCCTCAACACCGCGCAGGTGCAATACAATTCGCAGTTCGGACAATACGCCCGCTCACTCTCTGAACTGGGACCGTCGGCTTCCGGCCTGATTCCGCCGGATCTGGCCGCCGGAAAACGGCAAGGCTACAAATTCACCCTGACGGGAACGCCCGAGAACTACAGCATTCAAGCCGTCCCGACGGTCTTCGGCTCAACAGGCGCGCGCACCTTTCACACCGACCAATCGCTGATCATTCGCGAGAACTACGGCTCGGAGCCGGCCACGGCGAGCAGCAAGGAAGTCGGAAAGTGACGCTGGCGTCGAGGCGCGAGTTGGTCCGCTGGATTTCCGTCGTCGCAGCGGCCGTAGTCGCGATTGTCGGGGTGATTGTCTGGACGGCTGCGGCCAAGCTAAACATGGCCCGCGATTACGCGGAAGAAACATCCGCACGCCTGGTCGCTCACTGAACTGGAACCGTCAGCCTGCGGCCTGATCTCGGCCGATCTGGCTGCCGGCGAAAAGCAGGGCTACAACTTCACGCCGACAGGGACGCCTGTCGGCTACACGATCACGGCTGGGCCATCGGTATTGCCTTCAGCCCGCAGCCGGCTTCGGCCAGCAGCAAGGAAGTTGGATCGGTGGCGAAGCCGTAGCATCGAACCCCCGCGAAAGGATCGCCCCCTCGCCGCGTCGCCCCCTCATAACATCGACGCCTTGTGTCGATGTTGGCGAGCGCAGCTCGCCCGCGTGTTACCTTGACTCTTACGCAATCATGAACATCCTTTTCATCGGCGATATCTTCGCCTCTCCGGGACGCCACATTGTCGCCGATCATCTCCAGGACATCAAGACAACCAACCACATCGACCTCGCCATCGCCAACGCCGAAAACGCGGCCGGCGGTTTCGGAATCACTCCGTCCATCGCTGAAGAGTTGTTTTCCCTGGGCCTGGACGTGCTCACTTCCGGTAATCATATCTGGGACAAGAAGGAGATCCTGGATTACCTGCCGCGCCAGCCCAAGCTTCTGCGTCCCGCCAACTACGCGGACGAAACACCCGGCCGCGGCGTCATCGTGGCGCACAGCCGGCAAGGCATTCCGTGCGCGGTGATCAATCTGCAAGGCCGCACTTACATGCCGGACACCGACTGTCCATTTCGCAAAGCGGACCAGATCCTGCGCGACCTCGACCCATCCGTCAAAGTCCGCTTCGTGGATTTTCACGCCGAAGTAACCAGCGAAAAAATGGCCATGGGCTGGTATCTGGATGGCAGAGTCTCCGCCATGGTGGGCACTCACACGCATGTCCCGACCGCGGACACCCGCATCCTGCCAGGCGGCTCCGCCTATCAAACCGACGTGGGTATGACTGGGCCGTACGACTCGGTGATCGGCGTGAAAAAGGAAGTGATTCTCCAGCGCTTCCTGACCGCTCTCCCGGTCCGCATGGAAGCTGCCAAGGCCTCCGCCGAGTTGCACTCGGTTATCCTGGAAGTAGACGAGAACACCGGCAAGGCTCTTTCCATCCGCCGCCACACTGTCCGGGGAGACTAAGCCGCAAGATCGAATTAAGAAGAACTCGCAAACAATTCATGCAAATATGTTCTGGTTTTTGTCTTGACATGTCTCTGGTTTAGGAGAATACTCGATATAAGCTGTGCCCGATCCTGGGTACCGGCAGCACCAAGAGGGGGACCTCGACATGTCCAAGCAAGCTGTGCGGAAGATCGCAGAAACCTGCGATCAGTTGGCTCTGCCGGGGGCGACCCGGCCGATTACACAAAAACGGATAGCCCTGCGCGCTTTTGAATTGTGGCTGGCCAGGGAATTTCAAAACGGATCGCCGCAGGAAGATTGGCTGCGGGCGCAGCGGGAAGTGACGGGCGCGAGGCGAACCGCCGCCGCCTGACGCAAGCTTCGCGGCGCCCGGGCACAACGGGTTAATAGGGACGCTCAGATAAAAGTAGACTCGCTCTTTGGCCGAATAGTAGCGAATTTCTTATCGAATTCTTACTCGGCTATGGAGCCGCGACGGTGTAGGAGACGCTCTGTACCGCCGACTGAAAACCTTGCCGCGCCGTGACCTTGATCTCGCACTTGCCCGGGCGCGCCACCGCGCTCAGCATTACCGGAATGGCTCCCGAAGAATCGGGCGCCGGAAGATCCGCGTCTTTCACCTCCAGTTCCTCGCCGCCCACGAAAAACTCCGCGCGGACCCGCGGCGCTTCTTGGCTCGACTTGTCCGGATATACCATGAAGTACACCAGAGGCTTCGCGGAGGCCTTCAGCGATCCGTCGAGCACCGGCACCACGTCGCGTCCCTGAAACAGGAACGGATCGTTCGCATCCGCATCCGCGGTCAGCGGGTCCGCCCGCGCCACCACCACCAGGCTGCTCAGTCCGACGCCCTTTTGCGGCGGGCTGTCGAGTTCCACCGTGCTGGCGCTGGCGTGGTTCGCTTCGCGGTCGAACAGCACGCTCTCCACGGTGTAGTGGCCGGCAGGCAGGTTGAAGGCGTGCGTGTAGTCGATCGGCGCGGCCTGGATTCCCGTCAACTGGTCGTCGGGGACCTCGTAGGGAAAGTCCTGGGCGAATTTATCCACGATATTCCCGCTCGCGTCTTTCACCACGGCGAACAGGGCAGCATGCAGCCGGTGCGATTTGCGTGTGGGCTGCGGCGTGGCGGTCAGGCTAGCGCCCGGCAGTTCGAAGACCACGGCGGCCTGTGAACTTGCGCTGCCCGGCCGGAATTGGAACGCAGCCGTACGGAAATCGAAGGCGTGTGGCAAGGGCCGCGCATTCAGCGTCATCAGTCCCGCCATCTCGAACGGCCTCAGAGGCGCCGAGCCACCGAAATCCGGTATGGCGAAGTAGCCGTTGCGGCTGTCCACCTTCGCACCGGCACGCAAGTCGGCGCGCGCCAGCTTTACTTCGATCTTCCGAAAATGCCCGTCGTACTTGTCGGACGAGGGATGATAGTCCGCTTCGTAATGCGCGTCCGCGTCCGCGGCGATCTGTTGGAACGGCTTGCGCAGATCGTTGGTGTTGGCCACCAGGAAGCCGCCCGTGCCCTCGGCCAGCGCGCGCAAGCTCGCCTGCGAATCCGAAGTCCGCACCGCGCCGTGCAGGTAGTCGTCCTGCCGCGACCACTCCGCCAAAACGCCGCCGGAACCGATCGCGGTGGTGTTCTTGTTAGTCGCAGTCGGTTCCCCCGGGGCCACCGAGTTCTGTTGAGAGGCCAGCGTGGCAACGTGCTGCATGGCCATAGAGGAAGCCTGCGCCGTGGAGGTTTGATTGAGGCCGTTGGCGTCGAAGGCATAAAAGCTGAGGTCGGCCAGGTTGGCCTTGTGCAGCATCGCCTCAAACTCTTCCGGTTCGCCGTTGGTGGTGAAGCCCGGACTCAGCAAAAGGACCGTCTTGTGGCCGGGAAAAGTTCCGAGCTGGCGGATCAGCAGTTTGATCTGGTCCATCTGCCGCGCTCCCTCAATGCCGATGAACTGTTCCCGCTGGAGCACCAGGTCCCCGCGCTGGGCGTTGGACGCCGGGCTGTTGTCTACATCCGCTCCTGTAATGGCGGTCATGCTGACCGATCCGGTGGTGGACATGTTGGTCACCCCGCCCCCTTTCCCACCGGGGCTCACAAACCCTACGTACAATTGCAGGTTGGGTGTGGAGTTCAGTACGGCTTCGGCGGCCCGCGTGAAATCCACGCTCGAACCGTTAAAGGCAGTGGTGGCCGCACGCAACAACTCATCGCGGTTGTTGGTGAACGCATGCAGCGGAGTGAGGCGCGAATCGAGATTGAAGACTCCCACGAAGGTGCCGGGGCGCAGCGTCGTCTTGATGAACTCCTGAACGGCCGCTACCGCCCACCTGCGGGTGTTCGGATCGAGCTGGTGAAATACAACGCAGACCAGCTCGACCCCGTGCAGCGGCATCGCCAGGGGACGGACCGGTTCAGCCGTTTCGGATTGCTCCCCACCGGCGAGGGCCTGATCCGGGTGCGCCGGCGGGGCGGGTGCCTCGCCGCCCACCAGCCTGAGGCTGCGGATGTCCTGCCGGACGCCATCTTCGTAGATCTCCACGTCGCCCGGCTTCAGGTTCTTCACCAGCCGGCCTTTCTTATCGCGCACCACCAGGTCGAGCGCGACCTCATTTACGGTGGCATGGATGGTCGGCCCGCTCTCGGCCTGCGGGGCGTTCTGCGCGGCATTCTGCGCAAGCACCGGGCCGGCCATCACACAGCAGAATGCCAAACTGAACTTGATCATTGCCTAAACCTCCGCATGGAGGGCGGACTTTAGTCCGCGAGGGGCTTCAGCCCCGGGTCTCTTCACTCCACCTTACTTTAGCTCAATAACCACCGTCCGGTACGCCCCGCCGCCCGTGTTCACCAATTGCGGCGCATCTTCGCCTTGCGTATGCCAGATCACGTCGCCCGCCTTGCGTTCCTGGATTGTCTTCGCGCCGGTCTTGGGGTCCGTGCGCTCGTAACGGCAATCGTCCAGAAACACGATCACCTGGTCGTGCGCGCGTACTCCCCGCTCGCGCACGGACCCCGGCGCCGCGGTCACCTCCGTCACGTGTACGCGGGCGTTGTCCAGTTTCACCGTGGAAGGCAGCCCGGCCCAAGCCAGGGCCGCGATTCCGCATGCGATTCCCAATAGCAGCCGTTTCATTTCGTCTTCGAGCCTCCTTGGCCTATGATAAGCGCACGAGGCACAGGCTTCAGCGAGGCCCGGGGCCGGGGGCTGGGGACCGGCGGCCGGGTTATGCAAAGTTGTGCTTTTTTGTGCGTGCCGGGCGCGAAACTCTTTTTTGGACAGACGAAACCAATTTTCGATAACACCTGTGGAATCATTGGGTTTGAGGCCATTTTCAGAGGGGTTGGCGGCGAGTGGTGGCATGCGACCGCCGGGCGGCGGGAGTCCGCTGTTGAACGCGAAATGCCGATGGCCGACGCCGTCGAGAGCCGTTGGGGTGAGGTGTCCGGATTGGGTTCGGCTCGGGTTGGCGCGGGTCTGGACATAAGCCTCGTGTTGGACCGGTCGGAACGCCGCCTCGCGAGAGGGGATCTTCCTGCCCGATGTGAGGATAGCACGGGGTCACAGGGGATTCGGCTTACCGATTAGCGTCGAGCGTTTGTTTTCAGGAG
>Ga0187871_10001901_pt1 | contig 17605 bp, 16 predicted proteins | sample June2016WEW_16_1_FD_132988 | JGI IMG/M metagenome (GOLD analysis project Ga0187871, IMG submission 132988) | Peatland microbial communities from SPRUCE experiment site at the Marcell Experimental Forest, Minnesota, USA - June2016WEW_16_10 | ecosystem: Environmental > Terrestrial > Soil >...
CTGTTCCTAACCAGTTCAGACGCGATGTTCATACACGGCATTACGGCGGGGTTATTTTTTCCCAGGCCGGCCCGTTGAGGACAAAGCAAAGCGATGAAGACCCAATTCCATTCCCATTTTATCCTGCTGGCCGCGCTCGCGCTTCCGACTCTCCACTCCGCGCTCCCAACTGCCCAGGCCCAGGACACGACTTTCACCTATCAGGGCCAGTTGAACAACGGCGGCGCGCCGGCCAACGGCAGTTTTGACTTCGTTTTTGCCATCTTCGACAAAGTCAAGACTGGGAACCAAGTCGGCCCGACGGCCACCAACAGTGCCGTCGCCGTGGCCAACGGCCTCTTCACCACCGCGATCAATTTTGGGCCCGGCCTTTTCACCGGCTCCAATTACTGGCTGGCAATCAGCGTGCGGAGCAATGACACCGGCGCATTCACCGCGCTGGTCCCGCGCCAGCGGGTCTCACCCACGCCCTACTCCATGTTCGCCGACACCGCTGCTAATCTGTCCGACAACGCCGTCCTTTACGGCGCGATTGACGGGGATAGCGGGCAGCCGTTTGCGGATACCAGCGTCACCAACGGGCTGGCGGCCCAAACCAGCGTCACCGCCGCGATCAATGGCGCCGCCGCTCAAGTGGCCGCGCTTGGGCAAGCGTCAACCAACACCTTTGCTCCCCTCCTCACGCCTTACTGGCCCCACACCATCTACGTTTCCATCAACGGCAGCGACACCAACCTCGGCACCAACATCAATTCCCCATTCCTGACACTGACCAATGCGCTCAACGTCGCCGCCAACGTACTCGGCGGCTCCAACCTCATCCTCCTCGGCCAAGGCTATTTCCCCTTCCCCACAAACACACTCGTCTCTGCAAACACTGCGATTGCCGGACAGGGAGAAGGCGTGACGACACTCGTGCCGACCGGGATGGGCAAACTGGGCAGGCAGCAATATATCCCCTGCCTGATAACGGAGGGGGATAACATTCAGATGCAGAACTTCACGCTGGGCACCAACACGACAGCCCCCTGGTTCTATTACTTGCTCAGTCCGGAGTGGGGCACCAACTTCTCGATGGAAAACGTGCGCATTTACGGCGCGTCGGACAATATTTATCTTGACGGGTGCAATATCCAGCCATCGCTGCCGTTCGTGGGCGCATTTGTCAATTGCAGTTTCTATTCCGCTTACGACACCGTGTTCACCGGGGGATTGTGGGTCGGGGGCCAAATGCTATTTCGCAATTGCGACTTCAACATCACGAATTTCCCTGTCCCGGCGGATATCCCAATCGCAACGTGCCACGGAATCCATGACTTTACGGCGAACGTGTATGTGGAAAACTGCGTGTTTAACGTCAGCAATGACGTGAACCACACGACTTGCGGCATAGAAATCGAAAATTATATCTTCCCCGCCACGGTGACGGTCAAGAACTGCACGTTCAACGTGCAAAACGCCCTTTATCCGGCGCAACAATACGGCATCCTGTTGGACGGCATCGGTACAACCCTCAATGTCATTGGCGCGATCAACCCGGCAAACATCGGCAATGCCGGCGGCACGGTCAACTATGACACCGCGCAGTTCACCGCCGTCACGGCCGCGAGCTTCACCGGCCCGGGGGGGGAATTACGGGCATCGGCCCGCAGACCAATTTTGTTGTCGCCGGCGAATCCAATTCCGCCGGCCTGACCGTGACGGGCTGGATCACCAACGGTCTTCGCGTCACCACCGGCATGAGCAATGGCTGGGCCTGGTTCGAGGGGCCTTACGACAGCCCTTATTACGGCGAATGGCGCACCAATTTCACCGTGGCGGACGGCGCCACTCACTGGCTCTTTTCCAACTATGTCGCCGGCGCAACGAGCAAGCAGCGGTTAAGCGTCAACGGGCCGATTGACGCCAACTGCCAGACAAATTACTCCGTCTATTGCGACCGCGTCCTCCAGGCCTTCATCTGGGATTACAACGGCGCCAGCCTGCGCCTCGCCGACGAGGCGAGCCTGGGCAACACCAACGGCTGCGGCGCCTATCCCACAAACGGGAACGGGTTCGTTGGCGTTTTTTGCCAGGGCAACAAGACGACCAACCTCTCCTGGAGTTGCGACCTCATCTACCGCCAAATCCCCAGCCAATGATGCTTTCCCCTTGCCCCGTAACCGCCGCGGTTTATCTTCGTCCATAAGAGAAGAACGTGACTGTTCAGGTAGGGACGCCTCGGCGAGGCGTCCCTGCCTGAATCATGACATTTTCTGTAGAGTCGAGCCTCTGGCTCGAAATCGGCGCGGAGCGCCGACGCTACAACAACTGAATTATGGCCATGCCAAAGAACTTATGCCGCTCAACAGAATGAAAGGAAATTTGTGAACCTGCATGCGCTCGTCGCCATCGCCAAGACCGAAGGCGCCAGCGACCTCCATCTGGAGCCGGGCCTGGCCCCCGTCATCCGCGTGCGCGGCAGCCTGCGCACGGTGGGCGAGCCGTGCCCCGCCCAGCCGCTCCTGGATTGCGCCCGCGACTTGATCGGCCCCGATGACTGGCCGCGCTTTCTCACCCAACGCTCCTTCGACATGTCCCGCACCATTGAAGGGCTGCGCTGCCGCATCAACATCCTGCAAACCTCGCGCGGGATCGGTTTTGCCGTCCGCTTGCTCCCGGCCTTCCAGCCGACGATTGAATCGTTGAACCTCCATCCCGACCTCAAGGAACTGGTCAACCACGCCAACGGCCTGGTGCTCATCAGCGGTCCGACCGGCAGCGGCAAGTCCACGACGCTGGCCGCGCTGGTCCAGACGATTAACCTCAGCGACGCCCGCCACATCGTCACCATTGAAAGCCCGATTGAATTCACCTTCCGTCCCCGCAAGTCCTTCATCCGCCAGCGCGAAGTGGGGCGGGACACGCCCAGTTTTGAACAGGCGCTGCTGGACAGTTTGCGCGAGGACCCGGACGTGTTGATGGTGGGCGAAATGCGCGAGCCGGAAACCATGCGCCTGACCCTCAGCGCGGCGGAAACGGGCCATCTGGTGCTGGCCACCGTCCATTCCGCCAACTGCGCCGAGGCTCTCCAGCGCGTCGTCAACGCCTTTCCGCCGGAGATTCAGAGCAACGTCGCCGCCCAACTGGCCGACTGCCTCATCGCGGTCGTTTCCCAGCGGCTGCAATTCCGCCCCGGCCTGAACATCTGCGTGCCGGAATGCGAAGTGCTCAAAACCAGCATGCCGATCAAAAATTTCATCCGCAACCGCGACTTCTTCAAAATTATTTCCTCGCTGGAAACCGGCTTGGCGGAAGGCATGTGGACCTTTGCTCGCTATCGCGCCTGGCTGGAGAAGCGGCCCCATTTTCACGTCCTGTCGCGCGAACCCGAAGTGGAGGAGGAAGAGCCGGCGGCGCCCGTCAAAATCCCGCCGATTCCCATTGCTCCCAAAACCAGCCACGGCAGCCGTCCGCCCGGTCCGTCTCCGGCCCCGTCCGTCGCCAAACCCGCCGACGCCCGCCGCATTGACATCGAGCCGATGGAATCCTTCGACAAAATCCTCAAAGGCCCGTCCTGATCACATAAGATCAGTTTGTAGCGGCGGTCTATGTGTAGAGGCGGTCTATGACCGCCGGTCATTCAGGTTTTTTTTATTTTGCGGCGGTCGCAGACCGCCGCTACAGGGGGTGGCTCTCCTCCCGGCGCGCCAATAGCCACAGCGCGTCCGACATGCGGTTGAGGAAAACGAGTATCTCGCCGTTCTGCGACGGCGTGCTCTCCCGCAAGGCGCAGACGCGGCGTTCGGCGCGGCGGCAGACGGTCCGCGCCGCGTCGAGCGCCGCCGAACTCGGGTTCGCTCCCGGCGCGGCCCAGCCTTTGCCGGCGGCCTGTTGCGCTTCGATCTCCTGCACCACGCGGTCCAGTTGCGCCGTCATTTCCGGCGAGACGAGGACGAAGCCGTCCTTCACGTAGCGCGGCAAGTCCTCGGGCAGGACGGCCAATTCGCCCATCAAGACGACCAGCGCCGTTTGCATTTCCAGCAGGCGCCCGCTGACGAAAGGTTGCCGGGCCGAGGCGCGCGCCAAACCGAGCGCGGCGTTCAACTCATCCACCGCCCCGAGGGCTTCCACTCGCGGGTGGCATTTGGAGATCCGCCGGTTGTACATCAACCCAGTGCTCCCGTCGTCCCCAGTTTTGGTTGCGATGCTCATCTGCGCTGCCCGCCAGTTTGCCGTTTGCGGCGGGCGGAATAAAGTCCAAAGTGATTGTAATTGACCTTGCGCCCGGACTCGTTTAGGATTGGCGCACCAAAAGAAAACATGAATTTCAAACTGCTCGCCAAAGCTGTTCTTATCATCGCCATCCTGGCTCTTCTGGTCATGATGGGCATGCATAATCGCGCGGACGCCACATTGGACCTCCCGCCCATCCTGCCCCAGACGGAGCATGCGCCGGCCTGCTATATGTACTATGGGTTCTTCGGCGTCGGTTTCCTGGTCGGCACCCTCCTCATGGCCGGCGGCGCCAAAAGCTCCGGCAGATCGAGCAAGGACAAATAACCGCGCCCTGCATGCGTTTTGGCCGGTAGGGCGAGGCTCCCGCCGAGCCGCGACTTTTTCCCGGAAATCGAGTTTCGGCTCGGCAGGAAGCCTCGCCCTACCGTCAATCCGCAATCCGCAATCCGCAATCCGCAATCGAGTCCCCCTACGCTTCCGCGCGCAACACAGCCAGCGGCGTTTGCTTCATTATCCCCCGGCTCATCAGCAAGCCCGTCCCCAGCGTCAGCGCCGGGACCGCCGCCAGCGCCGCCAACACCGGCCATAACGGCGGCCCGAAGCGCGCCTGAAATACAAACACCGCCAGCGCCCACACCGCCCCCAGCGCCAGCACGATGCCCGCCACCGCCGACAGCAGGCCCAGCGCCACGTATTCCACCGCCAGTATCCGCCAAATTTGCCCCCGCGACGCCCCCAGCGTCCGCAGCAGGACACTCTCCCGCACCCGTTGAAAATGGCTGCTCACCAGCGCCCCCGCCATGACCAGGATTCCCGTCGCCACCGTGAACAGCGCCATGAACCGGATGACAAATGAAATCTTCCCCACTATCGCATCCACCGTTTCCAGAATCAGTGTCAAATCAATAACCGACACGTTGGGAAACGCCTTCACCGTTTCCCGCTGCAGCGCGGCGGATTGTTCGCTCGAATCCACCCGCGTCACCAGCACGTTCATCGAAGGCGCGCCTTCCAGCACGCCGCGCGGAAAAAGCACGAAGAAATTAGGCTGCGGCCGCCGCCAATTCACCTCCCGCAAGCTGGCCACGCGCGTCCGCACCGGCATCCCCTGCACGTCGAATTCCATCTCGTCGCCCAGCTTGACGCGCAGTTCCTTGGCGATCCCCGTTTCCACGGAAATGGGGACCGCGCCGGTGTCGCCGGCCGCGCGGCCGATCCATTGGCCGGCGGTGATTTTTTCCGCATCGCGCAAATGATCCGTGTAGGTGCTGCGATATTCACGCCGCAACGTCCAGGCCGGAATCGTGCTCTTTGGGTCCGCCAAGAGCGACTCCACCGGGCGGCCCTTGATGGAACTCAGGCGCATGGTGACAATCGGCGCTTCGTCCAGAACCGGGCGGCCCTGCGACCGGACCAAGTTCGCCACCGCCTCCTTCTGGTCCGGCTGGATGTCGAACAGCACCGCGTTGGCCTGGCTTGCGCCGGGAACGATCAGCCCCGCCGTGAGCGTGTGCTGGACCAGAAAAATGCCGGCCAGCAAAAATGTTCCCAGTCCCAGGGAAAACAGGAGCAATTGTGTGCGGTTGTCAGGCCGGTGCAAATTCGCCAGGCCCTGGCGCGCCGCGAACGGCAGTTTCATCCGTCCTGATTGCCGCGCCAGCGCCACCAGCGCCCGGGCCGTTGCCGCCAATAGCACAAACACAACGCCCAACCCGCCGACGAATCCCAAACCCGTCCGCCAGTTCCGCCCTTGGCTCAGTCCGAAACCCAGCGCCAGCGCCGCCAGGCAGCCCATGACGGCCCACCGCATCGGATCCGCCCGCTCTGCCGGCTCGAACGCGACCCGCAACGCCGCCCACGGCGACACCCGCCGCACCGCCAGCAGCGGCAGCAGCGCAAAGAGCAGGCAGACCACAAAGCCCGCCCCCGCCGCGCGCCCCAGCGCCAGCCAGGCCGTCTGGAACCGAAACGTGAACGGAATAAAATCAGCCAGAACGCCCGGCAGAAAAGTCTGCACTGTCACGCCCACCGCCGTCCCCAGCAACGCCCCCAGCGCCCCCAGCGCGATGCCCTGCGCCAGATAGACGGAAAAGACCTGCCCGACCGATCCGCCCAGGCAGCGGAGCACGGCCACCGTTCCTAATTTTTGCTTGACATGCACATGAATCGCGCCGGCCACTCCAACCCCGCCCAGCATCAGCGCCACGAGGCCGGTCAGATTCAGAAAATGGTACAGATTATCCATCGCGCGCCCGAGGTTTTGCTTCCGTTTTTCCACCGTGTCCACGTTGAGGCGGAACTTCTCCAACTGCGGTTCCAGTCGCGCCGCCCGTTGCGTCACGTCCGTTCCGGCCGGGAATTTGAAATAAGTTTTGTATTGAGCCAGACTGCCCGGAAGCAGCAGGCCGGTGCCCGCCAAGTCCGCCATCGGCATATAAACGCGCGGGGCCACCACCGCCAGCGCGGCGCTTTCGCCGGGGACTTTCCTCAATTCGCCCACGATGGGCAGCGCCAACTTGCCGAGCCGGATGCTGTCGCCAACTTTGGCCCCGAATTGAACGAGCAGATTCCCCTCCACCAGCGCGCCGCGCCCCTGGCGAAACTTCGCCTCCGCCCCGGGCGGCTCCGTTTCCAATCGGCCATAAAACGGAAAACCGCCGCTCAGGGCGCGCACCTGCGCCAGCCGCGTCCCTCCCGACGCCGGGAAAACGATCATCGAAGAAAACGACGTCTCGCGCGACTGCTCCCCGCCGATCTCCGTGAAAAGACTTTCCTCCTCCGCGCTGAAAGCCTGCCGCGAAGAAACCGCCAGGTCCGCCCCCAGCAGAGTCCGGGCCTGCTCCTCGAGCGCCCGCTCCAGGTTCGTTCCCAGCGACCCTATCGCCGCCAGCGCCGCCACGCCCAAGACAATGGACGACGAAAACAGCAGCAGGCGTCCCCGGCTCGTCCGGGTATCCCGCCACGCCATCCGCCACGTCCACGGAGAAACCAGCCACCGCAAAAGGGATTTGCGGCACGGCGTCGGATTCTCTATTGCCTCGGAATTCACTCAATCTGACGATAACAGAAATCAAGCGAAAGTCAGCGTCCCTTTCCACCATTCGCCCCATCACTCCCATTCGTCCCATTACTCCTATTCCTCCCAAGCCCCCCCAAAAAAACCGCTCTGGCATTGCGCCGCTTCCTCCGCTATGCTTGCCCCGTGCATGAAATCTTTCAACATCGCCATTTTATCGTTGACTCTCGCGTTCGGCGCGGCGGCGGATGAGGGTATGTGGCTCTTCAATCAGCCGCCCCGCCAAATCCTCCGCGAGCGTTATCAATTCGACGCCACCGACGCCTGGCTGGACCATCTGCAAAAGGCCTCCGTCCGCTTCAACTCCGGCGGCTCCGGCAGCTTCGTCAGCGCGGACGGCCTCTTGATTTCCAACCATCACGTCGGCGCCGACGCACTGCAAAAATTCAGCACGGCGGAAAAGAACCTCCTCAAGACCGGCTTCTACGCCCGCACCCCCGCCGACGAAATCAAGTGCTTTGACTTGGAACTCAATGTCCTCCAGTCCATCGAAGATGTCACCGCGCGCGTCAACGCCGCCGTGCCCGCCGCGGCCGATCCCGCCACCGCGTTCGCCGCCCGCCGCAAGGTCATTGCCGGCATCGAAAAGGAGTCGCTTGACAGCACCGGATTGCGCTCGGATGTAGTCACGCTTTGGGAGGGGGGCGCGTATCATCTTTATTGTTACAAGCGTTACACGGATGTGCGGCTGGTCTTCGCGCCGGAACAGCAGATCGCCTTTTTCGGCGGCGACCCGGACAACTTCGAGTTCCCGCGCTACGATCTGGACATCTGCCTGTTCCGCGCCTACGAAAACGGCCAGCCGGCGCAGATAAAGGATTATCTGCGTTTTTCGCCAACGGGTGCGAAGGACGGGGAACTGGTGTTTGTCTCCGGCCATCCCGGCGGGACGAGCCGGATGCTGACGATGGCTGAGTTGGAAAATCTGCGCGACCATACGCTGCCCTGGCGCCTGCGCATCCTCAACCGCCAGGAAGTGCTGCTGTCCGCCTGGAGCGGGCGCACGGTGGAAAACGCCCGGCGCGCGCGCGGCCTTCTGTTCGGTGTGCAAAACAGCCGCAAGGCGCTGGATGGGCGCTTGGCCGGATTGCTCGATCCCGATTTGATGAAAACCAAGCACAAAGAAGAAGCGGACTTCTGGACTCGTTTGGCAATGGTCATAGACTCCTCCCACATGGTCAATGAGAACGAATGGGCTGATCATGGCTTGGGTGCCTACAATAAAATCGCCGACGCTACCAAGGCGTTGGCCGCACAGGCGCTCCGTTATTCCCTCCTCGAAGGCGGGCAAGGCTTCAACTGCGACAGCTTCCGCATCGCCCGAACCCTGTTGCGCGCCAGCGAGGAGCGCCCCAAACCCAACGGCGATCGGCTCCGAGAGTATTCCGATTCCGGCAAGGTTTCCCTCGAATTGTCCCTTTTCTCCGAAAAGCCCATTTACACGGATGTCGAAATTCTTACCCTTTCCGACTCGCTCACCTTCCTGGCCGGCGAATTGGGCGTGGACGATCCGCTCGTCAAACAAATCCTCGCCGGCAAATCACCGCGCGACCGCGCCGTGGAATTGATTGACACCACCAAAGTCCGCGACGTGGCCTTCCGCAAGAAACTCTACGAAGGCGGCGCCGACGCGGTGACAGCCGCCCGCGATCCGATGATCGAACTGGCGCGCCTGATTGATCCGCCCGCGCGCGCCTTGCGCAAAGTGGCCGAGGAACAAGGCGAAATCCAAGAACAAGCCCACGCCGCGATTGCCCGCGCCCGCAACGCAATTTCTAGCAGCAACAACTATCCCGACGCGACCTTCACGCTGCGCCTCTCCTTCGGCACCGTCAAAGGCTACGAGGAAGACGGCAAGCCCGTGTCCCCGATCACCACAATGGCGGGCCTTTACCAGCGCGCCGACGAAATGAACCGCCGCCCGCCGTTTGATCTCCCGCCAATCTGGGAAGAGCGCAAATTAAAGCTGGACATGAGCACGCCGCTGAATTTCGTGAGCACCTGCGACATCATCGGCGGCAACTCCGGCAGTCCGGTGGTCAACCGGGCCGGGGAATTTGTGGGCATTATATTTGACGGCAACCTGGAGAGCCTCCCGTGGGACTACGCCTTCAGCGACAAAAAGGGCCGCGCCACCTCCGTCGCCTCCGCCGCCATTCTGGAGTCGTTGAACAACGTCTATGACGCCCAAGCCCTGGCCACCGAACTCCTCACCGGCCACCGCCCGCGCTAGAGTTTCTCCCGTGAAAACAGCCCGGCCATTTATGGCTGGGCTGTTTTCATTTCGCCTGACTCAATTGCGCCATTCGTCCTATTTGTCCTATACGTCCCATCCCGGTTGCTTGGAAGTCTCGGCGAAGGCGGATCCGCCACTCCGTCACGGATTTGATTGACCTCCCGCGCCGCCGGCCCTACATTGCCCGCCTTTTATGAACAATATTCTTGTTTGTGACCCGATCTCGCCCAAAGGAATCGCGCTGCTGCAGCAACGTGCCGAATTCAAAGTCACCGTGCTCAAGCAGAAAATGACCGAGGCCGAACTGCTCCCGCTGGTCAAGGAGACCCATGCCATGGTCGTCCGCTCCGAAACCAAAATCACCAAGAACGTCATTGCCGCCGCCCCCAAGCTGGTCGTCGTCGGCCGCGCCGGAGTGGGCGTGGACAACGTGGACGTGGACACCGCCACCGCCCGGGGCATCGTGGTGATGAACACCCCCGGCGGCAACACCATCTCCACGGCGGAATTGACGTTTTCCATGCTCATGGCGCTGGCCCGAAAGATTCCCCAGGCCCATGCCTCGATGAAAGAGGGCAAATGGAGCCGCAAGGATTTTCAAGGCACAGAACTCTACAACAAAACCCTCGGCGTCCTGGGCATGGGCCGCATCGGCGCCGAAGTGGCCAAACGCGCCCTGGCCTTTGGCATGAAGGTCATTGCCTACGACCCCTACATCTCGCTGGCCCGCGCCAAGGCGTTGCAGATTGATCTGAAGGAAAACGTGGACGATCTTTATCGCGAGGCCGCTTTCATCACCGTCCACATGCCGATGACCGAGGAAACCAAGGGCATGGTCAACGCCGCCGCCTTTGCGAAGATGCCCAAGGGGGTGCGCGTTCTCAATTGCGCCCGGGGCGGCATCATCAACGAGGCCGATCTCTGCGCCGCCGTTCAATCCGGCCACGTCGGCGGGGCCGCCCTGGATGTCTATGAAGTCGAGCCGCCGCCGGCCGATTTCCCGTTGCGCCAGTTGCCGCAAGTCATCATGACCCCGCATCTGGGCGCCAGCACCCACGAAGCCCAGGAAAACGTCGGCATCGAAGTCGCCGAGGCGATCATTGACTTCCTGATCCACGGCGCCGTGCGCAACGCCGTCAACCTCCCCAATCTGGATGCCCAAACCTATCAGGTGGTCAAACCGTTCCTGGTTCTGGGCGAAAAACTCGGACGCCTGCTCGCCCAGCTTGCCCCCAAACGCAACGACCGCATCGTCATCACCTACGGCGGCAAGGCCGCCCAATTGCCGACCGATCCCGTCACGCGCGCCGTCCTCAAAGGCTTCCTCGAACTGTCCGGCGGCAAGGAGGTCAACCAGGTCAACGTCCGCAGCGCCGCCGCCGCCCTCGGCCTGGCAATCGAAGAGATCAAGTCCAGCGAAGCGACCGACTTCAGCGAATGGCTCCATGTCGCCGTCCTTTCCGGCGGTGAAAAAGTCTCGGCCGGCGGCAGTGTTTTCGGCGCGAAGAGCTTCCCGCGCATCGTCCGCCTTTTCGGCCAGACGGTCGAGATCGTGCCCGAGGGGGTCATATTTCTGATGAACAACAAGGATCGCCCCGGCATCGTGGGCTACATCGGCACGCTCATGGGCAAGCACAACGTCAACATCGCCAGCATGAGCCTGAACCGCGACGCCGCCGGCGGCAAGGCGCTCACCGTGTTGAATTTGGACAGCGTTCCGCCGCCCGCGCTGCTCCAGGAAATCCAGAAAGACCCGGACATCAGCAACATCCGCGTGGTCAGACTTTGAACATCCGGCCGCCCAGGCCCATCCAATCACCATGATAAAAAGATACGTCCCGGCCGCCGCCTTTTTCATGTTCGCCGCCGGCCTGTTCGCGGCGGCGGCCCCGGACAAGCCCGCCGTTGAGCTTTTCCCCGACCCGGTGGTCGCCACCGGCAAGGGCTTTGAAATCAAGCGCAGCACGGTGACGGACGCGTTTATCACCGAAAAAACCCTCGTGCTGGAGCAGCAAAATGCCGCCATTCCCGAAAGCCAGCGCGCGCGGGTCGAGTCGGACATCCTCCTCCACATGGTCGTGGACAAAATTCTGGCTCAGAAAGCGACGGCGGACGAAAAGAAAAAGGTGGACGAAGAGGTGACCAAGTACCTGGACGACCTGAGAAAGGCCGCGCCCAGCGAGAAACTTTTCCAGCAACAAATCCAGGCCACCGGCAAGAGCCTGGAGCAGGTCCGGGAGGCTTACATGGAAAAAAAGCTGGCCCGCGTGGTTCTCACCCGCGAATTGGTGCCCTCCAATGCCGTCACCGACGCTGTTGTCAAACGTTTTTATGACGACGAGAAAAACGCCACCAACTTCATCGTCCCGGAACAGGTCCGCGTCTCTCACATCCTTATTTCCGTCATTGATCCGGTCACCCGCCAGCCGCTCCAGCCCGCCCAGAAGCGGGAAAAGGAAGCGCTCGCCCGCGAAATCAAGGCCAAGGCCGACAAGGGCGAGGACTTCGCGGCCCTGGCCAGAATGTACTCCGACGATACCAGCACCAAGGACAAAGGCGGCGAGATTTCCTTCGCCCGCCATTCCTTTCCCGGGCTGGAAGGATTCGAGATGGCTTCATTTTCCCTCAAGACCAACCAAATCAGCGATCTGGTCGAAACCACTTACGGCTATCACATCATCAAGCTCCTGGAAAAACGGCCCGCCTCCAAGATGCCTTTCGACGACGACGTCGCCGCCAGCATCAAAGAGTACCTGGTCAGCGCGGAAATCAACGATCAACTTCCCGCCTACCTCCCGAAGCTTGAGGCGGAATACGACGTGAAATTTCTGGACCCAAACTATTCGCCCACCCTATTGCTGCCGCCCGGCACGCCCGCCACGCCCGCCACTACCGTTACGCCTGTCACGCCCGGACGCTGAGATGGAATCTTAATCTTAATCTTTCTTAATCTTAATCTCAAATTTCGATGCGTATGGATTAAGAGATTAAGATTAGGATTATGATTAAGAAAAATCCTCAAGAAAAATCGGATGAGACCGCTCGAACAATGCCGCCTCTATACTTTTGTTGACACGGCCTTTTTGCGGGGACGGGCCGCGGCGGCGGTGGCCGAGGAGCTTTGCCGGGGCGGTTCGGATTTGATCCAACTGCGGGCCAAGAACCTGCCGCCGGAGCAAGTCCGCCAACTGGCCGGGGAAATCCTGCCGGTCTTGCGGCGCGCCGGGGTCGGTTTGGTCATCAACGATCATTGGGACATCGCGCGGGAAATGGACGCGGACTTTTGCCATCTGGGACAGGAGGATTTTTTCGGGGGCGGAATGACCCATGCGGCGCAACTGCCAACCCGCAACGCCCGGCCCCGGCTCGGTCTCAGCACACACGACCCGGCCCAGGCCGCGCGCGCGCTGGCCGCCGGCCCGGCCTACCTCGGCGCCGGCCCCGTCTATGCCACCGGGACAAAACCGGGCGCGCCGCCCGTGACGCTCGAATATGTGCGCTGGGCGGCGGCGAATGTTACCATTCCCTGGTTCGCCATCGGGGGCATCCACCTGGGGAACCTGGACGACGTTTTGCGGGCGGGCGCCGAACGGGTATGCGCCGTGTCGGCCATCCTCAACGCGCCGGACATCGCGCAAGCATGCCGGGAATTCAAAAAGCGGCTGGAACCCAGGGTCAAAAACCGGGGCAAATCTTTACGCAACGGGACTGTTGACATGGCCGGCCAAAAAGGGTAATTTGCACTGAAAGTAAAGGTCTTAATCCAATGTTATTACGAATTTGCCTGATTCTGGCCATCCTCGGCGGCGGCGCCGTGGTGGCAGTGAATTTCGTCATGGTGAAGAAATCCATCGAAACCACCATTACGCAACGAGAGTCCGAAAAGAAGGAGAAAACAGTGGCGCAAACCAAGCTTGCCACCGCGCAGAAGGACCTGACCAAGGCCAATGCCGATCTCGCCACCGCCAACAAGAATCTCACCTCTACCAAGGCCGACTTGGCAACCGCCAAGAGCAAAGCCGACAGCCTTACCAAGGAGAAGGACGACCTGAACGACAAGTTGGGCAAAACCCAGACCCAGCGCGACGCGCTCCAGGCGACCCTCGCCAAATTTGAACAATTGAAGATCACTCCTGATGATGTCAAGACACTCCAGGCCGACTTGAAGAAGGCCCAGGAGGAGTACGCCGGCGCCAGCAACGAAAGCGAAATCCTGCACAAAGAAATTCTGGTGCTGACCAATAGACTTGCCCCGCTCATCGCAGGGGCGACGACAGACGTCGTGGAACTGCCGACCGGCTTGAAAGGCAAAGTTGTGGCCGTGGACCCCAAGTACGATTTTGTGGTGTTGAACATTGGTGAAGACCATGGCGTCCTGCCCAAAGGCATCATGATGGTCGCCCGCGACGGCCAACTGATTGGCAAAGTCCAGATCGTCAGCGTGGCCAATACTCAGAGTGTTGCCAACATCATGCCCGCCTGGCGCCGCGGCGACGTGATGGAAGGCGACGAGGTGCTCTATTGATGAAAAATATATTGCGCACAATCCTGTTTGCCCTGCTCATCGCCGGCGCGACCGGCTTGCTCACGAGTTGCGCCACCGAGGATCCCAACGGCATTGACCCCAAACCGTGGAACCAGCCGCAAGGCTGGGAAGGCCCGTTTCCCTCGAGTATAAACAACGGGCGTTGAACGGCCATGAAGAGGCTCCTGCTCACGGCGATGTTCGCGCTGCTCCTGGCTGGCGCGGCGGGCTTGCTTTCCGGTTGCCACACGGCGGTGAATTTCGGCCCCGACCCCCAGGGAGGCGACATTTCGCCGGCCAACCCGATGGACGATGAAACCTATCCATCGTGGCTGTCCCCCGACCAGGGGCGCTGGCGGTGGTAAATTGCCGGTAGCAGAGCTGCCGCTCTGCGCTGATTGCCTGGGCGGCGTAGCAGCGCGGCCCTGCCAAAGATGTGATGCCATGAAAGACCTTTTGCGCACACTCCTGTTTGCTTTGCTCCTCGCCGGCGCGGCCGGCCTGCTGCCCGGTTGCGTCACCGAAGATGCCGGTCCCGACGCCCAGGGATGGGACACGGGGCGGAACTTCGGAGACTATAGTAATCCGCTTCCCTCAGGTCTAACCCGTGGCCACTGAGCAGCTCCTTCAGGAGAGCGCTTGTGCCATTCGTCCCATTCGCCCTATATGTCCTATACTTCCTATTCGTCCCTTCAAGGTTCCGTGGAAGCTCCTTCAGGAGATGCGCGCCGCCGCATGGCTATTTTGCGAATTCCACACAGCGCGTTTCCCGCACGATGGTCACTCGAATTTGGCCGGGGTATTGAAGGTCGTCCTCGACTTTGTGCGCGATGTTGCGGGCGAGCATGAAGGCCTGTTCGTCGCTCACTTCGCCCGGCTGGACCATCACCCGCAATTCGCGTCCGGCCTGCAACGCGAAACACTTTTCAACCCCGGGGAAAGAAAGGCCGATGCGTTCCAGGTCCTCCACCCGCTTGATGTAGGTCAGCACCGTTTCGGACCTTGCGCCCGGCCGCGACGCGCTGATGGCGTCCGCCGCGCTGATGAGAATCCCCAGCAAACTGGTGTTCGGCGCCTCGCCATGATGGGACGCCACGCCATTGACAATCGCCTCCGGTTCGCCGTAACGCTTGGCAATCTCCGCGCCCACCAGAGCATGCGCGCCCCCGACCTCGTGGCTCACCGCCTTTCCAATGTCATGCAACAGCCCGGCCCGCCGCGCCGAGGCGACGTCAATGCCCAACTCCGCCGCCATCAAGCCCATCAATTGCGCGACCTCGATGGAGTGATTCAACACATTCTGGGAGAAGCTGTGGCGGAAATGGAGCCGGCCCAGCAGCTTGACAATTTCCTCGTGCATCGGCGCCAGCCCCAGCTTCATCACCGCCTCGTTGCCCGTGCGCAGGATCATGCCGTCCATTTCCTCCGTCACCTTTCCCACCACCTCCTCGATGCGCGCCGGGTGGATCCGGCCGTCCAGGATCAGCCGCTCCATGGCTTCGCGGGCGATTTCGCGGCGGACGGGATCAAAGCCGGAAAGCACCACCGCGCCCGGCGTGTCGTCAATCAGCACCGTCACCCCGGTGGCCGCCTCGAAGGCGCGGATGTTCCGGCCTTCGCGGCCGATGATGCGCCCCTTCATTTCTTCGCCCTTGATGTTGACAGTGGCGGTGGTGTTTTCAAAGGTGTGGTTGCCGGCGTAACGCTGAATGGCCACACTGACGATCCGGCGCGCCTTCTCCTCCGCCCGCGCCTTGGCGTCGTCCAGAATGTGCTGGGACATCTGCGCCGCGTCGCGCAGGCTGCTGTTCTGGACTTCCTGCAGAAATGCCGCGCGCGCCTCCGCCTCGCTCAATTTCGCCGCGCCGGCCAATTGTTCGCGCCTCTGTTGAAGCAACTCCGCGGATTCCTGGCGCAACCGCTGGACTTCGGCCAGTTTGCCTTCCAGCTCCTCCCTTTGCGCGCGCAGGCTTTTTTCCTCACGCACCAGACTTTCCAACTGCCGGTTGACCAGCGCCTCGCGTTCGTTCAGGCGCTGCTCGGTCGCCGAGCGCAACTGGAGCGCCTCTTCATTGGCCGCCAGGCGCGCCTCGCGCACGATGGCCTCCGCTTCCCGCCGCGCGTTGTCCAGCAGCGACGTTTTCTCCCGGCCCGCCGCCGCCTGGAAACTCCGTTCCCGGTGACGCCAGATCCAAAACCCCAACAGGATGCCGGCCAGAAGAATGATCGCTCCGGCACAAACTAGATCAATCGTTTCATTCATGACAAATTGGCGGCCGCTCCGGGATTTCCACCCATCGTGTTGGTGTTATTATGCAGTTCAAAGTGATGTCGTGCGGCTCCGCCGGAATCTCGGGCGTCATCTGCTCGTCAAACGCCACTCCGCACCGGGTCCCGGTCACCCCGGCCAGGAGACGGTCGTAATAGCCCCGGCCCCGGCCCAGCCGGTGTCCGGCCGCGTCAAAACCTACTCCAGGAACCAGCGCCAAGTCCAGCCGGTTCAGCGCGATTATCGGGCAGCGCGCCGCCGGCTCTTGGACGCCGAATTTCCCCGGCGCGCAGTCGCGCGAAAAATCTTCGATTTGACAAGCCGCGTAGGCCCCGGTTTCCGCCGAAAACCGCGGCAGCGCCACCGTCCTGCCCTCCGCCAGCGCCGCCTCCATCAGGGCCGTCAAATCAATCTCATCGGGCAGCGCCGCATAGAAAAGAACCGCTTTTGCCTCCCGCCACACCTGCTGCCGCGCCAGCAGGGCGCAGACCTTGGCCGAACAATCCGCCCGCCATGTCTCCGGCATCCCGCGCAGCCGCTTGCGCAGCCGCTTGCGCAGGTCGTTTTTGGCTATATGAAGGAGACCCGCCATTAGATTTTCTCTGAATGTATCGTTCATTTGTCAGCCACTGTCGCGTCCGTTCCGCGCAACGCTTCGATTTGGCTCCGCCATTTTTCCAGGCGTTCCTTGATCTTCTTTTCCGAACCCTGCTCCGTCGGCTCGTAAAATCTCCGCGCCGCCCCCAGATAATCCTGCGCCACAAAATGGCCGGGAAAATCATGCGCGTATTGGTAATCCTGCCCGTGCCCAAGCCGCTGCGCGCCCGCGTAACTGGCGTCCCGCAATGCTTGCGGCACCGCCAGCGTCCGCCCGGAACGGACCTCCTCCAGCGCCTTGTCAATCGCCACGCACGCGCTGTTGCTCTTGCTCGCAGTGGCGATATAAACCGTCGCCTCCGCTATGGGAATGCGCGCTTCCGGCCAGCCGGTAAATTCCGCCGCCGTGTGAGCCGCCACCGCCAGCACCAGCGCCATCGGGTCCGCCAGCCCCACATCCTCCGCCGCGCAAATCAATATGCGCCGCGTGATAAACCGCGGGTCTTCCCCGGCAATAATCATCTTCGCCAGCCAATACAGCGCCGCATCCGGATCGCCCCCGCGCATGGATTTGATGAACGCGGAAATCGTGTCGTAATGCGCATCGCCGTCGCCGTCATAGACGATGGCTTTCTTCTGGATGCACGCTTCGGCGACTGCGAGATCAATCGGGATGACGCCGTC
>Ga0187871_10001902_pt1 | contig 17604 bp, 20 predicted proteins | sample June2016WEW_16_1_FD_132988 | JGI IMG/M metagenome (GOLD analysis project Ga0187871, IMG submission 132988) | Peatland microbial communities from SPRUCE experiment site at the Marcell Experimental Forest, Minnesota, USA - June2016WEW_16_10 | ecosystem: Environmental > Terrestrial > Soil >...
GACGCAGCCTTGCCTTCCGGGGTTTTGGGACCGGTAGATTTCTTCGCATTGCGGCGATTTGCGGCGATTTGTGCCTTTGTTGCCATTGGATTACACTTTCTGAACGAATGAAGCCAAAGTGGGCCCGGGATGGGGGACGCCCCTTCAGACTCACAGTAGCATTGGCTGGTACGGGATGCTGGGGGTGGGATTAGGGCTGTGGGCTGTAAGTGGTTGGCGGATATGGGGTAAGTGGAACGGTGGGATGTTTCCCTGGTTTGTGACCGGTGGCCACGAGCGGGACTTAAAAGTCCCGCCGGCACGCTGAAGCGTGCGCCACGGGCCAGAACTTTAGAGCGTTCCTTCGAGGCGAACGTAGCTGGCTTCCATGCCGCGCTCCATACCGGTAGCCAGCATAGCCGCCCGCGTTTGGGCATCGGGCAAGGTCATTCGGATGGTCATTAACGTGCTTGCGCCATCCGGATCGAAGCGCGTTTCCACGTGGTTATCCGGCGTTGGATCTGGAAGGTGCATACGTTCGACATGCACGATCCGGCTGTGGGGCTCCAGCTCCAGATATTCACCGGTCAGATGAAATCCGCCGCCTTTGGGGTGGGTCCATTCATAGCGGATCTGTCCGCCGGGCCGGGCATCGCTGATGCAAACGGGCATGGTCCAACCCTCCGGACCCAACAGCCATTTCTGGATGATTTTCGGATCCGTGTGCGCCCGGTACAAAGCTTCGGGAGGCGCCGCGAAGCGCCTGGTTACAACAATATGGGTGTCACCTTCGGTCTTAAGCGTCAATTTACTCATCGCGTTTCCTTTCCTTATCGGGTTCGATAGCGGCCAGAACCTCGTCGAGCCGGTTGTAGTTTCTCTCCAGGGCCGTGCGCACCATGGCAAGCCATTGATCCATGGCTTCGATGCCCTCTTTGGCCAGCCGGCGAGGACGCTTCGTGCCGTCCACCCGGCGGGCAATGAGCCCCGCCTGTTCGAGGACCTTCAGGTGTTGGGAGATGGCCGGCTGGGTCATTTCGAATGGCTCAGCCAATTCGGTAACGGTGGCTTCGCCCTGGGCGAGGCGTGCGAGGAGCGCCCGGCGGGTGGGGTCGGCCAGAGCGGAGAAGGCGGCATCGAGGTTCGCAGCCATAATATCAATATTAGCTTATATAAGTGTATACTTATTGTCAAGGAGAATTTCGCGGCCGATTCTGCAAAGGAGATCGCCGCATCCGGTGACGCCATGACATCGGTCAGCGCGATGTCCTAAACTGTGCGCATGAGCTGGAAGTACAGTATCCTTGGCGTGATCGTACTGGCGTTCCTGACTGAAAAACGTTTCTCGCCAAGACGCCAAGGTGACCGCCAAGGGCGCCAAGAGGAGGCGGAAAGAGGCGGGACTTGAAAATCTCCGGCGGCACGCTCAAGCGACGCTAAAGCGTGTGAGGATGGCGCCGGCTATCCAGCCGGCTTGCCGCCTGAAAAGGCGGCTGCGGGCATGATTGCCCGCCCCCCAATCGGGTTTTCAACGGTGGGCCACGGGGGAGCAGCCAGTCATCAGAAGAGACCGGCGCCCGCGACTACCGCCGGCAGGTCGATTTCAACCGCCAGGCCCGGCTCCGCATTCCGTGCCCGGATGGTCCCCTTGTGCAACTCGACGGCGCGCCGGGCAATGGACAGCCCCAACCCCGCGCCCCCGCTGGCCCGGTCGCGATCCGTCTCAACGCGGTAGAAAGCGTCGAAGATCCGCGGCAAAGCTTCTTCCGGCACACCCGGGCCGTAGTCGCGAATCCGTACTGTGGCGCGGCCATCGGCGGCTTCCAGGCTGGCCTCGACCGCGGTCGATTCCGGCGCGTGCCGGATGGCGTTGCGAATCACGTTTTCTATGGCGCGGCGCAGCAGCTCCGGATCGCCTTCCACGGTCACGGCCGGCGCGCCCGCCAGCCGCACCGCGCTCCCGCGCGACTCCGCTTCCAACGAGGAAACCGCCACCAGTTCCCGCAGCAGGTGGTCGAGCCGTACCGGTTGATGCCGCAACGTGTCCGGATCGCCCTCCGCCCGCGTGACCTGCAGCAGTCCGCCCACCAGCGAATTCAGCCGCTCGGCCTCTTTGTCGATGCGGTCCAGGTGGGCTTCGCGGTTCTGCCCGGACCGCGCCAGTTCGACGGCCACCCGCAGGCGCGCCAGCGGCGAGCGCAATTCGTGCGAAATATCGAGCAACAGCCGGTGCTCGGCGTCGAGCAGCGTCTGGATGCGGTCGGCCATGCGATCGAACGTGCGTCCGAGGTCGCCCAATTCGTCGCGCCGGCGGGTCATGGCGCGCGCGGAAAGGTCGCCCTTGCCGAAGCGCTCGACGGCGCGCTGCAGCTTGCGCACCGGATAGGTCAGGTAATAAGCCAGCAAATAGCAGAGCAGGACTCCGCCGCCGATCATCCACCAATGCTGGGGCAGCAGAAACCAGTAGCCCAATCGCATGGGCGGGATGACGAAAATGAACGAGTACTTTCCGTCCGCCGAATTGCGGGCGATCGCCACGCCGCGCACGCGGAAGGCTGGAAAGCGCGATTCCGCGCGCGACTCGCCCAGGAGGCCCGATTCGTCCGCGCCGGTGAGCACGTCGTGGCCGGACGCGTCGGTCAGAATGCCTTCGCCGTTGAACACGTTGTGGAAGCGCCGCATGAACCGCTGCAGACCCGGCTGCCCAGCCATTTCGTAGGCCGTGCGCGCCTCCTCAAGCTGGAACGCGATCAGGCGCGAAACCAGGTAAGGACGCGGACCGGACAGCCCCGAAATGATCGCCGAGCCGATGGTGTTGATTACCAGCGCGGCCCAGAACCAGATCAGGATCTTGGCGAACAGCGAGTTCATTCCGGCGCCTCGTCGTGGGGCGACTGCAGAAACTGGTAGCCGACGCTGCGGATGGTCTTGATGAACGGGCGCCTGGTCTCCAATTTGCGGCGGATGTGGCTGATGTGCATGTCGATGGAACGGTCGAAGGGCGTCGCCTGGCGATTATAGAGATTCTCCATCAAATCATCGCGCGAGAGCACGCGGCCGGCGGCGCGCATCAAAATCTCGAGGATGTCGAATTCGAAGGTGGTCAGATCGACGGCCTGCCCGTCCACCGTTACCTGGCGGGTGGCGGGGTCCAGCGCGACGCCATTCACTTCCACACGCCCGGCGGCCGATGTGCGCGGCTCGTCGCGGCGCAGGATGGCGCGCACGCGGGCCACCAGTTCGCGCGGATTGAAAGGCTTGGGCAGATAATCGTCGGCGCCGAGCTCCAGCCCGACGATACGGTCCACGTCGTCGGCGCGCGCGGTCAGCATCAGGACCGGAACATGGCTTTCTTTGCGCAGCCGCCGCAGGATCTCGAAACCGTCCAAGCCGGGCAGCATCACGTCGAGGATGACCAGGTTGAAGCCTCCGTGCAGCGCCCGGTCGAGGCCGCGGCGTCCTTCATGCACGCACTCCACCGCGAAGCCTTCGGTTTTGAGGAACTCGGCCAGCAGCGAGCAGAGTTCGGTGTCGTCGTCTATTAACAAAAGTCGCACGGCTCCGAATGTAGCATGGTGGAAGATGGCCGGAAAGTTGTGGTGAAGCGGCGCCGGGTGTTACAACGGAGGTAGCAGCGCCGGGGTGAGGCGTTCGTACGTATGAGGACTCTTGGCTGGCTGATGTCCTTTGCGCTCTGGGGCACAGTCACGCAGACGGTTAACTTCGACTCCGCAAAACCAGGCTCGGTTCCGCCCGGTTGGACGGTTACGCCAAACGCCGCCAGCGCCCCCGAGTGGGAGGTGGTGAAGGACCTCAGCGCACCCAGTCCGCCCTACGTATTGGCGGAGGTCACTAAAGGCGCGGCCGGCGATGCGCGAGGCGGTGCGTGTCCCCTGGCCATTCTGGATAAAACGAACGTGAAGGATGGGGATTTAAGCGTGAAGGTGAAGCCGGTGGCGGGCAAGCAGGATCGCGCCGGCGGCCTGGTATGGCGCTACCGCGATGCGGACAACTACTATCTGTTGCGCGCGAATGCACTGGAAAACAGCATCGTCCTTTACAAGGTCGAGGACGGAAAGCGGACACCCCTGGCTTCGCGCGGCGCTCCTACCAGCTTCGGCGTCAAACATCCCGTGCCCTCGAATCAGTGGAGCGTCCTTAAGGTGCAGTTCCGCGGACCTTTGTTCAGCGTTTATTTCAATCACCGGCGCCTGTTCGAGGTGCAGGACGACACGTTCCGACTGCCGGGCAAAGTGGGACTCTGGACCAGAGCCGACGGCGTGACCTACTTCGACGATTTCCGCATCGCGGGGAAGTAGCGCCAGGCGCCGCCCCAGTGATCTATTTGCCGGTCTTGCCGGCGCTTTCCGCGATGCTCCGCGCCAGATAGTTGACCACCTTGGCCTCGTTGCGCGCCACCTCGTAATAGGCGTTTTTGAGCAACTGATCCTTGCGGTTGAGCAGGGTCTCGCGAATGCTCTGCTGCACGCGCGGGTCGTTCAGCTCGCGCTGCCCGGCCCCTTCTTTGGAGATGATCTTGAAAATGCGGTAGCCTTCCTGCGTTTTGACGATCGGGCTGATGGCGCCGGGGGCCAGCGACATCACCATTTTCCGTAGCTCCACGTTGGCCTTCTCCAGAGCGGACTCCGGGATGAAACCCAGATCGCCGCCGTTGGGGGCCGAATTCGGATCTTCGGAATAGCTGTGCGCTACCAGGCCGAACTCTTCGCCGCGCTGCAGGCGCTCCTGGATCTCGCGGATCTTGCGGGAAGCTTCGCCATCGTTCTGTGCCTTGCTGTTCTTCAGATTGCCGGCGCCCGGCTCCGGATTGGGTGTCACCAGAATCTGGGCCATGTGCACGCGCGGTTCCGCCAGATTGAAGCCGGCCTTATTGGCGTTGTAGAAGGCGGTCACATCGGCGTCGGTAATCACGATGTGGGAGGTGATGTCTTTGTTGATGAGCTTCTGAATACTCAGGTCCCGGCGTATTTTGGACTTCAGATCGTCCAGCGACATCTTGTTATCGCGAAGCTGCTGCTCGAACTGTTCTTTGGTCCAGGGCGCTTTCAGCTCCGTCAGTTTGGCCTCGACGTCGGCGTCGCCCGCCAGCAGACCCTGCTTTTCGGCGCGCTGCAGCATGATCTCGCTATCGATCAGGCCGCGCAGCACTTCCAGCTTCTGCGCCATGGTTTGCTCCTCGGCTTGACCAGGCGTCGAAAGCTGCGACTGTTGATACGTCCTCTCCAGCTCCGTATAGGTGATGGCGCGATTGTTCACCGTGGCGGCCACGTTGTCAGGGGCCGATTTCTTACAGGCCGGGGAGCACAAGAGGACGAGGACCGCGGCCGCACAAGCCCATCGAACCGCGGGCGATGGCCGGCGGCACCACAAAGCATCAAACATGACGAAACCTCATTGTATATGGGTACAATGTCCAGCGGGAGAGATCGCACATGAGAGTCGGCATGATCGGAACGGGCGCCATCTCGCACAAGCACGCGGAAGCCTACCGGAATATCGGGTACGAATTGACGGTTTGTACGGACATCAACGCGGAGGCCGGGCGCCGATTTGCGAGCCAGTACGGCGCGGAATTTGTGGAATCGTACGAGACGGTTTGCCGGCACCCGCGGGTCGATTACGTGGATGTTTGCACGTTCCCGGATTTTCGCATGCAAGCCCTTGCGATCTGCGCGCAGGCGGGCAAGCACATCCAGGTACAGAAGCCGATTTCAACCGATCTGGAGACGGCGCGGAAGATGGTGGATACGGCACGCCGGGCGGGCATTCGATTGGGCGTGGTCAGCCAGCACCGCTTTGACGAATCCTGCCAGTTCCTGCGGCAGGCCATCTCAGCCGGACGTTTGGGCAAGCTGCTCGAATGCGATTGCTACGTGAAATGGTACCGGTCGCCCGAATACTATGCGCGGCCCATCAAGGGAAGTTGGCGGACCGAAGGCGGCGGCGCGCTCATCAACCAGGCGATTCATCAGGTCGATATCCTGCGGTGGCTGGCCGGTCCGGTGAGTGAGTTGTATGGCTTCTGGCAGCTTGGCGCGCTGCACAAGATCGAATCGGAGGACGTGGTGAACGCCGTGGTGCGTTATGCTTCGGGCGCGACCGGCGCGATCCAGGCGGCCACCGCCTTCTGGCCGGGATACACGGAGCGTACCGAATTCCATGGCACCAAGGGTACCGCCATCATTTCGGGCGACAAGCTGACGGCCTGGGACGTGCAGGACGACAGCGGCGATCCGCCGCCCCTGGCACAGGACGCCGCATCGGGATCTTCCGACCCGATGGCGATTTCGCTGGAGCCGTTCGAGCGGCAGTTTCTGGACTTCGGCGACGCTATCCGCACCGGGCGCGAACCGTTGGTTTCCGGCGAGGATGGATACCAGGCGCTGGAGATCGTGGACGCGATTTACCGGTCCTGCCGCGGCGGGGAGAAGATCCGTCTCACGCCGGGGAGCATGCTACTGTGAACTCGGAGGCATATGCTGCGCAGCCGTTGGGCATTGTGGGCCGGGATCCTGGTGTTTCCGCCGCTGGGGCTGGCGCTCTGGTGGATGCGGCCGGGTGTGCGTCCGGTGGCGCGCATCGCGGGCACGCTGGGGATTTGCGTGGTAGCGATTGTCGAGTTGTTTGCAGTTTATGGCATGCGCCTGGAATGGAACGGCGCATTGAAGGTGAACGGGATCTCCTTCGAGACCCGCGCGCAGCGCGACGCACGATTGGAGGCTAGCCGCGCCCGGCAGCGTGCCGAGTCCGCGGCGCCGGCCGCGGCGGTCCAACGGCGGACTGAAGTCCGCCGCAGCACCCTGAAGCGTGCGCCACGGGCTGCGGACAGTGATCACGAGAAAGTCCAAATCGAGCAGCTGCCGGTTGCTTATTGGACCGACTTCCGCGGCCCGAACCGCGCGGGCGCCTATGCCGAGACGGAAATCGATCCGGCATGGCCGGCATCCGGGCTGCCTTTGCTGTGGAAGCAGCCGATCGGCGGCGGCTATGCGTCGTTCACGGTGGCGGAAGGGCGCGCTTACACTATTGAACAGCGCCGCGACCATGAAGCCATCACGGCGTACGACGTGGAAACCGGGCGGGAATTGTGGGCGTTCACTTACCCGGCGCTATTCGACGAAATCATGGGAGGCGCCGGGCCGCGAGCGACGCCGGTATATCATGACGGGCTGCTTTATTCGCTAGGCGCGCAGGGCGATTTATATTGCCTTACCGCGAAGACAGGACAGCCAAGATGGTCGAAGAATATCCTGACGGATAATGGCGCGCGGAATCAGGAATGGGGGATGGCGGGGTCGCCCTTGATCGTGGATGGCATGGTGGTGGTGACGCCTGGCGGGTCGCCGGGGAAAAGCATCGTGGCTTATGACCGGCTGAGCGGCGCGCCGGTCTGGCACGCGCTGGACGACCGGGCCGGATACACTTCGCCGATCCTGACGACGTTGGCGGGACGCCGCCAGATCGTGTGGGAGAGCGCGCAACGCGCGGCCGGCTTGGCACCGGAGAACGGCAGTCTGCTCTGGGAGTACGCGTTCCCCGGTCAGATGGGCATGAACTGCTCGCAGCCTGTAGTGGTGGACGGGGCCAGCGTGCTGCTCTCATCCGCGCAGGGTCCGGGCGCCGCGCTGCTCGAAATCTCCAAGACGGGAGAGACGTATACGGCGCGCGCGGTATGGCAGAATAACCGCATGAAGAATAAGTTCAACTCGTCGGTTCTGTATCAGGGCTACATCTACGGCTTAGACGATACGATTTTGGCGTGCCTCGACGCGAAGACCGGCGAGTTGAAGTGGAAGGGCGGGCGCTATGGCTATGGGCAGTTGCTGTTGGCCGGTGGATACCTCGTAGTGGTGACCGAGCGGGGCGAATTGGCGCTGGTTCGCGCGACGCCGCAAGGGCACCAGGAACTGGCACGGTTTCCGGCAATCGAAGGGCGCACCTGGAACATTCCGGCCATCGACAATGGGCTGCTGCTGGTCCGCAATGCGAGCGAGATGGCCTGCTTCAGGTTGGGGCGGGGACTCGAGAAATGAAGGCGCGGTGGATCGGGGCTGTGTCCGCCGCGGGGTTGGCGCTGTCGATGGCATTCGCCCAAACCGCGGCGCGGCCGCGCATTCGCGACCTTAGGGAATCGGTCCGCGCGGGAGCTTTTCGAGCGTTGCAATCCTCTTCTTGATGAGATCCACGTTGGCCGGCTCAGAGCCCTTCATGCCGCGCTGCTTCACTAAGCGAGAGTATGAGTTTCCCGCTTCGTAGCTGACAAGAAATGCGAAACCGGACAATGGCTGCGCTCTTAGCTTTTGGTCAGCCTCAATCGACAATTGGTAAGCGGCGAAGTAGTAATGGATGGCATTCTCCCGCCAGTCCGCACGGTTCTGAGCAAGTTGCCCAACCTCATACACGCGTGCCAGCCCGAGTTGATAAAGACCGTTTTCGGGATCGAGTTGGGCCGCCTTTTTTGCCTGCCGAAGCGCTTCAGGCAGATGAACCGCTCTCTCCGCATCGGACATGACGCCTTTGAAGTTCGATGCCGCCGCGCCGTCCGCGCTGAAATCACCGACCGGCTCACTCAATTCTCCGATTTGGTAATAATTGAGCGTCTCGGTGTTGAGCGCGAAGGCCAGATAGTGAATTCGGGCCAGAATATAGTATCCGCGCGCATCCTGGTTGTGAGTCTTAATATACGCCCCGGCGCGAGATGCAAGCAATTCCACCGGCGCCTTGATTGATTGGGCCGGCTGCGCACGCATGGCCATACCGAACCCAAGCAGGAGCGCGGTGAAACGGACAGAATTCACAAAGAGAAGAATACCACCGCGACACTTGAATGTAGAGCCGGGATCGTTCCACCGCCTATCCAGCCACGCCTGAGCCGGCAAACCCGCCCCCGAGTTTAGAAATCAGGGCCGCTGAGAGACAGCACCACGATATGGAGGGCGGCCACCCGGCTAGACCATTTGGCCCACTCCTGGTAGGTGACTCGGGGACGTGCCACCTGGGGAAGTCCTCCCATCGACTCCTGGAGAGTGAACTTATTACGCCCGGTTTTTAGGGGGTCAACACGATAGCCGTGTCCTGGCGAGAGGGCTCCACTGGGCCGTTCCTGAAGTGCCCGCACCATTACCACGAGATCGACGTTAGCTTCCCGGCCGAACTTCTCGAAGACGCCTGCCGCTGCATTGCCGAGTTGTTCCAGCGCCGAGTTCATGTCTGTTCCTTTGGATTCGGCTACAGTGATGCGCCGGGCTCCGGGAGCGTTTGCCGGTTGATGGAGTCCGAGGGCGTCGGCACACTTCGGCATTCCCTTGATTCCCAAGAAACCGCGAACCTGCTGGTCTCCTTCGATCACTTGAACGCAGTGCCGCTGGAAACGCAGATAGTCAAAAAGCTTTCGTTCCTGTTTCTCGCCGGTACTTGAAGACATAAGAGTCCCCTTCCTGCACTTTGGTGCAAACCCATTATCCAGCAATCCGACGCGTTGGATATCCGCCAAAATCCTTGGCGGCGCCAGGTTCACGGAACTAGAGCGGCTTCGTTCTTTCGCATGGGCCTGGAAGCGGGCACACGATGAAGGCGCTGCCGCTCGCCACGAGCAGCCCCCGGCTAAGCGGGGGCGGGCATTTGAAACGGCTCGTCGGCACTGCCCCCGTAGATATCGGGGACGTGTGCGTTCATCGCCCGCAGATGCATGCTGAGCTGGCCGCGGTGGTGCACCGTGTGCTTGATCCAAAAATCCATGTAAAGCACCAGCGGCAGGTTGAAGACGTTGAAGAAACTAACCGGTCCAGCGAGTTGCTCGCCTGAAACCGCGGCAATCTTGCCTGAAATCGGGGGCACGTGCTGGTCGTAATGCGCCAGGATCCCGGCTGCGGTGGCAGGCGCGGGCCCCTCCGCGGCGTCTCCCTCGAAACTGCCGGCGGCGATCGATTCGCCGAACCATTTCTCGCTTTGCACGATGTGCCACATCAGCTCGCGGGTGGTCCGTCCTTTCTCGCCCAGTTTGAAATCGAGCTGCGCCTCCGGGACGGCTGCCAGCACGCGGCGCGTGGTGGGAACTTCGTTGCCCAGACTCTGCAGGAAAACCATCGACAGGCCTTTGGCCTGATCCGGTGTAAACATGAATGCCTCCTCGGGAATTGTACAACATCACGCACGGACCCACACCGCGCTGGTAGGATCGAACGATGGCCGAACAGCACGGATTGAAGCGCGGCTTGGGGCTGCTCGAAGCGACCGCGCTGAACATGAGCAACATGGTCGGAGTAGGCCCTTTCGTGACCATCCCGCTGTTGATCGGCGCCATGGGCGGACCGCAATGCATGCTGGGATGGGCCGTGGGTACGGTGCTGGCGCTGTGCGACGGGCTGGTATGGGCCGAACTGGCGGCGGCCATGCCCGGCGAAGGCGGCAGCTATTTATACCTGCGCGAGGCTTTCCGCCGCACGCGCCTGGGCACCCTGCTGCCATTTCTGTTCATCTGGCAGTTCATCTTCAGCGGGCCGCTGGAGATCGCTTCGGGCTACATCGGATTCGCGCAGTATCTGGGGTACTTCCACAGCGGCATCACCGCGTGGGAGACGCGCCTGGCGGTATTGCTGGTGGGAGTGCTGGTGATCGCGCTGCTCTACCGCGGCATTCAATCGGTGGGCCGCATGACGGTGGTGTTGTGGATTGGCATGCTGGCCACGGTGGCGTGGATCGTGATCGCGGGCTTTACGCACTTCAATGCCCGGCGGGCCTTCGACTTCCCGCCGCACGCGTTTACGATTACGCCGGCCTTCATGGCCGGATTGGGCGGCGCGACCCTGATCGCGATGTACAATCTGCTGGGCTACTACGGGATCTGCTTTGTAGGCGGAGAGGTACGGCGGCCGGAGCGCACCATGCCGCACTCCATCGTAATCTCCGTATTGCTGGTGGGCGCGATGTACGCCCTGATGACGCTGGCCATCATGGCGGTAGTGCCGTGGCGCGAGGCGGCGGAGTCCAAGTTTGTGGCCGCCCGCTTCATGGAGACACTCTACGGCCCCTGGGCCGGCAGCGCGGTCACCGTGCTGATCCTGTGGTCGGCAATCGCCTCCGTGTTCGGGCTGTTGCTGGCCTACAGCCGCGTACCGTACGCCGCCGCGCTCGACGGATATTTCTGGAAACCTTTCGCGCGCCTGCACCCGACCGGCGATTTCCCTTATGTGTCCCTGGTGGTGATCGGCGGGCTGGCGATTGCGGGAGGAATGCTCAGCCTCGATTGGGTGGTTTCCGCGATACTGACGGCCCGAATCCTGATACAGTTCATCGCGCAGATTGCGGCCGTGGAGGTACTGCGCAAATCGCGGCCGGACGTGCGGCGGCCGTTCCGGATGTGGCTGTATCCGCTGCCCAGTGTGCTGGCGTTGGCCGGCTGGGTGTACGTGTTCGCCACGTCCGGATGGACGTTCGTGCTCTGCGGGCTGGGCGTGCTGGCCAGCGGGATGGCGGCCTTTGTGGTGTGGCGGCGATGGGGTGGACTTCCGCCCGCGTCCCCGATCGCCTAGCAGGCTGCGGAAAAGGCCCGTCGGGACGGCTCCCTTACGGTCGCGGCTCGGTAAACGGTCGCGGCTCGGTAAGCCGCTGCACTTCTGAACCGCGCGCGTCAGCAAGCGGTTTTTATGCAACGGCACGCGCCACGGCTTCGCGCGTGGCTTTCAGGGTATGAATCAACGTATCTTTAGGCAGACTGCGCACCATCGGCTCGATGATCCACTTCAACACCGACGGAATATCGCGGGTGAGGGAAATCGCGCGGCACTCGGCGGACACGCCGCCATCGCGTTCTTCAAAGCGCCAATACGAATTCAGGCGCCACAAGAAGCCGTACCCGGCGTCGGGCGGCTGGATCTTTTCTGCGGGCTTGCCGGCGTCATCCACTTCGGCGGTCCGGGTGGTGTAAGAGCGGCAGCCCCAGCGAGCACCGCCGGCATGAAAATAATGCACGTTATGATCGGTGTCGAGCACCACCGTGACGATCTTCTTTTTGAGCACGCGCAGGTAGATCTGAAAATCGTCGCCGTGCCGGGCGATCAATTTAGATTCGATCACCTCGGGCCGGTACAGCTTCTTGTGGTTGTCGTAATCCTGGATACAGGCCAGCGTGCGCGCCACGGTGGCGCCCGGCATGAAGACCGCCCCGATCCAGTCGTGGATCAAACCGGCCGGGACTTTATCGGGACCCTTGCCCCGCCAGAGTTCCGCGACGATCTTCCCCTGGCGCACTTGTTTGGCGCGTTTGGGCTCGCCGTCCGACCAAAGGAATAGGGGGCCCTTCAAAGTCTGTTCCATGGCGGCTTCGGCCTCCCGGATGTAAGTCTCGAAGGCCTGTAATGTCTCCGGCTTCAACTGCACCGGCTGCACCTCTTCCGCCATAGTCAGGGCCGCCGCTATTCAGGATAGCAGGGCGCGGGGCGAATAGGATCAAGAGACCCTTGATTCCTTTGTACGCCTAGGTCATAATCCTGGAAGGAGAACAATAGATGCCCGCCGCAATGCAATATGAGTTGGAAGCCCCGGTCACCGAGGATCTGGTGGATCGCGAAGAACTCGCGCGCCTGGCCAATTGGCACTGGGAAATGCGCGGATCGCCCGAAGGCCGCCAGGACGAAGACTGGTTCTGGGCGGAAGAAGAACGGCGCCGGCAGCTCCTGGCCGCCGGATACCTGCCCGAAGGGGTTTGAAAAAACCGAAAGATTCCGGTGTACTCAAGTCCATAAGGAACGCGTCCGGCAAATTGGGAGAACGCGTCCATGGCCTTTGAAACGGCGATCCGAACTGCTCTGGCTCTGACCCTGTGTCCTGTGGTTGGCATCCTCGCCCAGGCGCCCGAGCCAACGGCCGCATTGCGCGTGAACACGCAACTGGTCGAGGTCAGCGTGGTGATGAAAGACGGCCACGGCAGCCCCGTGACCGATCTGCAGGCCGGCGATTTCGAGATTTACGACCAGGGCAAGAAACAGGCAATACGGGTTTTCAAACGGGAAGACTATCGGCCTTCCGCGGCACAGCCCCCGGCCTCCCCTGCCCCGATTGCTCCCCATGCGCCGTCCGCCGATTGGTTCTCGAACCGTACCGCCGCGGAACATGGCGCTCCCAACGCACCCACGATCCTGGTTATCGATGCGGGAATACCTGGGATAGCCGTCGGATGACGTGGCAGGACCTGGTGTACGCGCGCGCGCAGGTGATCCGGTTTCTACGGCAAGTCCGGCCGGAAGACCGGTTGGGTATTTATCTGATGGGGTCGAACCGGTTCTGGATCTTGCATGAGTATACCGAGAACTGTGCGGATCTCCTGGCGCGGTTGGCCGCCTGGAAACCCGCGGACGGCGCGGTCCCAGGCAATTCGAAGAGCCTGGATGTATGGAGCGAGTTTGCCCTCCAGGTGGCGGGAGTCGACGCCGAAACGGCCAGCGCCATCCATCGCGGCCAATTCTGGGGTACGAGTGCCGGACCGTCGCCGGTGCTGCCGGAAGGTGCCGGCGATGCGGCCAGGAAGGCCGGCGCCGATTTCGGGGCATACCTCCCGCCGGATCAAAACCGGCCCATCACCCTTCTGGAGTGCGCCACGGAACCAGGTCCAGGCCTACTAGTACTGATAGATACACTTCCCGCGCCCTTTAGCCATGTAATCTCTGGTACACTAGCCCACTCAGGGGGAACATGTTTGTAATCCGCTTCACAGCGCTTGCGCTCCTGTTGGGTTTAGGCCTACCCGTCGGTGTGGCGTACGCGACGGATTGTTCCGGCCTGCCCACTTCGTTTAACGGCAATCAATTTCCTACGGGCGATTTTTTTACCAATTTCAATAATCCCTGTTACACCATCGGGCTGGCAACGGGCTATGGCAGCATCGAATACGGGGACACCAACGCGGTCTATTATCAACTTTATTTTCAGGTGGATCCGAGGTATCAATTAATCCTGATTGGAGATTTCCCAAATACCCGGTATTTCTCCGTTTCGCTCAATGATGCACATTCGGCTCTGTCCGGATCGATTCTGGACACGAGTATCGCGCCGTTGACTTCCCATTACATCAACCCGTATATGCCGGGCGTGTCCTACCTCGCCGGGCAGCAGTATGCCGTGCCCATAAACTTCGGCGGAACCCCGGGAAAACTCCAAACCGGCTGCAAAATGAACGGGTACAACGTGGACGTGAACGGTTTGGACGCCACCCAGCGGCACCCCGGGATGGACTGGAACAGCGATACGGGCTTCTTCAACGCTTATCCCGGCATCGGGGATCACGTTGTGGATACGCCCCAGCACACCAATCCAAACACCGCGGGACTGATCATGGTGCGGGCGTATTTGAACGATAGCGAAGACGACCCGAGCACGAGCCCGCAAATCATCGTGCGGGACGTGGCCTCCGGTTGCGCGTACCCTGCCGCGTATGCGCTGAATACTTTGCAGGTTGTGGCACAGGGTTCGGCTACGGGCGGTGCGTGGCTCGATTCGTCTCAGTACTACGGGCACCATACGTACGAAACCAGTTACTTGCCGAAACTTTGCGACGCTTCTCCAGTATCGGCCAATAAGCTGCGGTGGTCGCGCGAACCGGAGTATGTGCCGGCCACGAATCCGAATGCCGCGTACATTGTAGCCGGGGTAGATCCGGGCCTGCCGGCCGATCTGGCGGCGGCGGGCGAAGTGATGCGGATTCACCTGCGCATCCCCAGCACACCTCCTACTCCCTGCACGGACGGCTGTTCACGTACCGGGAACGAAGAAATGCGGTACATGAGTCTCTCGTTTGTGGACGGCGGGTTGACTATGACGAGCCTGGCCGACACCGCCTTCACCAAGGACGCCAACGGCTACGCCACGTTGATCGTGGGGACCGGGGCGACTATCCCCAAGTGGATCACGCCGGCGAACGGCTACACCTTCGTGGATTTAACGACGTTTTCCGGGTACCAGCAGTTGAGCCTGCTGGCTCTGCGGAACATCATCCCGAACGAGAGCTTTAAGTGCACGGGACAACTGGTTCCCTATCGCACAGCGGTGGATATGCCCGTCGGCAGCCTGCTGGGCGATTACACGCCTATCGTCGATTATCCCACCGCCGCCAGCCTGCCCAAGAAGACCTCCCCGCTCAGCGTGCCCAGCGCCTGCGGCCTGTTTCCAATAGGCGATCCGGGTGACCTTCCGAAGTGTGGCGTTCTGACCGCGCCCGTACCTTACATCAGCTCGGTGGTCACCGAATGCGCGGCGCCGGGCTGCACGCAGTTTACGGCGCAGGAAAACCCCCCGATCACGGTCATCGGCCAAGGCTTTGGGGTCTTCCCGGACGGAACACCCTACACGGGCGACATGAAATATCTGGCCGTACAGGATCTCACGCGAGATTGGATTGCCGGTTACACCGGGACGGAATGCACGATTTCCATCAGCTCCTGGGACATCGGCCGGATTCAGTTCGTGGCCAATGTCAGCCCTAACGGCACCAAAGGGAAGTGTCCACTGGTGTCCGGGGATCAAATGAAAATCGAGGTTTGGAATCCGCAAACCATGCTGACGGCCTCTTTCAAAACGACGGCGCAATAATTCCAATCGGATATAATGAACCGGCATGCCCACACTAGCCGGTAAGACTCTGTTCATCTCAGGCGCCAGCCGCGGCATCGGCCTGGCAATTGCGTTGCGCGCGGCGCGCGATGGCGCAAATATTGTAATCGCAGCGAAAACCGATACTCCGCATCCCAGACTGCCGGGCACCATCCACACGGCGGCGGCGGAGGTGGAAGCGGCGGGCGGCCACGCCTTGCCGCTGGCCGTGGATATCCGATTCGAGGATCAGGTGCAAGCCGCCGTCGAACAGGCGGTCAAGCATTTTGGCGGCATCGATATCCTGGTCAATAATGCCAGCGCAATCAGCCTCACGGGCACGCTGCAGACGCCCATGAAGCGGTTCGACCTGATGATGGGCGTGAATCTGCGCGGCACTTTTGTCTGTTCGCAAGCCTGCCTCCCGCACCTCAAGAAAGCGGCGAATCCGCACATCCTGACCTTGTCCCCGCCGCTCAGTATGCAGGCCAAATGGTTCGCGCCGTGCGTCGCCTACACGATGGCGAAATACGGAATGAGTATGTGCGTGCTGGGCATGGCGGAAGAGTTTCGCAGCCAGGGCATCGCGGTGAATGCGCTGTGGCCGCGCACCATCATCGCCACCGTAGCGCTACAGGTGATTCCGGGGGCGGAGCCCGAGCGCGGCCGCACGCCGGAGATTATGGCCGATGCCGCCTGGCAGATTCTGACCCGGGACAGCCGGGCCACCACGGGCAACTTCTTCATTGACGAGGATGTTTTGGCATCCGCCGGCGAGACGGATTTTTCGCGTTACGCGGTGTCGCCCGGCAAACCGCTGCGGCGGGATTTGTTCCTGGATTGAAGGAATCCCAGCGGTCAGGCGAGATCCAGCAGCCATCCCTGTTTGCCCACGTTGATCGCCTGCGTTTTGCCGATCGCCGCGCGGGCTCCGGCGGCCTCGTGGATATGCCCGCAGAAGAAATACTCGGGCTGTTCGCGCACGAGGAAATCGCGCACGGCGGTCGATCCGGCATGCAAGCCGGGGCGGATCTGGTCGAGCGCCGTGCCTTGCGGCGGGCAATGGCAGATGAGCGCCAACGGCGCGAGGCCGGCGAAGGATTCCAGCTTGCCGGCGAGCTCCATTTCGCTATATTCGCCAGGCGTATGGAAGGGCGTCGGGTTGGAATAGCCAAGCCCGGCAACCTGGTAGCGGCCCCATTGCGCATGCCGTTCGTGGAAGTCGTGCAAGCCGAAATCGCGGCAAAGGGTAGCGATCTGCGCGGCTGTTTCGTGGTTGCCCGGCAGCGCGTAGACGCGGTCCGCGCGCCGCGCCAGAATCTGGCCGCAGCGGTTGAGCCCCCGGCCGAAATTCACCAGGTCGCCGGCGGCCACGTAGTAATCCGCCTCGGTGTCCATCAAGCGCGACAAGGCCGCGAGGTCGCCGTGGATGTCGGAAAAGACCAAAAGCTTCATCGGGCGGATTGTACTACGCTGCGGGGTCCGGCTTCATCGCGGCGGGCCATATCGGCGGCAATGGTGCGCGAGCCGGCATACAACACCATCGCCAAGGCTACCGAGAGCACCGGGATTGCGTACATGGCCTGGTGCAGGCCGGTCGCGCGGAAGGTTTCCCCCACCACGGCGGCGCCGGCCGCCTGCGCGGCGCTGCGCGCCAGGTAATCGCTGAGGCGTCCGGTGATCAACGGGCCGAAGGATGCGCCGCACAGATACATGGCCAGGAAGTAGATCGCCATGGTGGTGGCGCGCACGGCCGGCGCCACAATGTCGTGAATGGCGGAGTACACGAAGCCGTAATACATATTCAGAAAGCCGTAGGCGATCATGATTAAGGCGATGGAAGAGGCGGCGCTGCCCGCCGGTTGCAGGATGCCGGCCAGCGCCAGGGGCGCGGCCGCGGCCGCCGCGGCCGCGGCCGAGAGCATGCGCCCGTCCTTCCTCTTGCGGAGCACGCGGTCGCCCCAGGAGCCCGCGAGCAGTCCCCCGGCAATGCCGGCCACGCCGTATCCGAAGCCCGCCCAC
>Ga0187871_10001904_pt1 | contig 17586 bp, 12 predicted proteins | sample June2016WEW_16_1_FD_132988 | JGI IMG/M metagenome (GOLD analysis project Ga0187871, IMG submission 132988) | Peatland microbial communities from SPRUCE experiment site at the Marcell Experimental Forest, Minnesota, USA - June2016WEW_16_10 | ecosystem: Environmental > Terrestrial > Soil >...
ATGATCACCGCCGGCCTGCAGGGCGTCGATTTCGTAGTGGCGAATACCGATGCGCAGGCGCTCACCATGTCGAAGGCCGAGCGTATCATCCAAATGGGCGCGCAGGTGACCGAAGGCCTCGGCGCCGGTTCGCAGCCCGACGTCGGCCGCGCCGCCGCCGAAGAGGTGATCGACGAGATTCGCGACCACCTCTCCGGCGCGCACATGGTGTTCGTCACGGCGGGCATGGGCGGTGGCACCGGCACCGGGGCGGCGCCGATCATCGCCAAGGCGGCGCAGGAGATCGGCATTCTCACCGTCGGCGTCGTCACCAAGCCGTTCCATTTCGAAGGCCAGCGGCGCATGCGCGTCGCCGAAGGCGGCATTGTCGAACTGCAGAAGTGCGTCGACACGCTGCTCATCATTCCCAACCAGAACCTGTTCCGCGTGGCGAACGAGAAGACGACCTTTGCCGACGCCTTCGCCATGGCCGATCAGGTGCTGTATTCCGGCGTCGCCTGCATCACCGACCTCATGGTCAAGGAAGGCCTGATCAACCTCGATTTCGCCGACGTTCGCGCGGTGATGCGCGAAATGGGTAAGGCGATGATGGGCACCGGCGAGGCCGAAGGCGAGAAGCGCGCGTCGACCGCCGCCGAGGCGGCGATCTCCAATCCGCTGATCGACGATGCCTCGATGAAGGGCGCCAAGGGCCTCCTCATCTCCATCACCGGCGGCCGCGACCTCACGCTCTACGAAGTCGACGAAGCGGCAACGCGGATCCGCGGCGAGGTCGACCAGGATGCCAATATCATCGTCGGCGCGACCTTCGACGAGAGCCTCGACGGCATCATCCGCGTTTCGGTGGTCGCGACCGGGATCGACAATGCCTTGGCGCAACGGCCGGCAGTGTCGGCGGCGGAGGCGCGGATCGCGGAGGTCGCGCAGCGGTTGCGTGCCGACAACGAGCGCTTGGCGGAACGCATCGAACGAACGGAGGCGGCCCGGCCGCTCGCCGCCGCAGTCGCTGCGGCGCCGGCTTCCGTCAACGCCTCGATCGAATCGGCCAAGGCCGCAGTCGCCGCGGCCCTGCTGCCGCAGAGCGTGGGACAAGACGTCACCATCCGTCCGCTCGGTCCCAAGCCGTCTTTGTTTATCGATCCGCCTGCAAGCCAGGAGCCGCACGAGCCGGAAGCGTTTATTCCGCCGCAGCCGGAACGCTTGCCGCAGCGCGCCCTGCGCATGCCGCGGATCGATGAGCTGCCGGTCCCGGCGCAGAACGAGATTCGCGCCCGGCGCGGCGAGCTCGCGCCGGAGCAGCATCCGGAGAAGCGGCGGATGTCCTTGCTGCAACGGTTGGCAGCGGTCGGTCTGGGCCGCCGCGAGCCGGAGGCAGAGGAACCGCAGCCGAGCTTGCGGGGCGCACCGGCGGCAGCTGCCGCGCCGACGACGGCGCAGCCGGCGGCCGAACGGCTCGCCGGACGTCCTCAGCCGCGCGCTGAATCGCGCCCGGACCCGGTCTCCGACTATGCCAAACGTGCCGCGCCGCAGGGGCTGGACCAGCACGGCCGGCAGGCCCCTGTGCATAACCGCAGCGAGGAGGACCAGCTGGACATTCCGGCCTTCCTGCGCCGGCAGGCGAATTAAGCCGCGCTAAAGTGGCCGCAAATCGGCGACCGGCGTGCCGCCCCGTGTCGCGGCGGTCGGCACCGACCGGTTGCGATCAGGCGACTGAATTTGCAGCGTTATGCATGGCGCGCCAAGCCCGCGCTAAGGGCCGTTCTGAAGCTGCGGACCCTGATGGGGACCTAGCCGGACGGCCCATAAACGGCATCTTGCCGACAAGAGCGCGGCGGGAAAGAGGTAACAGTCGGTAAGAAACAGTGAATTGGCCCGGAACCATGTCGCCGGTATAGTCTGTGCCCGTCGGAGGGGATTTGTGTTGGGGTACTCCGGGGTCTGGCGAAAAGGCTCCTTTGTACAAACCGTCGCATCCCTCATTTGGGGTTGGCTCGATTGCCTAGGCAGTCCGGCTGTGAGGTGTAGGACGAGGGCATGACGAGGGGCATGCAAGCTGGCAGGCAGACCACCCTGCGCGAGCAGGTTACTGTTGCCGGCATCGGCGTTCACTCCGGTTCGCCAGTCACCGTAACGCTGCATCCGGCCGAGGCGGATACCGGTGTGGTGTTCTGGCGTTGCGGCAGCGACGGCCAGAGCGACCGCGAACTTCCCGCCAATTTCCGTTCCGTGACGGCGACCGAATTCGCGACCGTGCTCGGCGATCAGAGCGGTCCGGCGGTATCGACCACCGAACATGTGCTCGCTGCTTTGTACGGCCTTGGCGTCGATAACGCGGTGGTCGAGGTCGACGGCCCCGAAGTCCCGATCATGGACGGTAGCGCCGCGCCGTTCGTCGAGGCGATCGACCAGGTCGGCGTTGCGACCATGTCGGCGCCGCGCCGCTACATCAAGGTGTTGAAGCCGATCCGGGTCAACGCCGACGGCTGTTACGGCGAGCTGCGGCCGCACTGGCGCGGCCTGCGTGTCGAGACCGAAATCGAATTCGATCATCCGCTGATCGGGCGGCAGAAATTCGCGATCGACGTCGAGCCCGATCGGTTCCGTCGCGAGCTGGCGCGGGCGCGAACCTTCGGCTTCATGCGCGACGTCGCCAAGCTGTGGAGCGCGGGTTATGCGCTCGGCGCCTCGTTCGAGAATACCGTCGTGGTTGCGGAGAACCGTGTCCTCAATGCGGAGGGCGTACGTTTCCCCGATGAGTTCGTCCGCCATAAGGCGGTGGACGCCATTGGCGACCTGGCGCTTGCCGGCGCGCCGCTGATCGGCGCCTATCGGTCGGTGCGCGGCGGCCATAAGCTCAATCATGCGGTCGTCACCGCATTGATGGCCGATCCGAGTGCGTGGGCCTACGGCGCGATCGAGGAGCCCGTGCGCCGTGTGGTTGGGTACGCCGATCTCGCGATCGGCTTTGCAGCGCCGGCTTACGGGCCGGACGTCTCTTGATTTACTTGACTTTTTTGCCTTAATCCCGGCCGATTGTCGACCTATTGACCGATGCGGGCGCCGAGCGCTCCCCACCGCGCACGTGCGCGGCCGGAAGCGAATGCGTCGGCGGGACGGGATTCTCATCACGCTCATGATGTTGCGCCTCAGAGGATCGCGGAGATCCGGTTGTAGGTTGCGTGCGCTGGCCGGCCTTGTTGCGCTGGCGTTCATCGCTGCGCCGCTGACCGGCTGCAGCAGCATATTCAATAAGGACGAGGACCGCGTCCCCGACGATCCCGCCGACAAGCTCTATAATGAGGGCCTTTTCCTGCTCAACGACAAGCAGGACTACCAGGGCGCGGCGAAGAAATTCGACGAAGTGGATCGCCAGAATCCGTATTCCGACTGGGCGCGCAAGGCGCTGCTGATGTCGGCCTATTCGTACTATCAGGCGCAGAAATACGACGATTGCGTCAACTCGGCCAAACGTTACGTGACGCTGCACCCCAGCAGCCCGGATGCGGCCTATGCCCAATATCTGATCGGCGCCTCCTATTACGACCAGATTCTCGACGTCACTCGCGATCAGGCGCGGGCCGATAAAGCCGTCAGCGCGCTGCAAGAGGTGGTGCGCAAATATCCGGATACCGAATACGCCATCAGCGCCAAGAAAAAAATCGATCTGGCGCGGGACCAGCTCGCCGGCAAGGAGATGGAGGTCGGCCGTTTCTACATGAGGAAGCGCGATTTCACCGGCGCCATCAACCGCTTCAAAGTGGTGGTGACGCAGTATCAGACCACGCGCGAGGTCGAGGAAGCGCTGGAGCGACTGACCGAGGCTTATATTTCGCTCGGCATTTTGGATGAGGCGCAGACCGCGGCGGCCGTGCTCGGTCACAATTTCCCGGATAGTCCTTGGTACAAGGACGCCTATAAGCTCGTGAAATCCGCCGGCGGCGAGCCCAACGAGAACAAGGAATCCTGGATGAGCCGCGCGTTCAAGGGGCTAGGCTAGATTCAGACGGCGGACCACGGACCACGGAGGACAGACGACAGAACAAAGAATCGAGAATATTATCCGTCCTCTGTCGTCCGTCCTCCGTCGTCCACCTCGGCTTCCATGCTTGCACGGCTGTCTATCCGCGACATCATCCTGATCGATCGCCTGGACATCGATTTCGGCTCCGGTCTCGCCGCGGTGACCGGCGAGACCGGAGCCGGCAAGTCGATTCTGCTCGACGCTTTCGCGCTGGCGCTCGGCGCGCGCGGCGAGGCGGCGCTGGTGCGCCACGGCGCCGAGCAGGGCCAGGTGATAGCGGCCTTCGAGGTCGCCAAGGGCCATCCGGCACGCCGCGTGCTCGCCGCCAACGATCTCGTTGCCGATACCGACGACGAGCTGATCGTCCGCCGGGTGCAATTCGCCGACGGCCGCACCCGCGCCTTCGTCAACGATCAGCCGGTGAGCGTGCAGGTACTGCGCGCGCTCGGCGCGGCCTTGGTGGAAATCCACGGCCAGCACGACGAGCGCGCTTTCGTCGAGGCGGCCACGCACCGCGCTCTGGTCGACGCGTTCGGCGGCCTCGAGGACGACGCCGCCGAGGTGAGCCGTCTCTGGCATGAGCATCGCGCGCGCAAAGCCGCGGTCGAGACGCATCGCGCCGAGGTCGAACGCGCGCAGCGGGAGGCCGAATGGCTTCGCCACGCGGTCGATGAACTTCGCCGTCTGGCGCCGGAAACCGGCGAGGAGACCGCGCTCGCCGAGCGCCGCGCCGCCATGATGCAGGCAGAAAAGGTCGCCGAGGATTTACGCGCGACGCATGAGGCCATCAGCGGGCCGCAATCGCCGGTGCCGCCGCTGGCGACCGCGGTGCGGCGCCTCGAGCGCCGCGCGGTGCAGGCGCCGGCGTTGATCGGGCCGATCGTGAAGGCGCTCGATGCCGCGCTGTCGGCGCTCGACGAGGCGCGCACGCATGTCGAACAAGCGCTCGGCGTCGCGCAATACGATCCGCCGGAGCTTGAGCGCATCGAGGAGCGGCTGTTCGCGCTACGCGCGGCGGGGCGCAAGTATAATGTGCCGATCGACGAGCTTGCGGCGCTGACGCGCCGCTACGAGGACGATCTGGCGCTGATCGACGCCGGCGCCGAGCGGCTTAAGGCGCTGGAGCACGAGGCGCAGGCGGCGGCGACGCGCTACCGGGAGGCGGCACAGGCGCTCTCGGCGGCGCGGGCGCGCGCGGCGCAGGCGCTCGACAAGGCGGTCAATGCCGAATTAAAGCCGCTCAAGCTCGAGCGCGCGCAATTTTCCACGCAAATCGAGGCCGAGGGCGAAGGGCCGGAGGGTCTCGATCGCATCGAGTTCTGGGTGCGCACCAATCCCGGTACCCGGCCGGGGCCGCTGATGAAAGTCGCCTCCGGCGGCGAGCTGGCGCGGTTCCTGCTCGCGCTCAAGGTCGTGCTCGCCGACCGCGGCTCGGCGCCGACCCTGATCTTCGACGAGGTCGACACCGGCGTCGGCGGCGCCATTGCCGACGCCATCGGCGTGCGGCTGGCGCGGCTCGCGTCCAGCGTGCAAGTGATCGCGGTGACGCATGCGCCGCAGGTGGCGGCGCGCGCCGACCGCCATTATCTCATCACCAAGGATGCGCTGGCCAAGGGCAAGCGGGTGGCGACCCGCGTGGTTGAGCTTAAAGCCGAGCGCCGCCGCGAGGAGATTGCGCGCATGCTCGCCGGCGCCGAGATTACCGCCGAAGCCCGCGCCGCCGCCGAACGTTTGATCCGCGCGGCTGGTTGAGTTCACGCCCCGTCATGCCACGCCGCGACAAGAACGAAACTCCCGTCGAGGATCTCACCGAAAAGCAGGCCAAGGCCGAGCATGCGCGGCTCGCCGCGGACATCGCCGAGCATGACCGGCGCTATTACCAGGAAGACGCGCCGACCGTCTCCGATGCCGAGTACGACGGGCTGCGCCGGCGCTACGCCGCGATCGAGGTGCGCTTTCCGCAGCTGCGTACGCTCGACAGCCTGACCCAGCGCGTCGGCGCGGCACCGGCGGCGCGCTTCGCCAAGGTCCGGCACGCGGTGCCGATGCTGTCGCTCGACAACGCGTTCGCCGAGCAGGATGTCATCGATTTTGTCGCGCGCATCCGCCGCTTCCTGCGGCTCGGCGACGACGAGGAGATCGCCTTTTCCGCCGAGCCGAAGATTGACGGCCTGTCGATGTCGTTGCGCTACGAGAACGGCGAACTGGCCAGCGGCGCGACGCGCGGCGACGGTAGCGAAGGCGAGGACGTCACCGCCAACGTGAAAACGCTGAAAGACATCCCGCGCCGGCTCAAGCGCAAGTCCGTGCCGGCGGTGTGCGAGGTGCGCGGCGAAATCTATATGACCAAGCAGGCGTTCCTGGCGCTCAACCAGCGCCAGGCGGCCAGCGGCGGCCAGGTGTTCGCCAATCCGCGCAACTCGGCGGCCGGCTCGCTGCGGCAGAAGGACCCCTCGATCACGGCCTCGCGGCCGCTCGGCTTCTTCGCCTATGGCTGGGGCGAGATGAGCGAGATGCCGGCGGACACCCAGACCGGCATGATCAAGTGGTTCGAAGCCTGCGGTTTCACCACCAACCCGCTGACCAGGTTGTGCCGTTCGGTCGAGGAGCTACTGGCGTTCCATCGCGAGATCGAGGCACAGCGCGCCAGCCTCGATTACGACATCGACGGCGTCGTCTACAAGGTCGACCGGCTCGACTGGCAAGAGCGGCTCGGCTTTGTCTCGCGCTCGCCGCGCTGGGCGGTCGCGCACAAATTCCCGGCGGAGCAGGCGACGACCGTCGTCAGGGATATCGAGATCCAGGTCGGCCGCACCGGTGCGCTGACGCCGGTCGCCAAGCTCGAGCCGGTGACGGTCGGCGGCGTCGTGGTGCAGAACGCAACGTTGCACAATTTCGACGAGATCGCGCGGCTCGATGTCCGTATCGGCGATACGGTGACGATCCAGCGCGCCGGCGACGTCATTCCCCAGGTTCTCGGCATCGTAGAGGAGAAGCGGCCGCGCAGCGCCAAACCCTACGCGGTTCCAAAAAAGTGCCCGTGTCCTCTGCACACCGATGTCGAGCGCGAGCAGACGGCGACGGGAGAAGAAGGCGCTGTCGCACGCTGCACCGGCGACCTCGCCTGCCCCTATCAGATCGTCGAGCACCTCAAGCACTTCGTGTCCCGCCGCGCCTTCGATATCGATGGCCTCGGCGAGAAGCAGATCGAGTTCTTTTACGAGCAGGGATGGATAAAGGAGCCGGCCGACATTTTCACGCTGCAAGAGCGCAACAGCAAAATCCATCTCGAAGAGGTCGAGGGCTTCGGCGACACCTCGGTGCGCAATCTGTTCGGCGCCATCACAGCGCGGCGCGAAATTCCGCTGGAGCGGTTCATCTACGCGCTCGGCATCCGCCATGTCGGCGAGACGACGGCGGTCGCGCTCGCCCGCGGCTACGGCAGCTGGGACGCCTTCCTGGCGGCGTGCCTGAAGCTTGCCGAGGGCGACGAGGAGACCAAGCTGGAATTGGATGCGCTTGATCAGATCGGCGATAAGGTGATCGAAAGCTTGCGCGATTATTTCGGCGAGGCGCACAACCGCCGGCGCGTCGAGCGGCTGGCGGGAGAGGTCCGTATCCGCGATGCCGAGCGACCGCGCGCCGATTCGGCGGTCGCCGGCAAGACCGTCGTCTTCACCGGGGCGCTGGAGACGATGACGCGCGATGAAGCCAAGGCGATGGCCGAACGGCTCGGCGCCAAGGTCGCCGGCTCAGTCTCCAAAAAGACCGATTACGTGGTCGCCGGGCCCGGCGCCGGCTCCAAGCTGGCGGAAGCGAAAAAGCTCGGCGTCGCCGTGCTCACCGAAGACGAGTGGGCGAAACTGATCCGCTAGCAATGACGCAAAGTTGGATCCCGTCGTCTGGGACCCCTCGCTATATTCGTCCGACTAGCACAAGCACAATGACGATGATCAGGATGAGGCCCAGGCCGCCGCCGGGGTAGTAGCCCCATTCGTTGCTGTAGGGCCACGTCGGCAGCGCGCCGATGAGCAATAAAATCAGAATGATAATCAGAATAGTCCCAAGCATGGCGTTTCCTCGCTCCTTACCAACCCGGCGAAAAACGTCGCGTGGGAGCAAAAAGTTCCATTGCTGCGGGCAAAAGTTTCATGAGTGCTGGCAGGAACCGCTCAAGGCCGGCGTGATTCAGACGCGGCGGCTATCATCGTCGCGGCAGCGGTGAGGTGGCTCCGAGCAGCCAAGCGCGCACGTGCACATCCACCAGCGAAGCGATCGTTTCGAGGACGCGCGCGTGGTAGGCGTTGAGCCACGCGGTCTCCTCGGCCGTCAGCATCGCCGGCTCGATGAGGCGCTTGTCGATCGGGGCGAGCGTCAAGGTCTCGAACCTGTTGAGCGGTTTTTCCGCGTCCGCCACCGCCGCGGCCTCCGTCACCAGCAGCAGATTTTCGATGCGGATGCCGTAGGCGTCGCTATGGTAATAGCCGGGCTCGTTGGAAAGGATCATGCCGCGCTTCAATGGCGCGTTGCCGAGCTTGGAGATGCGCGCCGGCCCCTCGTCCACCGAGAGATAGCTGCCGACGCCGTGGCCAGTGCCGTGATCGAAATCGAGCCCCGCCTGCCAGAGATACTGCCGCGCGAACGGATCGAGTTGCGCGCCGGCGGTGCCGTCGGGAAACACCGCGCGGGCGATGGCGATATGGCCCTTGAGCACGAGGGTGAATTTTCGCCGCATGTCGGCGGTCGGCGGCCCGACGGCGATGGTGCGGGTGATGTCGGTGGTGCCGTCCTCATACTGGCCGCCGGAATCGAGCAGAAACAATTCGCCCGACGCGATGCGGCGGTTGCTCTTGCGGGTCACCCGGTAATGCACGATGGCGCCGTCCGGCCCGGCGCCGGCGATGGTGGGAAACGAGACGTCCTTGAGCAAGCCGGTGTCGCGGCGGAAGCTCTCCATCGCCTGCACCGCGTCGATTTCGGTCAAGGTGCCGCGCGGCGCTTCGCGGTCGAACCAGGCAAGGAAGCGCGTCACCGCCACGCCGTCGCGCCGGTGCGCGGCGCGCGCGCCGGTGATTTCGACGGGATTCTTCACCGCTTTCATCGGCGCCAGCGGATCAGGGCCGCGCACCACCTCGCCGCCGTACTCGACGATCAGCCGCGCGACCGCCTCGGGACAGATGCTCGGATCGAGCCGCACGGCGCGATGCTCTTTGCCGAGAGTGACGAGATCGCGCTCGAAGGCGGCGCTCGGCCGCACTTCGGCGACCTCTTCGAGGCGCTGTCGCATGTCGCTGTTGAGTTGGCGCAAATCGACGAACAGCGCCGGGCGACCCTCCTTCGCGATCATGGCGAACGCGAGCGCCACCGGCGTGTGCGGAACGTCGCCGCCGCGGATGTTGAACAGCCAGGAGACGGCCTGCGGGTCCGACACCATGAGCACGTCGGCGGCGAGTTTTTGCATTTCCGCGCGGATGCGGGTGAGCTTGCTGTTGGTATCTTCGCCGGCATAGCGCAGATCGTGCGCCAGGATGGCGCCGAGCGGCGGCTTCGGCCGGTCAATCCAGATGGCGTCGATGGGATTGTCTTCGACCGGAACGAGGCTTGAGCGGGCGGCGGCGCAGGCTTTGGTCAGCTGCTCGGCGTTGTCGACCGTGTGCAGCCACGGCGAATAGCCGAGCCGGGTGTCGGCCGTCAGGTTGGCTTCGATCCAGGCCGGCGGCGGGCGTTCCACCAGATGCTCGATGGAGAAAATCGCGCCGTCGACTTCCTCGCGCGCCTGCACCTGATAACGGCCGTCGACGAACAGCACGGCGCGGTCGGCCAATACGATCGCGAGCCCGGCCGAGCCGGTGAAGCCGGTGAGCCAGGCCAGCCGCTCCTCGTAGGGCGGCACGTATTCGTTCTGGTAGCGATCGGCGCGCGGCACGATGAAGCCGTCGAGGCCTCGCCGCTTGAGCTCGGCGCGCAGCGCCGCGACGCGCGGTGCGCTGGCGCGGCGGTCGGCACGATCCTCGAATGATTGGAACAGGGCCTCGAACATGCGCGGCAATGTAGGGTATGATTCCGCAAAGGGGAAACCGGTTTTCGAAAAAATCCCGGTCAAACAAAAAGCTAGATCGAGGTACCTCGCCGCCGCGTGCGGTGGGCGAGCACGAGCGTCGTCCAGCCGTCGAGGTCGATGCGCCGTTCGAGGACAAGCGGCCGGTACGCCGCCATCGCGGCGTTGGCCTGGGCCGGAAGCAGACCAGAGACGACGACGCGGCCGCCCGGGGCCACTAGTCTCTTGAGCGGCGCGGCGATCCGCTGCAGCGGGCCGAGCAGAATGTTGGCGAAGACGAGGTCGAACGGCGCGCCTTGGCGCACGCTTCCGGCCGTGACGCCGTCGGCCTTCACGACCTCCACCATCGCGCCCGTGCGGTTGAGGCGGGCGTTGGCGCGCGCGGCGCGGGCGGCGCTGGCGTCGATGTCGGTCGCCAGCACGCGGCGGCGCAGCGCGCGGGCGGCGGCAATGGCAAGGACGCCGCTGCCGGTACCGAGATCGAGGATGTGCCGACTCCGACGCCCTCGGGGCAGCGACTTGCAAAGGTCATCGAGCGCGAGCAGGCAGCCGCGCGTGGTGCCGTGATGGCCGGTGCCGAAGGCGAGCGCCGCCTCGATCTCGATGCCGATCCGGTTGACCGGGATGCCGGCACGATCGTGCGCGCCGTGAACGACGAAGCGCCCGACCGCGACCGGCGCCAGGCCGGCGAGGCTCTCGCTCACCCAATCTTGCGCCGCGACGCGCGCGAAGTTCAGCGCCTGAGCCGACGTGCGCCCGGCGGCGCTCGCGACCACCGCGCGCACCGCCTCGCGGTCGGGCGCTGCGCGAAAATAGATCGCGACCTGCCAGCGCCCCCCGCTGGCGTCGAACAGGCTCACGGCGGCATCGTCAGCGGCGAAGTTTTCGGCGAGGAGGTCGGCCAAGCAGCGCGCCGTTTGTTCGTCGGTTTTTAGGCGGGCAACCGAGGTCGCGAGTGGGTCGGCGACTGGGCGGGAAGGCATTGATTTGCTTTATGTTTTAGAACGCAACCGTCAATGAATGCCCGCTATTTACCACCGCGGCAAAAATCAGGCTGCAGCAGCCTGGGCGAAGGTTGTCCACATCGTCATATCCCGCTCCTCCACAGCATTATCCACAACTACTCCACGCGCTTTTCCCCATCCTCGCAACGGCAAATCTCGCACCGCATTGATATGACGAATCAGTTACAGTGCCGGTGATTCTCAAGTTCGCATAGGCGCGTGGGCCGCGAGCGCCGCGAACTTCGGACCAACCAAGGGCAGGATGCTTGATCGGGCCGCTTTGGGAGAAATCGCATGAACGTTGTGGTCTTCGCTTCGCGCAAGGGCGGTTCGGGCAAGAGCACGCTGGCGGCGCATCTCGCCGCGCACGTCCACAGGCCGTCGCGGCCCTGCCTGCTGATTGACTCCGATCCGCAGGGCTCGCTCACGCTCTGGCACAAGCTGCGCAACGCCGAGGATCTGCCGCTGCGGACCACGCAACGCGGTATTCCCGATATCGTCAAGGCGGCCAAGAACGACGGCATCGACTGGGTGTTGATCGATACGCCGCCGAACATGTCGGCCTGCGTCACCGACGCGATGCGCGCCGCGACCATCGTCGTGGTGCCGTGCCGGCCCGGCATATTCGATCTCGATGCGGTCCGGGAGACCGTGTCGTTTGCCCGCCAGTCGCGCCGGCCTTACGCGGTCGTCATCAACGGCGCGCCGCCGCGGCGGCAGGATGTCGAGTCGCCGATGGTCACGCAGGCGCGGGAAAGCCTGGGCAAGCTGAACATTCCGGTGTGGGGCGGCCAGATCACGCAGCGGGCGAATTTCTCGCTGGCGCTGGGCGACGGCGAAGGCGCCAAGGAATACGACGCCGAGTCGCAGGCGGCCGCGGAAATCGCCCGGTTGTGGGCGGCGATCGAAAGATCGGTGAAGGCGATCCACGGCGTCCATGAGGGCGCCGCCATGCACCGCATCGCGGCTTGAACGGAGCGCGTCCAGGAAAAGTGGGAACCGGTTTTCCGTCCGGACGCGCGACAAAATGAAAGACTAATACGGGTTATACGGCCGCAGCACGTAGTATTGCGGCGGCGGCGGTTGCGGCGGCAGGTAGGCCGGCTGCCCGGCATAGTAAGACTGCGGCTGGCCGTAATAAGGCTGCTGCGCGTAATAGGGCTGCGGCTGCCGGTAATATTGCTGTCCATAGGGCGACGGCTGGTCGTAATCGGGCGCGATCTGCATCGGCTGTGCGGCGGTTTGCTCGACCGGCGCGCTCCGCCGCGCCACCGCCGGGCTTTGGCCCGCCGGCGTGTGGCCGGAAACCACCACGATCGTGTTGCCCATGCCTTCGGCATTGACCAGGCCGAACAGCGTCGCCGCATGCGCCGGCGCCAGCCGCACGCAGCCGTGCGACACCGGCAGGCCGAGATGCTTGACGTCGAAGAAGCCGTGGATGGCATGGCCCTTCATGTCGAAGAAGATCGTATGCGGCATCGGTGCGTTGTCCCACTCCTGCGAGAGATGGTCGGCGTCCATGCGGTTCGGCTTGAATGTGCCGTTCGGCGTGTCATAGCCGGCGCGCCCGGTCGAGACCGGCCAGACGTAGCGCGGCGCGCCGTCGACCGCGACCGACATCTGCTGCGTGGTCTTGTCGATAGTGACGACGATGTTGGCGCGCGCCAGCGAGGCGCACGGAAGCGCCAGCGCCGCTGCCAGAAGCGAGGCGGGGAGGAAAAAACCGAAACGCATGAACGCACCCGATGGGATAACGCGGCAATCGCCCTCTGCAGGAAGTCTCCTGCGGAATTTTGGTTCAATCAAGGGTATCGCTGCGCCAAAGCGGCGCAATGGTGAACGACCCGGGCGAAATGTTGAATGAAATACGGCAGGAAAGGTTAGTCCGGCGCCGCCATCACGATTGCGTGGGGCGACGGAAGAAAAGTCAGTGCCGTTTGAAATACTGCACCGCGCGTTCGTGCCGCTCAGCCGCCGCGCGCGTGTCGAAGGTGCCGAGGTTGCGGCGCTTGCCGGTCTTCGGGTTCTTCTTGCGCGAATAGAGCCGGTACTTTCCTGAAGGAAGCTTGCGGATCATGGTCGGGTGAAAACACGGGACATGATGTCCTCAAAAGAATACGGGCATGTCGCCGCAAATTTTGCGTCGTTCAATCCCGTCTCCTTTGCCGCCTCGATGCGGGCTCTGCGCTAGGCGCGTGATGGCCTCGCCGATCCGCGGCCGCAGGCCAAGATTGTCGGCCAGCACATCAACCGCCATGCGCCCCGCCGAAGGCGGCCTCGATGCGATCATCGCCGTTCTTGGATCACAACCTTCCGCGGCAGCGAGCGCACCAGCAGGCCGTGAAAGACCCTGGCCGACAGACTCTGAACCATCCCGGTCTGCAAAATGGACCCAATCGTCCATTGCATGCCACTTGTTTTACGATCGGGGGCGCGTTCTGAGCGAGCGCATGGACGCTTGCGGCGCCTGCCCCCTGGCTCTGGGCATAGGCCATCAAAGGCGTCGTTGCCAGCATGAGCATGGCGGCAGTTAAAGTCATCGCGAGCTTTTTCATCAGACCCTCCTCTTTAGATCAAAGCTCATCTTGCGCTGCCCTACCACCTCCAGCGCATCCACAATATCAGCAATCTCCCAGAGACGGGAAGTAACGCCAGCGACCATCGCTGGCGTGGTCCGCAGCGTCTTATGGATTCGCACGAAATTACAGTACATCGCGAACAGCGCGACGGAATGCGTGTGATTTTCGACCTTCTTTGAGAATGCGTTTGTGAGCCGAGTAAATCGACGATTGTGCATTCGTTGGCTGAGGGGGTGAGGCTTTGCCTTATTCAAAGGAGCCCACTACCGGCGGGCGCCTCAGGATGACGGTCAACAAATGGCGCGCCAGCGCGCTAATAGACTCTCACCCGAACCCCGCCCGCTTCAGCCGCACGATGGCCTGATCGAGCGCGGAGAGAAAGCTGGAGCGGTCGCGCGGCGAGAACGGTTTTGGGCCGCCGGTGATCTCGTCGGCGCTGCGCAGCGAATCCATCAGATTGCGGGTGGCGAGCGTGAGGCCGATCGAATCCTTAGTGAAGGCGCGGCCGTTCGGCGCGATCACTTCGGCGCCGGATTTGACGCAGCGGCTCGCCAGCGGCACGTCCGCCGTGATGACGATGTCGCCGGTGCCTGCGCGCTCCGCGATCCAGTTGTCCGCCTCGTCCATGCCGGCACCGACCACGACGCGCTCGATCAGCGGGCCGCCAGCAAAAGTGGCCTTCGGTTTTGCGTCCGGCGGCCCGCCAAAAATGCCATCGCGAGGAATCGCGATGGGGCTGTTGCTGACCACCAAGACTTTGATGGCCGCACCCTTGAGCGCATGCCGCTCGGCGACGCGATAAATCTCCCGCTTTACCGGGCAGGCATCGGCGTCGATGTAGAGGGTGATAATGTGGGAAAGTCCATCTGGCTTGAAAGGTGGTACCATTCGAGGAGAAGCTCGTTGAACAATTGTCCCGCGGCTTTGTCGTAGTACGCATTAATGCGTCAAAGCATTGAATGATGTCGAACTGACAGTTCTGTAGGATCAACAGCCCCGGCCAGTGCGCGCCGATTGCCAATTTCAAGTCGTCCGGTACCGGCTTCGTGAAGTCCAAGCAATTCGAGGCTGTACACATCAAAGTGAGCAACAGAACTGAATTGGGCATAGATCGTGTCGTAATGACGCGCTAACTCCTCTTTGCCTATTTGTAATTCCGTCAATCGGGGCAACGAATCGCGCAGCTTGGCCATGGCGAAGATCCAAAGCTTCCCATTTTCGCATTTCGTATTCTGTTCTTTCGTAAGCTCTTCGGTCACCCATTTAGGAAGCTTGCCCAGGCTCTTTTCATAATCCTGGCGCGCGGACTTGTTGCGCATCAACAATCTAGCTTTCGAAAGAAAGTAGAGCATATATTTCTTGTGCTCTTCAGCGTCTGTTTGTCTCGCCAACCATGAAAAGCGAACCGTTTGCTCATATCGATCTCTTAAAAGGGACATTGCTGCGTGAGTCAGTCCCCAACTGGCATTCATCCGTATACCGAGGCTCATCACCTCGGATATGTGCATCATACGAGTTCCAAAAAGTTGGCGCTCGTTATCGATAATGCGCTTCTGGCCGCCCGCTAAGACGTGAAATTCCTCCCAAGTTCTTTGAGTAAGCAGAATTAGCGCCTGTACAGGCGGCTTAGTCGTGAACGGCCCTAGATGATCGAGCACAGTCGGACCTGGCATGCTTCGTATCGAAGCAAAGTTTTGATGATCAGTCTGGAATTGATGTCCTCAAAATCGAGCCCCTCACACCCTCTCCACGAAACTATCCACCACGCGCTTCTCGCCGGCGCGGTCGAAGGCGATGGTGAGCTTGTTGCCGTCTATTGCAGTGACGTTGCCGTTGCCGAATTTCTGGTGGAAGACGCGGTCGCCCAGCGTGAAGGCGGAGACAGCACCGGTCGATTTCGCCACCAGCTCGCCTTCGATGGTGAGCGGCAGGCGGCGGGCGCCGCCGGGGCTACGCTCCTCGCGGGCGCGCCAGGGGGAGGGGGATGAGGTGTCGTCGTCGGCACTGAAGCCCGAGCGCCGCGCCCCCTCACCTGGTCGAGCGTCGCTACCCCCCTCCCTGGCCCTCCCCCTCAAGGGGGGAGGGGATGCGTCGTTGCTATCGTCCCGCCCGTAGCGCGCGCCGGTCTCGGAAAAGCCGCCGCCGCCCTTTTTGGCTTGCGCGCGCTGCCAGCCCGGCGTCGCGTAGTTGGAGCCGAACGCGGTCGTCGCGTCGAAGCGCGAGGCGCCGTAGCCGCCATAACCGCCAAAGCCACCTTGCGCCTCCGTCACTTCGACATTGGCTTCCGGCAGTTCGTCCAGAAAACGCGAGGGAATATTGGTCTGCCACAGGCCGTGCATGCGCCGGTTGGTGGCGAAATAAATTTTGGCCCGCTTGCGCGCCCGCGTGATGCCGACATGAGCGAGCCGGCGCTCCTCTTCCAGCCCGGCGCGGCCTTGATCGTCGAGCGTGCGCTGGTGCGGAAACAGGCCTTCCTCCCAGCCGGGCAGGAACACGGTGTCGAATTCGAGCCCCTTGGCCGAGTGCAAAGTCATAATATTGACGGCGTCGGCCTCGGCGGCCTTCTCGTTGTCCATGACCAGCGAGATGTGCTCCAAAAAACCCTGCAGGTTCTCGAACTCCTCCATGGAGCGCACGAGCTCTTTCAGGTTCTCGAGCCGGCCGGCGGCGTCGGCGGAGCGGTCCTTCTGCCACATCTCGGTATAGCCGCTTTCGTCGAGCACGATTTCCGCGAGCTGGGTGTGCGGGAGATTGTCGCGCTGCTTGCGCCAGCGTTCGATCGAGTCGAGGAGGCCGCGCAGCGCGCCACGCGGCTTCGGCTTCAATTCGTCGGTCGCGACCATGGCGCGCGCGGCTGCGGTGAGCGGCACGCGGCGTTTGCGGGCGTGATCGTGCAGGAGCTGCACGGTGGCGTCGCCCAGCCCGCGCTTCGGCACATTGACGATGCGTTCGAAGGCGAGATCGTCGGTCGGCGAATTGATCACCCGCAGATAGGCAAGCGCGTCGCGGATTTCGGCGCGCTCATAGAAGCGCGGGCCGCCGATGACGCGATAGGGCAGGCCGAGCGTGACGAAGCGGTCCTCGAATTCGCGCATCTGGAACGAGGCGCGCACCAGGATGGCGATCTCGTTGAGCGCGTGCGGTTTTCCCGATTCATCTGCGCGCTGCAATTGCTCGATCTCCTCGCCGATGGCGCGGGCTTCTTCCTCGGAGTCCCAGGCGCCGGTGACGGTGACCTTCTCGCCGGGCACGTCGTCGGTGCGCAGCGTCTTGCCGAGCCGGCCCTCGTTGTGGGCGATCAGGTGCGAGGCGGCGGCGAGGATGTGGCCGGTGGAGCGGTAATTGCGCTCCAGCCGGATCACCGTGGCGCCGGGGAAATCGTGCTCGAAGCGCAGGATGTTGTCGACCTCGGCGCCGCGCCAGCCGTAGATCGACTGGTCGTCGTCGCCGACGCAGCAAATGTTTTTGGCGGCGGGCGACGGACTCGCTTGACCACCTCCCCCTGGAGGGGGGAGGTCGGCCCGCGTTAGCGGGCCGGGAGGGGGTGAATTAGATTGCGCTGCAGTCACCCCACCCCGCTCGCTTCGCTCGCGACCCTCCCCCTCCAGCGGAGGGTGAGGTGCAGCTTGAGCGCCGCGCTGCGCCAACAGCCGCAGCCAGAGATACTGGGCGACGTTGGTGTCCTGGTATTCGTCGACCAGGATGAACTTGAAGCGGCTCTGGTACTGGCGCAGCACCTCAGGCTGCTCGCGGAACAGCCGGATGTTCTCCAGCAGCAGGTCGCCGAAATCGGCGGCGTTCAGGATTTTCAGCCGCTCCTGGAACGCCTTGTAGAGCTTCAAACCCTTGCCGTTGGCGAAGGCGGCGGCTTCGCCCGCCGGCACCTGCTCGGGGGTGAGGCCGCGATTCTTCCAGCCGTCGATC
>Ga0187871_10001905_pt1 | contig 17584 bp, 21 predicted proteins | sample June2016WEW_16_1_FD_132988 | JGI IMG/M metagenome (GOLD analysis project Ga0187871, IMG submission 132988) | Peatland microbial communities from SPRUCE experiment site at the Marcell Experimental Forest, Minnesota, USA - June2016WEW_16_10 | ecosystem: Environmental > Terrestrial > Soil >...
CTCGTACACGAATTGACTCTTGAAATCCCGCGCGCGCACTCGCGTAATCATAAAGACACCGAGACTTATGATAACCCGGTCAACTCCGGCCCGCGGTTTCGTGCCATGATCGACTCCAACATATCCGGAATCTCAAACACCGCCCGGTTCGACTGCGCGGCGGCATTAGCCCGCATCCGCGCGTAAGTGGCTGGCTCCAGCAACTCGTCTACGGCCGCTCCGATCGCGCGGAAATTGCGCAAAACCATGCCCACCGCCTGCTCCCGCACCCACTCGCAGTTATACCGTTCTTGCGGCAGGTTCCAGGCATTTCGCTCCACGATGACCGGCAACTTCATGGCGATGGCCTCGCTGATACTGCCTGGCCCCGGCTTGCCGATGAAGAAATCCGAGAGATGCATGTAATAAGGCACTTCGCGGGTGAAGCCTTCCACAAATATCGGAATGCGCGAGGGCATCGCGCGCAACTTCGCCGCCAGTTTCTGATTGCGGCCGCAGATCAGAATCAATTGCAACGGCCGCGCCGCGGCTTCCAGGCGATGCGCGATTTCGAGCATCGCCGCCGAGCCTTCCCCCCCGAATAACACCAATCCCGTCGGCCAGCCGGGATTCAATCCCAGACGTTGCCGCTGCGCGCCGCGATCGGCCTCCACGGGTTCGTAGAAGCGCGGGTTCAGAATCATGCCCGGCGCGCGAAAAATGAAGCGATCCGCGTGCCCTAATTCGCGCGCCTGCGCCACTGCGCGGTCCGACCCGCAGATGAAATACTGCTCCTGCCGCTCGATCCAGAAGTGCGGCGGATAGTCCGCGATATCCGTCAGGATGGTCACCAGCGGCGTGCCTGGCAGCGCCGCCTCCAGGCTTAATTTCAAAGCCCGGTTGAAATTCGGGATCAACGATACCACCATATCCGGCCGACCCTCGCGCCAGAAATCCCGTAACAAACGCACCAGGCGGGACTGAAACAAACGAATCACAACATGTAATCCCTTAAGTAACTCGCCCGATCCTAACGTCCAGCCTTTCTTTAGCATCAGGTTGTAATAGTCTTGCAGCCGGATGCCCGTGATCCGGCGAAAGATATCCAGGTTGTCCAGTTGTTCCTGCAGGTTTACCATGCGGATTTCCCACGGCCGGCCCTGCTCGGCTATCACCTGCTGCAATGCCATAGCCGCGCTGCGATGCCCGCCACCCGCATCGAAGTAAATGAAATCGAGCTTTTTCATACCTTACGATTTCACCAAGCTTTTGCCTAAATGTCATGCTCTTGTAGGATTATGGGACTATAAATTAGGGTGGGATGGTGTTAGAGTTCATCACGGCTCGGGATTACAGCCTCATGCACCGCGTGCATCGTTGGCCCGCACCGCGCTGGATCCGCGTATGGATGATCTGCGCCACGCGCGGCGGCGATGGCTGGCTGTGGTATGCCATGGGTATCGTGATCCTGCTTTTCGGCGGTGCCTCGCGCGTCGCAGCCGTGGGCGCCGCGGCGATTGCGGCGGGCCTGGGTATCGCAGCATTCCTTTTCCTGAAGAAACGTACTAACCGCAACCGGCCCTGCGCCATCGAGCCGCACTGCTGGGCCACGCTCTTGCCCCCCGATCGTTTCTCGTTCCCCTCCGGCCACACCATTACCGCCTTCGCGGTGGCGCTTTCGCTTTCGGCTTTCTATCCGGCCTTGCTGCCTGGCTTGCTATTCTGCGCCGCGAGCATCGCGCTCTCGCGCATTCTGCTCGGAATGCATTTTTTGAGTGACGTCGTAGCAGGTGCGCTGATTGGCTCCAGCCTGGCGTATGGCGCCGTCTGGCTGGTCCGGTAGTTCCGTATCTGCATCCCCTGGCGTATACTAAACATCGAGAGATTATGCTCAGTATGCGCAACCTATGCGCGGTCCTCGTCTGTACCGCCTGCTTGGCAGCGGCCGCGCCACCGCCCGAACCGCCTTCTCTGCAACTGCAGTATGATCGCCTGGCCAGCGCCCTGACGCTGCTGAACGACGCCGACCGCAAGATCGTCAACGAAGCCGCGCAACTGATCCGCGAGGGTGAACACGCCGGCGCGCTGGCTCGTCTTTCCGCGCTCACGCATTCCAATCCCGACAACTCGTCCCTGCGCATCCTGATGGCCTACGCCCAGCTTCAGCTCGGCAACCTGACCGGCGCGTTCGATGAAGCCAAGAAAGCTCACGACGCGCCCAACGGAAATAGTTACAGGTGCTACTTCCTGGCTAAGATCGCCTTCCTCACGGGCGATAACGTCACCTGCCGGCGCGAAACCGAGCACGTCAAGAACGCCGGCGATATGCCCCAGGAAGTGAAGCAGTTGCAGAACGATCTGAAGAAAGCCAAAGCCAGGAGCTAATTCCAATCCTGCTACAATCGCCGTATGTTTAGAGGAGTGGAGCACACCGCAATCGCCTCACCCGATCCCCGCGCGCTGGCTGAATGGTACGCCGCGCATCTCGAGTTCGTCATCAACTACGAGTACGCCGGCAACTACTTCGTACGCGCGTCGAATGGCACGATGTTGGAGATCATTCCCGGCAAGGGCCCGCTGGCGCCGCCCCAATTCGACGATCCAGGCATCCGCCACCTGGCCATCGACGTCGACGATTTCGATGCCGCGCATGCGCGCCTCCAGGCCGCCGGCATCCAATTCCTGGGCGAGCCGATGAACAAACAGGGCAACCGGCTTTTGTTTTTCGCGGATCGCGACGGCAACATCCTGCATCTGATTCAGAGGGAAAGGCCGCTCCCCTAAAATTGTGCTGCGCCGGGTCTTCAAGGCTTTTCATTATCGTGAATTCCGCTTGCTATGGTTCGGCGCTTGCACGTCGTCGATCGGCACATGGATGCAGGTCGTGGCCCAGAGCTGGCTGGTGCTTTCGATCTCGGGATCCGCATTTCTTCTGGGTGTCGACGGCTTCCTGGGACAAATCCCGATCCTGCTGTTCTCGCTGATCGGGGGCGTGATCGCCGACCGCATCGACCGCCGCCGCGTGCTGCTGGGATCCCAATACGTGCAGATGACCTGCGCGTTCCTGCTGACCGTTCTGATCGCGTTTAAAGTCGTCAAGGTCTGGCACATCCTCGGCCTGTCTTTCGTGGTGGGCTGCGCGCAGTCCTTTGGAGGGCCCGCCTACCAGGCCCTCGTGCCCATGCTCGTCGAAAAAGAAGACTTGCCGAACGCCATCGCGCTCAATTCCATCCAGTTCAACCTGGCGCGTGTCATCGGTCCTATGCTGGGCGGCCTGGCGCTCACCGGCTTGGGCGCGGCCTGGTGTTTCGGTCTCAACGGCCTGTCTTTCGTCGCGGTAATCGTCTCCCTGCTCATGCTGACGGTCAAATTCGTGCCGCGGACCACGGGCGAATCCATTTTGACCGGGGTGAAACAGGGTATCGGATTCGTGCGCAAGCAGGGCGCCATGGTGGGGCTGATCGCGCTGGCGTTTTTGATGACCGCGCTCGCCATTCCTGTCCTCACCTTTCTGCCGGTCTTCGCCAAAGACGTGTTTCATCGCGGACCGACCACCTTCACCATCCTCCTCTCGTGCTCGGGCGCCGGCTCGGTGGCGGGCGCACTGATTGTGGCCGCCTTTGGCAACGTCCGGAACAAAGGCCAAGTCGCGCTTCTGACGCTGTTGCTGCTGGGCGGCGGCATTACGGGGTTCGCCCTCTCCAAGATGATCGTATTGAGTTGCCTGCTCCTTTTTGTGTCGGGCGCAGCCATGATGGGGGTCTTCTCCATGATCAGTTCGCTGGTGCAACTGATCACCGCCAACGAAATGCGGGGGCGCGTGATGAGCGTCTACAACGTAGCCTTCCGCGGCGGTATGCCGCTGGGCAGCCTGGCTACCGGTTGGCTGGTGCCCAGATATACCGCGCCTCACGTGCTGGCCGTGAACGGCCTGTTGTTGATCGCCGTGGGGTTCTATTTCCTGCTCGTGCAGCGGCGGGTGGCCGCCCTCTGAGTGGGGCAGGCGTCTACGCCGTGCATGGCTTCTCCAGAACCCGCTGAAGCGGGACTTAAGAGTCCCGCCGGCAGGCTTAAAGCGACGCTTAAAGCGTGCGCCACTGGCGGGCGGGGCTTTCTCCGGAACCCGCTTTACATCGGCCGGATGGGATCCCTGGGCCGGCGCGGCTTGCCCGGCTGAGCCGGCACGAAGTAAACCGCTGCCTTCCCCGCACCGCCATCGCGCGCTACATAAAAAGGTCCCTGTCCAATCCCGTTCATCAGGAACACGGACGAATCGCCAAACCGATCGAGACGCGTAGGCGTGAAGCTTAGGTCCACGGTCTGCTCGGGCGAGCGCGATGCGATGTCGTAGACCGCCAATTTACGGCTGCCGGCGTTGGCCACGTATAGCCGCCGCCCGTCGGCCGAGATCTGCAACCCTGAAGGCGAAGCGATGCCGCTGTCGTTTGCAAACGGCACCACGGATGGCGTGCGGGCGTAATTCTGCACCTGGAAGATCTGCTGCGCCTGGCTATCGGCGAAATACAGGCTGCTCCCCGCCACCGTCAGTGCCGACGGGTTGGCGGCCACCGCGATCCGCTCGGTACCCGCCGCCACGCTAGCCAGGTAAATGCCGCCCGATTCGCTAGATGTCACCGCCAGAATCAGGCGCTGTCCGTCGAAAGCCAGGGCCGTCACGGGTCCCGGAAGGCCGGCCAAGTCGATCGGCGCGCCGGCCGCCGGTGCAGCCGTTAGGCCGCTGAGAATCTGCCCCTGCGCGCTTGCCGGCGCGTAAATCGCCGCAATGTTATTGTCCGCCCAAGCAAAATAGCTGGGTTTGGCGATGGCTCCGCCGACCGCTGAAACCGCCAGGGCGGTCGTGCGTAGCCCGTTATAGACAAAGAGCTTGCCGTTTTGCACAGCCAGCGCGGCCGACCCGTCCGGCGAGACTGCGGCGGCGGCCAGTCCGGCGACTGTGGCATTGCCGAGATAAGCGGCCCCGGGAATCCCCAGCATCGGCCTGATCGCGCCTGCCTGCATATCGAAAATGAAGCCCGTCACCGGTCCGTTCACTCCGGCCGAGGACTGCGCCCAGCCCGCGGCGGCGAGCGCGGCAAATGCCACAAGGAGTCTGCCAGTATGCATATCCTAATAGACGCTTAAACGGTCCGAAATTCTCATACCGCCACTCCGGCAGTATAGCGCTATTATAGGATTCCATGAAGGTTGCGGTGGCAAGCGATCATGCCGGTTACCCCTTGAAGGCGCGGGTGATCGAAGAACTAGGTGATTTGGGCCACGAAACCGTCGATCTCGGCACGGATTCGACCGACCCGGTGGACTATCCGGATTATTCGCGCGCGGCGGCCGAGGCCGTCCTCGATGGCCGCGCCGACCGCGCCGTCCTGCTGTGCGGCAGCGGCGCGGGCGCCTGCGTGGCCGCTAATAAGTTCAAGGGCATCCGGGCGGCCACCTGTCACGATCCCTTTTCCGCCCATCAATCCGTCGAGGACGACGATGTTAACGTGATGTGCCTCGGAGCGCGCGTGGTCGGCCCCGCGTTGGCCGTTGAACTGGTGCGCAGCTATATCGGCGCCCGGTTCTCCGGAGCTGAGCGTCACAAACGCAGGCTGGGCAAAATCGCCGGATTCGAAGCGCAGTTCGGGCGGTAGGCATTTCCCGCATGAGTGTCTTCGAGAAGACCTTCCGCGTGTCTACGCGGGGCCATTCCGACATATTGGATATCACCCCCCAGATCGCCCGCATCGTAGCCGAGAGCGGTGTGCGGCAAGGCATTGTCAACATCGCCGGCGTCGGCTCCACGCTGGGTATCACCACCCTGGAATTCGAGCCGGGATGCGTGGCGGACCTGCGCCGCGCGCTCGAACAGATCGCTCCGGCCGATGCCGATTATGCGCATAACGCGCGCTGGGGCGATGGCAACGGATACGCGCACCTGCGTAGCGCCCTGGTCGGTACCGCGCGCAGTTTTCCCGTCAGCCAGGGGCGCGTGGGCACCGGCACGTGGCAGCAAATCGTGCTCTGCGATTTCGACAATCGCGCGCGCGATCGCCAGGTGGTGGTCACCGTGGTGGGCGAATGAGCGAGCGGCGCGCGGAACCCCGGTTTTGGTGTTCGGACCTGATCAAGGTGCGCATCGAATCATCCAGCCAACCGGTGGATCTGATCGCCAACCTCGAAGATATCTCGCCATCGGGAGCGTGCCTGCAGTTCGATCGGCCCGTCCCGCCCGGCAGCCGGCTCAGCCTGATGCTCGGCCGGTACAAGTTCCGCGGCCGGACACAGTATTGCGCCTACGATGAAATCGGGTATTTTGTGGGAGTGCGCTTCGATGCCGGCCGGAAATGGTCGCGCCGTCTCTACCAGCCGAAGCACTTGCTCGATCCGGCGCGGTTGATCGTCTCCGGATCCGCGCCTAAATCGAAACTCAAGACGAACGCTTGACCACCGCGTCCGTGCTCCAGGCGCCATCCTCTGTGCCGATCTTCAGCGTCATGGTGTCGCCGGCAACGGTTCCGGTGATCAGCAAGGTGACCGGGTTCCCCTGCCATTCCGAGGCCACTGTCAGCGAGATTTTATCGCCGTCGAGCGAACCTTTGGTGATGGCATGCGGCTTGTCTCCGGCGTTCGTCATCGTGCCGGTGACGCGCGCGCCGTCGGCTTTCAGGTCCAGTACGATCTCGGAGCCGGCGCCTTCCATCGGCCCTCTCCACTTGCCGGTCACGTCGGCGGCAAGGGCGCTTGCGGCCAACGCCATCGGCAATAGGACAGACATCGAAATCGCACGCAACATGATAGCGGTCCTCGTCTGTATCATACCGGTTTGCAGCGTTCGGCAGGCTCCTGCCAGAGCCGGTATCCGCCCCGGAAGGCGTTTTCGTTGCTGCCCAGGCGCGCGCCGGGCGGAAGTTTTTTCAGCGTTTTTGAATTGCCGCCGCCCAGGACCACGTAGTCGGGTTCCAGCGCGCACTTCAGCCGTTCCACCACATCGAAGACACATTCCCGCCACTTCTTCTTGCCCAGCCGTTTCAGGCCGCGGATGCCCAGGTAATCCTCGTAGGTGCGGCCGTGCTTATAAGGCAGGTGCGCCAGTTCCATGGGCTCCAGCACGCCGTCTACGATCATCGCCGAGCCTAGCCCGGTACCCAGCCCGAGGAATAGCATGCGTCCCGACTCGTAGTGACCCAGCGCCTGCATCGCCGCGTCGTTGATGACCTTGACCGGACACCCCAGCGCCTTCTTAAAGTCGAAACCCACCCAGCCGTGCCCCAGATTGTGCGGTTCGCCGACGGGTTTGCCGTGAACCACCGGACCCGGGTACCCGATCGATGCCACCGAGTATTCCCAGCCGTCGATCGCCTTCCGCACCTCAGCCACCATTTTCCGCGGCGTCATCTTCGGTCCGGATGGGATCTCGATGAATGGCTTGTGGCCGGTGGCCAGCGCTTTCACGTGCGTGCCGCCAACGTCCAGCACCAGGATCTGTTGTGGCGCCCGCTTCAGCGTGCCGCGGCGAACTTCAGTTCGCCGGTCTCCCGTGATTTGCACAGTCGCGTCCTATTCCACGGTGACGTGCGTGCCCTTCACCTCGTGCCGCGATAAGTTATTGATGCGGTCGTCGAGCACACTGCGCACGCCCTTCAAAAACTCCACGCGCGAGTTGCGAAAATGGTCCTTCGTCGCTTCGGACCAGGCCTTCCGGAAGAACGGCTTCACATTCAGACAGTAGAAGCAGCCCGGAGCGTCAATGTTTGTCTTTTCGTCTGCCATAATCAATTCTCCCTCATTTCCACGGTCAATACTTTGTTTTCCAGCCTGGCGTGCGCCGGCGTCAGCGCCGCCATCGAAGTGGGCAGGCCGATGTGCCGGCGCAAAGTCCCGATCTGCACCACCAACTCATCCCCCTTCTTGAACAACCCGACTTCACCCTTCACGGCGAAGGGTAGTTGCAATTGCACTTCGAAATGTCCATCGCGCTTGCTGAAGCTATAGGGCGCTTCCGTACGCGTCACGGCCGCCGGGTCCTCGTCATCCGCATACAGCGCCCGCGCCAACTCCTGCAGACGCTCGGCGCCCAGCACCTCGTGCGTAAACAGAGGCACGCGCCTCACTGGGACCGGTGAAAAGTAGGCGTCAATCTCCGCCAGCACTCGCTGCTGCGACTCCCGCCACTCCGCGAAGAAGGAATCTGTAATAGCCTCCGGCAGCACGCGATTCACGATAATGCCGTCCACCGTAAGCCCGTGCAGCGAGAAGTACACGAACGCGCGCTGTGTCTCGCGCAGCACCATCTTCTCCGGATTGGTTACCAGCCGCACGCTCGTGATCCGCGGATTTTCCAGCAGTTCATCGATGCCATCCAGCTTCCCAAACAGGTCCTGAATATTGGCGAAGTAACTGTCGGTCGGCAGTTCCACCGGCGAGACCCGGTTGGCCAGCGGGCGCACAGCCTTCAATACCGTACGCTGAAACGGGAAGATATGCTTCATGTACCAGTCGAGCGTGGTAGGCATGCTCACGAACCGCATGGATTCGGCCGTCGGCGCACAGTCCAGCACGATCACGTCGTAGCGCTGCTCGCGCCGGAACTGGTTCACCCACATCATGGCGCTCAACTCTTCCATGCCGGGCAGAATGGCCAGTTCTTCCGCTTCCACGTCGCTGATGCCCGTGGTGCGCAGCACCGAAATCACGTAAGCCGAGATTTCGCGCCAATGCCGTTTGATTTCCTTCTGTATGTTGACTTCATGGATCGCCAGCTTATCCCCGATCGGATAAGGATCGCCGGTTTTCTCGTGGAACAGGCTGGTTTCCAGGTCGAAGGAATCGGCCAGACTGTGCGCCGGATCCACGCTCATCACCAGCGTGCGATAGCCGAGCCGCGCTAATTGCACCCCCGTCGCCGCCGCCAGGCTGGTCTTGCCGACGCCGCCCTTCCCGCTGAACAGCAAGATGCGCATACGACCATTCTAGATCACCCGCGGCGCCCGCTCTTGGCTGCCGTGCGCATACCATAATAGGATGCTCGTGTTAGCCTCCCGCTCTCCGCGCCGCCGCGACATCCTGCAGCAGGCGGGTATCCCATTCAGGATCCAGCCCGCGGACGTCGACGAAACGCCGCTGCCCGGCGAGGCCGCTCGAGACTACGTGATCCGCATTGCACACGCGAAAGCCGTAGCGGTTACCTCCGCGCCCGGCGAGATCGTCCTGGCCGCCGATACCACCGTCTCCATCCACGGCGAGATCCTGGCCAAGCCGCTGGACGCCGCCGACGCCCGCCGCATGCTGAATCTGCTTTCCGGCCAGCGCCACGAAGTGCTCACCGGCATCTGCCTCCGGTCGCCCGCCCGTCTGATCGAAGATTGCGCCGAAACCAGCGTCTGGTTCGCGCCGCTTTCACCCCAGGAAATCGCGGACTATGCCGCCAGCGGTGAGCCCATGGACAAGGCTGGCGCCTACGCCATCCAGGGCTTGGCCGCCAAATTCATCCAGCGCATCGAAGGCTGCTATTTCAACGTCATGGGATTGCCGGTAGCCCTGGTCTATAGGCACTTAAAAGAGAGGTGAACGCGCCGTCTCTTGAAATCCTGCATTGCGAAAAACTCCCGCGGAACAAATCCCCGATGCCCTGCGTTTATCCTCCATAAAGGAGTGTCATGCAATTCTTCTGGCAGGATCTCCGCTATGGCTTCCGCACTCTGCTGCGGAATCCGGGTTTCTGCGCGGTCGCCGTTCTGGCGCTGGCCTTGGGAATTGGCCCCAACACCGCGATCTTTACCATGGTGAACGCGGTGCTGCTACAGCCGTTGCCGGTTCCCGACCCCAACCGCGTGGTCATGATCTGGGGAACGGTGCTCAAGTCCGGCTTCGACCAGATGCCGGTCAGCGCCGCCGATTATTTAGATTGGAAACGGCAAGCCCACTCATTCGACCAGATGTCCGCAGCTTTCGCGATCCCCGAATTCGGTCTGAATATCAGCGGTGTGGGCGATCCCGAGCGTGTATCGGCCGCGCTCGCATCCAGGGAATTCCTGCCGGCGCTGGGCATCCACCCGATCGTGGGCCGCAATTTTCTCCCCGCGGAAGACGCCCCCGGCGGACCGCCCGCGGTGCTCATCGGCAATGCCCTGTGGCAGCGCCGCTTTCATTCCGATCCCGCGGCCGTGGGACGCACGCTGACCGTCGATGGCATTCCGCGCACCGTCGTAGGCGTCGTCCCGCATGAACTTGGAGAATTGGTCGCCGCGGACCTGTGGCTGCCCACCGCCATCGATCCCAACAATCCCCAACGCCAGCAGCATGAATATGGCATCGTGGCGCGCTTGAAGGCGGGCGTGACCGTCGCCCAGGCACGGGCCGAGATGACCGTGATCGCGAAACGCCTGGAGCGCGCCTACCCCGCCAGCAACACCGGCTGGGGCGTCACCCTATTTCCCATGGCGGAGATGTTCACCGGCCGCATCCGCCCGGTCCTGCTGATTTTGCTGGGCGCCGTCGGGCTGCTGCTGTTGATCGCCTGCGCCAATCTCGCCAACCTGCTGCTGGCGCGTGCCGCCACCCGCGAGAGGGAGATCGCCATACGCGGCGCGCTGGGGGCGGCCCGCGGCCGAATCCTCCGCCAGTTGCTGACCGAAAGCCTGGTGCTGTCCTGCGGTGGAGGCGCGCTCGGGCTCGTCCTGGCTGTTTGGGGAGTGCGAGCCATGCGCGGCGCGGTTCCCGATATGTTTCCCATGCTGCAACACATGCGGCTGGATCTGCCCGTGCTGGCATTCACCTTCGGTATATCGGTTCTTACCGGCCTTCTCTTTGGCCTGGTTCCCGCATGGAGAGCCTCCCGCACCGATCTGAACACCACCCTCAAGGAAGCCGCCGGACGTGCGGAGAGCGCCGGCGGATCGCAGCGTATCCGCAGCTTCCTGCTGGCATCCGAAGTAGCCTTTGCGGTGCTCCTTTCGATCAGCGCCGGTTTGTTGTTGCGCAGCTTCGTGCGGGTCACAGAAATCGACCCGGGCGTGCGCACCGCGAACATCCTCACCCTGATGATCAGCTTGCCCGAGACGAAATACAACACGCCGCGCAAGCGCTCGGACTTCTATAAGAATCTCATGGATCGTCTGGAAGCGCTGCCAGGGGTACGATCGGCAGGAGCCGTCATGATCCTGCCGCTACGCGTGTCCATCCTCTCGTTCCGCATCGGAGTGAACGGCTTCGATATCGAAGGCCGCCCTCCTGTCGCCAAGGACAAACAGCCGCTAGCCGATTACCGCACCGCCACCCCCGGATATTTCAATACCATGGGGATCGCGCTGCGGCGGGGCCGCCTGTTCGACCGGCACGACGACCAGGATGCCAAACATGTGGTCGTCGTCAACGAAGCCATGGTCCGCAAACAATTCCCGCACGAGAATCCGCTCGGTCGACATATCCTCATGGGTGAGCGCCTGGAAATCGTGGGCGTGGTGGCGGATGCCAAACTCTATGGCCTGGACGCGCCGATCGAGCCCGCGGTTTACGTTCCGCTGATGCAGAATCCCGGCGTTTTCCGCGAGGCCATCGTGGTACGCACCGAAGGCGATCCCGCAGCCATGGCGCCTACCGTGCGCCGCGAGATTCTGAAGCTCGATCCCGAGCAGCCGGCCTCAAACGTGCGTACGATGCAGCAGGTGCTCTCCGATTCCCTGATGCTGCGCCGTGTCTCCATGCTGTTGCTCACCATATTCGCCTCGCTCGCGCTCACGCTCGCCACCGTCGGCATCTACGGACTTACGGCCTACGCCGTGAGCCGGCGCACGCACGAGATCGGATTGCGCGTGGCGCTGGGCGCCAGCCAGCCGCAGATCCTGCGCCTCGTGGTCGGCCGCGGATTGCTCACTTCGCTGATCGGCGCGGGTATTGGCATGGCCGCCGCCTTCGAGCTGACGCGCCTGTTGTCGGGCATGCTCTACGGCGTTACCGCCACCGATCCGCTGGTATTCGCCGGCGTGCCGTTGTTGCTGGTCGGGGTTTCCGTGCTCGCCAGTTATCTCCCGGCCCGCAAAGCAGCGCGCATCGATCCGTTGGTTGCGCTTAGGTATGAATAGAAACGGATATGATTCTCCGCCGCCGCCGGGCTTTTTAGTACAATTGCGGCATGGCCACCCAGAATTACTCCAACCATACCCGCCTGGTCTTCGGTTACCACTTCGTCCTGGCCGGCATTTTGTTCCTGACCCTGATTGGGGCGCTAGTCAATCTGCGCAGGTCGTGGGGCATCCACGGGCAGTTTTACAGCGCCGCGTTGATCGTGGTGCTGACGTTCTGCTGCGGCATGCTTTTCTATTACGTGCGCGTCTTTCCGCTCAAAGCACAGGACCGCGCCATTCGCGCCGAGGAGAATCTGCGGCACTTCGTTCTGACCGGCAAGTTGCTCGATCCGCGCCTCGTCATGGGCCAGGTCATCGCGCTGCGGTTTGCGCCGGATGAGGAATTTGTCGACCTCGCCCGAAAAGCGGCCGACGCCAACATGCCCGCCGCCGAGATTAAACGCGCCATTAAGAACTGGAAGGCGGATAATTATAGAGCGTGAGGATTACTTATGGCCCAAACCGAGTCCACCATGCCCGCGCTGGGCATACCCGCTCCGGATTTTGAATTACCGGACGTAGTCTCCGGCGCGTCCGTCAGTCTGGGTAGTTTTGCGGGCAAACAAGCCCTGCTGGTGATGTTCATCTCGCGCCACTGCCCCTACGTGCAGCACGTGAAGCACGAACTGGCGCGGCTCGGAAAAGATTATGCCCGCCAGCCGCTCGGGATCGTGGCCATTTCATCGAATTATGTTGCGCAGTATCCGGACGACGCGCCCGAACTCCTCAAGCAGATGGCGGCGGAGCTCGGCGCGAGTTTTCCGGTCTGCTACGACGAAACCCAGGAGGTGGCCAAGGCCTATGACGCGGCCTGCACGCCGGACTTTTTCCTGTTCGACGCCAACCGCCGGCTGGTCTATCGCGGCCAGTTGGATGCCGCCCGGCCGCGTAACGACATTCCGGTCACCGGGGCCGACCTGCGCGCGGCCATCGATGCCGTGCTCGCCGGCCAACCCGTGAATCCGCGACAGCGGCCCAGCGTCGGTTGCAATATCAAGTGGAAACCGTAAGCGCAGGCCCTCGACAGCGCGATCGTCATCGCACTGTAACCTGCGCCGCGATTTATCCGGCCAGAGCCGGCTGAAAGCCGGCTGCGGGCAGAATTGCCCGCCCTCCAAAAACGAAACGGACCCACTACCCATTTTTCCCTTGCCCTCGCCACCGATTCTTAGGACACTGAAACTTTGGAGGAAGAATTGGAGAAGAACGCCAGAAAAGGCTCCCTCGTCATGGAGCCGGCCGAACGCTGGACCCCGCAGGACGCCAGCGAACTCTACGACGTGGCCAGTTGGGGCAAGGGCTACTTTTCGGTCGATAGCAGCGGCCATCTGTGCGTTCATCCCAACAAGGATCCGCAGCGCTCCGTCGATCTGAAGCAGCTCGTCGATACTCTGGTACTGCGCGGCATCTCCCTGCCGGTCCTCATTCGTTTCGCCGGCATTCTGGAGCACCGCCTGGGAGAACTCGCCGGCGCTTTCCAAACCGCCATCGCCGAACATCGTTATCAGGGCACCTACTGTTGCGTCTATCCGATCAAGGTGAACCAGCAGCGCCAGGTCGTCGAAGAAGTGTTGGAGTTTGGCCGCCCCTATAAGTTTGGACTGGAGGCTGGCTCCAAGCCCGAACTGATGGCCGTCATGGCCATGGCCGACAACGAAACTCCCATCGTCTGCAACGGTTTCAAGGACGACGAATACATCGAGATGGCCATGCTGGCCCAGAAGATGGGCCGCCACATCATTCCGGTCGTCGAAAAGTACACAGAGCTGAAGTTGATTCTACGGTACTCCGAACGCGTCGGCGTGCGGCCCATGATCGGGCTGCGCGTGAAGCTCGCCAGCCGCGGCTCCGGGCGCTGGCGCTCGTCCGGCGGCTATCGTTCCAAGTTCGGCCTTTCGGTCAGCGAAGCCATGCGCGCCCTCCAGGAGTTGAAAGACGCCGGCATGGCCGATTGCCTGAACCTGCTCCACTTCCACCTCGGCAGCCAGATCACCAACATCCGCAAGATCAAAGCCGCCGTGAACGAGGCCGTGCGCGTCTATGTCGACCTGGCGCGCGCCGGCGCCGGCTTGCGCTACCTGGATGTCGGCGGCGGCCTGGGCATCGACTACGATGGCTCCCAGACCGACTTTGAATCCAGCGTAAACTACACGCTGCAGGAATACGCCAACGATGTCGTCTATCACATCCAGAGCGTCTGCGACGAAGTGGGCGTGGCGCACCCCACCATCGTCACCGAGAGCGGGCGCGCCGTCGCCGCGTATCACAGCCTGCTGGTCTTCAACGTATTGGGTGTCTCCGGCATGGGCGAATCCGACGTGCCGGCGGAAGTTCCGGCCGACGCCGAACAGCCCCTCATAGACCTGGGCGAAACCAATCGGTCGCTGAGCACCAAGAACCTGCTGGAGAGTTACCACGATGCGCAGCAGGCGCTCGACCAGGCGCTGAATCTCTTCAGCCTCGGCTACCTCTCGCTTGAACAGCGCTGCCAGTGCGAAAACCTCTATTGGGCCATTAGCCGCCGCATCCAGGCGCTGGCGCAGTCGCTGGACTTTTTCCCGGAAGAGCTCGAGGGTCTCGAAGCCATGCTCTCGGACACCTATTTCTGCAATTTTTCGCTGTTTCAAAGCATGCCGGATAGCTGGGCCATCAAGCAGTTGTTTCCGGTCATGCCGATTCACCGCCTGGACGAGGAGCCCAAACGCCACGCCATCCTGGGCGACATCACCTGCGATTCCGATGGCAAAGTGGACCAGTTTATCGACCGCCGCGATGTGAAGCGCACGCTCGCACTGCACCCCTTCGATGGCGGCGACTACTACCTGGGCGCGTTCCTGCTGGGCGCGTATCAGGAGATCCTGGGCGACCTGCACAACCTGTTCGGCGATACGAATACCGTGCACGTGCGGCTGGGCGATACCGGCGAGATCATTTTGGATTCAGTCATCAAGGGCGATACCGTGCGCGAGGTGCTTAACTACGTGCAGTTCTCCGCCGACGCGCTGGTCAGCCGCCTGCGCCGCGATGTGGAGACCGCCTTGCGCGATGGTCGGCTAGGCTATGAAGAATCCGGACGGCTGCTGAAGTTTTACGAAGAGGGGCTGCACGGGTATACCTACCTGGAGGATGTGCACGAGCAGTAGGGTGGACGGCAGATTGCCGAGGTCGTGCCAAGCGCTCTCCGGGAAGCGATTTCTGGTAATGGTCAGTTTGGTTTTGTGGGGCGGGCAATTCTGCCCGCCGCCGGCTTTCAGCCGGCTCTGGCCGCCTAAAAGGCGGCTGCGGCCAAGATTGGCCGCCCTCCAACCCACTACCCAATTTCTTGGGGGTCATGATGAAATGACCCTTCATCCGAGATGTCCTGGCGTACCTGTTTCGCTGGGCGCGACCCAAGGCTGGCCAGATTTCGCCGCGCCGGGGAGATGTGTTATGGCTGCCTGTCCGACGCTTTCGCGCCGATCTACCGCGATCTGCGCCTCTCCCGCCCGGTTGTAGCCACTCCGCTCATTCTGTTATGCTTCAGTTGTCGAATTCAAACAAGCTAGCTACCCGGCCTCGCCGGCCGGGCCCCACGAAGAGGTTTCGCCATGTCAGGTCATTCAAAGTGGGCGACCATCAAGCACAAGAAAGCTGCACTGGACGCCAAGCGCGGAAAAACGTTTACGCGCATCATTAAGGAAATTATGATCGCCGCCCGTAATGGGGGCGATCCGGATGCCAATCCCCGCCTCCGCACCGCCATCCTCGCCGCCAAAGGTGTCAGCATGCCCGCCGACAACATCAAGAAGGCCATCATGCGCGGAACGGGCGAATTGGAAGGAGGCCAGATCGACGAAGTCATGTTCGAAGGCTACGGCCCGGGCGGCGCAGCCGTCCTGGTCAAGGTTGCCACCGATAATCGCAATCGCACAGTGAGCGAAATCCGCCATTGCTTTTCCAAGAACGGCGGCAATCTCGGCGAGGTTGGCAGCGTAGCCTGGATGTTCGAGCGCAAGAGCCATGCTTACGTGCCGCGCGACAAGACCAGCGAAGAGCACCTCATGAACATCGTGCTGGACGCCGGCGCCGACGATCTGCGCGACGAGGGCGACCAGTGGGAAGTCGTCTCCCCGCCCGAAGCGCACGAAGCCGTGATGGAGGCCCTCCATAAAGCCAATCTCCCCACGGAATCCGCCGAAGTCGCCATGCTGCCAAAGAATCTGGTGCGGCTGGAAGGCAAGAACGCGGGCGCCATGCTGCGGCTCAGCGAGGCGCTCGAAGAGCAGGACGACGTGCAGAATGTGTATTCCAACTTCGATATCGACGAAAAGGAGTTGGAGGCGCTGGCCCAATAAGGTGCTGGTGCTGGGAGTCGATTGCGGCACGCGGCGGACCGGCTACGGCGTCATCGAATCCGATGGCGGCGGCCACAAGTTGGTCGCCTCCGGCGTGATCTCGACCAACGTGAAGGATCCGTTCGAAGCGCGCCTCCATGAAATCGCGCGCGGGCTGCGCGAGGTGATCCGGCGACATGCGCCCGGTGCTGCCGCCGTCGAGCAGGTGTTTTACGCGGCCAACGTAAGAACGGCATTGAAACTGGCGCACGTGCGCGGGGTCGCCCTGCTGGCCATCGCGGAAGCCGGGTTGGAATTGGGCGAATATTCGCCGCTCGAAATCAAAACCAGCGTGGTCGGTTATGGCCAGGCGGGGAAGCGGCAGGTCCAGGTGATGGTGCAGTCGCTGCTGAGGTTGGATGCCATGATCGAATCCGAGGATGCCTGCGATGCGCTGGCGGTGGCCATCTGCCACGCGACCCGCAGCCCGTGGGGCAGGATGGCATCCTGCGCGCCGATTGGTAATCGGCGCTGGGCGAATTCGAAATGAAGCGGTGTTTGCCATTGTTGTGGTGCCTGTCTCTCGCTGCGGCCCACGCCGCGGACGTCCCGCGCCTCTACTTCTCCAAGTCGTTCCCCGCCAGCACGCCGGCCTACGTGGCGATCAATGTGGATAAGACCGGCGCGGGCGACTACCGCGAGGAGGAAAACGACGACCACCCCGTGCGCTTCCAATTGAGCGCGCCGGAAGTCGCCGGCTTGTTCGATTTGGCCGCCAATCTTGGCTATTTTGACCACCCGCTGGAATCGCCCCTGAAGGTCGCGTTCATGGGTAACAAGACCTTCCGCTTCGTGGATGGCGCCAGGAAGAACGAGGTCAAATTCAATTTCTCCGAGGACCCGGCGGCGCAGGCCCTGGCCGACTCGTTCGAGCGCATCAGCGAATCCGAACAACTCTTCACCAACCTGGAAGTGTCCGCCAAGTACGACCGGCTGGGCGTGATGAAGGCGTTGCTGTTGCTGGAATCGGCCTACGACCGTAAGCGCGTGGTGGACGCCGCGCAGTATCTGCCGCTGCTCGACCGCATTGCCAAGAACGAGAGCTACATGCATCAGGCCCGCCTGCGGGCGGCCAGCCTGGCCGACGAGTTTCGTGCCCCGAAATGAAGC
>Ga0187871_10001907_pt1 | contig 17577 bp, 13 predicted proteins | sample June2016WEW_16_1_FD_132988 | JGI IMG/M metagenome (GOLD analysis project Ga0187871, IMG submission 132988) | Peatland microbial communities from SPRUCE experiment site at the Marcell Experimental Forest, Minnesota, USA - June2016WEW_16_10 | ecosystem: Environmental > Terrestrial > Soil >...
GCGGCTTTCCAGCCGGCTTAGCCGCCTGAAAAGGCGGCTGCGGGCATGATTGCCCGCCCCACGGTGAGTTTTCGACGATGCCCCGCAGGGGGTCTCGCCGCTGTTTCACCCGCATCCGCGGGGCGCCCGCTGAAGCGTGCGCCACAGGCTGCGGCCAATCGTCACCATTAGTGGTCCAACCAAACTCCAGCCGGCGAACTAACGGTCTCGCATAAAAAAAGCCGGGCGGTGGTTAACCGCCCGGCTGGTACTGCGTACTGCCGCCGTTATCTCACGTGTACATTGATGACGTTTGAAACTGGCCCGCCTGGACCATAAGCCGTCAACGTGTATGTCGTGTCGGTTCCCGGATTCACCGTGACGCTGCCATTAGTGGGTTGATTTCCACCGGGCGCGCCGGTGCCGGTAATGATCACCGAAGTAGCGTTCGAAGTTGTCCACTGCAAGACCACCGGCGCGCCAGGATATGGCGAGAAACCGGGCTCGCAGACCGGAGTGCAAGCCGCCGATGAACTGGCGGAGAACGATAGGATCTGAACAGGTCCCACGCTCACTGTCACGACCGCCTGGTTCGGACCGACGGCGTTGGTAGCCGTTAGTACGTAGGTCGTGGTGACGGACGGCGTCACCGTGGTGCAACCGGTGGCGGGCTCGTTGCCAATTCCAGGCGCTATGCTGACGCTCGTAGAATTCGAGACATTCCAGCACAACGACGCCTGGCCTCCCGCCGCGATAACCGGCGGCGATACCGTAAAGCTGATGATGCTCGGCACCGCTCCGCCGCCTACCGTGACCGTAACAGCCGCAGTCACCGAGGTCTTACCATCGGCTCCCGTAGCGGTCAGGGTGTAAGTAGTCGTAGTGGCCGGCGAGACGCTGACGCTGCCGTTGGCGGCGACGCTGCCGACCGAGTTGCTGATGCTCACGGTCGAAGCGCCCGTGGTCGTCCAGGACAGCAGTGAAGACTGACCCTGGCTGATATGGACCGGAGATGCCGCGAAGCGTATGATCTTCGGGTTAGACGCGCCGACGGTAACCGTAACGCTGGCCGTAATCGTCTGGCCGCCTTGTCCCGTAGCCGTCAAATTATAGGTGGTCGTGGTGGTCGGCGACACGGTCGCGGTGCCCGCCGGGTTGAGACCCGAGCCGACGCCCGAAATATTGACCGAGGTCGCGTTCGGCACGTTCCAGGCGAGTGTTGAAGACTGGCCCGAGGCGATATTGCTGGGCGTGGCCGAGAACCGCACCACACTCAGGGCCCTCTGCGTCGTCACGGTGGTGTTCGCCGAGCCGGTCAGGCCGGTGAGTTGGTCGGTAACGGTCAGAGAGAAGCCGTAGCTGGTCGATCCCGCGGCAGTGAATGTGGCGATGGCCGAGTTCGCGCCGCTGATAGGTACGCTGGGACCGGAAACCTGGGTCCATGAATAATTGAGAGCATCGTGATCCGGGCTATAGGACCCGCTGCCGTTCAGCGTGATAGTGCCTGGCGGTACGCCGATCTGCGCCGGCCCGGCATTCGCGATGGGATCGCTGTGGCCCACCTGGCGCGTCAGCAGTTCATACCGGATACGCGGAACATCCATCGGAACCGGGTGCGTGAAGGTCGTGTATTCCTTCGGCCGCATGAAGTTGCCGAATTCCAATCCGAACGTCAGTTCCCCGGTGTTGCTGGCGGTCAGGAGCGTGGGGTTCAGGCCCGCGCGCACCGTAACCGCGAATTCCTTGCTCAGAGGCTGGACCAGTTTGATCTCGCCGCCGGGACGATTCGGATTTGTGCTGTGGCTATGAATATAGCCGAAGTTGCCCTGAATCCAAGCGTCGCCCCAGACACCCACCTGGGTGCTGAGACCAAACTGGTTCATGGGTCTCGCGTAGGTTTCGATGAACGAAGTCAGGCCCAGCGGTGTCTCGGTGAGGGCGCCGGTATTCTTGAAGCCCTCCGTTCCGTAGAAGCCGATCCGGCCGCGGCTGAACAGGTAATCGAGCAGGAAAGCGCCCTGCCCCATGCTGCCGCCATTTTCGTATTCGCCCAACCGGATGTATTTAAAGCTGGAGAATAAGCCCGCCTGCAAGTGGTCCCAGCGGTTGACCAGACCGATATCGAACTGGCCTTCCTGGCGTCCGGGATAGCGGAGATACTCGGCTTCCGCCTGCACGGCGTGGGTTCCGTCGCCGCCAAACGGCGAGAAAAATTGTCCGCGGCCCTGGATCGTGACATCGCCGTCCGGCCGGTTGCCCAGCGTCGGACCGATGTCCAGGCCCAGGAGCGAGAACTTTTTGTTGCGATTCTGCGCCTCGTTCAAAGCATCGTTGCCCGCTTTTTCGGCGATCGCGGTCGTCTCGTCCTTCGATAGCGGCTTCGGCATCCCGTTCACCTGGGCTTCCAGTGCCTTCTCCTGATTCTGGAGGTCGGCCACCTGGCCCTTCAGGCGGTCGTTCTCGCCCTTCAGGTCGCGCAACGCCGCGAGGATGTCGTCCAGCTTATCGAGCCGTTTCAGGATGTTGTTGCAGCACTCTTCCTGTTTCTTCAGCAACTCCTGCAAGATCGGCATGATGTCGGAAGCGCCGCCGGCGGCCACGACCTTGCCCTGCCCGTCGGTGACGGTCATCACCACGCGGCGGTTCATAAAGCGGCCTTCCTTGGTCTTGTTATCCACCTCCGGCGCTTTCTTGCCGTCGCCGGCGGTGCTGATCTGGTCAGCCGCGGCTCCGTACTTTACCAGAAAATCGCGCACCGTTTCGGCACGCCGCATAGCCAGGCGGTCGTTGTAGCGCGCGGAACCGACATAGTCGGTGTTTCCGGTCAGCTTCACATGGTAATCGTGATGCTGGCCCAAGATTTCGGCCAGCCGCAAGAGACTGGGATATCCGTCCGAGAGAATGGAAGAATTGAACTCGAAATTGATCTCTTCCCACTGATCTTTGGTTTGGCTTGTATTCAAGCCCTGGGCAAACAGGCACGATGCAAACACTCCGACTGCACCTACTGCCCCTAGTTGTTTTAACATGAGCACCTCCTCAACTTTTCAGCGTGTATGCGAGACTTTGTCCTACGACGGCAAACAACCAACCGCAACAATTTAGGATACAACGGTAGCCTTTCCATATCTACAACATTTTTCGGCGCTTAGTCAATACACTGGGTGTTCTGTCACAGAACATGGAATAATGGTATCCGTAGCCTGCCGGATGGGCAGCCGCCTGGTAACGGGAGGAAAGTCCGGTCTCCACAGGGCAGCGTGCCGGCTAACGGCCGGGAAGGATTCTGGCGACGGAATCTTTACGGAAAGTGCAACAGAAAATATACCGCCCGATGCCCGTGCGCAAGCAAGGTGTGTCGGGTAAGGGTGAAATGGTGCGGTAAGAGCGCACCGCGGACGGAGCAATCCGGCCGGCAGGGCAAACCCCACGCGGAGCAAGACCAAATAGGAGAGGAGGAGCGGCCCGCTCCTATGAACTCTCGGGTAGGTCGCTAGAGCCGGACAGCAATGTCCGGCCCAGATGAATGGCTGCCGCCCGCAAGGGTACAGAAACCGGCTTATAGTCCGGCAGGCTGCGTCCGTGGCGCACGCTTCAGCGTGCCGGCGGGACTTTTAAGTCCCGCTTCAGGGGGTCTCCCATTTGTGATAACCTCGTCAACAATATGAAATATCTGTCGCTTTTCCTGCTAGCCCCCTTTCTGCTGGCGCAAGAGCCGGCGCATGAGAAGGTGGATCTGTATACCGTCAACCGCATCAAGGCCGAGGAATTTCAGAATTCAAAGGTCATGGACAACGCCTTTTATCTGTCCGACGTGTATGGGCCCAGGCTGACGGGCTCGCCGGGTCTCAAGGCCGCCGCGGAATGGGCGGTGCACCGCATGACTGAATGGGGACTGGCGAATTCCACGATGGAAAAATGGGGACCCTTCGGACGAGGCTGGACCTGCGTCCATTTCAGCGCCCAACAGAAGGAGCCGCAATTCGCGCCGCTGAACGGATTTGCGCGGCCCTGGTCGCCCGGAACCAATGGCCCGGTTTCGGGAGAACCGGTACTGGCGGTACTCAAGACCGATGCGGATCTCGACAAGTTCAAGGGCAAACTGAAGGGCAAGATCGTGCTGCTGGAAGATCCCGCACCGCTGGTATCGGAAACTGACCCGGCCCTGACCCGCTTCACCGATGCCGAGTTGGCCTCGGAGATGCTCGCTCCCGATCCCTCGGCGCGATCCCGATTCGCGAATCCGATCCCGTTGGTCCCAGGACAGCCGCGGCCCGCCAGTGGCCAGCCCTTCGGCCCCGAGGCCCGGGAAGCGCGCGAAAAATTTCGCGAGAAGGTGAACCAGTTTCTCACGGCCGAAGGCGTGCTGATTACGCTGGCGCCGAGCTATCGGGCCACTAGTGGCATCGTATTCGGCATGGCCGGCGGGTCGCAGGATCCCAAGAAAGCGGTGCCGCCGCCTTCGGTCGCGCTGGAAGTCGAGCAATATAACCGCATCGCGCGCCTGATAGACAAGAAAATCCCGGTCACCCTGGAATTCGATATTCAAAACAAGTTTCTGGACGACACTCAGGATTCCTTCACGGTGACCGGTGAACTGCCCGGCACGAGCAAGAAAGACGAACTGGTGATGCTGGGCGCGCATCTGGATTCCTGGACGGGAGCCACCGGCGCCACGGACAACGGCGCGGGCAGCGCGGTCGTGCTGGAGGCTATGCGCATTTTGAAGGCTCTCGACCTGAAGATGGCCCGTACCGTGAGAATGGGGCTATGGACCGGCGAAGAAGAAGGACTGTTGGGATCGCGGGCCTACGTGAAAGAACACTTCGCCGACCGCGAGACCATGGTTCTCAAGCCGGAGCACGCCAAGCTTTCGGGATACTTCAACCTGGATAACGGAACCGGCAAGATTCGGGGCGTCTATCTGCAAGGCAACGACATGATGCGGCCGATCTTCCAGGCGTGGCTGGATCCCTTCAAGGATTACGGCGCGAATACGGTTACGATCCGTAACACCGGCGGGACTGATCACCAGTCGTTCGATGGGGTGGGCCTGCCGGGCTTCCAGTTCATTCAGGATCCGATGGACTATACCACCCAGACCCATCACTCCACCGCGGACACTTACGACCATTTGCAGGCCGGCGATCTGATGGAGGCCTCGGCCATCATGGCCGCGGTAGTCTACGCCGCCGCCACGCGCGACGAGATGCTGCCCCGGAAGCCTCTGCCGAAGCCCGAGCCGCCCAGGCGCAGGGAGGGCGGGGAAGGCCGGCCCGTGACCGCCGGCGCCGGCAATTGACCTGGATTTAGTGGGGCAGGCCTCTACGCCTGCTGCGGGGTCTCCAGACCCGCTCTTTAAACCAAAAAAAAGACCGGGCGCTCGTTGATGCGCCCGGTCGAGGAGCACCTGTAGGCCGCTCGGAGGATACGACCCACAGGGGTGGAGGAGATCGTCGCTTACCCTAGTAAGCCCCCATGTCCCAGGCAACCCACTTCCCAGCCTGATACCCGATAACGGGCCAATAATGGGGGAAGCACCAAGTCTACCACATTCGCCTTTGCGGAGCGGAAGCAGCCTGGCGCGGAAATCATGGGAATGTCATCTTTATATGACAGCAGCAGCAGATTGCCGGGTTCGACCGGCGCCAGAAACCGTTCCACGTGGCCGCCCACCTTTTCCATGGCGCGCCCGACCACATCTTCGGGACCAGCCGGAGCGGTAGTGGAAGCGATCATGATAACGGCCGGCTTTGAACGGAGCAGTTGCAGCAGCCCCCGGCTGACAGAGGCTTCATCTTCGGTGCACGACAGCACGGAACTGGCGGTCACGCCGAAGTGTTCGAGCCGCTGGTACATAATGTTTTCAAATAATTGCCGCGCGCGCTCGCCGTTGAGCGGATCGGTGTACAAAACGCCCACGGTGGGGTTCCGCATGGGCCGTGCCTGCAGGATGGGGCCGCGCTCTTTCAGCACGCTTACGACCGCGTCCAACTGGGTGCGGGAGACGGCGAACGGAGCGCTTTTCACGGTGGCGATACGTTGACCCGGCATGGCGAAGCTGAAATTCAACGCCGTGGCGATGACCACGCTGGCCGCGCAGTTGATCTGCTTCAGCAATTCGTCGTCCACCAGTACGCAACACTTCTCGGTGGCCTGCAAATTGGCCCGGCCGCCGGCCGCCAGGCGGATCTCAAAACTGCCGCAGCCCATCTCGCTGGCTACCGCGCAGACCGCGTCGTCCTCCCCGACCTCGCCTTCCTCCAGTTCGGTAACCCAAATGGATTCCATACCTTCGGATTCGAGTACCCGGATATCGTCGTCGCTGATGACATGGCCTTTCGCCAATAACTTCTTGCCGCCGGGACGAAAGACGGTGCAACACAGCACCCGGCCATTCGATGATTTCACATCAACCGTTTGGGCTCGCATGTTTTCCTCGATTCAGGTATTAAGGATTTTTTATCCTAATGTAGAGTATAGTACATCTGGCGTAGGATTTCACATCGGAATCGCGACTATTATGCGTCTATTATTCCGGGACAAAAAGGCCCCGCATTTGGGGGGATTTCGGTGGGAGCTAATCGAGGGTCAAAACTGGCGTAGAACGGGTAGTTGAACCAACTGCGCATCCTCGAACTGACTATACTGCTGCGGGGTTCGGGAATACTCCGGCCGCAGCACCCGCATGACCGCAATTTCGTCGCAGCACTGGAACTTCGGACAGCGCACGCAGTCCTTCCATGCCTTCAGCGGCAGTTCGCCCCGCTCGACTTCATGGAAACCCATCTTGCCGAAGAATCCCGCCACATAAGTGAAGGCAAACACGGCATCGAGCGAATAATCGGAGGCTTCCCGAACCAGCGCCTCGATCAGCCGCCGCCCAATCCCGTGAGTCTTGGCATCCTCGGCGACGGCCAACGAACGGATTTCCGCGATGGATGGCGAATAAAAATGCAGCGCGCCGCAGCCCACCAGCCGCCCGCCCGCGACGATCACCGAGAAATCGCGAATGTCCTCGGAAACCTCCAGTTCAGTCCGCGGCAGCATGATCCCTTTGGCGGCATAGCCGTTAATCAGGCCCAGGATCGGGCCGATGTCGTGCATGGCGGCTTTGCGCACCGCCAACTCCCGGCGCAAGCCGGCATATTCCGCTTGCTCGACCGTCGCGTCTTCCTGCAAACTGCTGATCATCCCGCCAAAGCCTCCTCGACCGCCAGGCTTGTGCCTGGTTCTTCGCCCGCCAGTATCCGCTCCAGCACGCCATTGGCCGCTCCCGCGCAGATCCGCACCTGGGCTACGCCTTGCCGCAGCGCGCTATGTGCCGCGTTGAGTTTGGCCAGCATGCCGCCGGTGGCGACGCCGGTAGCGATCAGCGATTCGCTTCCCGCCATCGTGAGATGCGGCAAAAGCCTCTTGCCCGCATCCAAAACGCCCTCGACATCGGTGAGAAAGATCAACTGTTCCGCGCCAAATGCCACCGCGCACGCCACCGCCATCTGATCGGCATTGACGTTGTAAAGACGGCCTTCCCGGTCCCCCGCCACACAGGCGACCACCGGCAGGAAGCCGGCCGCCACTAGCGCTTCGAGTAGCGCCGGATTCGCGCCCGTAACGCGCCCGACGCTGCCCAGCGCCGCGTCCATTTCTTCGGCTTCCACCAGGCCCGCGTCGATGCCGGATATTCCCACGGCGCGAGCCCCCGCCCGGTTTAGCGTGGCCACCAGTTGACGATTCACGCTGCCTGCGACAACCTTGATGACAGCGTCCAGGACCGCGGGCGTGGTCACCCGGAGTCCGTTGACAAACGGGCTTTCGACGCCGCGTTCTGCAAGGTAGCGCGTCATCTGCCGGCCGCCGCCGTGTACCAGGACCATTTGGATGTCCGGCCCGCCGGCGCGCGAGATGGCCGCGATTTGCCGGGCCAGCGGTTCGCGCGTGCTCTCGTCGTCCAGAAGCGTGCCGCCGAGTTTCACCAGCAGTTTCACAGCAGTCCTTCCGTCTCCGGATATCCCAGCATCAGGTTCATGTTCTGCACCGCCTGTCCGGCCGCGCCCTTCATCAGGTTATCGATCGCGCTGACCACCACCGCGCGCCCCGTGGCGGTATCCACTGTGATCCCGATATCGCAATAGTTCGTGCGCACCACTGCATGTAGATCCGGTAGCTGGCCGGCGGGATACAGCCGCACAAAGGCTTCGCCGGCATAGCGCTGCGCGTAGACCGCCAGGAGATCGTCGGCAGTGATCGGCCGCGCGGTGCGGAAATAAATGGTTTCCAGAATGCCCCGATCGACGGGCAGAAGTTGCGCGGTGAAACTGAACTCGCGCTCCTCCAGGCCGGAGATCATGAGCACCTCGGGGACGTGCCGGTGGTGCAGGACGGAATACGCCGAGAAGTTGCCGGCCGCCTCGCAGAAACTGGTTTTGAGTGTAGGTTTGCGGCCCGCGCCGCTAATGCCGGACTTGGCATCGCACACGATGCCGGCGGTCCGGTCCACCAGGCCGGCTTCGACCAGCGGGCGGATGGCCAGGTTGGCCGCCGTGGGATAGCAACCGGGGTTCGCCACCAGGCGGGCGGCCGGGATCCGCTCGCGGCAGAATTCCGGCAGGCCATAGGCGGCTTCCGCCAGCAGGTCGGGCTGGGTGTGCGGTGCCTTATACCAGGTGGAGTAAGCGGCCGGTGTACGCAGGCGGAACGCACCGCTCAGGTCCACGACCTTGACGCCGGCCTCAAGCAGGGCGGGCGCCAATTCCAGGGAGACTTCGGGCGGAGTGGCCAGGAAGACAATGGAAATGCCCTCGCCTTGGACGGCCTCGGGAGTGCATGGAGCATGCCGCGGGCCGGAAGATCCGAGGGGGCGAGGGTGCGCGGCCGCGTCTTCGCGATGCTCGAGCAGGACCGGCGTGACATGGGGGTGGCGCTGCAGGATGCGAACGAGTTCGGCTCCGCTATAGCCGCGATATCCGGCGATTCCAGCCACGTGGCTCATTGGTTAATTATTCAGCGCCATGTATAAATATACCACAACAGGGTAGTGGTAGTGGGGTTAGGTTGTCCGCGCCGATGGCACAGCGCAATACGCCCTCTGTTCGGATTTTCCGGAAGTCCAGCTAGTGCTGAAGAACGAATTGGCTGGGAGGCAGGGATTCGAACCACGATACGCAGATCCAGAGTCTGCAGTCTTACCGTTAGACGACCTCCCAAACGGTAATCGTATTTTAGCATTGCGGCGCACCAATGAGCGAGCCGGGTTTTGTCTATAGCCGATCAGCCCGGTCACTTACTTCGCGGTGCCTGCTATATTGATCGCCCGGAGGGACCGGAGCGCGTTGCGGCGGACCAGCGGATCCGAGTCGCGGACCATGTGGCGCAACACGGTGGTATAGCGCGGCTCCCCGGTTTGGCCCATGACCCATGCGGCCGCGGCGCGAAACGGAGGTTCCGGATGAAGCGCCATCTTACCCACATGCCGGATCACGTCGTGGACTTCCCCCAAACGATGCAGACCGACCAGCGCATTTCCTGCTACGCGATTGTCCGGATCGGCCAGGGCCCGGCGGAATAACGGACGGCAATCGCTGGCCGTATGGTTCCAAAGGCCTTCCACGAAATTGGCGCGCACACGGGCATTGGTGTCCCCCATCAGGCGCTCCATGATGCCCCGCGAAACGATCGTTTGCCCGAACATCAGCGCCGCCTTCGACCGGATGCGGCCGTCCGGATCCCGCAGAAACTGGATGAGGATCGGAATCAGCCGTGCACCGCTGCCTAGCTTTTCGAGGACCACCAACCCGCGGTGGCGCGCGGCTTCGCTCACGTGCCCGGAATTCAACAGGCTTTTCGCCAGACGCGCGTCGAAACGCGATTCGTGCTGCATCAGCATCTTGGCCACGCGCACGGAACTGTCGAGAGGAGCGGCCGGATCGCATACCTTGGCCGCCGAAGCATCGTAGTTTCCCAATAGTTTTGCCAGAAACGGTGTAGCCTCGCCCCAACCCTCCGCCTCAAACAGCGGCAGGAGCGTGTCCACAACCTTTTCCGGCGCCTTGGCGGTCAGTTCACGGATATTTCGCGCGGCCTCGGCCGGGTTCGCGCCGTAGCGTTTCAGCCAATACATGACCGCTCCGGCGACATCTTCCGGCACCACGCCGTGCACCACCGCCACCGCGGGGGCAGCCGTCGGTTGGGCCAATTCCTGCTCTACAAGTTGTAATTGCCGGACGGCCTCGTCGAGCGCATAATCGTGGACCGCTGGAGCCGGAGGACTCTCCACCTCCGGACTCGGTTCCTTTTCTTTGGGTCCGTAAGTAAGACCTAATCTCACCACCACCGGTTGCGGCCATCCTGTCCGCACAGAGGATTGCATGTCACCATGGGCGGCACTGCATCCCTTACAAACTCTCTATCGGTCAAATGTCAGGGCGGGTTTAGGGTGGCGCGGGATGAACCGACCCTCTTCGCATTAGAATTGTGCCCCTTGAATGTCACGTTTTCTATCCTCGAAGCACTACTAATTTGGGGCTGCCATGATTCGAACCTGAATAACGGAATTCGCCGCATTGCGTGCCGCAGGGGGCGCGGTGTATAATCGTGCAAGTTTTCCCCAGGGGCGGACGGCCCGGGCGTGCCGTCGCGCCAGACAAAGGGAGTAGTATTCAAATGAAAGCAATCAATAGATTCAATCGAGTTCTGGTAGTACTGGCGGCTCTGCCATGGGCCGTATGTGCGCAGGATACGGCCGGCATCCAGAAAAAGCTGGAATCCGAATACAAGCTAACCAAGACGACGGATGACAAGTCCGATATCGTCACGGCCGGTTCCGTGCTGCTCCTCCATGTGGACAAGATTTTGATGGTGGCCGCAAGCAGTTCGGCGAATCCCTGCATGAATACCTACAAGGACGGCAAAATCAGTCCTACCAAGGTTTGCGGAGCGGGCGAGAATGTCCGGAAACATATGATAGGGCCTTTAAGGACCCTGACGCACTCCGACAGCGCTCCGGCCACCCGTAACTTCGTCAGTGGAGAGAAATTCTGGTTAACGAAAGTTGACGTACGTTCCAGCGGCATCGTGCTGGACTTTTTCACGGACGCCACCCCGTCGGGCGACCAGGGCATTCGCTATAAGGGCGCCCTGACCATTCCATTCGGAGCGGTGACTCCCACGCCGGATCAAGCTCTCAAGGCGGTCGCCGAAGTCATCACGGTAGTGCCTCCCGAGGAGGATGCCAAGAAGGGCGGGGATAAAGGTCAGGCTGCGCCTGAAGGCGGCCAGCAGGACGCCGCGGCGAGCCAGCCTGCCGCGCCGGCCCCGGCCCAGCCCGCCGCGCCGCCTCCCGCGGCACCGGCCCCCGAACCGGCCGCGGCGACCATCGAACCTCCGCCACCCCCGCCCGCCGATCCGCCGGAAATCAAGGAAGGGCAAACCATCGACGAAGTGGTTGCGGCTTTGGGACAGCCCCAGCATACGGCCAAGATTGGCGCCAAGAGCATTTACTACTACAAGGATCTGAAGGTGACCTTCGTCAACGGCAAAGTGAAGGATGTGCAGTAGCCGTTCGTAGGCGCCTGTTCGTGTCAGCACAAGGAGATTTTGAATGAACACACGTGCAATTCGCACCACGCTATCCGGGAAACACCTGTCCGTGTCCCTGGTTTTGTTTTTCGCTTTCGCGGTGCTCGGAGCGGCAGCCTCTAAAACGAGTGCACCTTCCAAACCCGCGCCGGCCCCGAAGAGTTCGGGTTCCGCGGCTAAACCCGCGAGCGGCGCCAGCGCCTCGCATGGCACCACCACGACCACTTCACACGGACCCACCACATCCGGCGGCGGTGCGACCACCGCGTCGCACGGCGCAACCACGACGTCCCACGGCGCCACGACGACTACGTCCCACGGCGCCACGACGACTACATCGCACGGTGCCACGACCGCATCGCACGGCACCACCACCGCCGGTCATACCACCACCACCGCGGGCCATACGACAGGGGCGGCGACCGGCAAAACCGGCGGCGCTGCGACCGCTGGAAAGGGCGGGACCGGCAGCACATCGGGTAAGACTTTCGGCAGAACCGCCTCGCCCGCTCCGAAAGGCAGCAAAACGGTGGCTACCAGCCATGGATCGGTGACCAAGCGGGCCGATGGCCACGTCTCGACGATACACGACACCAAACGCGGGATGGACGTTCACCACAACCTCAGCGGGAACCGCCGGGTCGTAGTGGAGCGCTCCGATCATTCCCGCATCGTTGCCGAGCGCGGCGGCCGCGGCTACGTGCAAAGGCCCTATTCGTATCATGGGCACGAATATGCCCGGCGCTCTTACTACTACCACGGGCGTTACTACCACGGTTATTATGGCCGCTACTATTATCACGGCTACTATGTGAACCCCTACTACCCGGCGGCTTACTGGGGGCCGGCTTACTACGGGTGGGCCTATTATCCGTGGGCCAGGCCGGTGCCGTATGGCTGGGGCTGGGGCGGCAATCCGTGGTTCGGCTACTATGGCGCTTTCTTTACTCCATATCCGGTTTATGCCAGCCCGTCTCTTTGGCTGACCGACTACATCATCGCGAACTCGCTGCAGGCCGCTTATGTCGCGCAAGCCGCGGCCCTGAGCAATCCCGCGCCGCTAACGCCCGAAGTAAAGGACCTGATTGCGGAAGAAGTGAAGGAACAGGTCGCGCTGGAGAATAAGGAGTCCGCTGCGGCCGCGGCTCCGAATGGTGAGCCGGACGCCAAAACCAGCAGCATTGCGCAACTGCTCGGCGACGGCAAACCGCATGTCTTCGTGGCCGGCCACGATCTCGACGTAGTGGACGCCGGAGGCAACGAGTGCGCGCTCAGCGAAGGCGACGCGATGCAGTTGACCGGCCAGACGGCTCCGGATGCGGCGAACGCTACCCTGGCCGTGTTGGCCAGCAAAGGCGGAAAGGAATGCGTCAAGGGCGATACGGTTTCCGTTCCGCTCGACGAACTGCAGGAAATGCAGAACCATATGCGCGAGACGATCGACCAGGGCCTCGCTGAACTGCACAAGAAAGCCGGCCAGGGTGGATTGCCGGCAGCGCCGGCCGCAGCCAAGGCTGACGCGGTAGAGAGCCCCATGGCCGCCATCGCGCCGCCACCCCCGCCGGAAAGCGAGGTCAAGGCCGAGATCAATCAGCAATCGACGGAAGCGGATAAAGCCGAGAAGGAAGCCACGGCCGACTCCGCCGCTTCCGGCCCCGGACCCAACGCGGGCGACACAGCCGGCCCTCCGCCTGCCATTGAAGTCGGGCAAACCATAGATGAAGTCACAGCCGCTATGGGAGCTCCCGTGAAGACCGTCAACCTGGGCGCTAAGAAAATCTATATCTACAAGGATATGAAGATTACGTTCAAGGACGGAAAAGTAGCTGACGTCCAGTAAGAAATCAGACGGGAAGCGGGGAGACTGTCTCCCCGCTTCCGCCCTCCCTAACCCGCGTATTGCAGCATGGTCATGAACCCGTAGTCCATATGTAGCTGCATGTGACAGTGAAGCAGCGAGGCTCCGGGGTTGTCGGCGACGAAGTCGGCTTCCACCTGCCGCCGTGGCGGCACCATCACCACGTCCTTCACCACTCCCGCCGTGGCAATGCCGGCGAACTTCGTCAGTTCGAATGAATGCCTGTGTAAATGTAAAGGGTGAGCTTCATCGCTCTGGTTATCGAATCGGAGCCGGTACCGCCTGTTCGCCTGCACGGTGATCGGATCGGTCTTGGGAAACGACTTTCCGTTAATGGTCCAGTGATCCACCCAGCGGTTTCCGGCAAACTTTTGCCGGAAGACCAACGGAACCATTTCGGCATCCTGTACGCCGCGGCCTGGCCGTCCGAAGAGGGTGTAATCCCAAGGCGCGGCGGATGGCGCGCTCCACTGCGGCGGGCCCCCGCGATCCGCGTATTCCACGACTACGCCGAGGCCGGCATTTCGCACGTGGTCGTCTACTTCGCCGAGGATCCACACGCCGGGCTGCCGCATCGTGACCACGGCGTCGACTCTCTCCGCCGGGCCGAGATCGAGCGCCTCCACCGCCCGCGGCGAAGGCACCCGGTTCCCGTCGAGCGCGACTACCTCGAACTGGTGGCCGGCCAACGCCAGCCGGTGCGCCATGGTAGCGCTCGCGTTCAAGATGCGAAACAGAACCTTCTGGCCTGCCTTGACGCCTATCGGCTCGCCGAACCCCAGCGCGTGGCTGTTGACCGTAAAACTCTGGTAGATGACTTCGAGCGAGCCCTCGTCCGAGCCCATCGTTCCGAGATAAGGATCCCACCCGTGCAGCGCCAGAAAAACTTCTGCGTCATACTGCCCTGGTTCGCTCTTCGGTTCCACATACAGGAATCCGTACTGTCCGGTGTAAGTGGCCCGCTTCAGATTCCGGCCGGCGGAGACATGCGTGTGATACCACCGTGTCCCCGCCGGGCGAGGCGTGAAAGTGTAGCGCCGGGAGCCGTGCGCCGGTACGAGTGGCGTGCCCTCTTCCTCGGAGCCATCCACTTCGGAGGGAATAAACAGGCCGTGCCAGTGCACGATCTCCGGGCTGGATGTTTCGTTATGGACTTCCACCGTCACCGGCTGGCCCTCGCGCATGCGCAGCACCGGCCCTGGAAACGAACCGTTATATCCGATCGTTTTGATTGTCCGGCGGGGCGCGATCTCCACCTCGACGGGCGAGATGCGCAGGGTGATATCCGGCTTGGAGTTTCCGCTCGCAATCTGCGCCGCCAGGCGCGACGCGAGGCCGCAGCCTGCCGGTGTGGCCAAGGCAGCCAGGAAATCGCGCCGGTCCATCCGCATACTTCGTTCATTGTACCGGCCGGATGCGGAATCTTGAGTGGTAGGTCGTCTACCTTGGCGGCCGCATTCCAGGTAGAATATGACGAGCGCTGCATGCCCAAAGAAACCGGCCGTATCGAATTACTGCAAGGAACGCTGGATATGCTGATCCTGCGCACGCTGCTGTTCGGCCCGGCGCACGGGCACCAGATCGCCAAGCACATTCAACGCACCACCGGCGATCTGCTGCAGGTCGAGCATGGGTCGCTCTATCCCGCGCTGCACCGGCTGGAGCGCAAAGGCTGGATCTCCGCCAGGTGGGAGACCGCCGCGAAAGATCAAAAGCGGGAGTTCAAGTATTACTCCCTCACGCCCGCCGGAAAGAAGCAACTCGTAGCGGAGGAATCCCGGTGGAAGCAACTGACCGGCGCGATTGCCCGCGTGATGTGGCCGGCCAGCGAAGGCTGACGTTAGGGCGCGCTCACCAACGGTAGTTCCACGTAGCTCTCGCGGCCCGGCGCGTGATACACGCGTTGCACGGCCTTCTTGTAGTCTTCCGGCTTTGCCCAGAAGATATTGGGCACGAAAGTCTGCGGGTTCCGGTCGTACAGCGGAAACCAGCTCGACTGTACCTGCACCATGATGCGGTGCCCCGGCCGGAATACGTGGTTCGCCGTGGGCAGGTTGAAGCGGTAGCGCAGCGCTTCTCCGGCCGCGATCGGTTTGGCCGTCTCCAGGCTCTCGCGATACCGCCCGCGAAAAATGTCCGCCGAAATCATCAGTTGATAGCCGCCCATGGCCGGTTCCGCCGCTACCTCGTCCGGATAGACGTCGATCAGCTTCACCACCCAGTCCGAGTCGGTGCCACTGGTCGAAGCCATCAGGTTGGCAACGGGCTCGCCGCTGATCTTTACCGGCGCGCTCAATACATCCGTGACAAACGCCAGAACATCCGGCCGGCCGGATGGCTCGCGCTGATCGTCCACCAGCCACTGCGACCAGGTCTTGCGTTTGTCCTCGCCGATCGGACGCGTGCGGAACGTCACGGGCTTGGCGGGATCGGAAACGTATTCCTCGAATTCCGGGCCACCCTGGCTGGGCGCCGCGAAACTCGCCTTCATCCCCGCCGTAAGATAGAGAGGCTGCGGGCGGATCGCGCAGCCGCTAGCGCATCCCGCCGGCCATGCCGGCAATCGCAGCCACGAATTGGTGCCGGTCTCAAACGCGGAAACCGGGGGCACGTCGGCCTTGGGCGCTCCATCCTTCAAATATTGATCCAGGAACGGGCGCAGGATTTCGCGCCGGAAATAGAGCGCCGTATCGCTGCCGAAACGCACCGGGCCGAGCGCGCTGCCCTCTCCGATCTCCTGGCCGTGAAACCATGGCCCGAGCACCAGGAATACCTTGTCGTTGCCCGTGTCCTTCGGCTTGATCGCCTTGTAGACGGCCATCGCGCCGTAAATATCTTCCTGGTCCCAAAGGCTGTCGACGAGCATTACAGGAACCTTCAGCGGTTCGGCCGCCAGCACCCGGTCCACGGCTTGATCGCGCCAGAACGCGTCGTAACTGGGGTGTTCCGCTATCTTCCGCCAGAAACCCACTTGATCGAGACCGTGCGCCCGCGCCACCTCGCCCGCCGACACGCCTTGCATGTAGGTGTCATAGTCGTCGTAATAGCTCGTAAACCATTTCACGTCCGAGCCGCGAGTGGCCTCCTGGTCCAGGATGTAATCCAGGTTCGAGAGTTCCCGGAACGCTCCGTTGTGGAACCAGTCGTCGCCTCTCCAGCCATCCACCATTGGGTTCATGGGCACGGAGACTTTGAGCGCCGGATGGGGATTCACCAGGGCCATCAGGGGCAGGAATCCATCGTATGAGATGCCCAGGATGCCGACTTTGCCGTTGCTTTCGGGAATGTTCTTTACCAGCCAATCGATGGTGTCGTAAGTATCCGTCGCATGATCGACCGGCGTCGGGTTCCACGGTCCGTGCAGAGGGCGGTTCATGACGTAGTCGCCTTCGGATCCGTACTTGCCGCGGACGTCCTGGACCACGCGGATGTAGCCTCCTTCCACGATCACATCGGTGGCATTGTCGTAGCCTTGCAGGCTTGGACCCAGGTGCGTACTATGCGCATGGCTGGTCATGGCGTTGGCGTCGTAAGGCGTTCGGGTGAGCAGAATGGGCGCGCCATGCGCACCCTTGGGCACCAGGATCACGGTATGCAGCTTCACGCCATCGCGCATGGGGATCATCGCGTCGCGCTTCAGGTAGTCGAAGCTGCCGGTGGGCTCCACGAATTTCGCCGGCGTCTCGCTCGGCAGGGCAGGGTATTGGGGCGTTTGGCCCGCCGAGATCCCGGACCACAGGCACACGCAGAATAATCCCCAAGTCAGGTTGTTCATTCCAGGTCAGTATAGCTGCTTTGGCGTTAGAATACAGGCAGGAGTGGACCATGTCTACTGTGTTGGTGTACGTGGTTTATGGCTTCTCCGTTGTTCTCGCCCTGGTTTTCGTCTACCTCTTCCATGCGCGCTGGTACTGGCATGTACTGAGCGTGCTGGCGGCCCTGGCCGTGGGGTTCTCGCCGCCGCTGCCGGGCTGGGCAGGTCCCAGCCGCGACCTGATCTATGGCTCCGTGTTCCTGTTCCTGATGATTTGGGGATTCGCCGAGCCCTTCGTCCACCGCTTTCATCGCCATACCGGCATGCCGCGCCACGCCTGATAGCCGCAGCCCGTGGCGCACGCTTCAGACGGTGGTGAAAAAGTAGGTCGGGGGGTGTCACTTTAAAA
>Ga0187871_10001909_pt1 | contig 17567 bp, 11 predicted proteins | sample June2016WEW_16_1_FD_132988 | JGI IMG/M metagenome (GOLD analysis project Ga0187871, IMG submission 132988) | Peatland microbial communities from SPRUCE experiment site at the Marcell Experimental Forest, Minnesota, USA - June2016WEW_16_10 | ecosystem: Environmental > Terrestrial > Soil >...
AGTCGAATCCGCGCTGGCGGCGATGCGCGAACGGTTGCAGGCGCCGGGCTGCCATTTGGAAGTGGACTTGAGCCCCGGCCTGCCCACGGTGCTCGCCGACCAGGATGCTTTAACTACCGTGCTCCTCAACCTGTTGGACAACGCTTTCAAATACACGCCCGCCGAAAAGCGGATTCGTTTGCGCGCCTACCGGAAGGATGGACGGCTGGCCTTCGACGTGGAGGACAATGGCATCGGGATCGCGCCGCGCGATCAGAAGCGCATTTTCCGCCGCTTTTACCAGGTCGACCGGCGGCTGGCCCGTGAAACCGGCGGCTGCGGATTGGGGCTGAGCATCGTCGAGTTCATTGTCCGCGCGCACGGCGGCGAAGTTGCCGTGGAGAGCCGCCCTGGAGCGGGCAGCACCTTCTGCGTCTGCCTCCCCTGCCGACCGGCGGATTACAAGGCAGTCGCATGAGCCATCGCATCCTGATTGTGGAAGACGAACCGGCGCTCCTGCGCGGACTGAAGGACACTTTTGAGGCCCAGGGATATGAGGTCCTGGCGGCCCAGGATGGCGCGACCGGCCTGGACCTCGCCCTGAATCGGAAGCCAGATCTGATTCTGCTCGATATCATGCTGCCGCGTGTGAACGGGTACGAGATTTGCCGCGCCGTCCGGTCGCGTGGCCTGGAAATGCCGATCCTCATGCTGACGGCGAAAGGCCAGGAAGAAGATATCGTGTTGGGGCTGAACCTGGGCGCCGACGACTACATCACGAAGCCCTTCCGCCGCGCGGAGTTGATCGCCCGCGTCAACGCCTTTCTGCGGCGCGCCCGGCCGCCGCACCCCATCAGCGCGCGCTTCGGCGAATATGATTTGAATCTGGCGGCGCACAAGCTCTTTCGCAACGGCCGGGAGGTCGATCTTACCGCCAAAGAATTCCGCCTTCTGGCTTACTTCTTGTTGCGGCGCGGGTGCGCGCTCACGCGGCAGGACATCCTGGATGCGGTGTGGGGCAACTCGGTCATGGTAACGCCGCGAAGTATCGACCGTTGCGTGGCCACCCTGCGGGCGAAGATCGAGCCCGCGCCGCACAGCCCGCGGTACATTCAAACCATACGCGACATCGGGTACCGGTTCGACGCCGGCGCGGCGGATTCCTCTTGAGTCTCTCCCGCGCTTCCCGCGCTTGCGTCCGCTAACCCCTGGCGGTATCCTTTTCTAGTCCCTCGCCATATCATGGCCCAGGAGTTTTCTTTATGACCCAGACCGCTACCGCCCTGTTCGCCGCCGCGCTCGGTTTCACCCTCTGCACCTCCTGCGCGAATAAGGATTCCGGCCTCGCCGCCCGCCCCGATTTTCAGAAGAAATTCCAAGAGGCTTTGATCACCGCTAAACCTGGCGCCGTCATCGAACTGCCCGAAGGCCGTCTGGATATGGACCGCGCGCTTTCGCTTTCCGTCGAAAACGTGACCATCCGCGGTAAAGGCATCGACAAGACCATCCTGTCGTTCAAGAATCAGAAGACCGGCCCGGCGGGGCTTACTGTGACGTCCAACGGCTTCACCATCGAAGACCTGGCCATTGAGGACACCAAAGGCGACGCGCTCAAAATCAACGGCGCCAATGGCGTCACCGTGCGGCGGGTGCGCACCGAGTGGACGGGCGGCCCCAGCGACAAGAACGGCTCGTACGGCATCTACCCCGTGCAGTGCAAGAATGTGCTCATCGAAGAATCCGCTTCCATCGGCGCGGCGGACGCCGGTATCTATGTGGGCCAGTCGAGCAACATCATCGTGCGGCGCAGCCGCGCCGAAGCCAACGTGGCGGGCATCGAGATCGAGAATTCGCAGTTCGCCGACGTCTACGACAATAAGGCCATGCACAACACCGGCGGCATCCTGGTATTCAACCTCCCCGATCTGCCGGTGAAAGGCGGCGGCAACACGCGCGTGTTCAACAACGAAATCGTCGAGAACAACACCCAGAACTTCGGCGCCAAGGGCAGCATGGTGGCCAAGGTTCCTACCGGCACGGGCGTTATCGTGCTGGCAACCAATCACGTCGAGGTGTTCAAGAACACCATCAAAGATAACAACACCGCCAATGTTTCCGTGATCAGCTACTTCACCACCGGCAATCCCATGAACGATGCGACCTACTATCCCTTCCCGGAGGCCATCTGGGTACACGACAACACCATATCCGGCGGAGGCACAGCCCCCAGCGGCGAATACGCCGACGCTCTGGCGCCGGTGGTCGGCAAGCCCATGCCCGCGATCCTGTTCGACGGCATCGTGAACCCCCAGAAGCTGGTGGCCGGCAAACGCCTGCCCGACGACCTGCGCATCTGTATCCAGAATAACGGCGATGCCAACTTCATGAACTATGATGCAGGCGGCCACTTCAAGCACGTCAGCCGCGATCTGAAGCCATATAACTGCTCCTTGACGCCGCTCTCCGCTGTCAATCTGCCGGCCGCCGCGGCTGGCGCTCCGGCCGGAGGTAACTGACGATGGAAGGCGGGCTCCAGCCCGCGCAGGACTTCCGTCCCGCCCTGTTGTGCGCACTCGCTTTTCTGATGCTCACGGCCTGCGGCGGCCGGGGCGTCCACTCGCACATCGCCGAGCCATATCCCACGAAGCTCTCCGCATGGAAGCTTTTTTCGGGCGACCCCGCCGCACTGAAGCCCAACGCCGGCGTGGTCCCCTATGACCTCAATAGCCCGCTCTTCTCCGACTACGCGACTAAGTACCGGTTTGTCTGGATGCCGCCCGGCTCTTCGGCAACTTACAACGATACCGATACTTTCACCTTCCCGGTAGGGACTGTCTTATCCAAGACCTTCGCCTTTCCCGATTCCGATCGGGGCGGCAAGCGGCGCATCATCGAAACCCGCCTGCTGGTGAACGGCCAGTCCGGCTGGGTGACTCTGCCTTACGTGTGGAACCGGGAACAGACCGAAGCTCTTCTCGATATCGCCGCCGATCCCACCACCGTGCACTGGGTTCACCCCTCCGGAAAGCGATACAGCATCGATTACGTCATTCCCAATACCAATCAATGCAAAGGCTGTCACGACCGTTCCAAAGTTGTGACGCCGATCGGCCCGAAGGCGCGCAACCTGAACAAGGATTTCGACTATCCCGAGGGCCGCTTCAACCAGCTCACTTACTGGAGCCGGATCGGCTATCTGCGCGGCGCGCCGCCGCCCGATCGGGTGCCCCGGCTGGCCGCTTGGGACGATCCGGCGAGCGGCACCCTGGACGCCCGTGCCCGCGCCTACCTGGAGATCAATTGCGCGCACTGTCACAATCCGCGCGGCCCGGCCAACACCACCGGCCTCTACCTGCTGGCGGCCCAGACCGATCCTATGCGCATGGGCTTCTGCAAGGTTCCGGTTTCGGCCGGACAAGGTTCGGGGGACCTGCTGTTCGATATCGTGCAGGGCAAGCCGGAGGAATCCATTCTGGTGCATCGCATGGAATCGGTCACGCCCAAGATCATGATGCCGGAGTTAGGCCGGACGATGGTTCATCAAGAAGGGGTCACGCTGATTCGAAATTGGATCGCCGCGATGCAGGGTAGCTGCGCCGAAACCAAATCGGGGCATCTCTAAGCCAAGCCGTGGCGCACGCTTCAGCGTGCCGGCGGGACTTTTAAGTCCCGCTGTAGCCGCTTTTTAAGTCTGTAAACTGAACGACTCACCCAAATACACCCGCTTCACCTCCGGATCCCGCGCCAGCGCCTCTGGAGTCCCCGCCCGCAGAATCCGCCCGTTATCGATAATATACGCGCGGTCCGTCACCGTCAGCGTTTCCCGCACGTTGTGGTCGGTCACCAGAATCCCGATGCCTGTCCTCTTCAGATCGAAAATAATGCGCTGCAACTCCAGCACCTGGATCGGGTCGATCCCCGAGAACGGCTCGTCCAGCAGCAGGAACTTGGGCTTGATCACCAGCGACCGCGCAATCTCCACGCGCCGCCGCTCGCCGCCCGAGAGCATATAGCCCTGGCTGCGGCGCACCTTCTCCAGCCCGAGCTGCTCGATCAGCCCATCCAGGGTCTCGCGCCGCTCGCGGTTGCGCAAGGGCAGCGTCTCCAGGATAGCCATCAGGTTCTCTTCGACCGTCAACTTCCGGAATACGCTGGCTTCCTGCGGCAGATAGCTGATGCCGCGCCGCGCGCGCTGGTACATCGGCAGCGGGGTAATTTCCACGTTGTCTACCAGGATGCAGCCGGAGTCGGGGCTGATCAGCCCCACGATCATATAGAACGAGGTGGTCTTTCCCGCGCCATTCGCTCCCAGCAGGCCGACGACTTCGCCTTCGTCGACGCTCACGGTGACGTCGTCCACCACTTTGCGCCCGCGATACGATTTCGAGATTTCCCGGGTTTCCAGTTTGCTCATTGCGCAGGGTGTTTCTTGCGGATATGGCTGATGGCGGGCTTTCCATCCGTGCCTTTCACGAGCAGCTTGTCGTCATCGGAATAATAGGTCAACTCCGCCCCCCGCGTATTCCCCCGCACGCTATCGTTCATCGTCGGATCGCCGCCGCGCAGGATGATTTTATCATCCTCAGTGTAATACTCGGCGTGCTCGCTCGTGCCGGTCCGGGTGCGGATCGGCCCGGTCTGCACGATCTGCACGGCGCCGTCGGCGAATGCCTTCTGCAGGCGATTGTCCGCCCCTTCTTCGGCCAGCCAGGACCGCAGATCCGCCGCCTTCATCTGCAAACTTCCGCGGTTCAACAACACTCCGCCCGAATAATGCGCCAGGCGGTCCTCGTCCGTGTATACCATGTGCGGCGCCTTGACCAGCGTGAAGACCGCGGCCGCGATGGTGTCCGGCTGGGCGGGCTTCGCTCCGTCGTCCGCTTTCTTCTCCTCGCGCGATTGCGTGATCACGTGGCCCTCGGCGACGATCAAGCGCTTGTCGCGGTCGATCTCCACGTGGTCCGCCTGGATGCGGTTGACGCCCTGCCACAGCACCGCGTCGCCGTCGTACTTCACCAGCTTATTGTGATTGGCCGAAGTCATCGCCCGCGCCACGGCTTGTAACGGCTCGTCGCCCGAAAGCATCGCGGAATCGCTTTTTTTCTTGGTCTGGTCCGGCAGTCTGCTGGTGTTGACGTGCCCCTCCGCCGTGAAGTTGCCGCTCTTTTCGTCCAGCAGGATATGGTCGGCAATGGTGTTTCCGGTGTTGTCCCACATGCGCGCGTGCTTATCCAGCGTAATCCGGTTTTCCGCCTGTTCCAGGATGCCGCGGTCCGCGCGCGCCTTGCGGTCCCCCGATTCATACGAGAAATCGCCCCACTGCTCCATGCGCGCCAACTGGCTGGTCTTCGGATCGAACGACGCCGTCACGTTCTTGCTCACCGTGGTGGTGATGCCATGCTTCTTGGCCAGTTCCGCGGCGTTCGGATCGGTCACCGTGCGGCAATTCACCGAGGTGAAGGATTGGATGCGGTTCTGCGCTCCGTAGGCGATCCACATGCGTTCGCCCGTGAACTTGCGGTGGTGCTGGGCCGCCAGGTTGGGCATGAACTCCAGTTCGCTGGGCGCCTGCGTTTCCAGGTTGGCGATCTCCCGCCCGCCGGGCTGCATTTTCATCTGGATGATCTCGCTGCGCAGAATGCGCGTCTCCGCGGGATCGTGCCCCGGCGTGGCCAGCGGCTTCGACTCCAGGAAACCGTGGCCGCTGACCAGGGCCGTAGTCAGCGTACTCTCGCCCTTGTAATCCGCGAAGTGCAGATCCACCCGGTCGCCCGTGGCTGTCACCTGCGAGCCCTCGGAATCGGAAACCAGCCGCGCGTTTCCCTCCCCGGTGATCTTCTCCACCTGGCCCGTATCGCCGTAGTCGACCGTCAGGCGATCGGCCGCATATTGCAGCTTGCGATTGGGATAAGCGTCCGTGCCGTGCGCTTTTTGCGCCTCCACATGGTGGATCTTGCCATCCTCCAGCGCGATCACCGTTTCGCCCGCTTCCACGATGGTATTGTCGCGCGTCAGCCGCGACCAGGGAGTCAGCCAGATACCCGCCAGGTTTTCGCGATAGATCACCTGGCCGGCTTCGATCTTCATGGGCTTGGCGTGGGGTCCCGGCGGGTCCCAATGCAGTTCCGCGGCGCTGTTCAGGTTCAATTCCCGCGTGCTGGGATCGTACGACGCGCCCACCGCTTGGCCGTCCCCGTTCTCGAACTTGAAGGTCGCCGGCCGGTCGGTGGTCGCCTTCCCCGTGCCGCTGTCGAACGTCACGCCCGAGGAGTGAATCGACACCAGGGTGTGCTTGGGCTGGCCTTCGTTCGGCACCGCCAGCGTGATATCCACCGCGCCATCCGAGTAAAGCCGTTTCGCGCCTTGATTGTACTCCGCGTGCGCGCTGTGGACCAGGTTATAAGTGTCCGCGTGCATCGAGGGCATGCGCAATTCCACCTGCTCCAGCGACACATGGTTGGAATCCTTCACTTGCAGCGCATTCTTGGCTTTGATAAAGCAGATCGTGCGGCTTTCGGGCGGTTCGGAGGTCTCGGTCCACGTCCAATCCTGGGCCGTGGAGCTCAATTCCGCCGCCATCGCCTCGGGTTTCGCCGGCGATTCGTCGTGCAGAACGCCTTTTTGTAGCCTGTAAGTCGCTGCGACGCCCCCCAGGACCAGAACAATGGCCACCAGAATGAGCCAGCGCGTGCCTCGCATGAATACTTCTATTGTACCGCCCTGCTAAAAAACAGTACGCCCTGCCATCCCTGGCCCCGGTGCGGTCCCGAACATCCCCAATATCGTCACCGGCAGATCCTTTAGGTTGGGATGCTCCGCCCGCAGCCTGCGATTGCTCAGCAGCACACCCGGCACATCCTCGGCATTGATGCAATGATCGCCGATCCAGACGTCCGTATTGTCTTCGAGGATCGCCCTGGGAACCGCGCCCAGCGCCGTCTCCCACGATCCCCGGTACCCGCGTCCATAACCCACGATCATGTCCGGACCCATTGCCGCGCCCGTCGCCGGAGCCGTCTCCACCACCTGGCGCCCATCCGCCGGATCGCGAAACTCCACCAATTCGGCCGCCAGCCGCCGCATGGCCGCCTCCGTCTCCGCCCCCGGGCGCAGAATCCCTTGCTTCTCCCGTCCGGCGATGTTCAAATACAGCCCATTCAGCCCCAATGCATAAGCCTGAGTCTTCGTCCAATCCACGTCCGCGAACCCCTCGTCGCCGCCTCGCGGCGGACCTTGCAGCGCCAGAAAGCCCTTCTCCCACAACCAGGTGTTCAGGTTGACGCTGCGTTCGAACGGGTTGAACCCATGGTCCGACATCACCATAAGGTCCGCGCGCGGAAACCGCCGTGCCGTCTCGCCGATCGCCGCGTCCACCGCGCGGTAAATCTCCAGCAGCTCGCCTTCGTGCTTCCCCCATAACATGTGCGATCCCTGGTCGACCGACGAGAAATAGAAGAACAGGAAACCCTCCCGAAAGTGGTCCAGCGAATACCCCAGCAGCTTCATTTCGTCGTCCCGCGCCAGTGCGGCCTGCCGCACGAACTCGCTCCTGCTGAACACGCCCTGCCGGTACGCGGACGTATCCTCCGCAATGCCCTGCGTGTAAAACGGACCAATCTGCCGCGCCACCGTCCGGCTATACCGCGCGGGCGTTGAAATCGGCAGCCCCGGCGCGCGCGGATCCACGTTCACCGGGGTTATGTATAGTGCCAGGCGTGGGTGCAACTCCTTCGCGTAGACCCGGAACATGCCCCTGGCGCCCGCCAGCCAACCCAGCAGTGGGAAATCCGCGCGCAGCCACTCCGACCATTCCCCCTGCCGCACGATGGCCGGCACGCCCCCGATCGTCAGCCGCGCCACATCCCGTTCCGGATCGGGCTCCACGATCAGGTCCGCGGTCGCAAACCGGCGGTCCTTCCGCAGCGGGTTCGGCGGCCCTTCCACCAGCAGCACGAATCGGGAATTCTTGCCCCGCACTTTCACGATTCGACCGCCCGGTACGTCCCGCCCGGCTTCCTCCGGATCGTCCGTATAAAAGGTAAAGGTCCCTTCGGTGCCGCGCAAGTCCGGCACACCCATGCCCGCGATGGCCTCGCCCGCCTCCTCCGGCGGAAAGTTGTTGGGTATGTGCATGATGCTGACCGGGATATGCCGGTTCCACAGCATGCGCCAGAACGGCTCGCCTTTGCGCAAAGTCTCTACGCGCGCCGAAGACAGCGGCAGCACGTACGGTCCCAGCGGGATCTTGAAGCGCGGCTCCACGGTCCGCGCCAGCGAGGAGAACGGCTGCATGGTTCGCGGATCGCGATGCACGAAGTCGAAAATACCGTGCTGGACCGGGTCCAGGCCGGTGATAAATGTGGACCATGCTACCGGACTTTGTGGCGGCATGGTCGTCGCGAGCCGCCGGAATCCGCCCTCGTCGCGCAGCCGCGCCAGGTTGGGCAAATCGCTCCAGTGCCGCTCCACGAAGCCCGGATCCATGCCGTCCACGCCCAGCACGATCGCCTGCCGTCCGTGCGCCGCCGAGCCTCCGCACCCTGCCAGGGCGGCCGCCGCCATCACCAGCACCGCCCCCAGCCGTTTCCACGCCATCCGCGAAAACTCAATTGTGGGGCGGCCAATCCTGGCCGCAGCCGGCTTTCCAGCCGGCTTGGCCGCCTGAAAGGCGGCTGTGGGCATGATTGCCCGCCCCACAAGGGGAAAATATACCATTATCAATATCTACTGAAACGCCAACTGCCCCATATTGCTGGTCTGCCCATCCACCGTAACCGTCACCACCAATTGCCCGCGGCCCGCCAGCGCCGCCGGCAGCGTCACGTTCACCTGGTCCAGCCCGGCGTATTGGCCCTGCGCGCCCGCATACTGCACCGGCGCATCCACGTTCCCGATCTTGACGTCCACTCCGGCCAGCGAACTGGCGTGCCGGATGCCCGTGCCGTAGAGCAGCAGATACGTGGGATTCGCGCCGGTGCCCACCGCGATCGGCGCCAGCGAGCAGCCGCTCGCCGCGCTGCATTGGAACGTATTCGCGTAGCTGGCGCCGTTCACCACCTGCGCCACAACCGGTCCGAATCCCGCGGCGTTCACCGAGTACAGCCCGGGCGCCGCCGCCGAGATCATCGCCGTGCCGCTGAAGCTTGCCGGCCCGCCCGCCACCGTGATGTTCGCCACCCCGCTAGCGGTCCCGCTCGGGATCAAGCAGTTCACCTGGTTCGGCGATACATAGAAAAGCGGCGCCGTCCGCACGGTTCCAGCGCTATCCTGCACGTTCACCGTGATCCCGCCGAGCGTGGGCGGCAGGGGCTGCGAGGCCGCCGACGCCGTGGTCGAGGCCATCCCGGCTCCGTACAGCGACGCGATCGCATCCGGCGCCAGCGCATAGGTTCCGAACGCCGAATTCGTGGCCACGACTATTCCCGCCGGGTGGGTCTGAGCCTGCGGCGCGGGTGGATAAGCCGAGCCGGCCGGGTTCAAAATCACCCCAGGCCGCGGCTGTTGCGTGAAATCGAACGCGTCCGTCATATCGTTGGCGCTGTTGTCCCGCGCCGTCATTGGGATCACCCCAAAGCGCTCTTCCACGACACGCAGCCATGATTCGAACGAGTAGCTGCGATGGTCCACATAGCCCTGCCGCGAATATGGGCTGATCACCAGGCCGGGCACGCGAATCCCGAGGCCGTACTGATCCACGGCCGGCGGAGCCACGTGATCGTAAAAGCCGCCCCAGTCGTCCCACGCAATGAAAATGGCCGTCGTGTTCCATTGCGGCGAATTCATCACCGCGTTCACCAGTCCCGTGACATAATTCATGCCGTTCGAGATACTGGCGGGCGGATGTTCGCTCTGCATACTATTCGGGATCACCCAGCTTACCTGCGGCAGCGTGCCATTTTGCGCGTCCGTATAGAACTGTGTGGCATTGGTCAGCCGCGCGAATTGCGAGGGATTATTCTTCACCAGTGGAAAAGCCGGCAGCGGATTCCAGAAAGTGTAAGTGGTTTCGTCCACATCCGTGTCGCCATCGTTCAGATCCGCGGCGCCGGCCGCTCCGCCCCGGTTCACATAATACCGCCAGTCGATTTTGCCGCTGCCCAGCAGTTCCGTGATTTCCGGAAATCCGTACGACGTGGGGTACCCTTGGCCCGAACTCGCCACATATCCCCCGCTCTGCGCCGCCAGCATGTAGAGATGCGCCGGCAAACTATACGACACCACCGATTCGAACAGCCGGTCCTGCAGCACATAGAGGTTCGCGTAACTCCAGTAGTTGGGTATTTCGTGGTAGTCGTGCCAGGCCATGGCGTCGCCTGCCGACCCCGGCAGGAATCCGTCCATCAGCCCGCCGTCGATGCATGTGAGCGCATCGTAGTAGAAGTGGCCTCCGCCCTGGTTGACGGCCGCCGTATCGTGGTACGGCGGCGCGCACGCGCCCACGGGGTTCGGCAGGCAGACCCCCGGCGGAATCCCTTCCGCGCCCGGATAGGTGCCGAAATAATGGTCAAAGCTCCGGTTCTCCTGCATAATGAAGACGAATTGCTGAATCTTCTCCAGGCCCGGAGGAGCGGATGGAGGCAGAACCGGTTGGGTAGGGGCCGGCTTCGGAATCAGCACGGCGGCCAGCACGAGGGGCAGCGCCGCGCAGGCGGCCCGCAGCCAGGTCTTCAGGCGCATGAGAGATTCAGTATGGCTCGTTTTCCCACACCAGAGCAAGATCGCGGTGTAAATGTTTGTAAATGTGGCCCACGCTTTAGCGTGCCGGCGGGACTTTTAAGTCCCGCTCTTTGGCGCAAAAGCCTCCCCAGCCCATCCCCTGTGAAATCAATCGCTTAGGCCACCAATCCGATTTGCGTCACCGGAGCGCGGGCGCCGCCCGTGCTACATTCATGTCGAAGGGAAGGGCGGTTGCGCTTGCCGAACGCCCGGGCGGCCGGCTTAAGAGTGCAAAAAGGGCCGCGTGCAGGATCCGCGCCGAATTCCGGGCGTTTCAGCTTAAATCGCTACGTGGAAGCTTGGCTTCGTCGTTTTTTCAACCATAAGTAAACAAGCGACTTATTGGGTTCGTTGGTCAATAAATGCGTTTTTGACGCCTGAATGGTTGCGCGGCACGCCGTCCCCTGCTCGCTGAACCGGTGCCAGCCGCAGCATCCGCGCGTAACCCTCGCCTATAATGAGAACCGGAGGTCTCACTTTTGGCAAGCACCACGTTGTCGCTCGAGCAAGAGAAAAACCCCTGGCTGGCCGCTGAAGCCCGCTTTGACGAGGCTGCCACCCGCCTCAATATGGACGACGGTCTGCGCAAGGTCCTGCGCACCTCAGCCAAGGAAATCACCGTCCACATCCCCATCCAGCTCGACGATGGCCGCCTCGAAGTTTTCACCGGCTACCGCGTCCAGCATTCCATCGCCCGCGGCCCGGGCAAAGGCGGCATCCGCTACGGCCCCGACGTCACGCTGGACGAAGTCCGCGCGCTGGCCTCCTGGATGACCTGGAAGTGCGCGGTCGTCAACATCCCCTTCGGCGGCGCCAAGGGCGGCGTGATCTGCGACCCTAATGTGCTCTCCATGAGCGAGCTCGAACGACTTACGCGCCGCTACACCTCCGAGATCATGGAATTCCTCGGCCCCGAGCGCGACGTCCCCGCCCCCGACGTCAACACCAACGATCGCGTCATGGCCTGGATTATGGACACCTATTCCATGCACGCCCGCCACACCGTGACCGCCGTGGTCACCGGCAAGCCCATGGCGCTGGGCGGCTCGCGCGGACGCCCGGAGGCCACCGGCCGCGGCTGCCTCATCGTCTCGCTCGAAGCCCTCAAGCGCTTCAAGAAGCCGCGCACCGCTACCACGGTCGTCATCCAGGGCTTCGGCAACGTCGGCGGCATGGCCGCCAAGCTGATGGCCCGCGAGGGATTTAAAATCATTTGCATCATCGAATACGATGGCGCGGTCTATAACCCCAATGGCCTCGACACCCGCGCCCTGTTCGACCATCGCGCGGAAACCGGTTCCATTCGCGACTTCGAAGGCGGCGAGAACATCGACCCCGCCGAGGCCATGTTCCTCGAGTGCGACATCCTGCTGCCCGCCGCTCACGAGAACGTCATCACCTCGCAAAATGCCGACAAGCTCCGCTGCCGCATCCTCTGCGAAGGCGCCAACGGCCCCACCACTTCGGTCGCCGACGAAATCCTGGCCGACAAGAAAATCTTCGTCATTCCGGACATCCTGGCCAATGCCGGCGGCGTCACCGTTTCTTATTTCGAATGGGTGCAGGACCGTCAGGGCTTCTTCTGGAACGAAAAAGAAGTCAATGAGAGGCTGCGGGAAATCATGGTGGATAGCTTCCTGTCGGTCGTCGACTTCGCTGAAAAACACGGCGTGAACAATCGCACTGCCGCCTATATGCTGGCCCTCGACCGCGTCGCCGAGGCCATCAAGCTGCGCGGCATCTATGCTTAGCTTCCAAAAAGTTGAGCGGCGCTGCCAGCCCCGCTCCTCCTAATGAGCACCGACCCCTCCACCCCGCTGATGCGTCAGTACAACGGCATCAAGCAGCAGGTGCCGAACGCCCTCCTCTTCTTCCGCCTGGGCGATTTCTACGAGCTGTTCTTCGAAGACGCCGTCCTCGCCGCGCGCGAGCTCGAAATTACCCTCACCTCCCGCAACAAGGAAAAGGGCGCGGCCATCCCCATGTGCGGCGTCCCGTATCACTCCGCCGAAGGCTACATCGCGCGCCTGATCCAAAAGGGTCATCGCGTCGCCATCTGCGACCAGATGGAAGATCCCGCCGTCGCCAAGAAACTCGTCCGCCGCGAGGTCACTCGCGTCGTCACTCCGGGCACCGCCACCGGCTCCCTCGCCCTCCGTTCGCACGAAAATAACTACCTCGCCGCGGTCTCCCGCCAGGGCAATCGCGCCGGCGTAGCGCACGTGGATGTTTCCACCGGCGAGTTCCGCGTCACCGAAATGGATGCCTCCGAGGTCGCCGCCGCCATCGAACAGCTTGGCGCGCGTGAGGTGCTCTATCCGGCCGATCTGCCGCTGCTCGCCGCCGAAGACCAGGGATCCCGCTACCTCCGTACCGATCTCGAAGACTGGATCTTCACCTTCGATTACGCCGACCGTACCCTCCGCGATCATTTCCATCTGCTCACGCTCGATGGATGCGGCCTCGCCAACCGGCAGGCGGCCGTCTGCGCCGCCGGCGCCATCCTGCATTACCTCCGCGAAACCCAACGCGCCGCCCTCGAGCATCTCGATCGCCCCACGCACTACGACCGCGCCGAAAGCATGCTGCTCGATGCGGTCACCGTCCGCAATCTCGAACTGGTCGAACCGCTCTTCGCCGGCGAGCGCACCGACGCCACGCTGCTCTACGTCCTCGATCAGACCGGGACCGGCATGGGCGGCCGCCTGTTGCGCCAGCGTCTGCTGCGCCCCTCGCTCGACCGCGCGGAAATCGAAGGCCGCCTGGACGCCGCCGGAGAATTGCTGCAGCAGACCATCCTGCGCGCCGAATTGCGAAAGCAATTGAGCGGGATTCTGGATATCGAGCGCCTGTTGGCCAAGATCACCATGGGCGTCGCCAATCCGCGCGATGTGCTGGCGCTGGGCCGTTCGCTCGAAAAAATCCCTGCCCTGAAAGCCACGTTCGAAACGCAACGGGCGGTCCGCCTGCGCGATCTGCACGGACGGCTGGATGATGTCGCCGAAGCCCGCGACCGCATCTTGCAGGCCATCGCCGATGAGCCGCCCATCAATCTGGCCGACGGCGGAACGATCCGCGCGGGATTCCACGCCGATCTCGATGAACTGCGCGGCCTCAGCCGCAACGGCCGCCAGGTCATCGCCCAGATCGAGGCCCGCGAGCGCGCCCGTACCGGCATCCAGTCGCTGAAGGTGCGCTTCAACAATGTCTTCGGCTACTACATCGAGATCTCCAAGGCCAATCGGCATCTCGCTCCGGCCGATTATGAGCGCAAGCAGACCCTGGTTAACGCCGAACGTTTCACCACGCCTGAGTTGAAGGATTACGAGCGCAAAGTCCTGGACGCCGAAGACAAGATCCTCACGCTCGAAAAAGAGCTGTTCGCCGAAGTGCGCAAATTCGCCGCCGCGCACGCGCAGCGCATCCGCGCGACCGCCGCCGCCATCGCCGAAATCGACGTGACCGCCGCGCTGGCCCAGGTGGCCGCCGAGAACCGCTACGTGCGCCCTACGTTCTCGGAAGACGGGGAGATGCGGATTTTGGCCGGCCGCCATCCCGTGATCGAGCGGCTCGAGCAACAGGATGCGGGGCGCTTTATCCCCAACGATCTCTATCTCAATTCCGATACGGATTTGATCGCCATTATCACCGGGCCTAACATGGGCGGGAAGTCCACCTACCTGCGGCAGGCCGCCTTGATCGCTATCCTGGCGCAGATGGGTTCGTTTGTGCCAGCCGATTCTGCCACCCTGCCGCTTACCGACCGCATCTTCACCCGCATCGGCGCATCCGACAACCTGGCACGCGGCCGGTCCACGTTCATGGTCGAAATGACTGAGACCGCCGTGATCCTGAACACCGCGACGCCACGCAGTTTCATCGTGCTCGACGAGATCGGCCGCGGAACCGCTACCTACGATGGACTGGCGCTGGCCTGGGCCGTGGTCGAGCACATCCATGCCCGCACCCGCGCCAAAACGCTCTTCGCCACCCACTATCACGAGCTCACCGAATTAGCCGGACAGCTCGATGGCATCCGCAACCTGAGCGTGTCCGTGAAAGAAGCCGGCGACCGCATCATCTTTCTGCGCAAGGTCGAGCCCGGCAAGGCCGACCGCAGCTACGGCATCGAGGTCGCGCGTCTGGCCGGCCTGCCCCTGCGCGTCATCGAGCGCGCCAATGAGGTGCTGCGCTTGCACGAGCGCACCGGGCATGTGGTCAGCGAAGAGCTTTCGCCCTTGCCCACGCGGTCCGCGCAGCCCGTGCAGATCCAGCTTTTCGAGCCGCTGAATTATGGCATCGCCGAGCGCATCCGCAATCTGAACGTGGACGAGCTGCGGCCCGTCGAGGCGCTGCGTCTGCTCGCGGAGTTGCAGGATGAATTGAGGCGCGCGTGCGTGTAGCGGGTGTCATGAGCGGCACGTCGCTCGATGGCATCGACGTGGCCATTGTCGAAATTCACGGCCGCCGCGTCTCCACCATCGGTTTTCAATCCACGCCCTATGCCGAAGAAGTCCGCCACGCCATCCTGGCGGTCTCGAACGCCACCACGACTACGCGCGAAATCTCGCGCCTCAATTTCCAGCTTGGCGAACTCTATGCCCGCGCCATACAGCGCGCCTGCCGCCGCTATGGCCCGGTTGAGTTGATCGGCTGTCACGGCCAGACGATCTATCACGAAGGCGGCGCCCATACCATGCAAATCGGCGAAGCGGCCGTCATCGCGGAACGCACCGGAGTACCGGTTGTCTCCGGTTTCCGCACGCGCGACATCGCCGCCGGAGGCCAGGGCGCGCCGCTCGTCCCATTCGTGGATAGCTTCCTGTTCGGCCATGCGCGCCGCACCCGTATCGCCCTGAACATCGGCGGCATCGCCAATATTACGGTGATTCCTTCGGGCATCGCGTTCGATACCGGCCCCGGCAATATGGTCGTCGATGCGTTGGTGCGGGAATACACCGGCGGACGCCAGACCTTCGACCGCGGCGGACGCATCGCCGCGCAAGGCAATTTGAACCGTCCACTGCTCGACGGCCTGCTCGCCGATCCGTATTACCGAAAGAGGCCTCCCAAAAGCGCCGGCCGCGAGCAATATGGCGCGGAGTTCGTGGCCCGCTTGCAGCAGACTGGCCTGCCGCTCCCCGATTTGATCGCCACCGCCACGGTGCTCACCGCCGCGACGATTGCTATCGCCGTCGGCCCCTTTGCGCCCACCGAATTAATCGTTTCCGGAGGGGGCGCGCACAATCCGCAAATCCTGTCGCACTTGGCCGCCTTCCTGCCGGGAGTGGCGCTGGCCACTTCCGCCGACTACGGCGTCGACGTGGATGCCAAGGAAGCCATCGCCTTCGCCGTGCTGGCGTACCAGACCTGGCGCCGCAAGCCATCCAACCTGCCGGCGGCCACCGGCGCCCGCCATCCGGTCATCCTCGGCACTGTAACCAGCGGACTAGGCCCGGCGTTCTAACCGCGGAAGAGGAAGTGTGTCATATGGTCAAGCGATTCCTCGTTTGCGCCTTTATTGCGCTGATCCCGGCGGCCTATGCCCAATCGCCGGACACGTTGGAAAACAACGTGTATCGGGACAAGACGGGCGTTCAGTTCACGTTGCCGCCCGATTGGGTCCTGGTGAGCCACGCATGCGCCTCCCAAGGCGCACATACGGTGCTCGTGAGAGACACCATTACGAACGTCATCGCCACCGTTTGGTTGAAACCGCGGACGGTCGATCAAGGATAACATTCCCGCCCTGATGAGCCGGCGGCTCGATGCCAAACTCGCGCAACGCAACAACTTCGAGGGATCGCCTTCCGCACCGACAGCGTGCGGAATACTACAATCGGCGGGCGGCCGGCGCTCAGCGCGATCGCCGACTATGCCTGGACGCTCTCATTCAGTCGGCCCAGGTGCCGTAAGCCGGGGCCGAACCGCTACTTTCCGATACAAAACGTCGAGAAAATGCGGTTGAGGATATCGTCCGCGGTAGTGGCGCCCGTGATGGCATCGAGGGGCCGCAGCGCACCATAGAGATCCAGCAGCAGCATCTCGTGCGGGATCTTCCCCGCCACCGCTGCCGCGGCCTTTTCCAGATATGCGAGCGATTCCCGCAACAGCCGCTCATGCCGCAGGCTGGTGATGAAGCCCGTCTCGATCTCCCCACCCTCCGCCGGCGCCACCGCCCGGAACACCCCGTCCCGCAGGGCGTCGATTCCCCGGCCCGTCAGCGCCGAAACCGCTTGCATCCCCTCCGGGGGCTCCGCCTCGCGCGGTAGATCGCATTTGTTGCCCACCAGAAGCCAGCGGCCTTGTTCCCGGGCGCGGGACATGAGTTCCCGGTCGGCCTCCTCAAGCGGCGCCGACAGATCCACGACCACCAGCGTCAGATCGGCATCCGCCATGGCCTGGAAACTGCGCTCGATGCCCAGCGTCTCCACCAAGCCTTGCCCCTCGCGAATGCCTGCCGTATCGAAGAGCTTTACCGGAATGCCACGAATCGAGGCATCCTCCGACACCACATCGCGCGTGGTGCCGGGAATATCCGTAACGATGGCGCGGTCCTGCTCCAGCAACCGGTTGAAGAGGCTGCTCTTGCCGACATTGGGCCGCCCTACGATAGCCAGCGTCAGGCCGGCGCGTACCAGCCCACCGAACGCGAAGCTCTCCGCCAGCCTGGAAATACCGGATCTGACCGGATTCAGGCGCCGCAGGATCTCCGCCGCGGGCGCCACGCTGATGTCGTCTTCCGCGAAGTCGATGCCCGCCTCGAGCAGCGCGATCAATTCCAGAAGCTGCTCCTTCAAAGGTGCGATGCGGCGCGACACCGAGCCGCCGGCCTGTTGCGCCGCCACGCGCGCCTGGTAAACCGTTGTGGA
>Ga0187871_10001910_pt1 | contig 17561 bp, 12 predicted proteins | sample June2016WEW_16_1_FD_132988 | JGI IMG/M metagenome (GOLD analysis project Ga0187871, IMG submission 132988) | Peatland microbial communities from SPRUCE experiment site at the Marcell Experimental Forest, Minnesota, USA - June2016WEW_16_10 | ecosystem: Environmental > Terrestrial > Soil >...
CCTCGGATGCCAATGTCTGCCGTGCGCAAGCCAATCGCGCAACTTTAAAGTTCCGCGGAAGTCACCTACAATCCTGGAGCCCACGCCCGCCTCTTTTTAGTGGCGCCAGTATGTCCTCGTCTAGACGAATCTTCTCGCCCCTCAGCTTGTAGGCAGCCTGGAACCGTCTTGAAAGGTCATCCTTTCTTCGCGCCTTGACACGCGCCCCGAACTCGATCCTCAGGATGGCCTCCGCAGTCGCCAGCAGCTCGAACATCGTAAGCAATTTCAGGCTGCTTGCCTGTTCGACAAAAAGCTCCTCAACTTCCCGCGGCCCCAGACCGATGAACCGCGACTCGTGCGCACCGGGACCAGCGTCCATCTCGCCGCCGGACGCCAGGATTCGAAGTATGCGTTCTTGCTCCCCGCGGATAAGGTCTAACTGGAACTCAAACCAGCGCCAAACGGAATCGACATCCGGATCCTCGCGAGGCTCGAACGAATGTGTCATGGCAACGGGAGCATCACACGTTCTAGGGCGTCCTTTAGCGATCCCTCATCGAACGGTACCTTCGTCAGATGCGGCATGCGCTGAAGAATCACAGACCACCCGCCGCCCGCCTTGTCGGTGTTCTTTATCAGCGTTACAGTATCACGCCCGCCGCGAATATCCACTCGTCCCTTCGCGCCGAATACCAGCGCACCCCTTGGACGAAATTCTACGCGTTCGCCCCCCACAACCAGTTCGAGCGTTGGAACCGTATATGTTCCGACGTAATCCTCAGTGACCTCCACATCCGATCTTCGCAATGTGACATCCCGCGATTTGATGGACGCATGCAGCATTTTCCTCACAAGTGCGTAGAGATCCTCGACCGACCGGATCCAGTTGTCCTTTCTTGCCTGCCAATCTACCCCACTCCTGCCCGCCTGCTCTTTCCTGCTGCGAATGAATTCGGTCAACTGATCGCCCATAATCCTCCTGCCACCGAATCTCCTTAATCATAGCCCCTTCAGGAGTCCTTCGAAAAATCGGCAGGGCCTGAAAGCACCTTTCACGCCGCACCGAAAAATCTTGCATCAAACGAAGGCATAATAAGGCAATTAGTACAGCGGGCCTTTCGCCGCAAGCTCTTTCAGCCATCGGCCTTCAGCCCGGAGACCGGCGTCCTATTCGGCGTTTATCGGCGGCCCATATGGTTTTTCGCGAATGAGCGACCGCCCTGCAAGCGCCACCAAGTTGCTCAAAATCGTCGCGCCGCGCAGAGAATTCCAGGTTTAGTAACACCATTCCGCAACACCCCGCGAAACGCGCCGCCTCGGAACCCACATCCCCCGCCCCCACCCCAAAACCGGACACTGTCCGAATCTGAACAGCACAGCGTGACAAAATCACCACACATACGTCAAACTATCTGAAGGGATGATTGGAAGCTACAGCAGAGCCGGAGCTTATGGCCCAGGACGCCCCTGCCGCCGCCGGTGCCAGGTTGAGCCCAAAACTTGATGAAGCCAGCCTGATCCGGGCCGTCCAGCGCGGCGATCAGGACGCTTTCGAACAACTGGTCCGCGCTTACGACCAAAGTGTGCTTCGGCTCGCTGTCAATTTGCTGCGTTCCCAGGAAGACGCACGTGACGTTTTCCAAGAAGCTTTCTTGCGCGTGTTTCGCAGCATCGATTCGTTCCGGTTCGATTGCAGCTTCCATACCTGGCTCTATCGTATCGTGACCAACATTTGCCTCGATTATCTGCGCAAACGCAAAGTCCGCAAGGAAGAGCCGGCGGTGGTGGATACGCCGGAGGGTCCGCTCGACCGCATGAACGATTTTGAAGAAGAAGCCGCGCACGCCGATCCCGAGCGCAACATGTGGAATCGACAGCTTGGGCAGCGCATCGAAGGCGCTCTGGGCGGACTCACGCCGCGGGAGCGCATGGTTTTCGAGCTGCGGCATTATCAGGGTCTGCGCCTGCGCAATATCGGGGAGATACTGGGCACCAGCGAGGAAGCCGCCAAGAATTGCTTGTTCCGCGCCACCCAAAAGATGCGCGCGGTGCTGGGAGATTTTCAATGAACTGCGAATCCGTAACCAAACTCATTCCGCTGTATTTCTATGGCGAATTGCCGCCGGACGAGGAAGACAGCCTCGAACAGCATTTGGAGACCTGTGCGGCCTGCGCCCGCCAGGCGGAGTCGCAGCGAGCCTTGTCCGCCGCGCTCGACAGGCGCGCCCTGGAGCCCTCCGCGGCCCTGCTCGCCGAGTGCCGGCACGATCTGATGCGCGCCGTCTATCGCCAAAGCGCCATTGTGGGGCGGGTTGGCAACCCACCGCCGATTGATCATCGGCGCCCTCATAAATCGCTACCCGCCATCTTGGCCGACTGGCTTCCGTCCCTGGGTCCCTGGCGCATGCCCCTGGGGGCGAGCGCACTGCTGGCCCTCGGTTTTGTCACGGCGCGGTTGACGGCGCCTGGCGCCGCGGGCCCGTTCAGTCTCGCCTCGCTGACCCCGGACGTGATTTCCTCCATACGCTCGGTGCAGCCCGCGCATGACGGTTCCCAGCCGGGGGAAGTCCAGATCGTGCTGGATGAAACCCGCCGCCGCGTGATCTCCGGACAGTTGAACGACAGTAATATTCAGCGTCTGATGTTGGACGCCGCGCACGATGAGAACAATCCCGCCGTGCGTTGGGCATCCGTCGATCTGCTGCGTAGTCATTCGGATTCTTCGCCGGTGCGCGAATTGCTACTCAACCGCGTCGCCGAAGATCCGAATGCCGGCGTGCGCTTGAAGGCCCTCGACGGTTTGAAGAGTTACACCGGCGATCCCGAAGTGCGCAAGGTTCTGGCGCAGGTGCTGGTCCATGACGACAACCCCGGCGTGCGCATCGCGGTTGTGGATGCCCTCACCGCGCATGCCGACGACAAGATGGTGGGCTTTCTGCAAGGCGTGGTCGGCAAGGAAGACGACACCTACGTGCGCCGCCGTTGCATGAAGGCTCTGGAAGATATGAACGCCTCGGCCGGAACGTTTTAGCGATGACCATCCGCACAACAGTCGGGCCCGCCTTTCTGATTTCCGGTTTCCTGAGCCTGGCGCTCGCCGGCGAACCGGTCCTCACCCACGAAGGCAAGTATTGGGTGGAGGTCCGCTCCGGTTCCGAACCGGTTGCGCCCTCTACCCGCCTGCACATTACTTCGCGCGGCCCGGTTATCCTGAATGGAACGCTCAATGGCGGTGCGCGTCCCTCGCTGTCCTATAACCTGAAAATACGCGTGAAGGCGGCCAACGCCGACGAAGCGCGACTATTGGTCAAACGGTTTAGCGTGCGCGTCGTGAAGCAAGGCGGCAACTCCATGTACCTGGTGGTTCAGCGCGGCGATGGCATGGCGGATTTGCAGGTCAACATGCCGGGATCCGCGCCTGAAACCAACATCTCCACTACGGAAGGCGCCATCGCTTTCTACGACCTGGATGGCGCAGTGCAGGCCGAAACGGGCGGCGGCGCCGTCACCGCGGACCGCATCGGCGGCAACATCGTGGTGCGCACAGCCGGCGGCGATATCACGCTCGGCGCGGTCCGCGGCAATGCCAAATGCACGACCGCCGGAGGCAAGATCGCCGCCAACCTGGTGCGCGGCGAAGCCAGGTTCGAAACGGGCGGCGGCGATATCTCCGCGCAGGAAGTGCAGGGCCTGGTGCATGCCACCACCATGGCGGGCAGCATTCGCATTCTTAACGCCGGCTCCGCGGTGATCGCCTCCACCGGCGGCGGTCCCATCGACGTGGGCCAGGCGCACGGCGTGGTTACCGCCCGGAACTCGGGTGGACCCGTGAAGGTTGGTTCAGCGGAAGGGGTACGCTGCGAAAATGCCGGGGGCGGCGTGAATCTCAACAACATTTCCGGCAGCGTGCGCGTCTCCACCGCCATCGGCAGCATTATCGCCAGCCTGCTCGCGGGCAAGCCCATGTCGGATTCCTTCCTATCCACCGGCGGCGGTGACATTACCGTAATCATCCCGTCTAATTTAGGGGTGACGATCCGGGCGCAAAACGAATTGGCCGGCAATATCCGCCGAATCGTATCCGAATTTCCTGGAATATCAGTGCGGGTCGAAGGCGGACAGGTGGTCGCGGAAGGGCCAGTCAACGGCGGCGGTCCGATTTTGCGGATCTCCGGGACCGGCGGCACCATATTTATTAAAAGGCAACATTAGAGAGGACCTATGAATCGCGTTATTCGCACTTCGCTATGCTTCGCTGTTATGGGGGTCACGGCGGCCTCCTGCTCGTTGGCGCAGGACACCACGACGCGCCCACGCGCGGCCACCAACCGGTCGTTCGCCATCCACCTTACGCGGAACAGTTATCTGGGCATCGGCGTGGCCGAAATCGACTCGGAGCGCGCCAAGGCGCTCAACCTCAAAGAGGTGCGCGGCGTGGAAGTGAAGAGCGTGGATCACGACAGTCCCGCCGCGAAGGCGGGCCTCAAGGAATCCGACGTGGTGCTGGAGTATAACGGCCAGCGCATCGAAGGCACCGAGCAGTTCGTGCGCCTGGTGCGGGAGACGCCCATCGATCGCCAGGTGAAACTGGTGGTCTGGCGCAGCGGCGGCACTCAGACGTTGACCGCCACCATCGGCCACCGCACGGAACAATATTCGTTCCGCACCGGCGATGGCGACGATAGCAATTTGACAGTCGAAATCCCACCCATGCCGGCCATGCCCCCCATGCCTCCGATGCCTGAAGTGTCTCCCATGCCCGATATCAACCTGCGCGACTTCGTCGTCGGTTCCATGCGCACCGGCATGCTGGGCATCGAATGCGAATCACTGGGCACCCAACTGGCTGCGTTTTTCGGAGTCAAGGAAGGCGTGCTGGTGCGTTCCGTCACGAAGGATTCGGCCGCTGAAAAAGCCGGCATGCGCGCCGGAGACGTCGTCGTGAAAGTGGACGGCGAATCGGTGACCAGTGCACACGAAATCACCAGCCTGGTGCGCGCCGCGCGCTCCAAGCACATCTTCCCCGTAGTGGTGGTGCGCGACAAGAAGGAAGTGACGCTTAGCGTGACGGTGGAGTCCGGCAGCCGCGGCATGCGGCCGGTGGTACTGACCGGCCCCACCTGCTAGGGAACCTCTCTCCACGAGCGCCGGACGACCGCAGGAGTGCGGTCGCGGCAGGCACGAGTGCCTGCGCCACGTGCAGCCTATTGCGCTAAAATAAGGGTTACCCCTCCCCAATGCGCGATGAAGCTTGCGTCCGTACTATCGCCTCACTTCGATTCTGAGATCCGCGCGCGCGGCGCCAGCTACTTTCGATTAGGCGCAGTGCGCATCAAGCGGGGCAATGCCACGGGAGTCGAGGCTGCCGTACGCGGCTCGCGCGTCTACGATGTCGAAATCGCCTGGGATGGCCGCCGCCTGGCGTTGTTCTGCGACTGTCCCTATTACGAAGACGTCGGCGCGTGCAAGCACCTGTGGGCCACTATACTGGCAGCCGACACGCAGAACTATTTCACCGCCATCACCCGGATCAGTCCCAGGGACATCTCGTTCGACGAGACGAACGAGTCGGACGATATCGATGAAGACGTCGAGCCCGACTACTCCGCGCCTTCCGCGCGGCCTACGCCAGTTTTCGCGCCGCACCTTCAGATCGCACCGCCTGCCTGGCGGCAGCGCCTGGATGAAATCGTTCCGGCTGGCTCCTTGGCGAGCACGGCTTGGCCCGCGCAGCGCGAGCTGCTGTACATCGTCGACGCGGCAGCCAGCGCCGTGCGTGGCTTCCTCATCCTGGACCTGAAGACGCGCGAGCCCAAGCTCAAGGGCGGATGGAAGAAACCCGGCACGCCGCAGATCAGCCGGGCGGTGTTATCCGCCCTGCCCAACCCCATCGACCGCCACATTCTCGGGTTGCTATCGGGCAGCGCGATGAACTCCGATTGGATGTCCTACAGCGCGTACGAATCCATCGCGGCCGGTTTCCGGCTGCGGCATCCGTTCGCATCGACGGTGATGCCCGAGATCGCGCGCACGGGACGCTGCCTGCTCCAGGTGAACGTCACCGGCCACGACTGGCTGCCGCTGGCTTGGGACGACGGCGAGCCTTGGCGGTTCGTTCTGCGCCTGGTCCGACAGGAAGGACGTAAGTGGGCGCTGGCCGGATTTCTGCGCCGCGGCGGCGAAGAAGGCGAAGAAATGGATCTGCTGGCGCCGCTGCTGATCTCCGAGGGTCTGGTGTTTACGCGGGACCGCATCGCCGTGCTGGAAGAGGGCACGCCGTTCGAGTGGATCTCCTCCCTGCGCAGGCTGCGCCATATCGACGCGCCCGAAGGCGATGTGGGTCAGATGCTCGCGGCACTGCTCGAACATCCGCTGGCCGCGCGTTTGGAGGTACCGGACGAACTGCGCTACGAGGAAGTGGCGCCCACGCCCAAGCCTTGCCTCACGTTCCGTTCCAACAAGCGTTACGAGTGGGAACAGGAGCGTCTGCGCGCCGAACTCTCGTTCGATTACGACGGCCGCCGTGTGCCCGGCGGGCTATCGGGCCGCGGTGTCTACGACCCGGCCAACCGGCGTTTCGTGGTGCGCGACCCAAAGGCCGAGGCGGCTGCGAAGGCGTTTGTCTATCAACTGGGCCTGGAGGATCTTCCGCCGGAATTCCGCGGCGAGGCGGCCACGCTGCGATTGGCGCCCAAGAAACTGCCGGCGGTGGCGCACGCTTGTTTGGCGGCCGGCTGGCACGTGGAAGCGGAGGGCAAGGCTTTCCGGCGTCCCGGCGCCATGCACGTAGGAGTTTCCTCGGGCGTAGATTGGTTCGAGCTGCATGGCGAAGTCGATTACGGCGGAGCCGCCGTGAAGCTCCCCGCGCTGCTGGCCGCTCTGCGCCGCGGCGAGAACATGGTGCGCCTGGACGACGGCACCTATGGTCTGCTGCCGGAGGAGTGGCTGACCCGTTTCGGTCCCATCGCCGGCTTGGGCACGGCCGAGTCCGATCATCTCCGCTTCCGCCGCAATCAAGCGGGCCTGTTGGATGCGCTGCTGGCCACGCAGCCCGAAGTCAGTTGCGATGCCACTTTCGCCCGCGTGCGCGACGAGTTGCGTACCTTCGGCGGCATCCGCGCCGCCGATCAGCCCGAGGGCTTCGTGGGACAGTTGCGCGATTATCAGCGCGACGGCGTCGGCTGGATGGACTTTCTGCGCCGCTTCAGTTTCGGCGGTTGCCTGGCCGACGACATGGGCGTGGGCAAGACCGCCCAGGTGCTGGCGCTGCTGGAGGCTCGCCGCGCGTTGCCGGATGTCACTGGACCATCCCTGGTGGTGGTCCCCAAATCGCTGGTGTTTAACTGGAAGCAGGAGGCGGCGCGCTTCACACCCCGATTGCGTGTGCTGGACCATACCGGCCTGGCGCGGGACGTGAACGGCTTCGCCGATTACGACGTGGTGCTGACCACCTACGGCACGCTGCGCCGCGACGCCGCGGAGTTCAAGGACATCGAATTCGATTATGTGGTGCTGGATGAAGCGCAGGCTATCAAGAATCCGGGTACCGAGTCGGCCAAAGCGGCCCGTCTATTGCGCGGCCGCAACCGGCTGGCGCTGAGCGGCACGCCCGTGGAAAATCATCTGGGCGAGTTGTGGAGCATTTTCGAGTTTCTCAACCCCGGCATGCTGGGCGCCGCCAGCGTGTTCAAGCTAGCCGGAAGCGCGGGGCGCAATCCCAGCGAAGAAACGCGCCGGCTGTTGGCCCATGCGCTGCGCCCATTCATTCTGCGACGCACCAAAGAGCAGGTGGCGCGCGAGCTTCCGTCCAAATCCGAGCAGACCCTCTTCTGTGAAATGGAGACCGCGCAGCGCAAGCTCTACGACGAGCTGCGCGTCCACTACCGCAATTCCCTGCTGCAGACGGTGGCCGCGCAGGGGTTGGCGAAATCGAAAATCCAAGTGCTGGAGGCGCTGTTGCGATTGCGCCAGGCGGCCTGCCATCCGGCGCTGATCGATCCCAAGCGCCGGCACGATTCCAGCGCGAAGCTCGAGGTGTTGATCGACCACCTGGAAGAAATAGTAGCGGAGGGTCACAAGGCGCTGGTGTTTTCGCAATTCACCAGCCTGCTGTCGCTGGTGAAGGAGAGGCTGGACGACTCGGGGATGGTTTACGAGTATTTGGATGGCCAGACGCGCGACCGCCAACAGCGCGTCGAGCGCTTCCAGAACGATCCCGATTGCCGCCTGTTTCTGATCAGCCTGAAGGCCGGAGGGCTGGGCCTGAACTTAACCGCCGCCGAGTACGTGTTTCTGCTCGACCCGTGGTGGAATCCGGCGGTGGAAGCGCAAGCCGTCGACCGCGCGCACCGTATCGGCCAGACGCACCAGGTGTTCGCTTACCGCCTGATCGCGCGGGACACGGTGGAAGAGAAAATCCTGCAACTGCAAAGCGGCAAGCGCGACCTAGCCGCCGCGATTATCAGCGAAGACAATAGCTTGATCCGCGATCTGAAGCGCGAGGATTTGGAGCTGCTGCTGTCGTAGCCTACGGCAGCACCTCGAAGTCGGTCCACTGTGCGCTGGCCCCGTTCTTGCGCGCGGCGCGGTCGGCGGCAATCACTTCCAGATAGTAGTCGCCCGGAGCGATCTTGCCGCCCAGCTTCAGCTTCCCCATGATCGCGAGGCCGTTGGCCGTGGGGATCAAGTGTGCCGGACCGGAGTAGAGGTCACGGCCATCGCGAACGATACGGATCTGCGCATCCAAGCCCTGCGTCGGCGCATTCTTCCTGCCCTTCTCGACCATGCAGAAGTAATCCAATTGTTCGCCGGGGTGAAACTGGCGTGTGGCCGGGGTCATCTCGGCGCGTGCCTGCGTGCCCGGCGGCCGATCGCCCTGCTGCAATACCACGCTGGTCAGCGCCACACGGTCCTTCTTCGGATCGGGAACCACCAGAAACTGGCTGGCGGAGCCGAACTTGCCGGTGGCCTCATCGCGCACCGCCACGTGGACCTGGTACGCGCCCCGCTTTTGGACCGGCACATCCAGCGTATACAACGCGCCGTTCTTGAGGTCCTCCGGCAGCCGGTCGATCGGCGTCCGGAACTCGTAGGTCTTGGCGAGTTGGACAAGCTGCCGCCCGTCCACACCGGTGGCTACCGCCAAAATCTCCATGCGCGCCAAGGCCGCTCCCTCGGGCGTTTGCTGGAACGTCAGATCATGAGCATCGATATGAAGCAGATTGCGGACCACCGGGCCCCGCTTGGGGACTTCGGCGTAAAGAGCCGTCAATCGCAGATGCACGCCCGCGGATTGGAACGGGGAAACCATGGCCGCATGCAACTGTGCGAGAGGCGTATCGTAAAGCGGCCGGGTCTCGTCGTCGGTGGCTCCGAAGAACCCTGTGCGCGACCGCACGTGCAGGCCTGCCCGCGTGACTTTCACCTTGATCTTGTGATAGCTGCGCCACCCGTGCCTGGAGTCGAAGGTGCCGGCTGCGGGCTTGTACCCGATCAGGTAGTATCCTTGCTGATCCTCCAGCACGCGGTCGAGTCCCCAATTCAGATCGTTACCGTTCGCGTATGCCAACCCGCCGGTCTGCGAGGCGATTAGCTCGAGTCCCTGCTGTCCCGCGTTGAAATCGCTGTGCAGTCCGCTGACAACGCCGTAAGCCCACTTCTGGGCGACATCGAGCGACATCCCGCCGGCGCCGCCGATATGTTCCTGCGCGTTGGGCATCAGGGTCGCCAGACCGAGCGCGTGCATCGTGTAGATCACCGTGCCCGCCCGGTTGGCGCTGTCCACCACGCTGCGCAGTGCTTCCAGCGCCTCGGGGTGCCAGGCATCCAGAGCCATACCGTCGGAGAAGAGTACTAATGACTTGCGGCCGGGCATTTCCCAGAGCGCCCGTAAAATGTAGTTGATCGCGCCCAGAGCGCCCACGGCGAGAAAGGGGTTCTTATCGGCGCTAAAGAACGCTTCCGCCGTTTGGCCGCTGCTTTGTCCTGCCTGATTGACCGGAGTCTGGCCCGGTACGGATGGGGCTGATGCCGTTGAAAAGCTGGGTGCGAAATCGCGAACTGCCGGGACGTAGGGATTCCAATGCAAAGCGTCAATCGCCGCCAGCAGAATCCGTTTGTCGGTGGTGAACTGCTGCAGCATTCCGGATCCCATTGCCGTGCGGCAGACCGCTACCAGATCGCCCGGCTGCATCTGTTTCTCCACGAACTTGCGCAACGAGTAGCGCACGAAGGCGATGCTCTCGAACGACATACCGAGATCGTCCACCATCAGCACCATGGTCCGCCGCACATCCTCTATGCGGGGTGGGGCGGATGGTGGGGGTGGCAGGGCCGCAACTGATTTCGGGCCGGTGGCGGGCGGCGCGGATGGCGCAGCTTTCGAACCGGTCCGGATATAGCTGAAATTCGTGATTTTCTGGGGCTTGCCGTCTTCCAGGACCTGGAAATCGTTAGCCGAGAGATCGGTGATGTAATGGCCCTTGGCGTCGGTGACTACGGCGTCCACTTGCACCAGCGACGTGGTGACGCTGAAAACAACGTCGCTCCGCGAATCCGGCGGCGGGGGAGACTGCTGCGCGATAACCTGCGCACAACAGAGTACGGCAAGCGCTTGACGCCCAATAGCGGGCATGTCGTGCGTTCTCTCCTGTCTCCTGACTTCTGTCTACTTTATTTTGATTCAATCCGCATGCCGTAAAAGCTGCGGTACACAAACGTTACCGAAACGAGAAAAAACACCGCGCCCAGCACGGTCGAAAGCGTATTGCCTTGCTTGTTGTTCAGAGACACCGCCAGTTCCACGGCCAGCAGCCCGAACAGCGTGGTGAACTTGATGATCGGATTCAGGGCCACCGAACTGGTGTCCTTGAACGGATCGCCCACCGTATCGCCCACCACCGTGGCGGCGTGCAGTTCGGTGCCCTTCATCTTCAGCTCGGTCTCCACCACCTTCTTGGCGTTGTCCCACGCGCCGCCGGCGTCGGCCATGAAGATGGCCTGGAACAGGCCGAAGATGGCGATCGAGATCAGATAGCCGATGAAGAAGAAGGGCTCGAAGAACGCGAAAGCCAGGGTGGCGAAGAATACCGCGATGAAGATGTTCAGCATGCCCTTCTGCGCGTACTGCGTGCAGATGGCCACCACCTTCTTCGAATCCGCCACCGAAGCCTTCTCGGCGCTTTCCAGCTTGATATGCTCCTTGATGAATTTCACCGCGCGATATGCGCCGGTGGAGACCGCCTGGGTGGAGGCGCCGGTGAACCAATAGATCATCGCGCCGCCCGCAATCAGGCCCAACAGGAAGGGCGGGTACAGGATCGAGAGTTTGGCCAGACGGTCGGGATTCAGGTGGTCGGTCAGGGCCACGATAATCGAGAAGATCATGGTCGTCGCGCCCACCACCGCAGTCCCGATCAGCACCGGCTTGGAGGTGGCTTTGAAAGTGTTGCCCGCGCCGTCGTTCTCCTCCAGATTCTCCTTGCCCTTCTCGAAATTCGGTGTGAATCCGAAATCGCGCTGGATCTCGGTTTCGATGCCCGGCAGCGTTTCGATGGTCGAAAGCTCGAATACGGACTGGGCGTTATCCGTCACCGGACCATAGCTATCCACCGCGATGGTCACCGGCCCCATGCCCAGGAAGCCGAAAGCCACCAATCCGAAGGCGAACACGGCCGGCGCCACCATCACGGTGGCGGGCAGCATCACCCCGCCGGGACCAATCGTGCTCACGCCGTAAGCAATGCCCATCAGGGAGAGGATGGAGAAGCCCAGCCAGTAGGCGCTGAAGTTGCCGGCCACAAAACCGGACAAAATGCACAATGAGGCGCCGCCTTCGCGCGCGGAAGTGACGATCTCGCGCACGTGCCGCGACGACGTGGAAGTGAATACTTTCACGCCTTCGGGGATAATCGCGCCGGCCAAGGTGCCACAGGTGATCACCGTGGAGAGTTTCCACCACAAGCTGGTGTCGCCGTTCAGGTTCGGAATGATGAAGTAGCTGACCAGGTAAGTAAGCCCGACGGAGATGAGCGAAGTCAGCCACACCAAAGACGTGAGCGGCGCTTCGAAGTTGAACTTCTCGGCATCGCCGTATTTGGCTTTGGCCACGACGCCATTGATGAAGTAACTGACCGCCGAGGAAATGATCATCATCACGCGCATGACGAAGATCCACACCAGCAACTGCACCTGGAGGACGTCCGACTTCACCGCCAGCAGGATAAACGTGATCAGGGCCACGCCCGTGACGCCGTAAGTCTCGAAGCCGTCTGCCGACGGTCCCACCGAATCGCCCGCGTTGTCGCCGGTGCAGTCCGCAATCACGCCGGGGTTGCGCACGTCGTCTTCCTTGATCTTGAAGACGATCTTCATCAGGTCCGCGCCGATATCCGCGATCTTGGTGAAAATGCCGCCCGCCACGCGCAGGGCCGCGGCGCCCAGCGATTCGCCGATCGCGAACCCGATGAAGCACGGACCGGCCAGATCGCCGGGGATGAACAGCAGGATGATCAGCATCATGATCAATTCGACCGAGATCAGCAGCATGCCGATGCTCATGCCGGCCTGCAGGGGAATGTCGTAACAGGGGAAGGCCTTGCCGCGCAAGCTGGCGAAGGCCGCGCGGGAGTTGGCGAAGGTGTTCACGCGCATGCCGAACGCCGCCACCGAGTAGCTGCCGCCGATGCCGATGACGCTGAACAATAGAATGATACCCACCTGAACCGCCGGCCGGCTCTGCAGGAAGCCGAAGTAGAACACGATGATGACGCCGATGAAGCACTCCAGCAGGATCAGGAATTTGCCCTGCGTCACCAGATAAGTCTTGCAGGTCTCGTAAATCAGCTCGGAGACTTCCAGCATGGATCTGTGTACGGCCATGTTCTTCAGGCGCACATAAATGACGAGACCGAAAATCATGCCCAGTACGCAGAACACCAGGCCGAACAACAATAAGGTGTGGCCGCCGATGCCGCCCAGAAAAGTGGCGCTGTTCAGGTTGGGCAAGCGCAGGCTGGCTTCGCCGCCTTCGTCTTGCGCCAACACAGGCAGGGCCAAAAGGGCCATCCACAATAGCGGGAGAAACGCGCGAACCGCGCGGAGCTCGGTCGAAGACAATATTCGCATGAAAAAAACCTCCTGGAATGGGGCGAGATCCCTGAGGGTGGGCCTACCCCAAATAGGATATCAGGGTTGGTTTACCTCAGCCTGTTCCTATGGAAGTTACAAGGTAGCGCAAGGCGTCGTTGAATTCAAGGAGCGCCCTCAACCTTGCGCGCGAAGACCGCCGCCTTCATCCAGCACCTCGCGGATTTTGGCCAGCAGCGCGTCGGGGGTGAACGGCTTGTTCAAAAACGCCTTGGGCCGTTCGCCCGGGGCATTGTTGATGGGGCTGTCGCGGTAGCCGGACATGTACAGAAGCTGCAGATCCGGATTCTTTCCGGAAAGCTCCCTGCCGAGCTCGAAGCCGCTCATCTGGGGCATCACCACGTCGGTCAGCACCAGGTCGATTTTGTGCGAGTTCTTCTCGTAGACGGAAAGCGCGGCGCTGCCGCTGGCGGCTTCGATCACCGTGTAGCCCCCGCTGCGCAGCACCGCGGACACCAACTTCCGCACGCCCTCTTCGTCGTCCACCAGCAGAATGGTTTCCGAGCCCTTGGACGCCGCCGGCCGGCGGGCCACGGGAGTCGCGGTAGCCGGCTCCACGCGCGGCAGATATATCTCGAATATCGTGCCACAGTTTACCTGGCTGTAGACCGTGATGTGCCCCTCGTTCTGCTTCACGGTGCCGTAAACCATGGAGAGCCCCAACCCGCTGCCCTTGCCATGCTCCTTGGTGGTGAAGAAAGGCTCGAACAATCGCGAGCGGGTCACGGCGTCCATGCCAGATCCGGTATCGCTCACGGCCAGCATCACGTATGCGCCGGGCCTCACTCCGGCACTCTTGGCGGCGGCCTCGTCCAGTTCCAGGTTGGAGGTTTCCAGCACCAGCTTGCCCCCGTTGGGCATGGCCTCGCGCGCGTTGGTGGCCAGATGCATGATGGCCTGCTGCATCTGGCCGCCGTCGATTTGCACGGGGCCCAGGGCCGGCCCAGGCAGCACAATCAACTCCACCGCGTCGCCCAGCATCCGCCGTAGCATCGGTTCCATGCCCGCGATGGTGCCGTTCAAATCGGTTACCTTGGGCTGCGCCATCTGGGCGCTGGAAAACGTCAAAAGCTGGCGCGTGAGCGCGGCAGCCCGCTCGCCGGCGTAGAGAATCTCGTCGGCGAAGCGGTGCAGCGGACTGGCGGCGGGTATCTGGGCACGCAACAGATCGCTGTAGCCGGCGATGACCGTGAGGAGGTTATTGAAATCGCCCGCCACGCCGCCCGCCAAGCGCCCCACCGCGTCCATCTTGCGCGCGTGACTGAGCTGCTCCTCAAGCTGCCGGCGGCCGGTGATATCGCGGAACACCAGGATGGCGCCCTGCAGCCGGCCCCGTTCGTCGCACAGGGGCGCGGCGCTCTGTTCGATGGCAATCTCGGTTTTGTCGCGGGCGATCAGCAGGACCGGGCCTACGTTATGGGCGGTGGCGCGTCCACGGATGGCATCCCGTGCCAGGGTCCCTGCCGGCGCGCGGCTGGCCTCTTCGACGACCTGCAGGATATTGCCCAATGGCCGCCCCAAGGCGTCGGCGCGCCGCCATCCGGTCAACGCCTCGGCCACCGGATTGAGGAAGGTGATGCGCTCGTCGCGGTCGGTGGCCACTACCCCGTCGGCGATGCTCGAAAGCGTGGCGGACAGCATGCTGCGGCTGTTGTGGAATCCGGACACCAAACCTGTGGCCGATAACGAAATCGCAACAAAAGACAGCAGCGACGCGGCCAGATTCGGGCCGCCCGCATACCAGGGATCCCGCAACTCGACGAGCAATGCGCCCAGGGCCAGGGTGGAGAGCGCGGTGGCCGAGAACCCGCCCGCGTAACCGAAATACCAGGCGCTGGCGAATACCGCGACTAGAAAGGGGAGGAATAAGTTTGGTTCCAGCCAAGGGCGCAACAGCAGGGTGAAGAGCACCGCGAATGTGGTGAGTACCAGCGCGAAGATGCTGCTGTGCAGGTGAGAGTCTTTGAGCTGGAACACAGTCGGCTCAGTAACAGGATACTATACCGCTCGCTTGACTTCGGCGCGCTTAAGGCAGACGACACAAAACGATCGTCTGCCCCACCATCACCGGGTGGTCTCCTCCCACAAAAACCCGATCCAATCCGCATCGTCGTCGATTTGCCGATTCAACGGCTTCCCACCCGAGTGCCCGGACTTGGTGTCGTACTTCAGCAGGATGGGCTTATCGCCGCCCGTGGACGCCTGCATCAGCGCCGTCATCTTGCGCGCGTGCAGCGGATCGACGCGCGTATCGAAGTCGCCCGACATAAACAATACGGCGGGATACTTAGTGCCTTTGTGTACGTTCTGATAGGGTGAGTAGCGCCGCAGATACGCGAATTGGGTGGGATCGTCCGCCGAGCCGTACTCTGTAACCCAGTAACTTCCCACCTTGAACTTCTGATAGCGCAACATATCCAGCAGGGGATAGCCGCACACCACCGCGCCGAACAGATCCGGGCGCTGGGTAACGGCCGCGCCCACCAGCAAGCCGCCGTTGGAAACCCCTTCGATGCCGATCTTGCCCGGCTCAGTGTAGTGGTTCATCACCAGCCATTCGGCCGCCGCAATGAAATCGTCGAACACGTTTTGCTTCTTCTCGAACGTGCCGGCGCGATGCCACTTCTCGCCGAATTCCCCGCCCCCGCGCAGGTTGGGCTCCGCGAACACGCCGCCCATCTCGGCCCACACGGCGGCGGTCCGCGAGAATGCAGGCACTTCACTGGATGAGAATCCGCCGTAGCCCGTCAGGAACACGGGACGTTTGCCGTCCAACTGCAGCCCCTTGCGATAGACCAGAAACATGGGCACGCGCGTTTTGTCCTTGGAATCGTACCAGACCTGCTTGACCTCGAAATCCTCGGGATGAATGGGCACCGGCGCGCGGAACCACACCTGTTCGCTCTCCCGCGAGGGAGTGTAGCGGTAGATGGCGCCGGGGTCCGCGAACGAAGTGTAGTAGAAGAACGCTTCGTCGCCATCCTACCGGCCCGCGGGTCCGAACACGCTGCCGATACCGGGCAGCTTCATATCGCCCAGATACTTGCCCGAGAGGTCGTATTGCTTGACGCGCGCATTGACATCTTCCAGGTACCCCACGAACAACCGGCCCGCGACGCCCGTAGCGCCGTCGATGGGCCACTTGGATTCCGGCACGATCTCTTTCCATTTCGCGCGCGCCGGATCGTGCAGATCGGCGGCCAGAATCCGCCAGTTCGGTGCGTTCCAGTTGGTCCACAGATTGATCCGATCGCCGGTGATGAAGGGGCGGAACTCGGCATCGATATCGTTCACGATCGGGCGCAGCGGACCGCCCGCCGCCACGTCCGCGACCCAGACTTCGGTCTTCTTGGGCGGTACGCCGATGCTGACGTCCACCAGCAGATAGCGGCCGTCTTCGGAAAGCTGCGCGCTGACGATAGTGTCCGGGCCGTGTCCCTCGCCGAAGATTTCGCGATCCTCCGCGGCGGGCTTGCCCATGGCGTGGTAGTAAACCCGGCTGCCGATTGTGGTGGTGTAGCGCGAATAGAAGAATCCGCTCTGGTCTTCCTGGATGGACATGCCGAAATAACGCGCACGCGGCAAGCTGTCGGCGAGCAACTGGCGTGTTTCCAGGTTGAGTATACGGTACTCTTCCTCGTCCTCGCCGCCATGCCGGACGCCGTAAGTGAGCAGCTTCCCGTCGCGCGTGATGCCGCCGATGAAGACGGTAACGGTTTCATCTTTACCGATGTCCGCCGGATTGACCAGCACTTCATCGACGCCATCGAGGCCCGTGCGCATGCAGATGGACGCGCGGTTCTCATTCGCCAGGCGGCGGCTGAAGAAGTAGCGGCCATGGCGTTCGGTGGGGAAGCCGTAGGAATCGATGCGGCTGAGCTCCGTGAGACGCTGCTTGATCTTTTCCCGCACCGGCATGCGGCTCAAGAACGTCTGCGTGTATTCGATCTGGGCGTCCAGCCACGCGCGCGTCTCCGGGCTGTTTTGGTCCTCCAGCCAGCGGTAGGGATCGGTGATGGCGACGCCGTGCAAGGTATCGGTGACCGGATGCACGGGCGTGGGCGGCGGACCTTGCGCAAAGGCGACGGCGGCGGCGGACAAAGCAAAAGCGAACAGACGGAGGTTCATCCTACCAAGGATAGTCCAGCGGCGAAGTGCCGGGTTGGCGGTCTGGCGGCGGCCGCGGCCAAGATTGGGCGCCCTCCAATCTCGAGCAAGCAGAGCCGAAGTCCCGAAGGAGATCGCCGTGTCGCCTACGGCTGGAGCGTCACTCTAGCCGTGCCCGCCGGACCGGTGTAAACCAACTCCATCGACTGGATGGCGTCGACCTTGCCATGGTATGGGAAGAAAAGCAGCCCTGCCTGGGGCAGCGCGCGGTCCCCTTCCGGCAGCGCGACCTTTTGTACCCGCTGCTGCATGGCCCGCTGCATCTC
>Ga0187871_10001913_pt1 | contig 17554 bp, 33 predicted proteins | sample June2016WEW_16_1_FD_132988 | JGI IMG/M metagenome (GOLD analysis project Ga0187871, IMG submission 132988) | Peatland microbial communities from SPRUCE experiment site at the Marcell Experimental Forest, Minnesota, USA - June2016WEW_16_10 | ecosystem: Environmental > Terrestrial > Soil >...
AAGTACGAAACGCACAGAATTGATGTAAAACCACTAGATAAAGACACAATTAAATGTGACATAAATAAAGAAAAACTGCCATTTCCCAATAACTTTTTTGACAAGGTTTACTGCAGAAATATGATCATGTACGTATCAAATTACAATAATTTCATTATGCCACCCGAAGGAAACCACACCTTTTAAGGTGTGGAGGAATTCGGTATGTTTCCATCGTCATACCATATCCTCTATCTCTTTGAGCCTCTTTTGGAGTGCGTCCCGTGCTGGTGTTATAGCTTTGGCGTATGCCTCCCACACGGGTTTCATGGCTTCGTAGTATGCCCCTTGCACTGGCACTCTGGCTTTATTGTATTCCTCCCATGCTGACGCAGCAGCTTTAGCGAATGCGTCCTTTGCCTCGTTAATCAACTTTTCTTTTTGTTCTGATGTTATCATGTTCTTACCTCTTTTCTGCGTTGCTGTCAATGATACCACATCCCTTTAGGGTGTGGTAGTTCATTATGCATTAATTTTTTTATAATAATTAATATAAGGAGTCAGAGAATCCCCGCTATTCATAGCGGGAAGTGAATGACTGGCTGAGTTGCTATTTTTCATCGTTATCCTTACTCAATAATTCTGCCATAAAGTTCTTATCAACCATACTATCATATAGATTATCCAAAGAACCTAATGCACCTTCGTGGTATTCCTTTAACGTATCTTTCTGTGTGGATTTCTTTATAAGTTCACTCAAGTGTTCTCTTCTTTTCCATACATAATCTTTTACTCTTTCCAAAATGTCTTCTCTTGCATAATTTATTGCGTGTTCTACATCTTCCCCGTCATAAGTATCATCAGGCTCGTTTTCTGATGCATCGTGATGGTGTGCATCTAAATCATCAAAGATTTCATCAAGAGTCCATTTGTGTCCCATATTAATCATTCCATCTAAGTTCTTTTATTATCTCTGAACAAAGTATTGCTCCAATACCACCACCAGCAACAAACATACAAGGAATAAATAATAGTTTAACTGGTGTTATCCACGTTAAAGCAAATCCTATAATCGTTGCAACTATACAAACTAAACCGTAATTGCCAAAACGTTTTATGTTGCTTTTGATTCTTTCTTTCTTCATCTAATCAACCTTTCCCTGTTTCCCATTCTTCCACTTAGTAGGGTTCTGCCTATGCCATTCTCTATGGTCTAACATATCTATTCCTTGACTTGGCATTATATCGTAAAGTGGTTTATCGCATAGAAAACAGAACTCTTCTAATTCTCTGCTAAGTGCTGGACTTTGACAACCGCATCCTACTGGTTTCTGTCCTTCCCTATAAAGTGTTGGTAAGTGCATACAGGTATTTCCATAATACATTGCATCACAAACTACATCTGTTGGATATGCTTTTACCCTACGAACTTCTGCAATATGAACCCATCTTATTGGTCTTTCTAATCTTGCTTTTCTCATCTGTTCCTCTGATACAAACATTCTGAACCTGAACTCTTCTGTTATCTTGTGTCCGCAATTCTTGCACATAATTCCACTCATCTAACCACCATACTTCCATAAAGTCTTTTGCGTATTGGACTTTATCGCTTTTTGCATCTCTTGTTTCCTAACTTGTATCTGTTGCTCCTCTATGTATCGCTTTACCTTGTCCTCGCTTATGTATCCTGCCGTTGATGCGTAATAACCATCTGCCCAGAGTGATGCCCCTAACTGCCTTTTCAAGTCAGGAAAGATTCTGCGTAGTTGCCTTGATGTATTTCCCTTTAACTGATGGACTACCCTTGAAACTGCAAATGCAGGTGGAACTGAAACAAAACAATGTATATGGTCTGGTTGAATCTCAAATGCTAATACCTGCCAGTCGAAACTTTCCGATTGTCCTCTTATGATGTCTTCCAATACCATTCGTAAAGTTCTTCCTGTCAAAACTGCTTTGCGATATTTTGGTATCCATACGATATGATAATTTACGTTGTATGTTGTGTGTGCTCCCTTCCTGATTGTAGATAGACCTTGCATAAGTTGCTTTGGTGCTTCAAAGTGTGGGTATGCCTTTTTCATCTGCTCACCTTCTCTGATAGGACTTTCAGTATCCAATTCTGCCTTGTCCTCTTTTCCTTTTGTGCCGTTGCCTCTATCTTCTTTAACAGAGGTTCAGGAACTCTTATGAATATTCCTTTTGTATCCGTCATAAACTCACAATAATATTATGCCATTAAAGATATATAAAGCTATCTGTTGCTATCTTTTATCCCTCTATCTGCCCTGCGTTGCGATGCTGAAATACCCTGTCCTTTAGGGCAGGGTTCTTTATATCAGAATGTTATCGTGTTTTGAAGCCAAATAGAGAAATCTATCTGACAAGCGCAAGTGCAGGATATTGGGGCTTATTTACCGATCATTTTCATAAAGACACTAAGTATCAACAGGCAGCCTATTCCTTGCATACTACAAAAACATTGGAGAACATACTAAAACTGGGAAAATTCAGAAATATAAAAGCGCGCTATGGCTTTTCAGAATTGGAGAACCATCCTCCTGTGAGGGTTTATTTGGGTTTTGCATCTCAAAATATATTATCCATTTTTACTGAGAGAATTAAACCAATTGTAATAAGCACTGCAAGAAAATAAAACGTAATAAAACCAATAAAAATTTTTCATCATAATCTATCGATTTTTAGAACAAAAGGCTTAAATACTATCTTGTTTACTATTAATTTAACAGATTTAGGAGAATGCAGTTTGGTGTACAAATGCAAATGCAAACATGGCTATCAAGACACGTTGTCTCTATTATAGGTAGCATAGGCATTTGTGTATATAAGTTGTTTAAGCTTATGAATACACCAGATATTTTCGCTGCATAAATCTCAGAAACTTTTTCTAAATCCTTTTGGGTGTTTATGTGGCGCAAATATATAGTAGAGTGTATACTAAAGAAATCAAACTTGGCAGACGAGAGCAACTCATTTTGCTTGAGATCAGCAAGGACAAGATAGATACAGCTTCTAGCTTTGTTGACTACCTTCAGGACAACTATGGCTTCTCAAAAAGCTCAAGCTGGTACTGCTTGAATCGATTGAAAGAGTTTGGGCTTGTGGACTTTGCAAACAGGGTGGAACTTGGCAAGCCTCTGTGTCTCACTAAGGTGGGGCTTGCCGAACTTAACAGATTGGAAGGCGTTAGGAATGAGGTTTTGGCTTATTTCAGCAGCTCATTCCTGGCTGACCAGAATGATTATTCTTACAAAAGCAATTTCAGATACATGCAGAATAACGCTTATGCACTTAGATAGCTTGGGTGAATGAAGTTGTTGGGTTTAGCCTGCCAGAATCTTTCTGGCTGGCTTATGTTTATAATATTTAGGAAAATACTTCTACATTTTCTTTACGGCATTGCGCCATAAGATCTCTATCAAAAGTAAACAGAGGTATCTGTCCGATTTTTGCAACAGAAAGTATTAATTTATCATTAAATCTTTTGAAGGACACTTTATGTTTGATTATTAATTTTGTAGCTTCCTGAAAATTTAAAGAATTGATAGAGATTATTTCAATATTATCTGTTTTCAATAATTCTTCTATTTTATTTTTTATTATCTCATCACTTATAGATAAGTTTTTAAGAGCATAAACTAGTTCTTCTACAACAACTGTCGGAATTAATATTCTTTTTATTTTTTCTAGACCGTTAACTGCACTATCATGAAGTTCTGCGTCTTCAATCATTTCATTGATAATTACATTTGTATCTATCACACATTCCATTTAACAGCCCCATTCCATCCGTTTTCTACAGCGTTTTCTATTTCTTTCTCACTTAGTTTTCTACCTAATTTTATCCTTACTTTAGTAATTTTTCCTTGTTTTTTTAAACGTCCACTTTGTTTTAGTTTTCTGTTTATTAATAAAGAAAGTTTTCTAGTGCTACCGTATTCTTCTAAAGCTTCATTTACGAGCTGTTTATACAACTGATCTTCTAACATTATGGTTGTCTTTACCATAATAATTATACCATATAAACATATATAAATGTTACGTTTAGATGCTTTATAGGGAAATTTAATTAATTTGACTTAAGGCGCCTTCGGATTTTAACAATTTTAGTTTTATTCCTGTATTCTTTCCATCATACAGGCCAACTGAACCGTCACTTTTTATTACCCTATGACAAGGTATTTTAATAGGTAGAGGATTGTTCTTCAGTGCGGTCCCTACTGCCCTGTATGCATTTTTGTGATTTATTTGAATTGCTATTTGCTTGTATGTTCTTGTTTCTCCTTTCTTTATAGAAAGAGTCGCGATAAGAACTTCCTTCTGAAATTTTGTTAGATTGTAATTATCCAATTGTTTTATCAGATTATTTTTGTTCATGATACCCCTATAATATATAAACCTTAAATGATTTATTTGTATTGTGCTTGAATGGCTGCAAAGGAACTTTCTTTTTGGTTGGATGGTAAATTAGTAAAAAGAAGCGAGGCAAAGGTTCCGATACTCACTCATTCGATGCAGTATGGAAGCGGAATCTTCGAAGGACTTCGTGCTTATGAGGCCTCAAAAGGCACTGCAATATTCCGGCTTGATGACCACATAAAAAGATTTCTTAGCAGTGCAAAAATATACTCCATGAATTTAAAATATACAAAAAAGGAACTTCATAATGCGATAGTAAAAACAATAAAATACAACAAGCTTAAATCCTGTTATATAAGGCCTTTTGCATTCTATAATGATGATAACATAGGCATGAGCACTCCAGGCAAGAAGATTAGCGTGTTCATTGCAACTGTTCCTTTTGGCGCATATTTTGGAAAGCAGGAAGAACTTGGAATAAAATGCAAAGTATCTTCATGGAGAAGGATAAATTCGCAGATACTTCCAACTGAAGCAAAATCAAGCGGCAATTATGCAAATTCAATCATAGCAAGCAATGAGGCAAAGTCATTAGGATCTGACGAGGCAATTCTCACTTCACTTGAAGGTTACATTGCAGAAGGACCAGGAGAAAACATATTTTTAGTTGAAGAGGGTAAACTTGTAACTCCTTCAAAAGAGGCAGATATATTAATGGGAATTACAAGAGACACTGTAATAAAACTTGCAGAGAATATTGGAATTGAAGTCATAGAAAGGAATATGCACAGAGAGGAGTTATACACATGCGATGAGGCATTCTTTACAGGAACAGCTGCAGAGATAACTCCAATAACAATTATAGATTCCAGAAAAGTAGGCAAAGGCAAATCAGGACCAATAACAAAGTCAATAATGCAAGAATATTCAAAGGTAGTTACAGGAAAAAACAAGGAATTTGAGTCATGGCTTACTTATATTTAAAGGTGAAAAAATGAAAATAAAAATAGAGGCTAAGAAGGGAATCGCATCTAAATTTCCTATTTCAGATGGAATAATAAGTGACAATTTTGTATTTACGTCTGGTCAGATTTATATGAAAGATGGTCAACTCCTTGAAGGCACCATAGAGGAACAAACACATCAAGTAATGAGTAATCTAAAAACTATACTTGAAGCTGCAGATGTAGGCTTTGATGAAGTTGTAAAGACAACAATATACATCACAGACATGTCTCTATACGGAAGGATAAATGATGTTTATAGAACATATTTCTCTGACCCTTTTCCTGCGCGAGAAACAGTATGCGTAAAAGAACTCCCAGCCGGAGCCAAATTAGAAATAAGCGTGATAGCAACTAGAAACAAAAATTAAGTATTAAAATAGTTTTAATCCTTTTGTGAAGAAATCTATTTCTGATTCCTTCCAAGGACCAATTCCCAATGCCGTTTTTGTTCCAGGAGGTAATTGTGTAAGTCCTGCATCACTTACAAGTGCACAAGGTATCTTCTTGAATTCAAATGCCTTGAATAATTTTTCCAGTGCTTCTTGATCACTTACTTTTAAAACTATTTTCCTTTCTCCAGTATCAAGCCATTCCTTTGCAATGGCTTTGTCTTTCTTTTCTGTTTCGAAATAACTCATAAGAGAGGCGTGGCAACCTTGAGCAACGGCCTTTCCTTTGCTCATCTCGATATCAGACCTAAGTATTATTACCTGTTTTATTTCCTCATTTAATTTCATAGCATCATATTAACATAATATATTCTTATTCGTATCTAAATATTATGAAAACTGTTGCTTAGGTGTTCTATTGCTAGGAACTAAGGAATCTGCATTTGTAAACAATCTGCTAAAGGACTTCTACAGCAGCATAGATAATATTGCACCTAGAAACATAGATAGAAGAGAATTCGGATTTGGTGACTTCGAAAGAAAAATATCATATCGTCATTATAAGTTCAAGGATGAAAAAGAATTGAAGAATTATTTGTCTAAAAATGCTCCTGCTTTTGTTTCATATTCAAGTGCAGAATACAGAATACCTGATGGAAGACCGATGGAAAACAAGGGTTGGATAGGTTCTGATCTTCTTTTTGATATAGATGCGAGCGATCTTGGTCTCCCCTGCAAATTGGAGCACGGAAGTTCATGGGTATGCCAGAAATGCTTTGATGCAGCTAAATTCGAGACAGTAAAACTCGTTGAAGAGTTTCTAGTTCCTGATTTCGGATTCTCAGAGAAAGAAATAAGCATTAACTTCAGCGGAAACAGAGGTTACCACATCCATATTAACAACGAAAACACATTCAAGCTTGACGGCGATGCAAGAAAGAGTATTATCAATTACATAACTGGAAATAATATCGAGCTCAATGCATTTTTCCCCACATTAGGAAGAAGAGGTGTTCGGCTTGAAGGACCAAAACCTAATGACTACGGATGGGGAGGCAAGTTCGCAAATGGAGTAATTAGAGTATTAAACAGTGGCACCAGTAGTTTGATGGAATTAGGAATTGACAAAAAGGATGCAGAAATGCTCACACGAAAAAGGGCAGAGATAATTCTTGGCATATCAACAGGCAATTGGGACAAGGTCAACATACCAAAAAAAGCAGAATTCTGGAGCAATATACTCAAAGGAATTTCGATAAAGCAAGGAGATCTTATCGACAAGAATGTAAGCACAGACAAGTATCATCTCATAAGATTGCCAGGAACGATTCACGGAGATACAGGATTGGTAGCAAAAAAACTGAAATCACTAAAAGCGCTTGAAAGCTTTGAACCGATGAACAGCACAATCGCATTCGATGACAAGCACATGAAAATAAAGACCGCAAAAGTTCCTAAGTTTATTATGAATGGAATTGAATTCGGACCATATGATAATGCAAATGTTGAATTGCCAACATATGCCGCAACTTATCTGATTCTTAAAAGAGTTGCCTTGATGGGTAATTAATTAGCATAATACGTTAATTACCGAACCATAAAGAAAGCAATATAATACACAAATCCCAACGAATTACTATTGCTAGAGGTTAAATACAAAACTTGACCTCTTATAAAGAAAGCGCAAAGATAAGTTTTTAGCTCTTGCATGTGCATGATGTGTGAGGGTGGGACAAGAGGATTAAAATGGCAGAAAGAATATTAGTGCTTGCAGTAGACATAGACAACGACCTGTATCGCAAAACGAAGATATCAGGTCCAGTAGTTGGAAGAAACGAAAACTATAAAGCTGCTGCAAAGCTTGTTCTTGCTGACCCTCAAGATACCGATGGAAACGCGATGTTCGAAGCGGTTAGAAAATACGACGAGCTCAAGGCAAAAGGTCACTCAGTCAATGTTGCAACGGTAACTGGCGCAGAGAAAGAAGGATATGTTGCCGATGTTGAGCTTGTGCGACAGGTCGAATTGGTGCTCGAAAGGACCAAAAGCGACGTATGCGTTCTTGTAACCGATGGCAGCAGCGACTCAAGGATACTTCCATTGCTCAAGAATAGACTGAAAGTAAACAGCGTTGACATAGTGCGAATGAAACAGGCGCAGGGTTTCGAGAGCACTTACTTCACAATACTGGAAAAGCTCAAGGAGCCGCATTACGCAAGAATCGTATTCGGAATACCTGCAGTTTTGCTTATACTCTTTGCGCTTAGCTATTATCTGAACTTCGGCTGGCAGCTTCCTGTTGCGCTTATAGGAATATATCTAATACTCAAGGGCTTCGGGCTTGAAGAGGCATTGGTAAACTCATTCAAAAGCTTAGGCTTCAGCGTTGAGAGGCTTAGCTTTGTATTCTACATAGGTTCTATAATATTCTTCATAATAAGCATAATCCTTGGCTATGCAGGCTATACAACCGCATTGGCAACCACAAACAACGGGCTTGTGCTGGGCTCCCAGGCGATAGTGGGATTCCTGACGCTCTTCCCGGTAAGCCTTGTGCTTTACCTTGTTGGGAGGGTAATAGACCTTGACAACAAGAGAATGCGCTACAGGGCAATTTCTCAGGGTACATACGTAGGCTACACCATAGTGGGACTTGCGCTTCTTTATCTTACCTCATCGTGGATAATAGGCCAGATATACTTCTGGCAGTTCCTGGTGCTTAGCGTATTCGCAGTAATTACCGGCTATGGCATATCGCTGTTCAGCGCATTCCTTAGGAAAAGGGCAATAACACGTGCAAAGATAAAAGACAAGAAAGTCATAAACGACATTGGTGCCTATGTGGGCAGGATAACGGAAGTAGATTCTAAACGCGGAGTGATCTTCGTAAAGACCGATTACGGCAATGTGATAAAATACGAAATAGACAGGATTACCGGCGTTTCAGATAGAGTAATGATACGCTAAGTTTCATATAATTGGAAAACGCAAGTCTTTTATATTTCCTAAATCCTAATGCATTGTGATAACATGCCGATACAATCTTCAAGAACTACAAAAGAGAGAAATTGGAGTATAATCCCATCTTATCAGGGCTCTGATATTAAAGGTTATAAAAGATTCTTGAGAGGAGCTGAGAGAATTGAAGAAATTAGTGCAATCATGTTTAATAATATACCACCACTAGACCATAGCATTAAAGAAATTGTTAGGATAACGAAAGACATTATGGGAGAAACTCAAGTAATTTATAGGTTTGATACTACTGGATGCACGTTAGCTGAAGTAGATGATAATTTCAAATATTACGAATCTTCTGGATTAGATTGCTTGATGGTAGGTATGAATATGAATATTATTAGCCCTAGCGAAAAAACACTCGTCAAGGAACTTGTCAAAACAGATATTATAGTAATTGCAGATCCTACTAATTTTAAAAGTTTATCATTCTATGCTGCAAACCTTATTGAAAGTTGGGGCATCAGAGACTTTGTAATTTCATTGGATGATAGGAGTGGTTTAGATTGCTTTAATCGCAGAAGTGTCGATTTACCTATTTTCTGTTATGTTTACTGCCGCGAAGATAATAATAGATTGATCACTTTTTCGAATGAGGTAGAATCGAATTGGCATGTAATAGTGCCATGCAATAATGCTGGATCTATCAATACTGCTCTAAACAAAATAGAGCAGATAGTTTGCAGTCTTGAAACAGGATGTGACCCAAGTGGGGAAAATCTCGAAAAGCTGGCAAATCAATGGCATAATGCCAACAACTGATTATTTTAATGCTTAGATAACGTCAAACTTAGAAAAGAAAGGTTTAAATTAATGCACGGCTATAATAATAAGAACATTGTGCTTCATGAGCTCATAGGTCTCGATGCAGAAGTTATAGATTGCAGAGATCGCTCACAGATTGGAATAAAAGGAAAAATAATAAACGAGACAAAAAATCTCCTATATTTGAAGCAACAATCCAAAACAAGAAGAGTAGTTAAAAACATCTCTAAATTCAAGTTCACCAACGACAATGATTCGTTCATCGTTGATGGCAAAGAGATAAATTTTAGAGCACATGAGCGTACGGAGAAGGCATTGAAGTTCTATAAAAGAAGAAAATTAAGTGATCATATTGGAATGCAAAGATCCTAAGTGTCCGATTCACGGAAACTTGAAGACAAGGGGCAACGAGATAGAAGGAGTTGTGGTGAGCGACAAGTCCAAAAAGACAGTGATTGTCGAGCACGCATATACCACTTTCCTCAACAAGTATGAAAGAAGCCTTAGAAAAACATCAAGAATCGCTGCCTATAACCCTGAATGCATAAACGCAGAAACAGGCGATACGGTAATAATATTCGAGACAAGAAGGCTTAGCAAGACAAAATCCTTTGCAGTTACTAAAATAGTTAAAAAGGCGCAATAAATGAAAGGCTTATCAACAAGAATATCGAAGAATCTCATACCAAGCTCTGTGCTAACCTGTGCAGACAACAGCGGAGCAAAAACGCTTATGATAATAAACAGGATAGGAAAGGGCGGAGGCAGAAAGGGCCGTTACTCGAAATCCGGCATTTGCGACGTTGTGATAGCAAGCGTCAAGACAGGCAATCCGCAATACGTTAAGAAAAAAGTGCGCGTTATGATAATAAGGCAGAAATCCCCAATAAGAAGGGCCAATGGAATGAGGGTTAGATTCGAGGACAATGCAGGGATATTGGTAACAGATTCGAATCTTGCAGTTGGAACTGAAGTAAAGGGTGCAATGGCAAGAGAGGTTGTCGAGCGCTATGTAAAGTTAGCAGGCATAGCCTCAAGAGTGATATAAATGATAGCAAGCGGCAAACCAAGAAAGCAAAGGCGCTTCAGGTTCAATGCACCAATGCACGTAAGGCAGCATTTTGTTCATTCCCATATTGACAAATCATTAAAAACAAAGCTCAACATAAAAACACGTTCAACTCAAATCTCAAAGGGAGACACTGTAAAAATAATGTCAGGAAGCAAGAAAGGGACTTCAGGAAAAGTCACAAGAGTGAATCTTCGCACAGGAAGAGTATACATAGATGGATTAGTAAAGAAGAATTCAAGAGGCAAGGAATTCAGTCTTTCCGTAAATGCAAGCAATGTTTACATAACCGATCTAAATCTAACTGATAAGGTAAGGGCAGCAAAATTGAAGGTCGCTCAGCAGAAGGTAACAACTCAAACGATGAAGAACGCTAATCCGGAAAAGAAGGAAGAATTGGCGGTACTAGAAAAATCAACAAAATAATGGTAATACAATGGGAAACAAAGGAAGCAGCGGTTACATAAAAAGGCTCAATGCGCCTAAGTACTTCTCAGTCCACAGAAAAGAGCACAAATACATAATAAAGCAGAATCCTGGAAGGCATACGCTCCAGAAATCAATAGCACTTACAGTAGTACTTGAAAAACTTGATTTGACGGCAAACAGAAGAGAAGCTGATAAGATAATAAAAAACGGATTGGTAAAGGTAAACAGCAAGACAATAAAAAATCAAAGATACCCAATCGGGCTCAATGACTTCATAGAAATAGGAAAGGAAAAATATGTGGTAAACATAAATGAAAGAGGTCAGATCCTAATAAAAAAGATTGAGAAGGAAGAACATCAGGTTTACAAGATAGTTGGAAAGTACAAATACAGGAAAAACGTGATAATGCTAAGGCTTCATGATGGAAGCATAATAAAAGAGGGAGAAAAATCAGATGCGAATGTCAATGATTCCATTGCAATCGCAAATAAGAAAGTTTCAAAGATAATAAAGCTAAGCGCTGGCTCAAAATGCGAGATAATAGATGGAGTACACGTGGGGAAGACAGGCAAGATAAAGAGCATAAGCGAAGGCAACATACACAAGGTAAAGTCAGTCGTTGTGGAACAGAGCAACGGAAATTCTTTCGAAACGCTTGTGAAGAACATCATAGTAGTTGAATGATTATGGAATACAAGAATCCAATGCAGGAGATAAAAATGAACAAGGTAGTAATAAACATAGGCACCGGACCGGATGAGCAGCAGCAGGGGAAGGCAAAAAGGCTTATAGAAATAATAACAGGAAGAAAAACCGCTGATGAAATCTCAAAGACTAGAAACCCAAGCTTCAAGATTGCAAAGGGCCAGAAGATAGGCGCATTCGTAACAGTACGTGGAGATGATGCCAAAAAACTCATAAAGAGGCTTTTTGAGGCAATTGACAACAGAGTAAAATACGATTCGATAACAACCAACAGTTTAAGCTTCGGCATACCTGAATACATAGACATTTCAGGAGTAAAATATGACCCGAACGTTGGAATGCTTGGCATGAACGTGAACATGTCCTTCAAAAGGAAAGGATTGAGAGTCGCTTTGAGGAAGAGATTGAACGGAAAGATACCGCCAAGGCACAGAAACGTTACAAAAGAGGAAATAATAGATTACATTAAAAAGGAATTCAATGTAAGTGCAACAGAACAAACGTGAGCTAATGAAAGTACGAATGGAGGAAAAATTCAAAGGAAAAGGAATAAGAAAATGCAGAATATGCGGAAATTCAAGGGCATTGATAAGAGCACACAAGCTCTACATGTGCAGAAGGTGCTTCCGTGAAGTTGCAAGGGGCATTGGATTCAAGAAATACGGTTGATAATAATGGATAGATTCGCTGACGCAATTAACAAGATAAAGACCAACGAGCGTTTGGGAAGGATGGAGTGCACGCTCTATTCCACAAAGCTGCTCAAGGCAGTTCTGGAGCTCATGAAAAAAGAGTCATACATAAAGGATTACGAGGAATATCAGGAGAAGAGGATAAAATACCTGAAGGTCCAATTGTCAAACAAGATAAACAGCATAGGAGTGATAAAGCCAAGATATTCGGTGCACAACGAGCAAATACAGAAATACGAGTCAAGATACATACCAAGCAAGGACTTCGGCATATTGATACTTACAACGCCCAAGGGCATAATGACAAACAGAACGGCAAGAGAATTGAAGACAGGAGGAAGGCTTATTGCCTATGTATATTAGTGTGAATCAAATGATGGAAATAGAAGTGCCCAACGGGACAAGCATTGAAATAAAGGGAAACATGATCGAGGTAAAGGGTAGCCTGGGCACCAACAAAAGGGAATTCAACGATTCGCTCATAAAGGTCACAAAATCCGACAAGAAAATAGTTATCGATTCCGTAAAGGACAAGGGACTTGCGAAAAAGGCAGTGAAGGTAGAAGGCACATTCAAAACTGAGCTCGAAAACGACATAAAAGGCGTTAACGCTCACTTCGAAAAGAAAATGAGGATAGTGTTTGCGCACTTTCCGATTACAGTTGAAGTGAAGGACAAAACAGTATTCATAAAAAACATAATAGGGGAAAGATTTCCCAGAACTGCAGATATTGTAGGCTCAACAACAATAGAAGTGAAGGGCCAGGCAGTAAGAGTATACGGAATAAGCCTTGATGATGTTGGACAAACGGCTGCAAACCTCAGAAAGGCATGCAAGATAAGAAACAAAGACGACAGAGTCTTCCAGGACGGATTATACTATGAATTAGAATGATTATTATGAACAAGAAAACTCACCCGCATTTCAATGTACCGAACTTTGGCTCAAAGAAAAGGTCAAGAGTCAAGGCACGTTGGCGCAAGCAGCGAGGAATAGACAACAAGAAAAGAACCAAGAAGAGCTTCATGGGTGCAGAGCCAACAATAGGGTACGGCAATCCAAAGCAATTGAAGGGAATTAGGGCCAACGGAAAAAGGATAATGCTTGTACACAATGTCAACGAAGTAAATGAGATAATAAAAAGCCATGAAAAGATGGCATCGCCCGATGTTACCATAGCAAAGAGCGTATCCATAAGGAAAAGAATAGCAATTACTGAATTGGCAAACAAGGCAAAATTGAGAGTTACCAACGGTGCTTACAAATGAGCATAAAACTTACCAAAAGAATAGCAAGCGAGCTCACCGAAAGGGGAGAGAGCGCAATACGCATAAAGCCTGAAATGATTGCAGAGGCAAAGAAGGCAATAACAAGAGAGGATGTACGCTTGCTCATAAAGAACGGGAGCATATACACCACAAAGCTAAAGCACAACTTAAGCGCCTATTCAAAGGTGCTCAAGGAAAAGAGAAAGCAGGGCAGAAGAAGGGGAATAGGCAGAAGAAAGGGAACGCTCAAGGCGCGTGGCACAGTCGAATACAAGAAGAAAATAAGAGGCCAAAGAAGGGTTCTTGCAGCGCTGAAGACCGAGAAGATAATAGCAAACGACAGATTCAAGAAGTATTATGCATTGGTAAAGGGAGGAAACTTCGTGAATAAAGTTTCGCTGCTTAACCACATAAGAAACGATGGCGTTCAAATCAATGATGAAAAGTTCAACCAATTGAGGCACGTGTGATATTATGCATAGAATGATAAGGCGCAGGAAAAGGACATCAACAACGAACTACAAGAAAAGGGTAGCTGCGCTCAAGAGCGACATGAACAGAGTAGTAATAAGAAAAAGCAACAGGGCAGTGACAATGCAGGTAATAGGCTACGAAAAAGATGGCGACAAGATAGTTGCAAGCGCAAATTCAAAGGAATTGAAGGAAAAGGGATGGGAGCCGCGATGCAACATTCCAACTGCTTATTTGACTGGCATGCTGCTGGCAAGCAAATTAAAGGACAAGAAATTGGATTACATACTCGACATAGGATTGTACAGACCGGTAAAGGGCTCTGTCATATTCGCTGCGGCAAAGGGTTTCCAGGACAATGGGGCGAACCTTCACAGCAATATAGAATTCGACGAGGCAAGAATATCAGGTTCGCACATACAGGATTACGCAACCAAATTAGATGCCAACAAATATAAAGAACAATTCTCAAGTTATATTAAGAATGGCTTTGATGCCAAGGCAATAAAGCAGAAATTTGATTCTGTAAAGAAAGAGATAATGAGCAAGTGATATTTTGGATTTCAAACGAAACGATAGAGGAAGAGAACGAGAAAAAGTGCGCTTCAACATAGAGGCATGGAGCCCGAAGACAGAGCTGGGAAAAGAGGTAAAGGCGAAAACAGTAACTTCGATAGAAGAGGTATTCCATGCTGGCAGAAGGATAGAAGAGCCGGAAATAATAGATGCCCTGCTTCCTGAGCTGAACAACGAAATAATAGAAATAGCCAATGTTCAAAGAATGACAAAGAACAACAGAAAGATGAAATTCAGGGCAACCGCTGTTGTAGGCGATGGCAAAGGCCATGTAGGAGTAGGTTCAGGAAAAGACGTAGAGGTAAAAGCTGCAATTGAAAGCTCGATAGTAGATGCAAAGGGCAGAGTAATACCCATCATACTGGGCTGCGGTTCCTGGCAGTGCCTTTGCGGCACAAAGCACAGCCTTCCATTCAAAGTAGAGGGAAGGTGCGGCAGCGTTCAGGTCATATTAAAACCGGCACCAAGAGGCTTGGGAATAGTTGCAAGCGCTCCGGTAAAGCGAATGCTTGAACTTGCAGGTGTCAAGGACATCTGGGCTTTCTCAAGAGGAAGAACACGAGCAAAATACAATACAGTTGTTGCAGTGTATAGAGCATTGGGAAGCATAAACACAATGAAGAACATATCGGAAGAATTAGTCGAATGATAATATGAATATTGAAAATGATGTATTTGTTGTTCCAGGTGAAAAGATAGCAACTGAAGAGGAATTCGCTGCTGGGCACAATACCTACGTTGAGAACGGATTGATCTACTCATCAGTAATAGGAAAGGTAATGAAAACCGAAGGTTCAATAGATGTGTCCTGCTCTGGCAGGGAAATCAAGATAATAGACAGGGACATGCTAATAGTTGGAGTTGTAACTGATGATATGAAGAATGTCACTTTTGTAAGAATTGATGACATAAACGTTGAAGGCAAGGATTACCTTGCACTAAAGGACGGCAAGATAATCGCTCCAAAGCCTAGAATGGGAGGAGGCCACTTCGATAGAAATGGAGGAGGCAACAGGTTCTCTAGCCCAAAACCAGAGAAAATGTGCGGCATAGGAGACACAATACTTGCAAGAGTCCAATACAATGACAAGGATTCATACACTCTTGCGCTTAATGGCCCTGAAATGGGAGTCATATTCGCAAAATGCGAAAAATGCTCCGGAGAATTAGAAATCAAGGGCGAAAGATTGCTGGTATGCAAGGACTGCACGCACAAGGAAAACAGGAAGATAAGCACGCTTTATAATAAGCCCAAAGAAATAAAGAAGCTGTTGATACTGACATAATTGGTGATTTACTGAAATTAAAAGTTTTAAAGGAAGAGAAAAACGAGCTTATGTTGGAGTTCGATACGACAGACTTGACAATTCCGGATCTTGTGGCAAATGAACTTCTCAAGATTGACGATGTTGATTTTGCAGGTGTTTCAAAGGACCATCCGGAAACAGGGAAAGCTGTTCTAGTTGTAAAGGGCAAAAAGCCAAAGGACGAAATATTGAATGTAATAGGCAAAATTGACGATGATTTTGCAGAATTGAAGACCCAATTATCGAAAAAGAAGTAGATTCCTTGAAGAGCGGCGCTCGTTTTATTGCCATAGCAAGCGGCCCCATAAGCAAGAAACTCAAAAACAACAAAACAATACTTGTTGGCATAATATTCAGGGAAAACTACATAGAGGGCTTGCTATCAACAAGAATAAGCGTTGATGGAACTGATTCTACAAACCAAATAATAGGAATGATAAATAAATCGAGATTCAAGGACCAGATAAGAATTCTTCTATTCAATGGCATTGCACTGGCAGGCTTGAATATAATAAATCCTAATTTTCTGGAAAAGAAGCTTAAAATGAAAATAATATTATTGAACAAAAGAAGGCAGAATGCAAAAGAACTTGTTAATGCTTTGAATGAATTTTCAAGAATCCATAAAAAAGATGCAAGCGAAAGAATAAAGATAGTAAAGAATTATTCTTCAGTAAAAATACTAAAAGTAAGACATCTTTTCTTCCAAAGCAAACTGGAAAGCCATTACCTAAAGAATTTTTCAGACAATGCATTTGAGGCATTGAGGATAGCACACATAGTAGCAAGTGGAATTTCTAGTGGTGAATCGAAGGGCAGGCTGTGATAAATGCTTATTTTCTTTTTATTATAGCTAAGTAATAAGCTAGGGTAATGATTACCGCTATGATCAAAACAGCTGCTGCAATTTCCTCATATTGTATAGGAATTGACAAACTTTCCGATGGTATTGTAGTTGTTGGTATTGTTGTAGATACAGTTATTATCGTTACTTTTGCCGCTCCAGATCCCACAAACATAGCTATTGTTGAAATGCCAGGCGCATTGAATGTTTCCGTGCATGAATTTGAATTGATTGAATAAGGATTTATTTCATACCAGCTGTTGTTCTGCAGCAGAAATGGCTCAACAAGATTTGAGCTTATCCCACATTGGTAGTTAGTTGTTATGCTTACAGTGCTTGGAGTTGTAAATTTGGAGCTTATGTTTATTGAGTATAATATTGAGTATCCAGATGGAGGGGATGGAAGTCTAGAAATATCTTTTAACAGAGAGAAGTTTGTATCCAGTTTACCCGAGGTATTGTTCTTAACGGAAAGAGTGCCATTGCTTACGTTAAGTGTAAATGAGGTAGCTAATGGCGTAACAGTTCTATTTAATATTGTTGATGTACTTGTCGTTGATGTAGTTGATGTTGTAGAAGATGTTGATATTGTAGTGGATTGGCTTGATTCGCATGCTGGATATGGATTACATGGCAGACCTCCGCCTCCGCCA
>Ga0187871_10001914_pt1 | contig 17551 bp, 14 predicted proteins | sample June2016WEW_16_1_FD_132988 | JGI IMG/M metagenome (GOLD analysis project Ga0187871, IMG submission 132988) | Peatland microbial communities from SPRUCE experiment site at the Marcell Experimental Forest, Minnesota, USA - June2016WEW_16_10 | ecosystem: Environmental > Terrestrial > Soil >...
CCCACTAGACCCGGGGCTTACGCCCCGGGCTAACTTCATAGCCGCCGCTGCGCGGCTAGTTTGATCGCAAATACGATAGTTTATTCCACCGCTTAGATCGAATTGCAGCTACGACACAGACACCTACGGGACTCGGTTACTTTTTCCCCACCTACCCAGGACTCCGCTTCGCTCCGTCCTGGGCTCATTGCATTTCCACCCCTTCGGGGTTCCTTTTCGTGTGTAGTACTCCACCGGCGGAGATCAAACTTCGTTCTCACGCAGACTCTGAAGGCCTCCTCGTGATGACAATTCTTATGGGAATGCCGCTACGGCGCGGCTGAAGCCACGCCCCGTCGAAGCACCGCGGAAACAATCGTCACAAAATGTAGCGCGACAGGTCCTGGTCTTTCACGATGTCGGTGAGCTTGTCGCGCACGTAATCGGCATCGATGGTCACCTGCTTTTCCTTCATGTCGGGCGCCTCGAAGCTGATTACGTCGAGCACCTTCTCCATGATGGTGTGCAGGCGGCGCGCCCCGATATTCTCCGTCCCTTCGTTCACACGAAACGCGAAGTTCGCGACCTCCTGTAGCGCCTCGGGCGTGAACTCCAGCTTCAGGCCTTCGGTGTCGAGGAGTGCTGTGTACTGCTTGGTGAGCGACGACTTCGGCTCGGTCAAAATCTTGATGAAGTCTTCGACCGTCAGCGATTGCAGCTCCACGCGGATCGGGAAGCGGCCCTGCAGCTCGGGAATCAAGTCGCTCGGCTTCGAAACGTGGAATGCGCCGGCGGCGATGAACAGGATGTGATCGGTGCGTACCATGCCGTAGCGCGTGTTGACGGTTGTGCCTTCGACAATGGGCAGAATGTCGCGTTGCACGCCTTCGCGCGAAATGTCAGGCCCGTGGCCGCCTTCGCGGCCGGCGATCTTGTCGATCTCGTCGAGGAAGATGATGCCGGAATTTTCCACGCGCTCAACCGCGATGCGCGTGACCTGGTCCATGTCCACCAGGCGCTGCTCTTCTTCCTGGATGAGGTATTCGAACGCCTCGCTGACCTTCATCTTCCGCTTCTTGGTGCGCTGGCCGAAGATGTTGGGCAGCATGTCCTTGATGTTGACGTCCATCTCCTCGATGCCCTGATTGCTGATGATCTCGAATGCGGGCATCGATTTCTCGCGGACGTCGAGCTCGACGATGCGTTCGTCGAGTTTGCCCTCGCGCAGCTGTTGGCGAAGTTTCTCGCGCGTGCGTGAGCCGGGCTCGCTGGCGAGAATCGGTTCGCTGTTGATGTTGAAGCCAATCTGCTGTTGGTCGGGGCTCGGTTTGGGAGGAACCTGCGCCGGCATCGACGGCAGAAGCAGGTCGAGCACGCGCTCTTCGGCGTTCATCTCGGCTTTGTCGGACACGTCTTCCAGCTTCTCGCCGCGCACCATATCGATGGCGATCTCCACCAGGTCGCGAATCATTGACTCGACGTCGCGGCCCACATAGCCGACCTCGGTAAACTTGGACGCCTCGACTTTCATGAACGGCGAGTTGGCCAGCTTCGCCAGGCGGCGGGCGATCTCGGTCTTGCCCACACCGGTGGGGCCGATCATGATGATGTTCTTGGGAATGACCTCTTCGGCAAGTTCCGGCGTCAGCTTCTGGCGGCGCATGCGATTGCGCAGCGCGATGGCGACGGCGCGCTTGGCCTGGTTCTGGCCTACGACATATTTGTCGAGCTCGCGCACGATTTCGCGCGGGGTAAGTTCGTCGAGTGCGACGTGTTCTTCGTCGGCGGTTGCGGGAAGATAAAGTGCCAAGATAAACCTCAGTGGTCAGTTGCCGGCTGCCTTGCGTAATTCTCAGTTGCGACGTCCGCCCCCATTTCAGTTCGGATCAGTCAGGACGTTCGCACCTCATGATTGTCATCCCGAGCGGAGTCCGCCGCGGCGGACGCAGCCGAGGGATCTGCGGTTCGTCCTCAGGGCAGGATGAACCAACCAAGCGACTGCCGTCCCTGAAGGGACTCGGCTTCTAAAATTGTGCCTCTACCCAGCGCTTCCGCGCTGGGCTAATCACTTCCGCCCTGCGGGCTCCGCTCGAAACTTGAAACTGGAAACTCGAAACTGCTTTTAAAGCTCTTCGATCGTTACCCGATCGTTCGTATAAATGCAGATCTTGCCTGCGATCTTCATTGCCTCTTCCGCGATGGTACGCACCGGCAATTGCGTATGTTCAAACAGAGCCGTAGCGGCGGCGGTAGCGTAGGGGCCTCCGCTGCCGATGGCGGCAATGCCGGAGTCCGGCTCAATCACATCGCCCTGACCGCTAATGAGAAATGTTTGTTCCTTATCAGCGACCAGCAGCAGAGCTTCGAGAGAGCGCAGCATTTTGTCGGTGCGCCAGTCCTTGGCGAGCTCCACCGCGGCGCGGCCGAGATTGCCGTGATACTGCTCCAGCTTGGACTCGAAGCGGGCGAAGAGAGAGAATGCGTCGGCGGTAGACCCGGCAAATCCTGCGAGAATCTTGTCCTGATACAGTCGCCGAATTTTTCTGGCGCTGTGCTTGATGACGCCTTCCCCGAGCGTCACTTGGCCATCTCCGGCCATCACCACTTTTCCATCCCGGCGAACGCAAAGAACTGTAGTAGAGCGAATCAAACGCTTCCGTTGCATGAATATGCTGATTATACCGCGAGAGTGTGCGCCACCAAAACTTGAGTGCGGCTAACTCAACGTTGCCGGCGCGGCACAAGGTTTATAATCATCGGTTTGTGACTTTACAATGAGGCGATAGTAATGGCTCAAGTACAGATGGCGGCAATTCCCGCTCTGAAAGACAGCTTTGCGCAGCTGCGAACGCGCATGGACAAAGCGGTCGAGGACTTCCGCAAAGAGATGGCGGCGACCCGCACGGGACGCGCGTCCGTGCACATGCTCGACGGCGTCACCGTCGATGCGTATGGCTCCCAAATGCCGCTGAACCAGCTCGCGAACGTGAGCGCGCCCGAGCCGCAACTGATCACCGTGCAACCCTGGGACGTCAGCCAGATCGGCGCCATCGAGAAGGCCATCCGGTCGGCCGATCTTGGCCTGAATCCGATGAACGACGGCAAACTGGTGCGCGTGCCCGTGCCGGCGCTGACCGAAGACCGCCGCAAGGACATGGTGAAGCACCTGCACAAGGTGCTGGAAGAGCACCGCACTGCGGTCCGCAACATCCGCCGCGACGGCAACGAGGTCATCAAGAAAGCGATGAAGGACAAGAAAATCACCGAAGACGAAGAGCGCGGCGCAATGGAACAGTTGCAAAAGCTCACCGATGACGAGATCAAAAAGATGGAAGAGCTGGCCAAGGGCAAAGAGAAGGAAGTGATGTCGATTTGAAAATGCCGTTGACGCGGCGCAAAGCGCCGCACTACCCGTAGCAACAGGATTACAGTAATTCCTAAACGGTTCTAAGTCGTTGTTCACGGGTTCTTCTGCTACGAATTCAGAAGATTCGAGCCACGTTTAGACGGGTGCAGATTCAGCGTGGATTTCTCCTCATCCCGGTGCCGCTTGCGTTGGCTTCCTTCTGTGCAGCAACATCTTCCTCATGCTGCTCGATCTTGGCGATCTGCGCGTCCGCGACTGGCGTAAGGACGACCTGGAATCTCTGCTGCGCTACGCCAACAATCCCAACATCGCTGCCAACCTGCGCGACCAGTTTCCTTACCCTTACACCCGGCGCGAAGGAATTGAGTATCTGAATTACGTCCGCTCGACGCATGTTCCCCTGGCGTTCGCCATTGAGTTCGGTGGCGAGGCCATCGGCGGCATCGGGTTCAAGCAAGGCATTGACATTGCCCGGCTGACCATGGAAATGGGGTACTGGCTGGGCGAGCCGTTCTGGGGTCGAGGCCTGACCACGCGGGCGGTCACCGCGGCTTCCGACTGGGCCTTCGACAACTACAAAATTGTTCGCATTTTCGCGATGGTATTTGCGCACAATCTGGCGTCCCTGCGCGTCCTGGAAAAATCGGGCTTCCAACGCGAGGGAATCCTGCGGCTCAGCGCAATTAAGAATGGCGTGATCCTGGACCAGGCGATGTACGCAAAAGTGAGGTGATGCTTGGCTATTCTCTCGTCAATAAGGGTTGAAGGATGAGGATCCCGTGAGGTTGATTTCCCACCTTTCGCCACGCAGGGCGAACGTAGGGCACCCGGCGAGTAGCTGCTAGCATGGTTCGGTGACGCCTGTTCTGGATGTCCGCAACCTCAACATAGAATTCGCTACGGCGCAAGGAAGCGTGACCGCCGTGCGCGACGTCAGCTTTCACATTTGTTCCGGGGAAGTGCTGGGGCTGGTAGGCGAGTCGGGTTCGGGTAAATCTGTGACGGCGCTTGCAGTCCTGCGGTTGCTTCCGCCGCAGGCGAGCGTGCGCGGCAGCATCCGTTTCCGCGGCCAGGACCTGCTCGAGATTTCCGAGCCGGATATGAGGCAGATCCGCGGGGCTGGCATCAGCATGATCTTCCAGGAACCGATGACGGCACTCAATCCGGTTATGCGCATCGGCGATCAGATTGCCGAGGCGGTGCTGGCGCATGCAGGGGCTAAAGCCCCAGATGTTGAAGAGCCGCCCGACGGACCGAAGGGCTGCCCTACCAACGAGGCCCGCTTTACGAACGAGGGCCGCTCTACCACGAATGACCCCTCGATCACCAAAGCCCAAGCCTGGCGGCTGGCCATTGAGGCGCTACGCACGGTTGCGATCTCCGACGCCGATCGCCGGGCGCGCGATTATCCCCATCAGCTCTCCGGCGGGCAGCGCCAGCGCGTCATGATTGCAATGGCGGTGGTGAACCGCCCGGCGCTGCTCATCGCCGATGAGCCGACGACGGCGCTCGACGTCACGATTCAGGCGCAAGTTCTTGACCTGCTAAGCGACTTGCGCGAAAAATTCTCGCTGGCGATGCTGTTCATCTCTCACGATCTCGCGGTGGTATCGCAGGTCGCCCATCGCATCGGCGTGATGTACGCCGGAAATCTGGTCGAAATGGGAACTGCAGGCGAGGTTTTCCGAAAGGCCGTGCACCCTTATACCCGAGGGCTGCTAAACTCGGTGCCGACCTTGCGCACCGCCCGCTCCAAGCCGCTGCCGACCATCGAAGGCGCCGTGCCCACAACGCTGCTGCCGGGCTGCGCCTTCGAGCCGCGTTGCTCGTCGCGGGTCGCGAGCTGTTCGGCTGAGCTGCCGCCTTTGGTCGAGGTTTCTGCCGGGCATTTCGCACGCTGCCCGATTGCGGCGCGGGAGGTTGGCTGATCCATGCGGCTCCTGCTGCTCAGCGACATTCATGCCAACCTGGAGGCGCTGGAGGCCTGCCTGGAGGCCGCGCCAGAGTTCGACGACGTCGTAAATCTCGGCGACGTGGTGGGGTATAACGCGTCGCCTAACGAAGTGTGCGAGCGTGTGCGCGCCATGGGAGGGACAGTGGTGCGCGGCAATCACGATCGGGCCTGTGCCGGGCTGTCGGACCTGTCGGAGTTCAACCTGGTCGCGGCGCTGTCGGCGCGCTGGACGCAGACCAAGCTGGAGGAGGAACATACCGAGTGGCTGCGCAACCTGCCGCAGGGGCCGTTGCAACCGGATGGACTGCCGGGCATGGAATTCGTTCACGGCTCGCCACGCGACGAAGACGAATATTTATTGACCGCCCAGACTGCCGCGCTGGACTTCAGCCTCTCCGGCCATCGTGACGTGATTTTCTTTGGTCATACACACTTGCAAGGCGGTTTTACGTACAAAGGCGGACGGTCGCAGTACTTTACTCCAAAATATAGCGACGGCGAAGGTGTCATACATTGCGAGATTCCGCTACAAAAGGGAGAACGGTATTTGATTAATCCCGGCTCGGTGGGCCAACCGCGCGATAATGATTGGCGTGCGGCCTTCGCATTGTATGAAAGCAGCGGAGAGTCGCCGGCCAGGGTGACCTTTTTCCGCGTGCCATACGATGTGCAGCAGGCACAGGCCCGGGTACTGGCCGCCAATCTCCCGGAGCGTCTGGCCACGCGGCTGGCGCTGGGGCGCTAAGGGCGGAATGCCCGGAAGCGCGCTTCGCCCGGCTACTCGCATCAGTGCCGAAGCATCGAACTCTTTAGAGAACGAAAGCAATGTCGATCCATCCTTTTCCTCAGAAGTCTAAGTATCGCTCGCAGGAATTTATCGGCGGCGCCGTCACCAGCTCCGCACAAGGCTATCTCGTCGCGTACATCGACGGCGGGGCACGCGGCAATCCCGGACCGGCAGGTTACGGCGTTGTGATTGAAGATGAGGTTGGCCGGCCGGTGGCCAATCTGAGCGAGTACCTCGGCCGCCAGACCAACAACTATGCCGAGTACTCCGGATTGCTGGCAGTGCTGAATTACACGCTGCGGCACGGCTTCAAGGCGCTCAAAGTGGTCAGCGACTCGGAGCTGATGGTCAAGCAGATCAAGGGCGAGTACAAGGTCAGCAGTCCGACACTGAAGGAGCTGCATGAGCGCGCCACGAAGCTGGTCGATCAGCTCGAAGCTTTCGAGATCAGGCACGTCTTGCGCGAAAAGAACCGCGAGGCCGACCGGCTGGCCAATGTGGCGATGGACCGAGGAATAGCGAACAAAGCGCCGGCGGTGAGCGCGACCGAGGTGGGCGGAGTTGCCGCAGTGGTGCAGGAACTCAACGGCGTGGTCCGCGACGGCGTTGTGCACTTCACGGGTGCTCCGCTGCCGGACGGGACGCTGGTGAAGATGCGCCCGGTCAAACCGTAAGGGTAGAGCGACGCGATCTGGCTCCGATACCGGTTAATTCCGATAAAGTGAGCAATTCTTGGGATTACGCGAACGATGACGACCACCCCACGCGAATCACGAAGTAGCTGCTGAAGGCTCGTCCTCTTCTCCGCGGATGAGGCCGAACTTCTTCAGCTTGTAGCGGAGCGCGTCGCGGCTGATGTCGAGCAGACGGGCGGCGTGGGTTTGGTTGTTGTTGGCCTGCGACATGGCGATCTCTACCAGTTCACGCTCCACCTCTTCCAGCGAGGTGCCGCCTTCGGGGATGTCGAGCTTGGGCAGGCTGCGGCCATCCGGCAATTGCCTGCCGATGCTACTGCCATTATGGCCGGAAGAGGTCTCGAACGCCGTCAATGCCGAGTGTTGTTTGGCCACGGCGAAGGGCAGGTAATCGGGATTGAGCTGGGTGTCTTCTTCCAGAATCATGGCCCGCTCGACGGCATTCTTCAGCTCGCGAACGTTGCCCGGCCAGTCGTGCTTCAGCATCAACCTGCGGGTCTCGTCAGTGATGCCGGTGACGCTCTTGCGGAACTTGCGGTTGTAGCGCCCAATGAAGAATTCCACCAGCGGCAGAATGTCTTCTTTCCGCTCGCGCAGCGGGGGCAGAAAGATGGAGATAATCGCCAAACGGTAATACAGGTCCTGGCGGAATGTATTTTCTCGCACGGCGCGCTCCAGATCGCGATTGGAGGCGGCGATTACGCGAACATCGACCTGCATATCGCGCACTCCGCCGACCCGGCGGATGACCTGGTCTTCAAGAACGCGCAGCAGCTTCGCTTGCAGCAGCGGCGACAGCTCGCCAATTTCATCGAGGAAGAGCGTGCCGCCATCCGCCATCTCGAACAGGCCCTTCTTCATCGCCTTGGCGTCGGTGAAGGCGCCGCGCTCGTGGCCGAAGAGTTCGGCCTCCATCAGGGTCTCCGGGATGGCCGAGCAGTTGATGGCCACGAAAGGCTTTTCCCCGCGCCGGCTCTGGTAGTGGATTGCCTTAGCGATAAGGTCCTTGCCGGTTCCACTCTCGCCTTGTACCAGGATCGTCGTGGCTTCGCTGGCGGCGACTTTGTGCACGAATCCCAGCAACTCTGACATCTTTTGCGAGACGCCTATCACATCGTGGTAGCCGGTGTGGCGGCGCATCTCGCCGCGCAGCGACTCCACCTCGGAGCGCAGGCGCGTGGTTTCCAGCGCGTTCTTGACCGCGACCGCAAGCTCGTCGAAGTCCAGCGGCTTGCCGACGAAATCGTAGGCCCCCAGCTTGAGCGCGGTCTTCACGTCTTCCAGTTGCGGGTCGGCGGTGATCATGATGACCGCGCGCGCGTCGCCGGACTTCTTTAGCTGTTCGAGCAGATCGATGCCGCTGGAATCGGGCAGGCGCACGTCGAGCAGTACGAGGTCAGGGGCCTCGTTGTGGGCCATGCGGAGCGCAGCCGCGCCGTTGTCGGCCTCCAGCACGTGGTAACCCCACTCTTCACATTTCTGGCGCAGAGACCAACGGACAAGCTTCTCGTCGTCGACAATCAGGACTTTTTCTGAGGGCATTTACCTTAGGGATAGGTTACTACATGCCGCAGCTCCATAGGCGACGGCTCCCACCAATGGGGGATCAGGAAGCAGTTTCGAGTTTCGAGTTTCGAGTCTGCGGAAGGCCAACTCGAAACGGCTGTTTCGCTGAGTGCATTTCGGCCTCCGGGTCGCCAACTCGAAACTTGAAACCGATTTTTTGCAACCAGAGTAGCCCCTTCTGCAACTAATTTGCGCAAAAGGGGTGGAGTTGTGGGGATTTCTTCGCCCGGCTCCGGGCACATTGTTTGCCGGATGTTGAGCTTGCTGCTGGCCGGCGGCAATGCCGGTTCCGGAGCAACGAAGCTATCGACTATCTCCGCCGCACTCTGCGGGGTGCGATCGGTCTTCTCTCTCAAGTTGCTGGTTCTGGCCGCCGATATCTGGGTTGTGCAGAAGTCCGCACTCATTACCGGCCTGGCGCTCGCATTATGTGGGGTGACGTTGGTCGGCGTCGGCGAGTGGGCTGGCGGCCGCTTCGACAGTGCAGCGCCCGACGGCAGTCCGTCTTCTCCACCCGCCGATACCTACAACGTGAGCCGCGTGGCCTTATTCGCACCGCCGTTGCCGGCTTTGCCTGAAACCAGCGATCACCTTCCCACTGGCACGCCGGGATATACCTTCCGCCGCGATATCCCCGAGGTTCGCCTCCAGTTCACGGTAGCCGACCAGCAAGGCCGGGTGGTGAGGGACCTGTCATCGGGCGATGTCCGCGTCTTCGACGATCAGGCGCCGGTGCCGCGCTTCAGCGAATTTGAACGCGATGACAATCTTCCCTTGCAGATTGGACTGCTGATCGACACCAGCGACTCGGTCAAACGCGTGCTGCCGGAGGAGAAAGCCGCCGCGGCGAGGTTCCTCGACCGTATCATGAGGCCGCAAACCGATAGCGCCTTTGTCATCGCCTTTGGTGGCGATTTCAAAGTCTGGCAAGCTCCCACGCAGGACCGCCAGGCGTTGGTCGATGCCATAACACGTTTGCAGCAACCGGGATGGGGAACCCGTTTCTACGACGCTTTATTTGCCGCCTGCAGTGGTCGGCTCGTCGCCAACTCCGAGGGCAAGCTGCTGCAACGCGCGCTCGTGGTACTGAGCGATGGTGACGATACCGACAGCCTGCGCAGCTTGCAGGACGTTATTGCCCTGGCCCTGCGCAGCGAAGTTCAGATCTACTCTCTGACCATTCGCTCCGGCAAGGCCGCTGACGCCGGCGACGGAGTGCTGGAACGGCTGGCAAAGGAGAGCGGCGGCCGCGTGTACTTTGCGCGATCCAGCAAGGATTTGGATGGAGCTTTCGCGCAGATCGAACAAGACCTTCGCACCCAGTACTATGTATCGTTCCCCGCGCAGCAAGCCACCCCGGGGTTCCACTCCCTGCGTGTCGAAGTGCGTGCGCCGCAGAATGCGCCGCAGAAGCTGGAAGTCCACGCCCGCCAGGGCTACTACGCATTGACGCAATAGTCGGCGGCGGCGCTTCGGTGATCCAAAACAATTCGGGTATACTCGTCGGGCGAAGGGGGCCCTGTGAGTTCGGTCGGCTTGCAATCTGGTCCGCAAGTGCAATCTCGTCCGGACGCGTCCTCAGCGCGTGCGACTCGCATCGCCTGCTGCCTTGGCTTGCTGCTCGTCATCCTGGTTTTTGCCCTTTACTATCCCGCCCGCACCCACCCATTCGTGAACTATGACGACAACCTTTACGTCACCGATAACGAGCAGGTGAAGGAGGGCCTGACGTGGGACACGGTGACCTGGGCCATGACCACCTATGAGGCCGGCAACTGGCATCCGCTGACCTGGCTATCGCATGCCTGGGATGTCCAGCTTTACGGAATGAACCCGGCCGGACACCACGAGACCAGCCTGCTGTTGCACGCTTTAAATGCGTTGCTGGTCTTCTGGGTTTTGCTGCGCGCGACCGGTTGTCCCGGGCGCAGTCTCATGGTGGCCACGCTCTTCGCGGTGCACCCGATTAACGTCGAGCCAGTGGTCTGGGTCGCTGAGCGCAAGACCGTTCTCAGCATGACTTTCTTCCTGCTTGCTCTCGGCGCGTATGGCTGGTACGCCGCTAAGCCGAGAATCGACCGATATCTGCTGGTCGCCCTGCTGTTTGCGCTCGGTCTCATGGCCAAGCCGCAGGTCATCACCTTTCCCTTCGTACTCTTGCTGTGGGATTACTGGCCGCTAGGGCGATTTGCTCTTCGCCCTTCGCATTTCGCTTGGGTGCCCCAGGTCTGGCGATTTCCAGACCTGGGTACTCGCGCCACAGTAGCCGTCACCCAGGTCTCGAACACCGCGAGACCTGGGGCACCCCATCCATGGTCTGGCGAAAAGCGAATGGCGAATAGCGAAGAGCGATTACGCGACTGGCGATGGTTGCTCCTCGAGAAACTTCCGCTGTTCGCGATCGCGGGAGCCAGCGCCGCACTCACTATGAAGGCGCAGCAGGCCGGACACGCCGTGCTTTCGCTGATCGCCGTTCCGCTGTCGTTGCGACTTTCGAACGCCATCGTGTCCTACGCCCGCTATTTGCAGAAGGCGTTCTGGCCAGTCGGGCTCGCGCCCATGTACCCGCACCCCGGAAGCTCGCTGCATTCATGGCAAGTGTACGGCGCGTTCCTGTTTCTGCTGGCGATCACCTGGGGGGTCGCCGAACAGCGCCGACGACGCTATTTGCTGGTTGGATGGCTGTGGTTCCTGGGAACGATGGTGCCGATGATCGGACTGGTGCAAGTGGGACGGCAAGCGATGGCTGACCGCTACGCCTACTTGCCGCTCCTGGGAATCTTCATCCTGGTGTGCTGGGGTGTGGCCGATGGGTTCGCCGAAAAGCGAGTGCCGGCGGCGTTGCTCCCGGTGCTGAGCGTCGTGATCGTGTTATCGCTGGCGGTCATGGCCCGCAGGCAGATTGGATATTGGGCCGACAATCTTGTGCTCTGGACGCACACCATCGAAGTTACACCGCCGAATTACGTTGCGGAGGACAATCTGGGCGGAATCCTGCTGAAACAAAGGCGCGGGGAAGAAGCTATCGTGCATTATCGCAAGGCGGCGGCGATCCATCCCACCGATCCGATCAGCGTCTTCAATATCGGCGTTTATGAGCAGGACCACGGACAACTGCGGGAGGCGATCGAGCATTACAAGCAGGCCATCGCCCTGACTACGCGCTCCTCGCTGCAGACCCTGGCGCTGGACAAGATGGGCAATGCCTATAGCGAGCTCGGCGATCCCGATCAGGCGCGCCAATGCTTCGACGAGGCCAGGAAGCTGCAAGTGCCATAGGCGGAGGCGAATTGAGTTCAGTTGCTCGGAAGCCCGATCAGACGGTCCCATCGCCGGCAGCTAACTTCCCGTCCGCATCGGCCTGGAAAAGCTTCGCAATTCCATCGTTGCTGCTGGTTGTGATCACGGCTGCGCTCTACGGCCGAGTCCACCAATACGAGTTCGTCAATTACGACGACACGCTATATGTAACGCAGAACACCCATGTGCAAGCGGGGCTTACATGGGACACGGTCCGATGGGCGTTCACCACCTACAGCGTTGGCACCTGGCATCCAGTGACTTGGCTTTCGCATGCGCTGGACTGCCAACTCTTCGACGTCGACGCTGCCGGACCGCACGATATCAACCTGCTTTTGCACGCGGTCAACGCGGTGCTGCTGTTCTGGGTGTTACTGCGTGCGACCGGTTTCATCGGCCGCAGCTTCATGGTCGCGGCGATTTTCGCGCTGCATCCCATCAACGTCGAATCGGTGGTCTGGATCGCCGAGCGGAAGAACGCGCTCAGCCTGCTCTTCTTTCTGCTGGCGCTGGGCGCCTACCGCTGGTACGTTGAGAAGCCCAAAGCTGGCCGCTACCTGACCGTTGCCCTGCTCTTTGCGATTGGACTCATGTCCAAGCCGCAGGTGATTACATTTCCCTTCGTGCTGCTGCTCTGGGATTACTGGCCGTTGGGTCGTTATTCGCTCTTCGATTGGGTGCCCCAAGTCTGGCGATTTCCAGACCTGGGTACTGGGGGCACAGTTGCCGACACCAAGGTCTCGAACACCGCGAGACTTGGGGCACCCAATCGACCACATAGCGAACAGCGAAATAGCGAAGAGCCCAGGTTAGCCCAAAAGATGGGCGAACCTGGGGCACCGGCGACCGCACTGTCGACCGCACCGGCGACCAAGTTCTGGCGACTCGTGTGGGAGAAGCTGCCACTGTTCGCGTTAGCGGGAGTGAGCGCCGCTATCACCATGGCGGCGCAGCGCGCGGACGGAAACAAGATTACGTATCCGTGGTCACTGCGGATCGAGTACGCCATCGTCTCCTACGTGCAGTACATCGGCAAGGCGCTCTGGCCTGCGCGGCTGTCGCCGTTTTACCCACATCCGGATTATGTCAAGCTGTGGCAGATTGTCGGCGCTGTGCTGTTGCTTGCCGCGATCTCGCTGGCCGTGATCGCGTTCCGCCGCAGCCGCCCTTACCTGCTGGTTGGCTGGTTCTTTTTCCTGGGAACGCTCGTACCCATGCTGGGACTCGCGGGCGTGGGCTATCAGGGCAAGCAGGGAAGTGCCGACCGTTATGCTTACCTGCCCTTCATCGGTCTATTCATCATGATCTCCTGGGGCGTTGCGGGGTGGGCGGAGCGCAAGCGCGTCTCACCAGTACTGCTGCGCGGCGTCAGTATCGTTGCGCTGCTCGCATTGACTATCGTCAGCTATCGCCAGATCGGATATTGGAGAGACAACGTCACACTGTGGTCGCATGCGCTGGAGGTGACCGATGGGAACTTCCTGGCTGAGAACAACCTCGGCAAGGCGTTGCTGGCGCAGGGGAACGTGGCACAGGGCATAACGCACTTCTACCGCGCCGCCGCTATCTACCCCGACGATCCGGTCAGCAACTTCAACATCGGCATTTACGAGCAAGCGCGCGGAAATTACCCGGCGGCGATCGCCCGCTACATCAAGACGCTTAGCATCACGCGTGACCCGGAGCTTCGTGCCGTGGCATTGAAGAACCTCGCGGATGCGTACCGCCAGCTCGGGAACGCGAAGTGAAGCGCTCACGCATTGGCGCCCGTTGCTCCGGACGGTTCCCGCAACTTCTTGACGCTGATTTCTAAGTCGGCGTCGACCGGCAGGATTGACGCCGTGTGCGTGATCTCGAACAGGCGCCTAACATGTTCGCCCGGCCCGGCGATGCGGAACTGGCCACCGCGTTGGTTCAGTTCGCCGAAGACGCGCATGAGGATTCCCAGCCCGGCGCTGTCCACCACGTCGACATGCGCCAGGTCCAGCACAAGTCTTCGTGTTCCCTTTTCAATCAGCGAATGGATCAAGGCCTCGGTTTCGCTGAGCCGCGTTCCCATGGTGAAGCGGCCTGAGCACGAGATCCCGACAATATCGGGATCGAATTGGAAGATTTCCGTGTGAAGGATCATGTGGGAGGATCGTGAGAAGTGAAACGGTAGCATGCCTACGGCAGCCTGCAAAGAAGTTATTGCGAAAACCTGCTTTTCACCCGAATTTCTTTGCTGCTGAGCTTGTGATCAGCCAGCGAAACGCACTATGCTGTAAAGATTCTCTGCCGCGCCCAAGCGCGCCGCAAAACCAGCGAGGTATTTTCCATGACCCGGGTTTCCTCCTTCGGTATGTCCCGAATCGCTGTTGGCGTTTTCCTAGCATTTCTACTGAGTTGCGTTGCCGGCGCCCAGAATTACGTAGCGCCAAGCGTTCAGACCATAGGCTCACCGAACACGGTGACTGCGAACCCAGCGGTGCCGCGTCCCACGACAACTCCGTGCACGGTGACTCTGTTCCAGAACTTCGATTTCGATGACTTCAATCCCCGGTCCTTCAGCTACACGCCTCCGACGGGGTGTCCCGGCCCGTGGGCGGCCGTGGTCTTTGAGGCCGATTGGTCGGTGGACGCGGGTGTGCAATACGATCGCACCACCAACATCTGGCTTGGCGGCACCAACATCTTCTTTGGAACGACAGCCGAGCCGTCGCAGAGTTTCGTGCGCACCTGGCACACGGAAAGTAATCTGACCGAGCTTAGCCCGGTGTTCACCATCCCGCAGCAAGGCACCGCCATTCTGGACAACCTGGTCAACAATCAATACACCAGCCATTACCATGGCAGCGCCTATCTGCAGTTCTATCCTCTGGAGCAAGGCCAGAATCCGCCGCCCAGCGCCAGCGCGGTACTGCCTCTGTCGGCCGGCCCAACCGGCGGCACGGTCGCGCTGAACACGCCCACTGACCAGCTGACGGCCACATTCACGTTCCCGACGAACGTTGAGGCCGCCTATCTCGATGTATTCGCCCAGGGCCAGAGCGGCGACGAGTTCTGGTACACCTGCGCTCCTAACGACGTTGCCGGCGAGCTGTTCAGCTGTGGCAACACGGCGTTTCGCGAGGCCGAAGTCACCATCGACGGACAACCGGCCGGAGTTGCGCCCATCTACCCCTGGATCTTCACCGGCGGCATCGATCCGTTCCTATGGCAGCCCACTCCCGGCGTACACACGCTGAACTTCGAACCGTATCGTGTTGACCTGACGCCGTTCGCGTCGATTCTGAGCAATGGCCAGCAGCAGCACACGGTGGCGATCAGCGTCTACAACGCCGACATGTACTTCTCCGCGTGCGCGAATTTACTGCTGTATCAGGACGCCGGTTCCACCCAAGTGACGGGCGCGGTGACCACCAACACCATCGGCCAGCCTGATCCCGTGGTCACAGAAAACATCTACAACAACGGCACGGCCGCCGGCGGACCGCTTTCCGTGGTCTCGAACCGTGGGTTTACGGTCGAGGGTTTCGTGAATACCTCGCAGGGGACCATCGACACCAAGGTCGTGCAGAGCATCGACTTCAGCAACAATCAGAAGTATTACGTGCTGCTCAGTGGATTGCAGGACGATCAGGACGTTCAGCAAACCACTACGATTTCGTCCTCCACCACCACGACTAACGGTGACAACATCACCACCACCGCCAGGCAGTTCTCCTGGCCGTTGGACCTGGTCTACGGCTACACCGCGAATCCCGATGGATCGTTCAACCAGTACACGCACCTTACGCAGGGTTACAACGAGAGCGTGCTGGTGGAACTGAATGGCAACCCGACCTATTCCAGCACACTGTCCGACGCGGTTGCGCCGCGGGACAACCTGTACGTGGATGCCAATGGCAACGCGTTTCCCACATTGCAGGCGAACACGGAAACCTATCAGTATTCGAATTCCAACGGCGCCTGCTGGAACCAGACGATCAATGACGCGAGCGGAACTCTGACGTCGGTGCAGGGCGGAAACTGCTCACGCGGAACTAAAGCGAGTGTTGCGGCGAAGTAGCGTTAGGCGACTCGCTTAGGAAATTCTCTCGAACAAGGGCGTACGGTATCTAGTCGCTTTTGCCGGGGCGGGGCCACGCTAATCCCCGCCCTGAAATTTCTGCTCGAATTTGCTCTTGCTGACAATCGCGCGGGCTATCGTGCCCCCGCCGATCGCCTGACCCTCACTCTGCGCCATTACGCGAAACGTCAGAAATCGGCCGCTGACCGACTCCAGCACCGCTTCGCACCGCACTAGCGCTCCGATGCCGCTGGGCGCGCGGTGATTGATGTTGATCGCCGTGCCGACGCTGACCTCGTCACCTTCGCAGAAGGGCAGCAGCGCTTCGAAGCCCGCGGCTTCCATCCAGCCGATCATGTGCGGCGTTGAGAGCACCGGAGGCAGCTCCGGCTTCCACGCAGTTAATGTATGTTGGAATTCCACGCGCCGCTCGACCACTCCGCGCGTGCCGATGGGAACAGGCTTGGCCATCTGTTGAGAGTAATGCGCTTCAGCAGGCGCTGTCACGTGCGCTCACTCTGCTGCTGCGCCAACCGTCGTCGGGCGCAATGGCGATCGCGCAGGTGGAACTGCAATAAGAACGACCCGAGAAAAAGGGCGGCCAGTCAGGCACGCCCTCAGTTTTAGCTAATTGCTAGCTGCTAATTGCTTCCTACGCCTGCGCCGGCCGTTCTCCAGGAGCCACGTTCGGCTGTCCCGGAGCGGGCTTCAGCACCTGCTGCACGTCGTCCTTGGCAGGCGGCGGAGCATTGTGGTTGACGCGCGCCGGCAGTTCTTTATCCTCGAGGATCATCTGGATCTCGTTGCCATCGACCACCTCGCGTTCCAGAAGCGCCATCGCGATCCGCTCCAGGACCGGCCGGTTCGTTTCGAGAATATGACGCGCGGAGTTGTAGCCGTCATCGACGAAGCGGCGGACCTCGGCGTCAATCTTCATCGCCGTCTCCTCGCTGAAGTCACGATGCTGGCTGATCTCGCGGCCCAGGAAGATCTGCTCTTCCTTTTTGCCGAAGGTGATCGGGCCCAGTGACGACATGCCGAACTCGCAGACCATCTTGCGTGCCAAGTCCGACGCCTGCTCGATATCGTTGCCCGCGCCGGTGGTCATCGTGTTCAGGAACAGCTCCTCAGCCACGCGCCCGCCCATCATGATGGCCAGCCGCGTCTCGAGGTAGTCGCGTGTGTAGGTATGCTTGTCGTCGATGGGCAACTGCATGGTCACGCCCAGCGCCATGCCGCGCGGGATGATCGTGACCTTGTGCAGCGGGTCGGCGTGCTCGCGCATGGCCGCAACCAGCGCGTGGCCGGCCTCGTGATACGCCGTGACTTTTTTCTCTTCATCCGAGAGCAGCATCGACTTGCGCTCGGCGCCCATTAGGACCTTGTCTTTAGCCTGCTCGAAGTCCCACATCAAAACCGTCTTACGGTTCTGACGTGCCGCAACCAGAGCGGCTTCATTCACCATGTTGGCCAGGTCGGCGCCGGAGAATCCCGGTGTGCCGCGTGCAAGGACGCCCAAATCCACGTCGTCATTGATGGGAATCTTGCGGGTATGCACTCGCAGGATCTCTTCGCGGCCGCGTACATCGGGACGCGAGACCACCACCCGGCGGTCAAAACGGCCCGGCCGCAGTAGCGCTGGATCAAGGACATCGGGTCGGTTGGTTGCGGCAATCAGGATGACGCCTTCGTTCGACTCGAAGCGGTCCATCTCGACCAGCAACTGGTTCAGCGTCTGCTCGCGCTCGTCGTGTCCGCCGCCCAGGCCTGCTCCACGATGGCGGCCGACCGCATCGATTTCGTCGATGAAGATGATGCAGGGCGCATTCTTCTTGCCCTGCTCGAACAGATC
>Ga0187871_10001917_pt1 | contig 17527 bp, 16 predicted proteins | sample June2016WEW_16_1_FD_132988 | JGI IMG/M metagenome (GOLD analysis project Ga0187871, IMG submission 132988) | Peatland microbial communities from SPRUCE experiment site at the Marcell Experimental Forest, Minnesota, USA - June2016WEW_16_10 | ecosystem: Environmental > Terrestrial > Soil >...
CTTCCATGTACTCCGGTGTCGTCATCTCAAAGGGCAACGGGACCGCGCCGCCGACGTTGTTGACGACGATGTCGAGGCGACCGAACTCGCGTCGCGCGATGGTCGCGAGCTCGGCGATCGCCGCCAGGTCCGAGAGGTCGCACGGCACGGTCACCGCGCGCCGATCCAACGCCGCCACCTGGTGGGCGACCTCGTCGAGGTCCGACGCGGTACGAGAGGCGAGCACGACGTGTGCGCCACACTCGGCGAGGGCGAGGGCGCTGGCGGCCCCGATGCCCCGACCGGAGCCGGTGATGATCGCGACATGGTCCTCGATGCGAAAGCGGTCGATGATCACGGTGACCCCCAAGGACGTTGCGCGCGTGCTCGAGTGTCTAGCACGGCGTCGCGTTCGCTTTGGCGGATTCAGCCGAGGGCGGACTCGAGTCGGTCGACCTCGGCGTGCAGCTTCGCCGGGAGGTGCTCACCGAACTCGGCGAAATGCTCGCGAATCCTCGGTACCTCGTGGCGCCACTCCTCAGGGCGTACCGTCAGAAGTTCGGTCATGTCGTCGTCGGTGACGTCGAGGCCGTCGAGGTTGAGCGCCGTCGTCGTGGGCACGAATCCGATGGGCGTCTCGACGGCGTCACCGCGCCCGGCCGAACGTTCGAAGACCCACTCCAATACGCGGCTGTTCTCGCCGTAGCCGGGCCAGAGCCAGCGACCGTCGGCGCCCTTGCGGAACCAGTTGACGTAGAAGATCTTGGGCAGATTGGCCTCGTCGTAACGATCGGAGAACGTCAGCCAGTGCGCGAAGTAGTCGGCCATGTGGTACCCGCAGAACGGCAGCATCGCGAAGGGGTCGCGCCGCAGCCGGCCGACCGCGCCGGTCGCCGCGGCGGTCGTCTCCGAGGAGAGGATCGATCCGAGAAAGACACCGTGGGTCCAGTTCTTCGATTGGGAGATGAGCGGGATCACGCTGGCGCGTCGGCCGCCGAAGAGGATCGCGTCGATCGGCACGCCGGCCGGGTCCTCCCACTCGTCGGCGATCGCCGGGTCCTGGGACGCCGGTGAGGTGAAGCGCGAGTTGGGGTGCGCCGCCGGGGTGCCGAGGTCCTTGGACCAGAGTTGTCCCTTCCAGTCGATGAGGCCGTCGGGCGGTTCGCCCATGCCCTCCCACCAGATGTCGCCGTCGGGGGTGATGGCGGTGTTGGTGAAGATGGTGTTGGCCTCGACCGAGAGCATCGCGTTGGGATTGGTCTGCATGTTGGTGCCGGGTGCGACGCCGAAGAAACCGGCCTCCGGGTTGATGGCGCGCAGTCGTCCGGTGGCGTCGGGCTTCATCCAGCAGATGTCGTCACCGACGGTCTCGACCTTCCAGCCGGGCAGTGTCGGCACGAGCATGGCGAGGTTCGTCTTGCCGCAGGCGCTCGGGAAGGCGCCGGTGACGAAGCGCGACTCGCCGGACGGGTTGGTGAGCTTCAGCACGAGCATGTGTTCGGCCAGCCAGCCGTCGTCGCGCGCCAGGACCGAGGCGATGCGCAACGCGAAGCACTTCTTGCCCAAGAGGGCGTTGCCGCCGTAGCCCGAGCCGTAGGAGATGATCTCGCGGGTCTCCGGGAAGTGCACGATGTACTTGTCGTTCGCGTTGCAGGGCCACTTGACGTCGACCTGGCCCTCTTCGAGTGGCATGCCGACCGAGTGCAGGCACGGGACAAACTCGCCCTCGTCGCCGAGGACCTCGAGCGCGCCGCGACCCATGCGCGTCATGATCTTCATGTTCACCGCGACGTACGCCGAATCGGTCACCTCGACGCCGATGTGGCTGATGTCCGATCCGAGTGGTCCCATGGAGAAGGGCACCACGTACATGGTGCGGCCCTTCATCGATCCCTGGAAGAGGTTGGTCAAGACGTCGCGCATCTCGCCGGGCTCGCGCCAGTTGTTCGTCGGGCCGGCGTCGCGTTCGTCCTTGGAGCAGATGAACGTGCGGTCCTCGACGCGCGCGACGTCACTCGGGTCAGAGGTCGCGTAGTAACTATTCGGTCGCTTCGTCGGCGAAAGTCGGGTGAAGGTGCCGGCCTCGACGAGGCGCTGACAGAGTTCGTCGTACTCCTGGTCCGATCCGTCGCACCAGTGGATACGATCGGGGGTTGTGAGCCGCGCTATCTCTTCCACCCACGCGATGAGTTTCTTGTGTTGGGTCGGGTACTTCACGTTGGGTTCCTCCGCTCGAACTGCGCCGCGACATTGCGACGTTCACCTGGCGAACCAGGTTCATGTCCGCGCCGACTGACCCAACAGTCCCCAAAGGGGTTTACTCCCGGCGTGAAGATGACGTCATTGAGCGTATCGCCCAAATCGTGGGACAGGGTGCGGTCCCCGACGGTGAGCGCCACATCGGTGACGACGCCGCGGTGCTCGCACCCTTCGTGGGACAGGCCGTGATCAGCACGGACGTCGCGGTTCTCGGGGTCCATCTCGATTTCGAATACTTCCCATTAGAGGACCTGGGCTTCAAGGCGGTGGCCGCCGCGGTCTCGGATCTGGCCGCGATGGGGGCGCGTCCGCGCGGGGCGGTCGTCGCGGTGACCGCGCCACCGGGCACCGACCTCGAGGAGTTACACCGCGGCATGGCCGACGCCTCGATCGTGACGAGCTGTCCGATCGTCGGCGGCGACCTCGCGCAGGGCCGCGACGTGACGGTCGCGGTCACGGTCTTCGGGGAGTGCCCCGGGCGCGGCGCGATCTATCGCAGTGACGCCAGGCCCGGTGACGAGTTGCTGGTGACCGGCCCGCTCGGTCGCTCGGCCGCGGGTCTTCGACGGCGTCGCGGCGGCGCGTCGCTCTCGGATGAACTCGTCGTCGCACACCGGCGTCCCTGGCCCCGATTGGCCGAAGGCATGGCCGCGCGCGGCGGCGGCGCCCACGCGATGATGGACCTCAGCGACGGACTGGGACTGGACCTCCACCGCTTCGCCGACGCCTCGGGCGTCGGCTTCGAATTGGACGACGTGCCCGTCGCCGAGGGCGCGACGATCGACGAGGCCATCAGCGGGGGAGAGGACTACGAGTTGTTGATCGCCACGGACGACGCGGCCCGGCTCCGCCTGGTCTTCCACGACCGGGGACTGCGGGCGCCACTGCGCATCGGTGCGGTCGTGGAGGACCCCGCGACGAGGACGTTACGGGGCGAGGAGTTCGAACGACGGGGCTGGCAGCACCAGCTCTGAGCTACGCCGGGACGTTGCGGCGAGCGGGCTTGGTGACCTTGCCCGACCGGATGCAGCCCGTGCAGACGTTCATGCGCTTGGGCGTGCCGCCGACCATGGCGCGCACGCGCTGGATGTTCGGGTTCCAACGACGCTTGGTGCGACGGTGCGAGTGCGAGACGTTCATGCCGAACGACGGCTTCTTGCCGCAGATTTCGCAGACGGATGCCATAGTGAACTCTCTCCTGGGTCGCGGGCGCCCGATGTCGCCGCCGGGTTAAATGCAATGTCCACTGTAGCATTCCAACCAATGACCTCTCCGTTGACGCTGTCCGCGCGCGAACTGCGTTCAACGATCGCCACCTACTCGGACCTGCTGCGATCCCATAAGGACGTCATCAATCGACTGAACGTCTACCCGGTCCCCGACGGCGATACCGGGACCAATATGACCCTCACGATCGAGTCGGTCGCGGCCGAATTGGGTCCGCTGGCCGACGACGCCGAGATGTCCGAGGTCTGCAAGGCCATCGCCCACGGATCGCTCATGGGCGCGCGCGGTAACTCCGGGGTCATCCTCTCCCAGATGCTGCGGGGGCTGGTCGCGAAGTTCCCCATCAAGGGCGACGTCTCGGCCGACCTGTTGGCCGAGTCGCTCGAGAACGCCGACGTGCTGGCGCGACAGGCCGTCGTACGCATCGTCGAGGGGACGATGCTCTCGATCGCGCGCGCGGCCGCCGAAGGTGCGCGGGCCCACCGCGAGACGCTGATCGACCTGGTGCGCTCGGCGCGCGACCGCGCCAAGGACGCGCTGGCCTTCACGCCCGAGCAGCTCCCCGTGCTGAAGCAGGCCGGGGTGGTCGACTCCGGTGGTACCGGACTGTTGCTGCTCTTCGACGCGCTGTGCAGCGTGGTGGCGCACGATCCACTCCCCATCGCGCCGTCGGCCGACTCGATCAACGTGCACGTGCACGAAGAGACCGAGTCGAGGGAGTCGACGATCGCGGACCTGCGCTATGAGGTGATGTACTTCCTCGACGCCGAAGACGACAAGATGCACGCCTTTCGCGAAGTGTGGTCGGGCATCGGTGACTCCATCGTCATCGTCGGTGGCGACGGCCTCTACAACTGTCACATCCACACCGACAACATCGGCGCGGCGCTCGAGGCCGCCCTCGACGCGGGCCGACCGCGCGACATCCGGGTGACCGATCTCACCGAGCAGGTCATCGAGGAGCGCTGGGTGCGCGAGGGGAGCGCCGACCAGCCCGACGACGAGCTCGACGCGGCGCCGACCACCTCGGTCGTGGCGGTCGTCGTCGGCGAAGGCGTCGGTCGGATCTTCCGCTCCCTCGGCGTTCGCGTGCTCGTCGCCGGCGGTCAGTCGATGAACCCGTCGACGGCCGACCTCGTGGCGGCCGTGCACGCCACCGGCTCCGACCAGGTCGTGCTGTTACCGAACAACAAGAACATCCGACCGGTCGCCGAGCAGGTGAACGGGCTGGTCGACCAGACGGTCACGGTCGTGCCGACGAACTCGATCGTCGAAGGTTTCGCCGCGCTGCTCGAGTACGACCCCGACGCCACGGCCGAGCAGAACGCCACCGCCATGGCGGCCTCGGCGTGCAACGTCGTGGCCGGTGAAGTGACCCAGGCGGTGCGCGACACGACGACCGACGTCGGCGAGGTGCACGTCGGGGACTGGATCGGACTCTCGTCAAAGGGCGTGCGATCGATCGCCCACTCGATCGCCGCGGCCAGTAACCACCTGCTGGCCGAGCTGATCACGCCGGCGCACGAACTGCTCACCATCATCGAGGGCGAAGGCTCCTCTCCCGCCAACACCCGCCGGATCACCGAGTTCATCGCCGACGAGTACCCGGGCGTCGCGGTCGAAGTCCACCACGGGGGTCAGCCGTTGTACCCCTATTACTTCGGCGTCGAATGAGTGAGACGGCGCCGCGCCGGCTACGCGAGTTGGGCGAGATCCCGGTCAGCCAACTGCGCCATATCGGCGAGAAGCGCACCGCGGCCCTGGCGACCTTGGGCATCGACAACGTCTTCGACCTGCTCACCGTCTATCCGCGCCGCTACATCGACCGCACCAAGCGCGTCGACCTCTCGGACCTCACGATCGGGGAGGAGGCCGCGGTCTTCGGTGAGGTGACCAAGGTCAACGGCCGGCGCACGAAGAACGGCCGCGTGATGGTCGAGGCGAGCGTGAGTGACGAGAGCGGCTCGTTCAAGGTCGTCTTCTTCAACCAGGCCTGGCGCGAACGCCAACTCCCGGTCGGCGTCCAGGCGTTGTTCTTCGGCAAGGTGACCGACTACAAGGGCCAGCGCCAGATGACGAACCCAGTCGTCGACGTGATCATCGGACCCTCGGGCGACGAACGAGACGCCTCACGCATCGGCCGGGTGGTGCCGATCTACCCGGCGTCGGGCAAGGCCGGGCTCACCAGCTGGGAGATCGGCGGCTTCATCGACGAGAGCCTGCGCCGCGCCGGACCACTGCTCGACCCGGTGCCCGACGCCGTGCTCAAGGAACTCTCACTGGTCGACCGCACCGCCTCGTACTGGGGGATCCACCTGCCCGCGGACTTCGCCGACACGAAGCCGGCGCGACGACGACTCGCCTTCGACGAGTTCTTGCGCCTGCAGTTACTGCTGGCCCTGCGGCGCCGTCGCCTCGAGGAGTCCTCGGCGGGCATCCGTCACCCGATCGACCTCGACGACCTCGACGTCGGTCCCGGCGCCCTCGCCGACGACTCGTCGTCGCTCGTCCGTCGATTCCTGGTCGGCCACCACTTCGCCCTGACGAACGCCCAGCGGCGCGTGCTCGGGGAGATCGCGTCCGACCTCGCCGCGCCACTGCCGATGCACCGCCTGTTGCAGGGCGACGTCGGTTCGGGCAAGACCGTCGTCGCGCTGACCGCCCTGCTGGCCTCGATCGACGGGGGTCGACAGGGCGCGCTGATGGCGCCGACCGAGGTCCTGGCCGAACAACACCTCGCCTCACTGCGCAAGGACCTGGAGGGACTGACGAAACTCGACCCCGCGGTCCTCGGGGGCGTTCGGCCGCTGTCGATTCAACTGCTCACCGGCCGCGTCCGGGCGAAGGATCGCCAGAGCGTGCTCGACGGCCTGCGTGACGGATCGGTCGACATCGTGGTCGGCACGCACGCGCTCCTCACCGACGACGTGCGCTTTCGCGCCCTCGGGGTCATCGTGATCGACGAACAGCACCGCTTCGGCGTCGAGCAGCGCGCGGCCCTCCGTGACAAGGGCCGCGCGCGATCGGACGAGGCCGCCGACCCGGACATGCTGGTGATGACCGCGACGCCGATCCCGCGCACCGCGGCGATGGTCGTCTTCGGTGACCTCGACATCTCGGTGTTGGACGAGATGCCCCAGGGGCGACTCCCCATCAAGACCTATTGGGCGACCGGTGACCTCGAGGTCGCGAGTTGCTGGCAGCGGGTGCGCGACGAGGTCGCCCTCGGCCGACGGGCCTACGTGATCTGCCCGCTCGTCGAGGACTCCGAAAAAGTGGAGGCGACCTCCGCGGTCGAAGAGCGCACCCGGCTCGCGCTCGAGGAGTTGCGCGGACTCGCCGTCGGACTCCTGCACGGCCAGATGAAGGGACCGGACAAGGAAGAGGTGATGGACCAGTTCCGCGCCGGCGAACTCGACGTGCTGGTCGCCACGGTCGTGATCGAGGTCGGCGTCGACGTTCCCGAAGCGAGCGTGATCGTCATCGAGGACGCGTGGCGCTTCGGTCTCGCCCAGCTGCACCAACTGCGCGGCCGGGTCGGGCGAAGCGACGTGCAGAGCTACTGCTACCTCCTCGGAACTTCGCCGACCGACGAGGGCGCGATCCGCCTGCAGGCGCTGGTCGATTCGAACGACGGCTTCGCCCTGGCCGAGATCGACCTCGACCTGCGCGGCGAGGGGACCCTGCTGGGCTCGCGCCAGCGGGGGCGCAGCGACCTGCACCTGGCCTCACTACGCCGTGACGAGGACTTATTGATGGCGGCCCAGGGCGTGGCGGCGACGATGGTCGAGCGAAACGGACTCGACGCCGAGCCCGAGATGGTCGACGAGTTGCGGCTCTTCATCGACGACGAAGAAGCGACGTACTTGTTCAAGTCGTGACGAGTGCACGACCTACCCTTGGAGAATGCGGGTAATCGGTGGTACGGCTCGAGGGCGACCGCTCAAAGCGAAACTCCCGTCCACGGTGCGCCCGACGACCGATTACGCGCGTGAGGCGATCTTCTCGATGCTCGAGAGTCGCGGTGGACTCTACGACCTCGTCGTCGCCGACCTCTACTGCGGATCGGGCGCGATGGGCATCGAAGCGATGTCGCGCGGTGCCGCCAAGGTCTACTTCGTCGACGACGACCCGGCCTGTCTGGCCGCGGTCAAGTTGAACCTCGAACCACTCGGCTTCGAGGCCGAGGCCGTCTTCGTGCGGGCGATGCTGCCGGTGTGGTCGCCACCGGATGACCTCGACCTCGTCCTCGCCGATCCGCCCTACGGACCGCTCGACCTCGCCGGTCTGTTGAACGGCGTCGTCGCTCGCCGCGTGATGGTCGAGAACGACCGTCACATGGAGGCGCCGGAGGGCTGGATCGTGACGAAAACCAAGCGATACGGCACTACGCTCGTAACGATGTTGGAACCGGACGAAGGCGGCGCATGACGACGGTTGGTCTCATTCCCGGCTCGTTCGACCCGTTCCACAACGGGCACCTCGAGGTCGTCGAGCGGGCCTCGCTCATCTTCGACGAGATCGTGGTGGCGGCCATCCGCAATCCCCAGAAGTCCGAGGCGCTGTTCGACCTCGACGATCGTCGCGACATGATCGCGGAGTCCCTCGCCCACGTGAAGAACGTCCGGATCGTCTCGATCTCCACGCTGCTGGTGAACGTGGCGAGGGACGTCCACGCCACGGCCATCGTGCGGGGCCTGCGGGCCGTATCGGACTTCGAGAGCGAGATGCAGATGGCCCAGATGAACCATTCGCTCTCGGGCGTCGAGACCATCTTCCTCCCCTCGAGCTCGATCTACTCCTTCATCGCCTCGCGTCTGTTGCGCGAGGTGGCGCGCTACGGCGGCGACGTCTCGCCCTTCGTGCCCGCCCCGGTCGCCAAACGCCTGATCGGCAAGTTCCCAGGAGGTGGGCAATGACGTCCTTTGACGGTTACGACGACCCAGAAGAGTTCGAGCCGACCGGCCGCCACGCGCGCCGCGACATCGAGTCGGACCTGCGCGACCTGATCGAACTGGTCGCCAACGCCAAGCAGATGCCGCTGTCGAACTCGGCCCTGATCCCGCGCGACGACGTGTTGGGGCTCTTGGAGCAGGCGCTGCGCTCATTACCCGACGAGATCCGCGAGGCCCGTTGGGCGCTGCGCGACCGCGAGGAGTTGATGGCGGCCGAGATGCAAAAGGCCCAGCAACTGATGGACCAGGTCCGTGCCGAGGCCGCCCGCATGGTCGACAAGACCGAGATCGTGCGCCAGAGCCGCCTGATGGCCCAGCAGATCGTCGCCGACGCCCAGGCCCAGTCGCGCCAGATGATCAACCAGTCCGAGGACTTCATCGACGGCAAGCTCGGCAGCTTCGAGATCGTGCTCGAGCGTCTCTTGAAGACGACGCACTCCGGTCGCGAGCGATTGAGCGCCCAGGGGTTGCCGACGTCACTGATCGAAGAGGCGGGGACCGACGAGCAGCTCTCGGGCATCGCGCCGGAGTACCGGGAGTCGACGGGGCTGGAGGACACGACGTCGTTCTTCGACCAGGACGCGTTCTAGCCCGTGTCCTCGCCGTACCTCGTCCCAGTCGCGCGACTCCTGCGCGACGTCCCCTCGCGCGCCGAGGTCGCCTTCGAGGCCCTGTTCGACGAGCCCCACGAGTTCGCGCCGCGTGGGCCGGCCGAGACCGACGTCTTCCCCGAGGCGACCGTCCGGCTGCAGCTGCGCCTCGAGAGCTTCAACGGAGGACTGCGCGCCCGCGGCCAGGTCGAGGCCCCGTGGCACGGGGTCTGTCGGCGCTGTTCGACGCCGGTCTTGGGGATGTCGAGCGTGAGCGTGAACGAGCGCTTCGTCCACGACCGCCAGGTGGGCGACGAGGAGGTCTACCTGATCGAGGACGACTTCATCGACCTCGCCCCGCTGGTCCACGACGCGATCTTCCTCGACCTGCCGCTCGCGCCGCTCTGTCGCGAGGACTGCAAGGGCCTATGCCCGTTCTGCGGAATCGACCGCAACGAGGCGACCTGTGAGTGCCAGGCGCCCATCGATTCACGCTGGGCTACACTGGACGGACTCCGATTCACGGACGTAGAGCCCGGCGAATCAACCGAAGTGTGACGGGCCCGCCCGTTCAATTTGAAAGCGAAGATCGATGGCCGTCCCGAAGCGCAAGACCAGCAAAGCCAAGACCCGCAGCCGCCGTGCGGCCAACTGGACCCTGGAGCGCCCGGCGCGCAGCGTCTGCCCGCAGTGCGCGACCTCCAAACTGCCGCACGTCGTGTGCCCCAACTGTGGCTGGTACAAGAATCGCGTTGCCGTAGAGGTCAACTAAGTTGAGCCTGCCCATCGCCCTGGACGCGATGGGTGGCGACTTCGCTCCCGAGGAGATCATCGCCGGGGCGCGCGACGCCGTCGACGAGCTCGGACTCTCGGTCATCCTGGTCGGGGTGCCCGAGCTGTTAGGTGACACGCGCGGACTCGAGGTCTTTCCCTGCACCGAGGTCATCGCCATGGACGACGACCCGGCGGCCAGTGTGCGCAAGAAGAAGGACTCCTCACTCGTGCGCGCGGCCGAACTGGTGCGCGACGCCAAGGCCTGCGCGATGGTCTCGGCCGGTAACACGGGCGCGACGATGGCCTCGGCGCTGTTGCGCATGGGCCGACTGCCGGGCGTCGTGCGCCCGTGCATCGCCACGCCGATCCCCAACCCCGGTCACACGCCGATGGTGCTCGTCGACGCCGGCGCGAACTCCGAGTGCACGGCCGAGATGCTCGTGCAGTTCGCCCTGATGGCGAGTACCTTCGTGACCGCGCACTACGGCGTCGAGCGTCCGCGCGTCGGACTGCTCTCGATCGGCGAGGAGTCGACCAAGGGCACGCCGCTGGTGAAAGAGACCCACCAACTGCTGGCGGATCTCGAGGGACTGAACTTCGTCGGCAACGTCGAGGGCCGCGACCTGGTCCCCGCGCCGGTCGACGTCGTCGTGACCGACGGCTTCACCGGCAACGTGGCCCTCAAGACCCTCGAGGGGGCGCTCAAGTTCATCTTCGCGACGGTGCTGTCCGCCGTCAACACGAACGACGCGACCAAGGCCGCCGGCGACGTGTTGTTCGAGTACCTGTTGCCGTTGGCGGCGGAGATGACGCCCGAGAATCAGGGCGGCGCCATGCTCCTGGGACTCGACGGCATCTGCGTGATCTCCCACGGGTCCTCTAACGCCCTGGCGATCAAGAACGCCCTGCGCGTCGCCGCCGAGATGGACGCCGCCAACGTCGTCGCAAAACTACGTCTCGCCATACGTCCTGATCAGGATTAATTTCCGGGACCACAGCCCCCTCGGTTCGGTAAACTCGAACAGCAACAACAAGGGAGTGCGCAATGGCAGACGCGGCATCACTGGATAGGGCCACCATTTTGGGCATCGTGCGTGATCAACTTGCCGAAATCCTGGAGAAGAGCCCCGACGAGATCCAAGAGGACGTCCCGTTCACCGACCTGGGTGCCGACTCGCTCGCCCTGATCGAACTGGTCGAGGCCCTAGAAGAGGCCCTGTCGAAATATTCCGCCGGTTTTCACATCGACGACGAGGACCTCGAAGGTCTCCTGAGCGTCCGCGACGCGGTCAACTACGTCGCCGACAAGCTGCAGGTGACCTAACGAGGCACGTGAGCCTGTTGCTGTCGCCACTTGATGCGTTAGCCGAGAGAGTGGGACTGGCGCGCGCGAGTGGGCTCCTGGTCGTCGCGCTGACCCACTCGAGTTACGCCGCCGAGCACGGGTGCGAGTCGAACGAACGCCTCGAGTTCCTCGGTGACGCCGTCGTCGACCTCGCGGTCGCCGACCTCATCGTCGCCGGCTACCCCGAACTCAACGAGGGATCGGGCTCGCTCGTGCGCTCTCGCGTCGTGAACGAGTCGTCCCTCGCCGAGGCCGCGACGCGTTTGGAACTGGCCGGCGCGATGCGCGTCGGTAAAGGCGTGAAGAAGGAGCGCGGCCTCGAGCGCCCCTCGCTCCTGGCCGACGCCTTCGAGGCGCTCGTCGCGGCGATCTACCTCGAGAACGGTTACGACGCCGCCAAGACCTTCGTCCACGAGATGTTGCGTGACGCGGTCGCCGACGCGGCCCAAACTCCGGGTGACAGTGATCCAAAGACGCGGCTGCGCCAGTGGTCCGAGGCCAACGGCCTCGGCACCCCGGACTACGACGTCGTCTCCTCGGGCCCGAGCCACGACGCGACGTACTCAGCCGTCGTGCGGATCGCCAACAGGCCCATGGGCTCCGGCGAGGGTCGGTCGAAAAAGAGCGCCGAGGCGAGCGCCGCCGAGGACGCCTGGGGGCGACGCGATGCCTGAGCTCCCGGAGGTCGAAACGGTCCGCGCCTCTCTGGCGCGCGACGTCATCGGCAAGAAGGTCAAGTCCGTCTCGGTCACCAACGGTCGGATCGTGCGCCGCCACAAGACGGCCAAGGACTTTCGCGCGATGATCGAGGGCCACTCGATCCGCAGCGCGCAGCGCCTCGGCAAGAACCTCGTCTTCGCCTTGGAGAACGGCACGCACCTCGTGATCCACCTCGGCATGAGCGGACAGCTCCTGCGCGCCAAGGGTCCCAAGGACCCGAAACCGAAGCACACGCACGTCGTGTTCACGTTCGTCCAGGGTGGCGAGTTGCGCTACGTGGACCCGCGCACCTTCGGCGAGCTCTACGTCTCGACGCCGCCGAGCGAGGGCGACGACGTGGAGATCTCGAAGTTCGCGCGCCTCTCGATCGGGGGCGACGGGCTGGCCCTGCGAAAGGCCGTACCGGAGCTGGCGCACCTCGGCATCGACCCCTTCGAAGACCAGATCGGCTGGGACCGATTCGCCGCGATCCTGCGCAGCCGCTCGACGTCCCTGAAGGTCGTCCTCACGGACCAGGACATCATCGCCGGCATCGGCAACATCTACGCCGACGAGATCCTCTTCGCCGCCGGACTGCGCTTCGACCGCGAGTCCGAGTCGCTCTCGACTATCGAGATCCGTCGACTACACCGCGCGATCTCCGAGACGCTGACCGAGGCGATCAAGCACGGCGGCTCGACGCTGGACGATGAGCAGTTCGTCGACCCCGACGGCATCGCCGGCACGTACCAACAGTTCCACCAGGTCTATAACCGAGAGGGTCAGCCGTGCTTCCAGTGCCGCCAACCCATCGTGCGCGAGACGGTACGCGGACGCGGCACGTTCTACTGCCCCAAGTGCCAGTCGTAGGAACCGGAGTCGAGCTGGAACGTTGGTAGCGTTCTTCCGTGTTTCTTAAGCGATTGACCATGAAGGGCTTCAAGTCCTTCGCCGACAGCACCGTCCTCGAGTTCGAGACCGGCGTGACGGCGGTGGTCGGTCCCAACGGCTCGGGCAAGTCCAACGTCGTGGACGCCGTCACCTGGGTGCTCGGGGCCCAAAGCACCCGCGCCCTGCGCAGTTCGAAGATGGACGACGTCATCTTCATGGGCACGGCGAACCGCCCGGCGCTCGGTCGGGCCGAGGTGGCGCTCACCCTCGACAACTCCTCGGGCAAGTTGCCCATCGACGGCGCCGAGGTCACGATCTCGCGCACGCTCTTTCGCTCGGGCGACTCCGAGTACGCCATCAACGGCACGACCTGTCGGCTGCTCGACGTGCAAGAGCTGCTGAGCGACTCCGGTGTCGGACGTCAGCAGCACATGATCATCGGCCAGGGTCAGCTGGACTCGATCCTCAACTCCTCATCGGAGAACCGTCGCTCGGTCATCGAAGAGGCGGCGGGCGTCTTGAAGCACCGGCGTCGCAAGGAGCGCGCCGAACGGCGATTGGCCGCCACGCAGGAGAACATCGAACGCCTGGGTGACCTCGTGCGCGAAGTCCGTCGTCAGATGCGACCGCTAGAACGACAAGCGGTCTCGGCGCGCACCTACTCCGACGTCGAGGGCGACCTGCGCGCCGCTCGTCGCGCGCTCTTCTCCGCCCGACTCCACGGCTTCGAGCGGCGACGCGCCGCCCTCGAGAGCGAGTTGGTCGGATCGACGTCGCGCGAACGAGACCTGCGTCTCGAACTCGTGACCCTCGACGCGCAGGCCGCGAACGCGGCCGCCGAGATGGCGAGCCGGCGCGAGGAGATGTTGGCGTCCACGCTCGGCACCCTGCAGGCGCTGGCCGAGCGCGCCCGAGGCACGACGTCGGTCATCCAAGAACGCGATCGCTCGCTGCGTCAGGCGCTGATCGCTTCGGCCGACGAGAACGTGATCGCCACACTCGAGGCCGACGCGGCGAAACTCACCTCTGATCTCGCGAGCGTCGATGACGAGAACCTCGCGCTCGACGTCTTGCGCGAGGCCGTCGCCCTGGCCCAAGAGGAACTGGACGTGGCCCAGAGGACCTTCGACGAGACGTGGGGGAGCGGTTCGAGCGAGTTCGACGAAGCGGCGTTGGTCGCGGCTCGTCAGCGCGTCGCGCTCTTGGAACGATCGCTTGACTCACTGCGCGAGAGCGAGCGGCGCGCCACCACGCGCCTCAGTGACTCGCGCGCTCGGATCACCCAGAGCACCTCGGAACACGAGGTGGTGCGCCACGCCCTCGACGAGGCTCGTCACACGCTGGCGAGTGCCCGTCAGGAGCGAGTGGACGCACAGCACGCGGCCGACGAAGCCGAGGTGGAGCGCACGACGTGCGACGAGGAACTGCGCGAGGCGACCGACTGGGCCGCCCGGACCGAGGCCCACGCCGAGGCCCTCGCGCGGGCCCTCGACGAACTCTCGGGCGCCGGTGGCCGAGCCATCATCGGTGATCTCGAGGGAGTGCTCGGCGCCTTCTTGGATCTCATCGAGATCGACGCTGGTTGGGAACGGGCCGTCGAGTCGGCCGCGGGCGCCTCGGTCGGCGCCATGGTCGTCGACGGACGTCATTCGGCGCGCGCGTCACTCGAGGCGCTTCGCAAGGAGAACGGCGCGGGGTTGATCCTGCCCGTCGCCGAGAGCGACATCGTCGCGCCCGCGACGCCCGATGGCTGCGAGCCGCTGCGTCCACTCGTGCGCGCCCGTCGAAAGGCACCGACGCACGTGACGCGGGTCCTCGACGCGTTGTTCTCGCGCGCCTTCATCGCCGCCGACTGGGAGACCGGTATGGACGTCGCGCTCGCCAATCCCGAGTTGATCGTCGTGACACGCGACGGCGACCGCTTCGCCTCCTCGGGCTGGCGCATCGCGTCCGGTCGGGCCGTCGTCACGCGTTCGGCGGTCGAGGAGTCCCAGGCGGCGGCCCGGGAGGCGACGGAGGCCGTCGCGCCCGTGCGTGAGCGACGAAAGGTCGCGGACGCCGCGGCCATCGACGCGCGCCAACTGTTGAATCGCGCCACCTCGCGCGAGGCCCAGTCGCTCGCGGAGTCCGAACGTCTCGAGGGTGAGGTTCGCCGTCTCGGTACCTTGATCGAACAGCTCACGCACGCCGAGGAGACACTGAGCGATGACCTCGCCGAGCTGACCGAACAGATCGTCACGAACGACGAGGAACTGTTGAACCTGCGAGAACAGTTGCCGGCGCTCGAAGAGGCCGTCGCTCTCTCGGGTGAACGCGACGCGCGCGTGGCCGTCGCGCGCCAAGGACTCGAGACCCTGCGCCTGCGGGTCAACGAGGAGGCGACCGCGCTGTCACGTCGCGAAGCCGAGTTCTCCGAACGCCGTCGGCTCCTCGAGCAACGTCGGAGCGAGATCGAACTCCGACTGGAGGGTCGTTCGAGTGAACGGGCCGAGGCGGCCGGCCGGCGCGAGTCGCTGGAGTTCGACCTCCAGGTCCTCGACCGGCTGTCGCGCCTCGTCGAACGAAGCGCGGAGGAGATTCGCGCGGCCCAAGAGGCGATGGACTCGACCTACCGCGAACAGTTGGAGGCGACGCGTGCCGGCGCCGAACGGCTCGAGGAGGTCCGGCGCGAGCGGAAAGAGGCCGAGTCGAAGCTGGCGGAGTTGAGCGACGCGGTTCGCCGTAGTGAGATCGAGCAGGCCGAACTGGTCGTGAAGATCGCCAACCTGAACGAGATGATCCGCCACGACCTCGGCATCGAACCGGGTGAACTCGGCGAGGCCGTCCCCGTCGACCTTCCCGAGGGCGTGACACTCGAAGTGCGCGTCGCCGAACTCGAAGCGCGCATCACGTCACTCGGTCCCATCAATCCCCTGGCGCTCGATGAACTGTCGTCCCTCGAGGAGCGTTACAAGGACCTCGACGCGCAGGTGAGCGACGTCCGTCACGCGCGGCGCGAGATCCAAGAGGTGATCCGCGCGCTCGACCAAGAGATCATGGAGACGTTCTCGAGCGCGGTGGCCGACGTCAACGAACACTTCTCCGCACTGATCGCGATGCTCTTCCCCGGGGGACAGGGTCGACTGATCCTGACCGAGCCCGACGACCCGCTCAATACCGGCGTCGAGATCGAGGTGCGACCACTGGGTCGAAACGTCCGACGGCTCTCGCTGCTCTCCGGCGGTGAACGCTCCATGGCGGCGTTGGCCTTCCTCTTCGCGGTCTTTCGTTCGCGACCGTCGCCGTTCTACATGATGGACGAGGTCGAGGCCGCGCTCGACGACGTGAACCTGCAACGATTCCTCAGCCTGGTCGACGAGTTCCGCGACGAGGCGCAGCTCTTGATCGTGACCCACCAGAAGCGAACGATGGAAGCGGCCGACGCCCTTTACGGCGTGACGATGGGTCCGGGCGCGTCGTCCAAGGTGATCAGTCAACGAGCGCAACGCACTCGGGAAGTCGAATCGGCGTGATCATCGCCATCATCGTCGTCGCGGTCGTACTCGTGTTGGGCGTCGGTGTCGTCGTGGTGCGACGTCGCCGTCGCGGACGCGTCGCGATCTCCTCGCCGCCGCGCGCCGCGATGCCAACGGTCCTGGTGACCGAGCTGGCCGCACGACCGTCGCTCGCGGCCCCGTCGCTGGCCCAACGACTGGGATCGTCGCGCAGCGTCTTCGACCGCGTACGGTCCCTCTCGAGCGTGGGCGCGCTCAGCGACGACCAGTTGGCGATCGTCGAAGAGGTGCTGTTGCGCAGTGACGTCGGCGTGGTCACGACCACGATGATCCTGGATGACCTGCGCGCGAACGGCGCGCCCGACGGGATCGTCAGTGCGGTGCGCGCGTCGCTGCTCGAGTCGTTGCGCGCCGAGCGCACCGTCACCACGACGGCCGACAGCGGCCGCGTGCCGGTCTGGCTCTTCGTGGGGGTGAACGGCGTCGGCAAGACGACCACGATCGGCAAACTGGCCAAGCGTCAGATCGACGCCGGACGCAGTGTGATGTTGGCCGCCGGCGACACGTTCCGCGCGGCCGCGGCCGACCAACTCGAGCAGTGGGCCACGAGGACCGGCGCCGATATCGTGCGCGCGGCCGAGGGCGCCGACCCCGGTTCGGTCGTGCACGACGCGCTCGGTCGAGCGGCCGCGAGGGGAGTGGACATCGTCCTCGCCGACACCGCCGGTCGACGCTCGAACTCGACGAACCTGCTCGATGAACTGAGCAAAGTGCGCCGCGTCGCCGATCGCGAACCGGGACAGGTCGTCGAGACGTTCATGGTGCTCGACGCGACGACCGGGCAGAACGCGCTGAGCCAGGCCCGCGAGTTCCTCGCCGCGGCCGACGTGACGGGCATCGTGCTCACGAAACTCGACGGCACGGCGCGCGGCGGGATCGTCGTCGCCATCGAGCGCGACCTGGGCATACCGGTCAAGTTCGTCGGGGTCGGCGAAGGCGTGGAGGATCTGATCGCCTTCGAACCCGAGGCCTTCGTCGATTCACTTCTCGACGCGTAACGGTAAGTTAAGCCCCATGTTTGATGCCCTGAGCGAACGTTTCGAGCGACTCGGCACGTCGCTGCGCTCGCGTGGTCGTCTCAGTGACGCCGACCTCGACGACGCGCTCGCCGAGGTACGCGCGGCCCTCTTGGAAGCGGACGTCGAACTGGGCGTCGTGCGCGCGTTCCTCGACGCCGTGCGCGAACGCCTGAGCGGCGAGACGCTCAACCAGAGCCTCTCGCCGGGCCAACAGGTCATCAAGGCGGTCAATGAA
>Ga0187871_10001922_pt1 | contig 17507 bp, 10 predicted proteins | sample June2016WEW_16_1_FD_132988 | JGI IMG/M metagenome (GOLD analysis project Ga0187871, IMG submission 132988) | Peatland microbial communities from SPRUCE experiment site at the Marcell Experimental Forest, Minnesota, USA - June2016WEW_16_10 | ecosystem: Environmental > Terrestrial > Soil >...
AAGAGGGCCGGCTGCTTTATTACGAACGCGATGGCCGCCACATCCCGATTCATCGTATTTATAACCGAACCATCGTGGACGAGCTGGAACGCCGGGGGATCGTGCCGGCCTTCGATTTCCGCGACGGCCTGGACGTAGAATGGGCGGGACATCCCAACGATTATTTCCGCATCAGCAAGTTTTCGATTCCGTACCTGCGCCATCCATGCGTGCCGCAGACCTGGTTTCTCGACCAGCTTCATCACATTCCGCAGGATACTCACAACTACGTGCTGAAACCGCTCTACTCGTTTGCGGGGCTGGGCGTGCGGATCGGCCCCGCGCGCGACGAGATCATGGCGATTCCCGCGGAGCGGCGGCGCGATTACATCTTGCAGGAGCGCGTCAACTTCGAGCCGGTGATCGAAACGCCGCACGGCAAGACCCGCGCGGAGATCCGCATCATGTATATCTGGCAGGATGAATTACTGCCGGTCTCACTGCTGGTGCGGATGGGCCGGGGCGCCATGATGGGCGTGGATCACAACAAGAACCTGGAATGGGTCGGGGCCTCGGCGGGTTTGGTGCGTTAGGCTTGGCCACTCCTGGCCCGTGGCGTACCGTCGAAAACCCACTTGGGGGGCGGGCAATCCTGCCCGCCCCTCCAAATTGAGTTTTCATGACATCTGGTGGCCCGCAGGGCCATCCTGACACGCTTCAGCGTGCTGCGGCGGACTTCTTCAGTTCGCCGCTTGGCGGGACCTAAAAATCCGCCATGGCCGCCAACAGTTTGCTTGTGTTTTCGGCAGTCGTGGGCCTAAGTGCGCAAGACCGCGGCGCCGCGCACCGCGTCGTGCTTCAAAGCGTTTAGCGCGGCATTCGCGTCCGCCAGTTCAAACTCCTGCACCCGGGTATGAATGGGGATTTCGGCGGCGATCTTCAGAAAATCTTCGCCATCCTGCCGGGTGTTATTCGCCACGCTGCGAACCACCCGCTCATGATACAGAAGGTTGTAATCCATGGCGGGAATCGGGCTCATGTAAATTCCCCCCAGCGCGACCGTGCCGCCTCTCTTCAGCACACGCAACGCGGACACCACTAACTCGCCGGCGGGCGCGAAGATGATCGCCGCATCCAATTTGTCGGGCGGTTGATCGTCCGTCGCGCCGGCCCACTCCGCGCCCAGATCGCGCGCCAGTTGCCGATGCCGCTCGTCCCGCGTCATGGCGTAGACGCGCGCGCCCCAGTGGCGCGCCACCTGTATCGCGACGTGCGCCGCGGCGCCGAAGCCATAGAGTCCCAACACACCGCCCGCCGCAATGCCCGAAACGCGCAGCGCGCGAAAACCGATGATCCCGGCGCATAGCAGCGGCGCGGCGGCCATATCGCCGAAACCGTCCGGAATGGGATAGACGAAATTCTCCGGCGCGACGATATATTCCGCATAGCCGCCATCGACCGTGTAGCCGGTGAAGACCGCGCTCGCGCAAAGATTCTCGCGTCGCGAGCGGCAATATTCGCAAATGCCGCATGTGCGATGGAGCCACGCCACGCCCACGCGCGCGCCTACCCCGAATCGCGACGCCCCCGCGCCGCGCCGCTCCACCGTGCCTACCACCTGGTGCCCGGGTATCAGCGGACGCTTGCGCGGCGGCAGTTCTCCTTCCACCACGTGCAGATCGGTGCGGCACACGCCGCAGGCCCGCACTCGCACCAGGACTTCATGTGTGTCCGGATCCGGCACGGGCGCTTCCGAGAATCTCAAAGGGTTGGTTTCAACGGGTCCCGCCGATTCCAGAATACAAGCTTTCATAGCCGCTCTCCCTCCGTGTAAACATTCACATCCGGTCATTCTGAGCGCGTAACGAAAATCATTTCGCAGCGTCTTAACCGACAGTGTAGTATGCTTTGGGGCGATTTGCGAATATTGTACTCCGTTCTACTATAGGCCGCACAGGATACCTGACTTTTGGCGGCATTGTCACTGGACGGCGGTATGTCCGCGCGGCTCCGAAGGCATTACACTGACCGTAGTTAGTTATGCCTGAATGACTTAATCTAATGCGTCTTTAAGTATTTAAGGAGCAATGCCATGACCACCATCGCTAATCCAAGGTTGCGCGCCGTTCTGGCTGTGGCCGCGATCGTGCTGTTTATCCCCGTGCTGTCCGCCCAGTCCATCATATCCGGCGACATAACCGGCACGGTAACCGACCCCAGCGGGGCCAGCCTTCCGAACGCTCAAGTTACGCTGCACAATACCGGAACCGGGGCGTCTCAAACCGCCTCCACCAACACGGAAGGCAGTTACAGGTTCGCATTTATCCCGCCCGGAACCTATAGCGTCTCCGTTACGGCCCAGGGATTCCGGGCCGCCCGCCAGACTAAGCTCGCCGTACAAGCCGGACAATCGTCCACGGCTAACTTCCAACTGTCGTTGGCCGCCGCCACCCAGACAGTTGAAGTGACCGAGCATGCGGCCGGCGTACAGACACAGGATGCCGATACCAGCACTAACTATAGCGAGGAACAGATCCTGAATATGCCCAATCCGGGCGGCGATCTTACTTACATTGCCCAAACCGCGCCTGGCGTAGTAATGAACACCCAATCGGGCTACGGCAATTTCTCGGCCAACGGGATGCCCGGCACATCCAACCTCTTCTCTATTAACGGCCAGAATTTTAACGATCCGTTCCTCAGCTTGAACAATAGCGGCGCTTCCAATCTCCTGCTGGGCTCCAACGATGTCGCGGAAGCGAACGTGATTACCAACGCGTACTCCGCCCAATACGGGCAGTACGCCGGCACGCAAGTGACTTACATCACCAAGTCGGGGCGCAACGAATTCCACGGAGACGCCATCTGGAATTGGAACGGCCGGTTCATGAACGCGGACGACTTCTTCAGTAACTCGATCGGCTCTCCCCGCCCGTTCGATAACTTCAACCAGTGGGCCACGGATGTCAATGGGCCGATCTGGAAGAACCACACCTTCTTCGACGTGGATTACGAGGGAGTGCGCGAGGTGCTACCCACAGCCAGCACCCTGGTATTGGTTCCCAGCCCGCAGTTTCAGGCGGCTACGCTGGCGAATCTCACCACCGTCGGCAATGCGGCCGAGATCCCGTTTTATAAACAGATCTTCGGTGTGTACAACGGCGCGCCCTCCATCGGCTCGGCTGTGCCGGCGACCAGCGCCAATGGCGGCTGCGGCGACTTTACCCTGCTCGGCGCGGGCGTACCGTGCGCCGACCAGTTCCGCGCCACCGCCCCCAACAAACTGAACGAATACCAGTGGTCTGCGCGCGTCGATCACAATATCAGCGACAAAGATCGTGCCTACGTGCGCGTCTACCGCGACAACGGCTTCCAACCGACCTTCACCAGTCCCTTCGGTTCCACTTTCAATGCGCAAAGCAATCAACCGCAGATGTCCGCGCAGTTGTCCGAGAGCCATACGTTTAACGCCACCACGGTGAATCAGTTGAACGGCTCGGCGCTGTTCTATTCGGCCACTTTTCTCCCGTCGAATCCCTCCGCGGAAAACGCCGCGCTACCCGCGCTGGTGGGGTTCGCCGGCGGCGAATTCACCGAGACCGAGGACCAGCCGTTTTTCTTTCCGCAAGGGCGCCGCGTATTCCAGTATCAAGTCATCGACGACCTTTCGCACGTGATGGGAAATCACACGTTCCGGCTGGGCTTCTCGTGGCTGCACGACAACATCACCGATCTGGGCTTCGGTCAGAATACCCAGGGTTCGCTAACCGTCGCCTCGCTACAGGAGTTCTTCAACGGCGGCGGCCCCAACACTTTGTTGACACAGAATTTTCCGAATTCCACCGAGCAGCCGTTCGAGTTAAACACATTTGGCGGTTACCTGGCCGATGACTGGAAGGTGAATGACCGCCTGACGGTGTCGCTGAACCTTCGCCTGGAGAATTACGGCAATCCGATTTGCGGCCACGACTGCTTTTCGCGCCTGGCCGCGCCTTTCGATGGCGGACTGGCGAACCCCGATACACCCTATAATCAGGCCATCGTCTACGACCAGCACAATGCTTTTGCCAACACGCAGACGGTTGTTTGGGAGCCGCGCATCGGAATCGCCTGGCGGCCGTTTAAGAACGACGGCACCGTCGTCCGCACGGGCGCGGGCGTTTTCGGCGACGAACTCCCCGGGTTCCTGGCGGAGAACGCCGCGTTCAACCCTCCGGGCTTGACGGCGTTCACCATTGCCAACGGCAACATCGCCCCGGGCGTACCGGGAAGCCTGTTTACCACGGCCGCGCAGGCCAACCAGGCCTTTCTCAGCCAGTTTGCCGCGGGCGGCACGCTGTCTTCCATCCAACAGGCTACCAATGGCGCGTTCGTTCCACCTAATGTATTCGGCTTCCCCGGTACCTTCTATTCACCGAAATACTATAAGTGGAACTTTGAAATCCAGCACGAGCTCGGATGGCATACGGTGATGAGTATGAATTACAACGGCATGCACGGCATTCACATTCCGATCGACGACAACGGCATGAACGCATACTGCCCCACTACCGTGTGTCCCGGCGGGTTCGCGGGATTACCGTCCGGGGTACCGAACGCCAGCTTTGGCGTGGTGAACCAGATCCTTTCGGCGGGCACGTCGAACTATAACGGCCTGACCGTCAGCCTGCGCCGTTCGATCGCCGCCGGAATCAGTTTCAACCTGAATTACACCTGGAGCCACGCGCTGGACGACGTTTCGAATGGCGGCCTGCTGCCCCTGAATGCGCTGCAAACCGACACCAGTCTTCTCAACCCGCAGAATCCTTTTAACATCAGGGCCAATTATGGCGATTCCGACCTGGACGTGAGACACTACGTGAGCTTCGGCTGGGTGATGAGCGACATGTTCCGGCACGCCGGGATGCACTGGGGTCCGAACCAGGTATTTGGCGGCTGGACGCTCTCGAGCAACGTCTTCTTCCGCACGGGCCTGCCCTTTACCGTGGTCGATTCGGCCGCCACGACGACACTCGGCGGCTTCAACTACGGCGGCACGATCTTTGGCACGCCGCTGACCAACAGCTTCGCAAGCTGCGGTTCGGGCGCGGTGAACGTTCCCTGCCTCACGACTTCCGAATTCGGAGCGAGCAACCCGAATCCCACCGGCTTCGGATCCCAGGCGCGCAACGACTTCCGCGGCCCCGACTTCTTCGACATCGATCTTTCGCTGATAAAAGACTTCGCGATCGGCGAGCACGTGCGGTTGGGAGTTGGGGCGCAGGCATACAACCTGCTGAATCACCCGAACTTCGATCAGCCCGTGAACGATATCGCGAATCCATTGTTCGGGTCGATTACGCGGTTGGTGGGGCCGCCGACCAGCATCCTGGGGTCGTTCGTGGCGGGCAACGATTCGCCCCGCTTCGTGGAGTTGAAGGCCGAGTTGCGATTCTAGAGAAAGCCCGTGGCGCACGCTTCAGCGCGCTTCAGCGTGCGCCCCCGGCCGAGCCGGTTGGAACAACTGTGTGACCCCGCGTGGGGCACCGTCGAAAACCCATCGTGGGGCGGGCAATCATGCCCGCAGCCGCCCTTCAGGCGGCTAAGCCGGCTGGAAAGCCGGCTGCGGCCAAGATTGGCCGCCCCACTACTTTTGGTTTTCATCATCTTTGCGGCTCCGAAAAACAACCGCTAACTTATTGAGCGGCGATGGGGTCTCAGATGTGCGGCTTTTTTGTCGACCCGCGCGCAATGCTATACTCCCAGATCCATGTCCTCATCGGAAACAGGAGTTTTGTACCCCGCCGGCAGACCTTACCGGTTCATCATATTAGCCTTCGCCGCCCTGATGGCTTTCGGTAGTTACTTCGCCTATGACAGCGTGGGCGCCATCGAGACCACTCTCATCCAGGTCTTCCACACCGACCGCGCGGCGATCGGCACGATGTACACCATGTATAGCGTGGCCGCTGTTGTCGCGGTGGGGGCCGGAGGAATTCTCATCGATCGCGCGGGGGTGCGCCGCGCCAGCATGATTTTCTCGGGCTTCGTGGTAGCCGGCGCGGCCATGGTCGCCTGGGCGCCCAGCCTGCCGGTCCTCTATGCCGGCCGCGTCATTTTCGGCGTGGGCTCGGAATCCATGATCGTCGCGCAGAGCGCCATCACCGCGCGCTGGTTCTCCGGCAAGGAACTGGCCATGGCTTTCGGGATCACCCTGACCATCGCGCGCCTGGGCACGCTGTTTTCCTTCAACACCGAAGAGTTGCTGGCCGCCCGTGTCGGCTGGCGGGGCGCGCTGTGGATCGCGGCCGCGCTGTGTGTCTTCAGTCTGTTGTGCAACTGGATCTATACGCTCATGGATCGGCACGCCGAACCCATCCTGAAACTGCCCGAAGCCGGATCCGGCGATAAGATCACCTGGAGCGATGTGGGCAAGTTCCGCCCCTCTTACTGGTACGCCGTCGGCATTTGTGTAACCTTCTACTCCGCGATCTTTCCGTTTACCGCGCTGGCGACCGACTTCTTTCACGACAAGTGGCAGATGCCCATGGCGTCGGCCGAGGGCCTGGGCTTCTTTGCCGGCGTGTTCTTCAATCTGACCCACATGTTTACCACCGCCCAGGGAGTGACGTCAATCATCATCGCCGCGTCGATGGTGCTGGCGCCGTTCGCCGGCAACCTGGTGGATCGCGTCGGGCGCCGCGCCACGCTCATGGTGGTGGGGTCGCTCCTGATTGTTCCGGCGCACCTGCTGCTCGGAATCACGCACATCTCGCCGGTGTTTTCGATGATCGTGCTGGGCGCGGCCTTCGTGCTGGTGCCCGCCTGCATCTGGCCATCCGTGCCGCTGATCGTGGATGCGCGCTGCGTGGGCACTGCTTTCGGCCTGATGACCGCCATCCAGAACCTGGGCCTGGCGGCTTACCCCGTGGCCAACGGTGCGCTCCGGGATGCCACGCATGGCTACACCGCCAGCCAGATCATGTTTGCCGCGCTGGGCTTCTGCGGCCTGATATTCTCGCTCCTGCTGCTGCGCGCCGATCGAAGGGAAGGCGGCCGCCTGGAGCGCGCCAAATAAAACGCTGTATAATCGGGCTTCCGGCTCCTAGCCCAAATTACATTAGCCAGGTATTCGATTCACAGAGAGGAAGTCCGAAACGATGGTTACACCAGCTCTGTTGCTGCTTGCCGCGGTCCGCGAGTCGCGCATCACCGCGCTCGACTGGCTGACGATCGCGCTCTATTTCGGTATTCTGCTGGGCGTGGCCACCTGGGTGGTGCGCAAGGGGAAGGACTCCGCCGCCGATTACTTCCTGGCGGGGCGCAACCTGGGATGGTGGGTAATCGGAGCTTCCATCTTCGCCTCGAACATCGGCTCTGAGCACATCGTGGGGCTGGCGGGATCCGGCGCCACCAGCGGCGTGGCCATGGCGCATTATGAATTGCACGCCTGGTGCCTGCTGGTGCTGGGCTGGGTCTTCGTGCCCTTCTATATGCGCTCCATGGTGTTCACCATGCCGGAATTCCTGGAGCGGCGCTTCAACGAGAAGTCGCGTTACGTGCTTTCCATCGTTTCCATCATCACGTTCATCATTTCGAAGATCGCGGTGGGCATCTTCGCGGGGGGCGTGGTGTTCGGCACGCTGTTCCCGCAAATGTCCATCACCGTGGGTGGCGTCACCATCGACAGCTTCTGGATCGGCTCCGTGCTGGTGATCGTGCTGACCGGTCTTTATACCACTCTCGGCGGCATGCGCGCCGTGGCCTACAACGATGCCGTGCAGGTCACCGTCCTGATTCTCGGATCGTTTCTGCTCACTGCTTATGGCCTCGTCCGCCTGGGAGGGTGGCACGAACTGCGGGAAATCTGCGGTTCCAATATGTTCAACCTTTGGAAGCCGCTCATCCCGCACGGCGTCGAAGGCACCTGGGCGCCGATCCTGCAGACCAACGCCGCCGGCGCGGTGGTGAAGCAGGCCTGGTACTTCAATGATAATTTCCCGTGGCTGGGCATGCTGTTCTGCGCGCCCATCATCGGCCTCTGGTACTGGTGCACGGACCAGTACATCGTGCAGCGCGCATTGGGCGCTCCCAATGAAACGATCGCGCGCCGCGGCAGCATCTTCGCCGCTTTTTTGAAACTGTTCCCGGTGTATTTGTTTATCATTCCCGGCCTGATCTGTTTCGCGCTGGCCAAGAGCGGCAAGGTGCCTGAGCTTACGGGCATGATCGGTCCGGATGGCAAGTCGATCCCGGCGCTGTCGAACGCCGCTTTCCCCATGATGGTGCAATACCTGCTGCCCGCGGGCGTTCGCGGCATCGTGGTGGCCGGATTGCTTTCGGCCCTGATGGGTTCGCTGGCGGGCGTGTTCAATGCCTGTTCCACGTTGTTTACGGTCGACCTGTATCAGAAGTGGAAACCGCAGGCTTCGCAGCATGAACTGGTGCGCACGGGCCAAACCGCGACCGTCATTATGGTATTGATCGCGCTGGCCTGGATTCCCGTCATCAAGAATGCGCAAGGCCTCTACACTTACTTACAGTCCGTGCAAGGATATCTGGCGCCGCCCATTTTTATCGTATTTTTCCTGGGGGTCTTCTTCAAGCGCATGAATGGCGCGGGCGCCCTGTGGGCCATGATCGTAGGCTTCGCGCTGGGTATCTTCCGCATGTGCGTGGATACACCCGTCACGCTGGGGATGGGCGGATTCACCGGGTATGAGAAGGGATCGTTCCTGTGGGTGGTCAATAACATCTACTTCCAATATTTCAGCGTGTTGATTACCATCGTGTCGGCGGTGGTGATGGTCTCGGTAAGCTACATGACGGCCGCGCCGGACGACCGGACGATTCAGAGCCTGACTTTCGGCACGGCAACCGACGCGGATCGAGTGAAGACGCGCGCCGGGTGGAGTTGGCGGGAAGTCGCGGCTTCCGGGCTGGTGCTGGTTTGCATCCTCGGCGGGTATCTTTATTTCCGCGGCTGAGTTGCGCGGCGCAATCTTGCCGGCCGGACATTTCTTTTCCTTCCGCATGACGGAATTCTCCTCCGTTTTCCGCAATACTACTATGAAGGCCAAGACGAAACCAGACCACGGCCGAGGAGAATACGATGAACGCGAACATGAAATCTATCCTGGTGCTGGCCATCATGCTGGCGCCTCCAGCGATCGGCAAGAGAAACGCCGGCGGCGATTCGGGCGGGAGGGACTGGCGCGCCCCCATTCAAGACCGCTTAGAGGCTAAGTACCCGCTCACCAAGGCTTCCGCCAACAAGAGCGACATCGTGAAGGCGGGCGCCGTCCTGGTGTTGAAAAAGGACAATCTGGTGATGCTGACTACCGACATGATGAACCTCGCGCCGAACGTGTACAAAGACGGAAGAATCACGCAAGGCTTCATTGGCCGCAGCTATCGGCTTCCCGGCTCCTCCAACAGCCGTGTGTTCGTGAAAGGCGAGAAGTTCTGGCTGGAAAGGGTCGATGTCAAAGACGACGGCGTGGTCCTGGAGTTCCTCAGCGACCCCTTCGACGACGTGCGCTACAAGGGCACGCTGCGCTTCCCGTTCCCGAAGCTCTCACCGCCGCCGATCGAGCGTATCGAGGAACTCGTCGCGCAGGTGATCGACGTGGACGGCGGAGATCAGGCCGCCTCCAATAGCCAGCCGGCCGCGCCCGCGCCAGTGTCGCCCCCGGCAGAAGCGCCCGTCGCGCCTATTGCCCCGCCTCCCCCGCCTCCCGAGGATCCCAAGTCCATCTCGGTCGGCCAAACTAAGGCCCAGGTGGAGGCGACCTTCGGGCAGCCCTTGCGACAGGCCAAAGTGGGCGTCAAGCTCATCTATGTCTATAAAGATCTCAAAGTTGTCTTTGTCAACGGCAAAGTCACCGACGTGCAGTAGTTTCATACCAGGGCGCCCATGACCCGCTAAGGGCGCCAGGACCGGTCCGCCCGCAGCTTGGCCGCTCTCTCCGGCTGCTTGAGCGCGTCGTACACGGCGGCCAGGTCCTGGCGCGCCTCCTCCAGTTGATCCGCCTGCGGATGTGCCTGATCTGCCAGTATCCGATAACCGGCCGCAAGCTGCTTCTCGGCCTCGGCGTAGCGCTTCTCCCGAAGCAGCGCGCGTCCCCAGACCGCTTCGGCGTATCCAATCCGGGGGCTGGCCCGAGGAAATCTCGCAACGAATATGCCAACGGCGTCCCGAAGTATGGGTTCGGCGCGGCTCTCTTGCCCTTCCTTGATGTAGACCGCGGCCAGATCGACCTTCGTGGCTGCCGTGAAATGGCTTCCTTCGCCATAGAGCGTCCGCTCGATTTCGATGGCGCGCGTCAAGTCCCGCTCCGCCGCGGCCAAATCGCCGCTCCGGGTGGCCAATTCGCCCAGCGTATTCAGGTTGTACGCCACATACAAATGCACCGGACCATAAGTACGTTCCTGGGTTTTGAGCGCGCGCGCGGCGAGGGCCTGAGCCTCGGTATCTTTGCCCTCCCATGCCAACGTGCGGGCAAGAATAGTTAAACAAGCGGCGGTATCCGGCTGGTCCGGCCCATACCACTGCTCGATGATCCCGAGGGCTTCACGATATAAGGCTTCAGCCTCCGGATACTCGCCCAAGCTGGTCTTGATGGATGCCAGGTTCATCAAGTCGGTGCCCATCTGCGGATGCTTTTGGCCATACAGTTGACGGTCGAGCGCCACCGCCCGTCGATCAAGCGATTCGGCGGCCGCGAATTTTCCAAGATAATAGTTCGCCACACCGTCGGCCGTCAGGCTGTCCTTAAGGATGTACATCACATCCTCGCTGGACGGCTGGAGGCGGACGATCGGGTCCAGCAAAGCAATCGCCTGGTCGTAGGCGCCCCTGAGCACCAACACACGGGCCAGGGTTTCCCGTGCTCCCAAAAGCGAGGCGGAATCGGGCGGCGCATGCCGGCCCGCAACTTCCAGAGCCTTTCGCGTCAGGGCTTCGGCCTCCGGGAAATGCGCCTGATCGCCGCGCAGTAAACCAAGTTGCGAGATGGCATCGGCGACCTTGGGATGTTCGGGTCCCAGCGCCGCTTTCATTTTGTCCAGCCCCGCGCGCAACAGCTCGTCCGCGGTCGGGTAGTTGCCGAGCAGTTGATACATCTCTCCCAAGGTCTCGTAAAGGTCCGCCTGGGTTTCAGGATCGGAGTCGAGCGAAGCGGCTTCTTTTACGCCGCGGTCGAGCAGGGCTACGGCGCGCAAATCCGGCGAAGGGGCGGCGGCCTTACCGCCCTGAAACAGGTTCAACATGAAGCGCTCCACGCGCTTGGTGCGGGCCGCCTCCGCCAGGGCCGCGTTGCGCGCGCGCGCCAGCCGCACCGTGAAAAAGACCACGAGACCCACAATCAACGTGAAGACCAGACATGCCGCGGCAACCGGCCGCCGGTTTCGCCGGATAAACTTGTCCGATCGGTATCGCAACCCGCCCGGCCGCGCTTCCAGGGGTTCCTCGCGCAGGTAATGATCGATATCCCTGATGAGCGCTTCGACCGACGCGTAGCGGGTGGCCACATCGTAGGCCAGCGCTCTCAGACACAGGGCATCCAGATCCTTCCAGGCCCTCTGGCTGAGTGGGCGGCTCGCTACCGCCGAGGGCTTGGCGGGCGCCTGCTCCACGGGTCGCCGCCCCGCCAGCATCTCATAGAGAATCACCCCCAGCGAGTACACATCGGTGTAGGCGCCCACGCTGCCGTCGCGCCGCCATTCCGGCGCCGCGTAGCCCTCCGAGTAGAACCGTACGCTCGATGAACCGTCCCCGTCGCCGGCCGGATCGTTGAGTTCCCGCGCGATCCCGAAGTCCAGCAGCCGCGGCGTCCCGTCCCGCTCCACCAATATGTTGGAAGGCTTCAAGTCGCGATGAATCACCGCTTGTCCGTGCGCGTACTGCACCGCCTCGCACACCGAACGGAAGAGCCGCAACTGCTCCTCCGCGGGCCGCTCCCGCTGCCGGCAGTATTCGGCGAAAGGTTCGCCTTCCACATACTCCATCACGAACCACGGCGTGCCGTCCGAAAGCGTGCCGGCATCGTACAATCTTGCAATGAAGGGATGTTTGAGCTTCGCCAGCGTCTTGATCTCGCGCGCAAATTGTTCGCGCCGCGCGGGCGTCATCCCCGCATGCAGCAGAAACTTGATCGCGACCGGCTGGCCCGTATCCTGGCGCTCGGCCAGACCCACTACGCCCATCCCGCCCTCGCCCAGAATTCGAATCAACCGGTAAGGGCCGACCTCCTGCACGGGAAGGGTTTCTACGGGTGCGCCGACCATGCGATACGCGATCTCGGGCAAGCCGCGATCGAGCAGCGGAGTTTCGCCGCTGTCGCTCTTCAGCAAGCCGAGCACGGCGGCCATCAACTCCGCGTCCTCCCCGCATGCCGACTTCAGGAATTCCTCGCGTTGCGGCGCGGGAAGTTCGGCCGCATCGTTGAACACGGCCGTGATTCGCTCCCAGCGCGCGCTGTCCATCGTGACTTACTCCGTTTCCAGGGGAATTCCCGATTCGATTTTCGATTCAGGCGTGACGCTTATGCCCCTCGCTTTGCGCAGTACTTGAATGAAAGCTAACAAGGCTCGTCTCGAAATCGTAACAACGGGGCGGGTAGGTTGCAACAGGAGAGGATCGCAAAATGAACGCATCTTACGGAAAATCTAATTCACACGTGAAATCGAATTCACGGCGCCGCGCCGCGCGGTGTGCCGTTTTCACTCTATTGGCAAGCATGGCAGCGGTTTCCGCCAACGCCCAAACGCCGCCCTATCTCGAGTATCAGTATGCGACCATCACCGGCTCCGGCAACACGATCACGGTCACCCGCCTTCCCGTGGTTCTGTCGACGGGGACCAGCTACGTCAACGTGGTCATCGAATTTGACGTGGCGGCCAACGGCACCATCACGGTGGCGGGAAATCCCACGGTGGTCGCGGCGCCGGCGCAGTTGATTAACAACTTCCTGGCGGGAAGCTACAAAGGGCCGTCGGTCGATGGCAATTACGACATCACGGTTTTCGGTCCGGGTACCACCACGGGCGGGGCGACCGAGTGGTCCCTGGCCACGGCAACGGGCGCTAACTGTTACACGACGCCGAGCAGCGCCACTTGGTACGTGTTCGGCGGACCCATGACCAAGCACCCGCTCTACCAAACCCTAAAAGCGGCCGGCATCACGACGGCGACCTATCAGGCGTACAGTTGGGGCACTACCGGCACGCAAAGCTGCGGTGGCAGCCCTTGGGCTTCGAACTCCCTGATCGGCCTGTCGCAGACCGGCAGTGCCTTGATGATCTACAGCTTTACGAGCAATGGCACGTATCAAAACCAACCCGCGGGCGAAATCACTTATGTAAACCAAAACCCGTAGGGGCCGTTGCCTGGACGGTTTTGCAGCTTCGGGCGCGGCGCGCTATTCTGGCTCCGGGGAAATCCTCCCGGCCAGCCAGGCGCGCGCCGCGCGCCAGTCGCGTTCCACCGACGATTCGGAAACCCCCAGCAGCGCGGCGATCTCACCCGCTTCCATCCCTCCAAAAAAACGGCTTTCCACAACCTGCGCCTGCCGCGGATTGAAGCCCTCCAATTCCTTCAGCGCCATGTCCAGCGCCAGCAATTCCCCCGGCCAGGAGGCCAAATCGTGGATGGAATCGTCTAGCGGCACAAAGCTGACTTCTCCCGCGCCGCCCCTCTTGCGCGCTCCCCTGCGGCGCGCTTCATCCACCAATATGTGGCGCATGGCTTTGGTGGCGATCCCCTTGAAATGAGTGGCCGAGGTCGCGGCCAGATGCGGCGAACCCTGAAGTTTCAGCCACGCCTCGTGTACCAGCGCCGTAGAGTTGATGGTGGCGTTGACCTCGTTCTTCCGCACAAACGAAGCCAACCGGCGCAACTCCTCGTAAACCAGGCTGAACAGTTCGTTCCTGGCGCTCTTGTCTTTTGGATCGAGGCCGGTTTGGGCGGCCGCTTTTGACGGTTCCGGCATGACGGTTCCTCCCTCCGCTTTCCGCGGCACTCAGTGGAAGGCCTTGAGGCGCATGATCGAAATCGTATCAATCGGGCGGGTGCATTGCAACCGTTCCTAAGTTGCGCGGGCGCGCTGCTGCCAAGGGTGGAAACTGGCTGTCGGTTTCGCCGAACCGCGTGGATTGCAGCAGCACGCCCTACACGAAGCTCATCTGAGACCCCATTACCGCTCCATGATTTAGCGGTTGTTTTTCGGAGCCGCTAGTGGGGCGGTCAATCTTGGCCGCAGCCGGCTTTCCAGCCGGCTTAGCCGCCTGAAAAGGCGGCTGGGGGCATGATTGCCCACCCCACGGTGACGATGCCCCGCGGGGGGTCTCGCCACAGTTTCACCCGCATCCGCGGGGGCGCCCGCTAAAGCGCGCGCCACGCGCCGAACTCTAAAAGTCGGCTGCGGCCATGATTGTCCGCCCTAAATAGAAACTCAAGGCGTTGTCTCCTTGCTTCAGCAGGCGCGTACGCCGCAGCTCCCCATGCACATCCCCTGGATCGAAGCGCACCGCATGCTGCGCGATCACCAGCGGGGCCGCGGCTGCTTCGATGGCGATGGCATATTCCGCCGCCAGATCGTACGGGGGATCGAGGAAGACGATATCCGCCGGGTGGCGCGCGAGGGAAGCCGCCACTTTCCCCACCACCACCGTCGCCAAAGCTTCGATGCCCAGCGCGTGCAGGTTCTCGCGGATGGCTTCCACCGCCCGCCGCCCGTTCTCCACGAAGACGCAGCGCGCCGCGCCGCGGCTGAGCGCTTCGATGCCCACCGCGCCCGTGCCCGCGTAGGCATCCACGAATACGGCGCCCTCAATACGCGGCGCCAGGATATTGAACAGCGTCTCGCGTAGCCGGTCCGGCGTAGGGCGCGTGGCCAGACCCGGGATGCTCTTCAACCGCCGCGAACGGAACTCGCCCCCAATCACCCGCATCAGCCCACCGTCACCAGGCCGTAGCGGCGCTGCCAATGATCTCGAATGTAAGCCACGGCCTTGCGCAGTTCCTCATCGGACGGCGGATGGCTTACGAAATCCAGCGCCTCCCGGCGGGCGGCTTCCAGAATCTCCTTGTCGCGCAGGATATTCGCCACGCGCAGGGACGGCAGCCCGGACTGTTTGGTGCCAAAGAACTCGCCCGGCCCGCGCAGCTTCAGGTCCATCTCGGCGATCAGAAACCCGTCGTTGGTATCCACCAGCGTGCGGATGCGTTCCTTCGCCGTATCGCTCATGCGCTCCGTGATCAGGATGCAGTAACTCTGCGCCGCGCCGCGGCCCACGCGCCCGCGAAGCTGGTGGAGTTGCGCCAGGCCGAAGCGTTCGGCCTGCTCAACGACCATCACGCTCGCGTTGGGCACGTCCACTCCAACTTCGATCACCGTGGTCGAGACCAGAATCTTGATTTCGCCCTTTTTGAAGCGCTCCATCGTGGATTCTTTCTGGTCGGCCGGGAGGCGTCCGTGCATCAGACCCACCGCGGTCCCCGGAAACACTTCCTGCGACAAATGTTCGTGCATCTTCTGGGCGGCCTTCATGGCGCTGGTTTCGGATTCCTCAATCACCGGATATACCACATAGGCCTGGCGCCCTTCGTCGATCTGTTTCTTGATGAAGCTGTAAACGCGCTCCGCGTGATCGGATGTCACGTGCCTGGTGACGATCGGCTTGCGTCCCGGCGGCATTTCGTCGATCGCGGAAACATCCAGGTCGCCGTACAGGGTCAAGGCCAGCGTGCGCGGGATGGGTGTCGCGGTCATCACCAGCACATCCGGATGCACGCCCTTTTGTAACAGCTCGAACCGCTGCATCACGCCGAAGCGATGCTGCTCGTCGACGATCGCCAGGCCAAGCTTGGCGAACTCCACGTCTTTTTCGAGCAGGGCGTGCGTCCCGATGGCCACGTGCGCGAGGCCGCCGGCGATCAGTTTTTTCAGTTGGCCTTTCTCCCGGCTGGTGAACGATCCGGTAAGCTGTACCACCACGTAATTCAGACGCGCCAGAAGTTGCTTGAAGTAGAAATAATGCTGGGCGGCCAAAATCTCCGTCGGCGCCAGCACGGCCACCTGGTAACCATTCTCGATGGCGATGACCGCCGCTTCGGCCGCCACGATGGTCTTACCGCTGCCCACGTCGCCTTGCAGCAGGCGGTTCATGGGCCGCGGCGCTTTCATATCCTGGGCGATCTCGCCGAGCACGCGCTTCTGCGCGCCGGTGGGCTTGAACGGCAACATGGCCTTCACCTTTTCGCGGACGCCATCGGTTAATTCGAAAGAGATTCCCGGCAGGGTCCGCGCCTTGCTCCGCTTTAAGGCCACGCCGCATTCCAGCCAGAAGAACTCCTCGAAGATCAGCCGGAATTGGGCCTGCGAGCGGAATGCGTTGAGCAGGCGCATGTCGGAATCCTGCGGCGGAAAGTGGGTCTCGCGGATGGCCGTCCATCGGTCCGGCAGTTTCAATCGCAGGCGCACTTCCGCGGGAAGCTGCTCGTCCACCGGGGGCAGCGATTCCAATACGCGATGCATCATGGTGCGCAGCATGCGCGTGCCGATCTTGGCCACGGCTTCGTAAACCGGAACCACGCGCCCCAGGTGCAGGGCCGCCTCCGCCGCATCGTCGTCGTCGGCGAGGATCTCGAATTCCGGATGCAGCATGGTGAGCTGGCCGGCGTAGCTGTCGAATTCCACCTTGCCGTACAGCGCCACCTTCTGTCCGGGCGCCAGCACGTTGGCCAGGTAGCCGCCATGAAACCACTTGCCCACCAGAACGCCGCGCGAGCGGTCGGTGAACGACGCTTCGAACAATCCCAGGTTGCGGCGCTTGAAACCGGAAAGACTCGCCGAACGCACCTCCGCGATGACCGTGGCCATTTCACCCGGCGCCAGCTCGTTCACCAGCTTCACATTGCTGCGGTCTTCGTAGCGGAACGGTACGTAGGCGAGCAGATCCTCCACCGTGGCCAGGCCCTTGGCCTCCAGCATGGCGGCGCGCGCCGGGCCGACGCCTTTGACGTATGTGAGCGAAGTAGCGAGATCCATAGAACCAGATGAAAACCCCGATGTGGGGCGGGCAATCGTGCCCGCAGCCGGCTTTCCAGCCGGCTTAGCCGCCTGAATGGCGGCCGCGGCCAGATGTGGTGTTTTCGACGGTACCCCACCACAGTGTACAATGCCGGAAGTGAAGCTTACCGCCTTCCTGCTTTTCTGTGCGATCCCGGCCGCCGCCGCGCTGCGCCTGGGCATTATCGGAACCGACACCTCGCACGTGACCGCATTCACGGAAATCCTGAACGACGAATCGTCGCCGGACCACGTCCCCGGCGGTCGCGTAGTGGCCGCGTATAAGGGCGGCAGCCCGGATATCGAATCGAGCGCCACCCGGGTGGACAAATTCGCCGACGAGCTGCGCACCAAATGGAACGTACATTTTTATGCCGGCATCCCGGAGCTGTGCCGCAACGTGGACGCGGTGCTGCTGGAAAGCGTGGACGGCCGCGTCCACCTGGACCAAGCGCGCGCCGTGATCGCCGCCCATAA